>Ga0190269_10001143_pt1 | contig 12823 bp, 11 predicted proteins | sample Popmic249IS_FD_133749 | JGI IMG/M metagenome (GOLD analysis project Ga0190269, IMG submission 133749) | Populus adjacent soil microbial communities from riparian zone of Blue River, Arizona, USA - 249 IS | ecosystem: Environmental > Terrestrial > Soil > Riparian zone | place: USA: Arizona...
GACGCAACCAATCAGATTGAGCAAGGTCGTCTTGCCGCTGCCAGAAGGGCCTGCGATCGACAGGAACTCCCCTTCTTTGACATCCAAGTTGATGCCGCGCAGCGCCGGCACGATCACTTTGCCGAGGTGATAGTCCTTCGTGGCTTCTCGAATCGAGACGATGCTGGTCATAAGTCTTCTATAGATGAGCCACTCGACGCTTTGTTCCCTCGCAGCGCGACTGCGACCTCGAAGCGTGACGACTCTTCCCCTGCCAGATTCACCGCGGCGCGGCGTAAGCCGGCGAAACCCTTGGTTTGCGAGACGATTACTTGTTACGCGAACAGCACTGTGTCAAGGCTGCATGAACCGCGTGAACAGGTTGTGCTGATCACGCATAGCAAGCAGCCAGATCGTCTGGGGTTGAACGCACGCGATCTCAAGTGCGCGCCGTCCGGGCATTTCGACTCGCTCTACGGTGTAGAGTCGGGTGCGGACAAGGCGCGCTCTTCGGCAGTTTGCGCACGGTAGGTCTTGCCGTAGTCAGCTTCCGGCGCGCCACCGTGCTCGTGCACGAACAGCAGAAAGCAAACTGTTAGAAAGGCTTGCAGGCTGCACATCAAGAGCACCGCCACGCGCCGTTTGAACAGGAGCCACGCTGCAGCAATGTGCAGCATCGGCCCAAACACGATCAAATAATGCTCATAGACGTGCACGCGCGCAGCGATCATCAAGAGACCTGTCACCAGCACACAGCCGGCATACGTGATGACGACCTCGGGCAAGCGCAGGAGCTTCTTGCCGTCGAACGCGCGCGCGACTAGGCCCCAGAGCAGCAGCAGCAAGAGCCCATAACGTGCGGCTTGTGCGAGGTGCGTCTTTACGCCAGCGAACACCGGCCCACGCAAGAGCGTGTGATAGGCGCGCTCCAGGGGATACTCGAGCCCGAGGCCCCAAGCATGACGCAGCGCTTCCACGAAGAAAGCCGGGGAAAACCCTGCATGACTCGCGTTGCGTGCCTCGGGCGAGAGCACGTACTGGACCCAGGGCAAGAGTGTGAGCGAGCCGAGCACACTGCCAACGAGCCAGCCGCCCACGTTCCAGCGCAATCGATCCTGCGCGATCGTTACGATCAGGAGCGCCGCAGCAGCGAAGAAACCCGACATGTGGATCTGCCCGAGCAGCGCGCCGAAGCAGCCCCAGAGCGCCGCGCCTAGCAGCGTGTGCCGCTTGCGCTGACCCCAGAGCCACGGCACCACCAGCACGATCAACACGTCCTGCGCCCAGATCTTGCGTGAGAACAGCACGGCGAGCGGCGTCACTGCATACAGCGCCACGCCCCACAGCCCGAGCGCGCGCTGCTCCTTCGGCCAAGTTTTCAGCACCCAGAGCACCAGCGCCCACAAGCCGAGCGCGTTGATCCACTGGATCACTTGGTTCATGCCGACGGGCGTATCCACGACGTACGCGATCAGCGCGAACGGCCAGATGCTCAGGCCGGGATTGCGCAGGCCGACGCCGCTCGGCATGCCGATCCAAGGCCACGCGTCGCGGCCCTCGGCGATCGCGACCCCCTTCGCGAACATCCACTTCTCGTCGAACTTCCACTCCATATCGAGCGGCCAGATCACACGCAGCAGCGTGCCAAGAACCAGGAAAACCCAGACTGCGCGGTCCCAGCGCGCGAACGGATTCTCGAACTGACGAGCTTTGGAAGATATGGACGCGGTCGGCATGCGAAGCAGAAGGAGTGCCCGCGCTGCTCGCGCAGATCGCGGGTGCATTTGGAGCGGGGCATCATATGCTCCGCGCGCAACGAAGCAGCCCTTCAACTGTGATACGTAGGGCCGTGAGAGGTAGCCCGCCATTTCTAAGACGCTGACACCACTGCCCATCGATTCGCAGCTGCCCGCCATCGTGGCTTCGCTGCGCGAGCGGCCGAACCTTGTGCTGGTGGCCGAGCCGGGCGCGGGCAAGACCACGCGGGTGCCGCGAGCGCTGCTCGACGCAGGTTTCGCGCGCGAGGGTGAGATCCTCGTGCTGCAACCGCGCAGGATCGCGACGCGCATGGCTGCGCGTCGGGTCGCGGACGAGCTCGGCGAAGAGGTCGGCGCGAGCGTCGGCTACGTGGTGCGCTTCGAGAATGTCGGCTCGGCGAAGACGCGTGTGCGCTTCGTGACCGAAGGCATTTTGACGCGGCGTCTGGTCGATGATCCCGAGCTGCGACGAGTAGCCGTGGTCATCTTGGACGAGTTTCACGAGCGGCATCTGCACGCCGATCTCGGGCTCGCGCTGCTCCGCAAGCTCCAGCGCGAGCGCCGCCCAGAGCTGCGGATCGTGGTGATGAGCGCGACCTTGGCCGCGGAGCCGCTCGCACGTTTTCTCGATGCACCGATCGTCGAGGTCGCGGGTCGGCCGTATCCGGTCGAGGTGCAATACGCCGCGAAGGACTCGGACGCATTCATCGAGCAGCGCGTCGCGCAGGCGCTACGAGGCTTGTTGTCGGCGGGCCTCGAAGGCGATGTGCTGACATTTCTGCCCGGCGCTGGCGAGATTCGGCGCGCGCAAGAGGCCTGCGAATCTGTCGCACGCGACGCTGGGATGGAGATCGTGCTGCTGCACGGCGACTTGCCCGCGCGCGAGCAGGACAGGGCGGTCGAGCGCGGTCAGCGCCGCAAGCTGATCTTGTCGACGAATGTCGCAGAGACTTCGCTCACGATCGAAGGTGTGCGCGCCGTGATCGACAGCGGCCTCGCGCGCGTAGCGGGGCATTCGCCGTTTTCGGGCTTGCCGACCCTCGGCACGGCGCCGATCTCGCGCGCTTCCGCAGCGCAGCGGGCCGGTCGCGCCGGCCGTCTCGGGCCCGGCAAGTGCGTGCGTCTGTACACGAAGTTCGACCACGACGCGCGGCCGGAGCACGACAGCGCGGAGATCGCGCGCGAAGATCTCGCCGAGTCGCGGCTGTCGATCGCCGCTCTCGGCTTCAAGCTGGAGCCTTCAGATTGGTTCGAGCCGCCGCCGGAAGCTTCGTGGCGCGCCGCGACGGAGCTGCTGCAGGGCCTCGGCGCGCTGACCGAGGAGAGCACGCTGACCGAGCTGGGCCAGCGCATGGCGAACCAGCCACTGCATCCGCGCCTCTCGCGCTTGCTCCTCGAAGCGCACAAGCGCGGGGCTGGCGCTGCTGGCTGCATCGTCGCGGCGCTCTTGGGTGAGCGCGATGTGCTCCTGTCCGCGCGCACCCGCTTCGATCGGCGCGGCCAGGACGTGCAAGTCGATCGCTCGGACCTATTGCATCGGCTCGAGCTCATCGAAGCGCTCGGTCACGATCGCAACCCGAGCCGGGCGCGCGCGCACGGCCTCGATCCGGGTGCCGTGGCGGCCGTGGGCCGCGCAAGCGATCGGCTCGCCAAGCTGCTCGGCGGTGTGCGCGACGATTATTCCTTGAGCGAAGAAGCGCGCGACGAAGCGCTGCAGATGGCGACTTGTGCGGCGTTCTTCGATCGCGTGGCCAAGCGCCGCACGCCCGGTGGTCAGACGGTCGTGTTCGCGCGCGGCGGCTCAGCCAACTTGGCGGAGACCAGCGTGGTGCGCGAGGCGGAGTACATGGTGGTTGTCGATGCGCGCGAGGCGAAGGGCAAAAGGAGCGAGGTGATCGCGTACATGGCGAGCGCCATCGAGCCGGAGTGGCTGCTCGATCTTTTCCCCGAGCGCGTGCGCGATCAGACCAGCTTGAGCTTCGACAAGAAGACCGAGCGCGTGAACGCGCTGCAAGTGCTGTCGTACGAAGGGCTGACGCTCGATTCAGCCGCGCACTCGGACGTCACTGGGCCCGAGGTGAGCGAGGCGCTCGCAGCCGCGGCGCGCGAGCACGGTCTCGACAAGTTCGTCGATCTCGGTGCGGTGCAGGAGCTGCGCGAGCGCAGCGTGTTTGCGGCCAAGGTCGATCCGCGGCTCACGGCGCTGACCGATATGACCGAAGAGATCGCATACAAGGCGCTGCGCGCAGCGGCAGAAGGCAAGAAGAGCTTCGCAGAGCTGCGCCGGGTGGCGATCATGGATTACGTGATGATGCAGCTCGACCCTGCGATGTTGCCGCGCTTGGCGGCGCTCGCGCCCGAGCACGTGAGCTTGCCGCAGGGCCGGCGTCTGCGCGTGCACTACGAGCGCGACAAGGCGCCGTGGGTGGAGTCACGCTTGCAGGATTTTTTCGGCATGCAGCAGGGGCCGCGCTGCGGCGATCAAGCGATCGTGCTGCACCTGCTGGCGCCGAACCAAAGACCTGTGCAAGTCACCACGGATCTCGCAGGTTTTTGGCAGCGCCACTATCCAGACATTCGGCGCGAGCTGATGCGCCGCTATCCGCGGCACGCCTGGCCGGATGATCCAGTCAACGCATCACCACCTCCACCCAAACCTCCGCGACGTTAGTCTCATGAGCACGACCGTTATCTTCGACCTCGATGGCACCTTGACCGATCCGCGCGAGGGCGTCGCGCGCTGCTTTGTCCACGCGCTGGAGCGGCTCGGCCTGGTTCCGCCGCCACTGGCTGACCTGACTCGCTTCATAGGCCCGCCGCTGCGCGAAGTGTTCGGCGTGCTCCTCGCGACCAACGAGGCCGCGCGCATCGAGCATGCCGTGGCATTGTACCGCGAGCGCTTCGGCACTGTCGGGTTGTTCGAGAACCATCTGTTCGAAGGCATCGCCGCTGCGCTCCAGCAGCTGCAAGCGGCGGGTCATCGCTTGTTCGTATGTACGAGCAAGGCGCAAGTCTACGCCGAGCGCATCATGGCTCACTTCGAGCTCGCGCAGTACTTCGAACGGGTGTATGGGCCCGGCCTCGATGGCACGCTCTCGGACAAGGCAGCGCTGCTCGCTCACCTGATTGAACGAGAGAACATCGTTCCCGGCAGCGCCGTCATGGTCGGCGACCGCCTGCACGACATGCTCGCCGCCCGTAGCAATGGCATGCGTGGTCTCGGTGTACTCTACGGTTTCGGTGACCTCGCGGAGCTCACGGCGGCGGGCGCGGCGCTGACTTGTGAGCGGGTTTCAGACATTGCGCCGGCAATCGAGCGCATGTTCCGCAGCTGACGGCTTGAGTGCTCTGGCCGAGCGGATTCGACGCCGCCCTCGCTTGTTCCCGCCGCGCATGTCGCCCGCGAAAATCCTCGACGGAGGCCGGGCGATGCCTGCGTTTTTCGCGGCCGACCTGCGGGCCGGGCCCTGCGCGATCCAGCATCAAATCCGCTCGGTCAGAGTACTAGCGCGGAGCGTGTGCTTGTGTTTACCGTCTGGGTCTCAACCAGAGGTAACGCCCAGACATGAAAACACGCATCACCGAGCTATTTGGCATCCAGCATCCGATCATCCAAGGCGGCATGCATTTCGTCGGGCTGGCTGAGCTCGCATCCGCGGTCTCGAACGCCGGCGGTCTGGGCATCATCACGGGGCTCACGCAACGCACACCGGAAGCGCTCAGCGAAGAGATCGCGCGCTGTCGCGAGATGACCGACAAGCCGTTCGGCGTCAACTTGACTTTCTTGCCTGCAGTGAAGCCGCCCGACTATCCCGGCTACGTGAAAGCGATCATCGACGGTGGCGTGAAGATCGTCGAGACCGCGGGGAACAATCCGCAAAAGTGGCTGCCGGCGTTGAAAGAAAACGGCATCAAGGTCATCCACAAGTGCACGTCGGTGCGGCATGCGCTCAAGGCTGAAGCCATTGGCTGCGACGCTGTGAGCGTCGACGGCTTCGAGTGTGGTGGTCATCCGGGCGAGGACGACATCCCCAACATGATCTTGCTGCCGCGCGCTGCGGAGGAGCTGAAGATCCCGTTCGTCGCATCCGGTGGCATGGCGGACGGCCGTTCGCTCGTCGCTGCGCTCGCACTCGGTGCGGACGGCATGAACATGGGGACGCGCTTCATCGCCACGAAGGAAGCGCCAGTGCACGAACGCACAAAGCAAGCGATCGTCGCAGCGTCCGAGCTGGACACGCGCCTCATCATGCGTCCCCTCCGCAACACCGAGCGCGTGCTGAACAACGCCGCGGTCGAGCGCTTGCTCGAGAAAGAACGCACGCTCGGCAAGGAGATCAAGTTCGAGGACATCCTGCCCGAGGTCGCCGGCGTGTATCCGGCAGTCATGCAGAAGGGCGACCACGAGATCGGCGCCTGGTCATGCGGCATGGTCGCTGGCTTGATCAAAGACATCCCGACCTGTCGCGAGCTGATCGATCGCATCATGGCCGAGGCCGACTCGCTGATCCGCAGTCGGCTCGCTGGATTTTTGGGGTAGCAAAGAGGCGCGCGAAGCCAGCCTGCGCGTGCTCCGCGTCCAGTGATCTCGCGCCGCCGCTGCCAGCTGCAGCGGTCGGCGCGTCCGAGTCTTCCCCTCAGCGCAGGCCGAGGAACGAGAAGATCGCCAGGACCACGACGATCGCACCAATAATATAAATAAGACGGTTCATAGCTTCACTCCTATGGGGTGTGGCCGCTCGGCGGCGCACTCTGTTTGAAGTGAAGTCTCAGCAACGCGTGTGCCACGGCTGCAGGGGAATCCTGTACGACCTGTGCCGCGCGGGAGGCGCCAATGTGTCGGCGAACCTGCGCACCCGGGGCAGATTAGTTCGCTGGCTGAACCGCCGTGAGCGTGGTGTGCGGCGCGAGCCCGAGGTTGCTGCAGATGCGAAGCGTCGGGTCCGCGCGGTTCAACGTGTAGAAGTGGATGCCAGGCACCCCGCTGCGGAGCAGGTCCTCGACCTGGACGGTCGCGAGCTCGATGCCGAGCTCCTCCTGCCCGCGGGCGTCGCCTTCCAGCGCCAGCATGCGCTTGCGCATCCACTGCGGAACCTCAGCGCCGCAGAACTGCGAGAAGCGCGCGACCTGCGCGTAATCGGTCATCGGCATGATGCCTGGGACGATCGGCACCTCGACGCCCAAGCGGCGCGCCCAGTCGACGAAGCGGTAGTACGCGTCGTTGCTGTAGAAGTATTGGGTGATCGCCTCGCTCGCGCCGGCGCGCACCTTGCGTACGAAGTTCTCGATGTCGGCGCTGGGACCTGCAGACTCGGGATGGAACTCGGGATACGCGGCGACCGAGATCTCGAAGCCGCCGCGCTGGTGGATGAACTCGACCAGCTCGTTCGCGTATCGAAACGCGCGCGGCAGCTCTTCGCCCGAGGCTGGCGCGTCGCCGCGCAGCGCGACGATCCGGCGTACGCCGACGCTGCGATAGGTGTCGAGCAACGCGCCAAGCTGCTCGCGCGTCGAGCCGATGCACGAGAGATGCGGCGCGACATCGAGGTCGGTGCTGCGCAGGATCTCGGAGGCTGTCTGGAAGCTACCTTCGCGCGTGCTGCCACCTGCGCCGAACGTCACGGACACAACGCTGGGCTTGAGTGGCGCCAAGCGCTGCACCGTCTTCACCAAGCGGCCGCGCGCTTGCTCGCTCTTGGGCGGGAAAAACTCGAACGAAATGCCACGGGAGAGTTCGCTGAAGCCCATGCGGTTGGCAGCCTCTGGTGAGAGAGTTAGGCGCCGCACGCTACCAGAACTCATGCCCCTTGCGCACCTGGTCTACCGAACGCGGCTCCGGGTCGAAATCGCCTCAATTTCGCGGCTCTCTGCCCGGCTGGACTTCTGCGCGGCTGGGGGGCACGGTCGCGGGCACCTGGCGCATGAAGATCGCGACTTTCAATGTGAACGGTGTGAACGGGCGGTTGCCTCAGCTTCTGGACTGGTTGGCAGAGGCGCAGCCGGACGTGGTTTGTTTGCAGGAGCTCAAGGCCGAGCACGCGCGCTTTCCGCGCGCGGCGCTCGTCGAAGCGGGCTACGGCGCGGTGTGGAAGGGGCAGCGTGCACAGGCTGGGGTGGCGATCCTTGCGCGTGGGGCAGAGCCGGTGATCACGCGGCGCGAGCTGCCGGGCGATGCATCGGACACGCAGAGTCGCTACATCGAGGCCGCGGTCGATGGCGTGCTGTTCGCCTGTTTGTACGCTCCCAACGGCAATCCTCAGCCGGGACCGCGCTTCGACTACAAAATGCGATGGATGGAGCGCCTGCACGCGCACGCCGCCGAGCTGTATGGGACCGGGCTGCCGGTAGTGTTGATCGGCGACTTCAACGTGGTGCCGACTGACTTCGACATCTACTCGGCGACGTCGTCATGGAAAAACGATGCGCTGCTCCAGCCCGCAGCGCGCGCAGCCTACGCGCGGTTGCTCGAGCAAGGGTGGTGTGATGCGCTGCGCGCGAAGCATCCAGACGAGCGGGTCTATACGTTCTGGGATTACTTGCGCAATGCATGGCAGCGGGATGCGGGGCTGCGGATCGATCACGTGCTCTTGAGTGAGGCGCTTGTTCCGCGGCTCCTGAGCGCAGGCGTCGATCGGGAGCAGCGCGGGATGCCGCACGCGAGCGATCATGCGCCGGTTTGGGTGGAGCTGAAGATGCCTCGGAAGAAGCGCAAGTCGTAGACAGCGCTCGGGCTAGAGCGCTCGACCGAGCTGTTGGTTGATCTCGGAGACGTGTTGATCGACGCGTTCGGTCAGCGCTGCTGTCGATGCGCGATCGAGCTTCACGTTGGCGCGGATCGCGTTGATCAGCTCTGCGCCTTGGAGCTCGAGCAGCCCGTCGATCGCGCGCGGTCGCGGCCATTTCGGAAACAGCCCATTGCCGCAGCGCCATTCGTCGTCGTACGCGACGCTGGCTTGAAAGCTCTCGGCTCCCTTGACTGCGTGGGGCGCGAGGCGTGCCGCTGTGAGCTGCGTGCTAAACACCATGTCCACGGCAGCTAGCACTTCTTCGGGCGAGGCGTTCCGGCTGCCGAGCGCGCACGCGCAGTCCTCGACCGCTGCGCGCATCGCTCTCTGCGCGACCTCCGCTTTGATCTCGCCGTCCAGGTACTTGAAGTAGATCTTCGCAGGACGGATGTACGGCCAGATCCAGTACGGGAAGTCTTCTAAGTTGTCGTCAGGACCGACGAGCGGCTGCGCCGAAGCGACCACACGCTTGTCCTCGATCGTGTATTCTCCAGCATCGTACCCACACGAGATGCCGAGAGTCGTCGCGAGCAGCACCAGTGACCATGTTTGTCGTTTCATCGCAAACCTCCCACTGGAGGTATTCGACGTGGCCCGTATACCCGGTTGTAACGCGCCTCACTCGCAGAGGCGTTTTGCGGGTCCGCCGCCTACAGCTGCACCCATGGGATGCTGATCGGTGATAGACTGCGGCTATGAGCTTGGCTCCTCACCCGATCACGCTGCGCCAGCTGCAGTACGTCGTGGCGGTCGCGCAGACATTGAGCTTTCGTAAAGCGGCGGAGCGCTGCCGGGTGTCGCAGCCTTCGCTGAGCGCGCAGCTCGCGCAGCTGGAAGCGGCGCTGTCAGTACGCCTCTTCGAGCGCGACAAAAAGCGGGTCATGCCGACCCAAGCGGGCAAGGCGCTGATCGAGCGCGCGCAGCGGCTGGTGCTCGACGCCGACGAGCTGGTGCTCGCGGCGCGGCGCGCAGCGGACCCGCTGACCGGAACGCTCACGCTGGGCGTGATCCCGACCATCGCACCGTATCTGCTACCGAGCGTCACACCCGCGCTGCGCAAGGCCTTCCCGAAGCTGAGCGTGGCCTGGATCGAAGACAAGACCGAGGCGGTGGCGGAGTTGCTCGCCAGGGGCTCGCTCGACGCCGCGCTCGTCGCCTTGGAAGCGGAGCTCGGGGATGTCGAGCACGCTGTGATCGCCAAGGATCCCTTTATGCTCGTCACGCGGCGCGACCATCCGCTCGCGCACAAGCGCACAGATGTCTCGCGCACAGAGCTGCGCGACACCGAGGTGCTGTTGCTCGATGACGGTCACTGCTTTCGCGAGCAGGCCCTGGAGTACTGCACGCGCGCAAAGGCGCACGAGCTCGCGCTACGTGCGACGAGCCTCGCGACACTCACGCAGATGGTCGCAGGTGGCATGGGCGTCACGCTCTTGCCGCAGCTCGCCGTGGCGACAGAGACCGCGCGGGCAGGGCTGAAGGTCCGCAGCTTCGCGAGCCCTGTGCCGTATCGCACGCTCGCGTTGATCTGGCGCAAGCGCTCCGCGATCAGCGACGCGCTCCGGAAGCTCGCCGAAGTCCTGCAGGCGGCGTATCCGAAGCGGTAGCTCTCAGTGATCGAGGATGGCGTCGACTGAGAGCTCGAGGACACGGGCGCGGGTCATTCGGCCATGGCGAGCGGCGATGAAGTAGTTGCCGATCAGGAGAGAGTAGAGCATCAGGCTGCGCGCTACCGCGCGCTCTTGCGTGAGGCCGAGCTCGCGGAACAGCTCGCACATATAGCTCATGCGGCGCTCGTCGACTTGGCGGACGCGCTCGCGCACACTCGCATCGCGCTGCGCGAGGTCGCGGATCGCGAGCTCGATGCTCAGGGCGCGGGCGGAGTCGTGCACGGTGCGCTGCCACAGCTCGCGTAGCTTCGCTTCGGGGCCAGCATGCATGCCTTCGACGTGCTCGATGATCGCCTCCGTGCCGCGCGCGACCCAGGCATCGAGCGCCGCCGTCAGCAGCTGCTCGCGCGTCTCGAAGTGCCAGTAGAAGCTGCCCTTGGTCACGCCGAGGCGCACGGCCAGCGGTTCCACGCGCACACCTTCCACACCTTCGTCGCGCAGGGCCTCGAGGGCAGCATGGACCCAGTCCTCCTTCGAGCGTCGTTGCGTTGGCTTCTTCATGCGTGCTCGCACCGTACCATACGCCAGCGTATTGACAGCCTGCAGCGCTGGACCCAGAGACCATACGCTACCGTATTGTCGCGTGAACAACGCTCGTGGAGGGACCTATGCAGACGAAACCACTCGCACAATCTCAAGCACCCGAGATCGATGGTCGCGCCGAGCTGAGCGCTCGCTGGCCGGAGATCCGCAGGCTCTGGAAGTCCACCCAGTTCGGCGCGTTTGCGACGCTCGGTCCTGACGGCCCGCAGGTCACGCCCATCGGCTCGGTGTACCTGCATCCCACTGAGCCGCGCGGCTACTACCACCCGATCTTCGCTGCACGCCTGGCAAAGACGCTGACGCATGATCCGCGCTTCGAGCTCCTGTTCGTGGATACGGGGACCGTGGCCTGGATCTCCGCGCTCGTGCGCGGCCGCTTCGATCGCTTGGTGGCTGCGCGACTCAGAGGGCGCGCCGTCGGTCCGCGTCGCCACGCGACCGAACAAGAAGTCGCGCTTTGGCATCAACGCGTCCGTCCGGTGCGCTGGACGCGCGGCTACGAGCTGCTCTGGAAAGACGTGCGCTTCGTGCAGGAGCTCCGCTTCGACGCGCTCATCCCTGTCCGTTTCGGCGCCATGCCGCACGCGCCGCGCTCATAGCGGATCTAAGACCAGCACTTCGAACTCCGTCGGCTCCATCGGTTGAAATACGTTGGAGAACGACTCGAACCAGCACTGGTTGACCGGGGGATTGTCGGTCGACAGGATGACCGTGCCGATCTGCGTGCCGCTCGCGCCGATGTTGCTGTAGCTGCCGCGGCATGCGTAGTTGCGCCCATCGGCCGGATCGCCGAGGTCGACCGCGCCCACGGGGATCTCCGCAGGCGTCGCTGCGCGCCAGCTGAAAGTACAGCCGGGCGCAGGAACGAGCACGTCGATGAGACCATCGAGCACAGACAGATCCGTAACCTGTCCGTCGCGGCGATGGACGATGTAGCAGCCCACACGATCCACGTATTTTCCAGGGATCGCGTACGTGCCGCCGGGCGGCCTGATGCGGCAGATGTACTGCCGCGTGGTGACGCCCGCGATGGTTTCGAAGCCACCTTCGATCGCGCCAGCGGGCGGGCCGTTTCGGATGTTGATGCTCGTCCAGGTCAGGCACGCCCGTGTAGGCTGCATCGGTTGAGATGCGCCGGCCGCGCCGCCAGCGCCGGCTGCTGGCGGCTGGACGGAGCCGGCTTGTCCGCCCCCACCCGCGCTCACTGCGCCTGGGCCGCCGCTGGCTCCACTCGCACCGCTGCCACCACTGCCGCCGCGGCCGCCGCTGGCTGCGTTGCCCGATCGACCACCGTCGCTAGGAGCGGCAGCGCCAGCGCCCGCTTCACCCGTGCGAACGGCCGTGCCGGAGTCTCGCGTGCGCGGCGTGTCGCCGGTGCCGGCGTCGCGCTCCTCGCTTGTGCCGCTATCAGCGGCAGCGGCATCGGGTGCTTCGCCGACGCTCGAGCGTACTTCGATCCGCAGGTCCGGCACGGTGCACGCCATTGGCAGCAGCGTGGCGAGATACAGCGCAGCTCGTAACATCGAGCGGCTCATAGCGCGTTGGTCCGCGCGGTAAACGTGAGGCCCCCCGGTGCGATGCCGAGTGTCACGGCAGGCTTGTCAGCGTGAGGTGTGGTCAGGATCAAGACCACGCCCGATGCGACCGCGATGCCGCCTGCGATCCATGCGATGTTCGCGCCCGTCGCGAACATCGAGGCTTGGCCGTGCAGCGATTCGATGCGCTGGCGCGCGACGTTGTCGCCGGGATCGATCGCGCACACGCCGCGATCGAGATCGCAATCGCCGGCGAGCTCGGAGACCTTCGATGTACGCAGCAAACCGAACAACGTTCCGAGGCCGAGGCCCACGGCGCCCGTGCCGAGCGCCATGTACCCTGCGATGCGCTGCGCTGAGCCCGACGAGCTCCGTGCTGTGCTCACGGGGAGCGCCAGCGCGCCAGCAGGCGCGGGGAGCTGCGCTTGCGCGGCTTTTGGCTTCAGCACCGGCACCGCGATCCCGCGCTTCGCAGGCACTCCGATCTTGAACGGTTGCTCCCAGATCTCGCGACCCGGCGCCGTCGCTTGCAGCACGTGGTCGCCCGGCTCGAC
>Ga0190269_10001144_pt1 | contig 12807 bp, 11 predicted proteins | sample Popmic249IS_FD_133749 | JGI IMG/M metagenome (GOLD analysis project Ga0190269, IMG submission 133749) | Populus adjacent soil microbial communities from riparian zone of Blue River, Arizona, USA - 249 IS | ecosystem: Environmental > Terrestrial > Soil > Riparian zone | place: USA: Arizona...
AGGCCTCCTGCGTGGTGTTCCACCACCACCAGATGCAGAACCGCGAATACCGCCGCTACAACATCGACGACATCACGCCCGGCGACGACTATGCCGCCATGCGGCAGGTGCTGACGCGCCGCTATGCCAGGCTGGCGCAGGCCGGGCGCGACACGCCCGAGGCGACGCCGCCGGAAGGCGTGGCGGAGGAAGCGCCGGCGCCGGAAGTGGAGGCGCCGGAAGTGGAGGCGCCGGAAGTAGAAGCGCAAGTGCCCGCCGCCGAAGCGCCGCCCGTCGAAGGGGCAGCGGACGTGCCGGCGAAACGCGCCAAACCGGGTGGCGGGGGCAGCGCGCAGCGCCTGCCGGACCTCGTCCTCGTGGACGGCGGGCGCGGCCAGGTGAGCATGGCGCGCGAGGTGTTCGCCGAACTGGGGCTGGACCTGTCGGTGATCGTCGGCGTGGAAAAGGGCGAGGGCCGCAAGGTGGGCCTGGAGGAACTGGTGTTCGCCGACGGCCGCGAGAAGGTGTACCTGGGGCGCGACTCCGCGGCGCTGATGCTGGTGGCCCAGATCCGCGACGAGGCGCACCGCTTCGCCATCACGGGGATGCGGGCGCGCCGCGCGCGCGTCCGCGTGGGCGGCAGCCAGCTGGAGGAAATCCCGGGGGTGGGCGCCAAGAAGCGCGCGCGCCTGCTGCAACGCTTCGGCGGCGTGCGCGGCGTGGCCGCCGCAAGCGTGGAGGACATCGCGACCGTCGAAGGCATCTCGCGCGAACTGGCGGAGCAGATCTACCGGGCGCTGCATTGAGGTTCGGCGTCCGCCGTGCGGGGTCGAGCGCCGGACGTCCCTCGCCCAACGCCCAACGCTCAACGCTCAACGCTCAACGCTCAACGCTCAACGCTCAACGCTCAACGCTCAACGCTCAACGCTCCACCGCCGTCATGCACAATCAGGGCCTATGTTCTTCACGGTCCCCACGCTCCTGACCTGGACGCGCATCGTCGCGATCCCCCTGCTGGTGGGCGTGTTCTACCTGGGGCTGGAGCACCGGACGCAGAACCTGATCGCCACCGTGATGTTCGTCGTCTTCGCGGCCACCGACTGGCTGGACGGCTTCCTGGCGCGCAAGCTCAATCAGCAGTCTTCCTTCGGCGCCTTCCTCGACCCGGTGGCCGACAAGTTCCTGGTCTGCGCCTCGCTGCTGGTGCTGGTGGACCTGCAGCGGGCCGACGTGTTCGTGGCGCTGATCATCATCGGCCGCGAGATCGCCATCTCCGCCCTGCGCGAGTGGATGGCGCAGATCGGCGCCTCGCGCTCGGTGGCGGTGCACATGATCGGCAAGGTCAAGACGACGGTGCAGATGGTCGCCATTCCCTTCCTGCTGTTCGAGGGGCTGCTGTTCGAGGTGATCGACACGCGCCTGTGGGGCACCTGGCTGATCTGGACCTCCGCGATCCTCACCGTCTGGTCGATGGTGTACTACCTGCAGAAGGCCCTGCCGGAGATCCGCAGCCGGGTGAAGAGGTAGATGGCGGCGGCCGGCGCGACACGCGCGGATGCCCTGCTGCGGGCGATGCCGGCCATCTTCGTCGTGATCTGGAGCACCGGCTTCATCGTGGCGCGCTACGGCATGCCCCACGCGCCGCCCCTGAAGTTCCTGTCGCTGCGCTACGCGCTGTCCGTCCTCGCCTTCGTCGCCTGGGCGCTGGCCTCGCGCGCGGCCTGGCCGCGCGGCAGGGCGCAGTTCGCGCACCTGGCGGTCGCCGGCATCCTGATGCACGCGGGCTACCTGGGCGGGGTCTGGGCCGCCGTGAAGGGCGGCATGGGCGCCGGCCTGTCGGCGCTGCTGGTGGGCCTGCAGCCGGTCCTGACGGCGGTGTGGATCTCGGCGCGTGGCGGCGAGGTGCAGGCGCGCCAGTGGGCGGGCCTGGCGCTGGGCCTGCTCGGGCTCGTGCTGGTGGTGTGGCAGAAGCTCGGCTACGGCGAAGTGAACGCCGCCACCCTCACCTTCGCCCTGATCGCCCTGTTCTCCATCACCGCCGGCACGCTGTACCAGAAGCGCTTCGTCAGCCCCTGCGACGTGCGCACGGCGAACCTGGTGCAGCTCGCGGCGGCCCTGGCCGTGACCCTGCCGGTCGCGCTGCTGCTGGAAACAGAGGCCATCCGCTGGCTGCGGCCGGACGGCGCCTGGAACGGCGAGCTGCTGGGGGCCATCGCCTGGTCCGTGCTGGGCCTGACGCTGGGCGGCAGCTCGCTGCTGTACCTGCTGATCCAGCGCGGCGCCGCCACCACCGTCACCAGCCTCATGTACCTCGTGCCGCCCACCACCGCGCTGATGGCGTGGGTGCTGTTCGGCGAGCCGATCACCGCGCTGATCGTCGCCGGCATGGCCCTCACCGCCGTGGGCGTGAGCCTGGTCGTGCGGCCGGCGCGCCGGTGAGCTTCCACGGCTCGTTGCGGAAGCGCTCGGCCAGGAAGTCCACCAGCAGCCGGATGCGCTTGGGGCTCGTGGCGCTGTGCGGCGCCAGCCAGTGGATGTCGGCGTCCGTCATCGCGTAGCCCGGGAGCACGCGCACCAGTTGGCCGGAGGCCAGCGCCGCGGCGATGTCCCACAGGCTGCGCAGCATGATTCCCTGGCCGGCCAGGCACCAGTCGCGCACCAGCTCGCCCGAGTTGGACGACAGCGGGCCGCCCACGCGCACGCGCACCTCGGTGCGCTCGCGTTCGCGCTGCAGCCGCCAGATGTCGAACTGCTCGTTCTCGCGCACCACCAGGCAGTCGTGGCCCGCGAGTTCCTCCACCGCCGCCGGCGTGCCGCGCCGGCGCAGGTAGTCGGGCGAGGCGACCAGCACGCGCTGGTTGCGCGCCAGGCGGCGCCCGGTCCATTCGCTCGCCCGCGGGCCGCGCACTTCCCACAGCCACACGGCGCCGTCGAAGCCCGCCACCGCCAGGTCGGGCAGTTGCTCGGTGAGCTGCAGCTGCACGTCCAGCTGCGGGTGGCGCTGCTGGAAGTCCGCGATGGCGGGGCCGAGCCACAGCCGGCCGAAGCCGAAGGTGGCGGCCAGGCGGATGCGGCCCACGGGCTCCTTGTGCCGTTCCTGCAATTCCGCTTCCATCGCCTGGAAGCCGGCCAGCAGGCCGATGGCGCGTTCGCACAGCGCCTCGCCTTCGGCGGTGGGCACCACGCGCCGGGTGGTGCGCTGGAACAGCTTGAGGCCCAGCCGGGACTCCAGCGCGGCCAGCCGCTTGGTGATCACGGACGGCACCACGTCGGCGGCCGAGGCGGCGCCGGCAAGGCTGCCGTGCTGGCGGATGGCCAGCAGGAGTTCGAGGTCGGCGCGTTCCAGGTGGGGCTGCATTGCTGCCGGAATGGAAAGAATGGCTTGCCGCATTATTGCTTGCCCGCCGCCGGGGCCGGGTCCAGAATCCGGGCCATGCTGGATGGCTTCGAAACCCTGCGGATCGCGCGCGACGGCGTCACGCTGAACGTGCGCCGCGCGGGGCAGGGCGCGCCGCTGCTGCTGCTGCACGGCCACCCGCAGAGCCACGCCATGTGGCATCGCGTGGCTCCGCAGCTGGCGCAGCGCTTCGAAGTGGTCCTGATGGACCTGCGCGGCTACGGCGACTCCGGTCGGCCCGCCGCCGGCGCCGACTCCGCTGGCTACGCCAAGCGCGAGATGGCCCTGGACGCGCTGGAGGTGATGCGCCGCCTCGGGCACGCCCGATTCCAGGTGCTCGCGCACGACCGCGGCGCGCGCGTGGCGCACCGGCTCGCACTCGACCACGCCGCCAGCGTCGAGCGCCTGGTGCTGCTGGACATCGCGCCCACCCTGGCCATGTACCGCCACACCGGAGAGGCGTTCGCGCGCGCCTACTGGCACTGGTTCTTCCTGATCCAGCCGCCGCCGCTGCCGGAAGCACTGATCGCCTCCGACCCCGCGCGCTACGTGCGCAGCGTGATGGGCGCGCGACACGCGGGACTGGCGGCGTTCGCGCCGCAGGCGCTGGCCGAATACGAGCGCTGCGCCGCCATCGCCGGCACGCCCGAGGCGATCTGCGCCGACTACCGGGCCAGCGCCGGCATCGACCTCGTGCACGACGAGCAGGACCAGCACGCCGGCCGCGTGCTCACGCAGCCGCTGCGCGTGCTGTGGGGCGAGCACGGCGCGGTGGGCCGCTGCTTCGACGTGCCGGCGCTGTGGCGCCCGGCCGCAACGCAATTCACCGGCCGCAGCCTGCCGTGCGGCCACTACATCGCGGAAGAGGCCCCGGCCCTTCTGCTGGACGACATCCTCACCTTCTTCAGGAGTACACAGTGAGCAAGAAGCGCATCGCGGTCATCGCCGGCGACGGCATCGGCAAGGAAGTCATGCCCGAGGGCGTGCGCGTGGTGGACGCCGCCGCCCGCAAGTTCGGCATCGACCTGCAGTTCGACACCTTCGAGTGGTCCTCGTGGGACTACTGCGAGAAGCACGGCCAGTACATGCCGGACAACTGGAAGGACCTGGTGGGCGGGCACGACGCCATCTTCTTCGGCGCCGTCGGCTGGCCCGAGAAGATCGCCGACCACACCTCGCTGTGGCAGTCGCTGCTGCTGTTCCGCCGCGACTTCGACCAGTACATCAACCTGCGCCCGGCGCGCCTGATGCCCGGCATCATCGCGCCCGTCGTGCGCAAGGACGGCAGCCGGCGCGAGCCCGGCGAGATCGACATGTACATCGTGCGCGAGAACACCGAGGGCGAATACTCCGCCGTCGGCGGCCGCATGTTCAACGGCACCGAGCGCGAGATTGTCATGCAGGAGACGATCATGTCCCGCCACGGCGTCGACCGGGTGCTGAAGTTCGCCTTCGAGCTGGCCCGGTCGCGCGGCAAGAAGCACCTGACGTGCGCCACCAAGTCCAACGGCATCGCGATCACCATGCCCTACTGGGACGAGCGCTTCGCCCTGATGGCGAAGAACTACCCCGATATCAGGACCGACAAGTTCCACATCGACATCCTCACCGCGCACTTCGTGCAGCGGCCGGACTTCTTCGACGTGGTGGTGGCCACCAACCTGTTCGGCGACATCCTGTCGGACCTGGGCCCGGCCTGCACCGGCACGATCGGCATCGCGCCCAGCGCCAACATGAACCCGGACCGCACCCACCCCTCGCTGTTCGAGCCGGTGCACGGCTCCGCGCCCGACATCTACGGCAAGAACATCGCCAACCCGATCGGCCAGATCTGGGCCGGCGCGATGATGCTGGAGTTCCTGGGCCACAAGGACGCCCACGACGCCATCCTCCAGACGATCGAGAAGGTGCTCGATCCGAAGTCCGGCGCCCCCAAGACGCCCGACATCGGCGGCACGGCGAGCACCACCGACCTGGGTCGCGCGATCGCCGCGGCACTGTAAGCGTTTGCTGCGCCGGCGGGGCGCGTGGCCGCTGGTCCCTTGCCCTGGCGCAAGCACGCGCTCACGAAAACGCGCGTGCGGTGTCAGCCTTCACGGGGAATGCTGCGACGCGTGTTGTATTGCCGCATGCTGTATTGACACCGCCTGAGGCCCTGTTTCTAATCGACGCCAGTGGCCGCCAGGCCGCCCGCACCTGTCTCCCCTTCCCGCCACATGCGCCCTTTCGCGGCGCGGGAACGGGAGACAAATTTTTGACCAGAAGCGTCCTACTTACACTCATCCTGGATCCGGAGGGGCATCCCTGTGAACAAGACCGAATTGATCGAGCACATCGCCAAACACGCCGACATTTCCAAGGCCGCCGCCACGCGCGCGCTGGAATCGATGATCGGCGCGGTGAAGACCACGCTGAAGAAAGGCGGCTCGGTCTCGCTCGTCGGATTCGGCACGTTCGCGGTGGGCAAGAGGGCCGCGCGCAGCGGCCGGAATCCCCGTACCGGCGCACAGATTAAAATCAAGGCTGCCAAGGTGCCCAAGTTCCGTCCCGGCAAGGCGCTCAAGGATGCGCTGAACTGATCGGTCCTGACCCGGTGGGGGTGCTTAGCTCAGCCGGTAGAGCGGCGCCCTTACAAGGCGTAGGTCGGCGGTTCGAACCCGTCAGCACCCACCAACCAAGAAAGGCGAACCCTGGTTCGCCTTTTTGTTTGTCCTGAGAACGAGAGCCGAACATGTTTGAATTCGTCCGCAAGCACAACAGATGGATGCAGCTCGTGCTGTTCCTGCTGATCGTGCCTTCCTTTGTCCTGTTCGGCCTGCAGGGCTACGACCGCATGCGCGAGAAGGGCGAGGCCGTGGCCAAGGTGGACGGCCACGAGATCGCGCAGCAGGACTGGGACGAGGCGCACAAGCGCCAGGTGGACCGCCTGCGCGAGCAGATGCCCACCGTCGACGCCAAGCTGCTCGACTCGCCGCAGGCGAAGTACAGCACGCTGGAGCAGCTGGTGCGCGAACGCGTGCTGGCCGCGGCGGTGCAGCGCCAGCACATGCTGGTGGGCGACCAGCGGCTGGCGCGCGAGCTGCAGTCCAACGAGCAGATCGGCGCGCTGCGCGGCCCCGACGGCAAACTGGACCTCAAGCGCTACGAGCAGCTGCTCGCCGCGCAGGGCATGTCGCCGCAGATGTTCGAGAACCAGGTGCGCAACGACATCGCGCTGCGGCAGGTGCTCGGGGGCGTGGGCCAGTCCGCCTTCACGCCGCCCACGCAGGCGGCCGTGGCGCTGGGGAGCTACTTCGAGCGCCGCGAGGCGCAGGTCGCACGCTTCAACGCCGCCGACTTCAAGGCGAAGGTGGAGCCCACCGAGGGCGAGCTGCAGGCCTTCTACAAGGACAACGCGCAGCTGTTCCAGTCGCCCGAGCAGGCCGGCATCGAGTACGTTGTGCTGGACCTGGCTTCGGTGCAGAAGGGCGTGACCCTCAACGAGGCCGACCTGAGGAGCTACTACGACCAGAACCAGGGCCGCGTGGGTGGCGGCGTCGAGGAGCGGCGCGCCAGCCACATCCTGCTGACGGTGCCCAAGGGCGCCCCGCAGGCCGAGAAGGACAAGGTGAAGGCGAAGGCCGACGAACTGCTCGCGCAGGTGAAGAAGAACCCCGACAGCTTCGCCGAGGTGGCCAGGAAGAACTCGCAGGACCCCGGCTCCGCGTCCAATGGCGGCGACCTCGACTTCTTCGCCCGCGGCGCGATGACCAAGCCGTTCGAGGATGCGGTGTTCGGGCTCAAGAACAAGGGCGAGATCGTGGGGCCGGTGGAAACCGAGTTCGGCTACCACATCATCCGGCTGACCGACCTCAAGGTGCCCAGGCAGCGCACCTTCGAGGAAGTCAAGCCGGAACTCGAAACGGCGCTGCGCCGCGACCAGGCGCAGAAGAAATACGCCGAGGCCGCCGAGGCCTTCAGCAACACCGTGTACGAGCAGGCCGACTCGCTCAAGCCGGCGGCCGACAAGCTGAAGCTCGAGGTGCGCAACGCGCAGGGCGTCACCCGCACGCCCGCGCCGGGCGCCACGGGGCCGCTGGCCAATCCGAAGTTCCTGCAGGCGCTGTTCGCGCCGGACGCCACCGAGCGCAAGCGCAACACCGAGGCCGTGGAGTTCGGCCCCAGCCAGCTGGTTGCCGGCCGCGTCACGCAGTACTCGCCGGCGCGCACGCGCCCGTTCGAGGAAGTGAAGGCCGCCGTGCGCGAGCGCGTCGTCGCCACCAAGGCGGCGGAGCTGGCGCGCAAGGAAGGCGAGGCGAAGCTGGCACAGTGGAAGGCCACGCCGGCCGCCGCCCAGGTCGGCGAGTCGGTGACGCTGTCGCGCGTGGATGCCAAGCAGCCGCAGAAGGTGGTCGAGGCCGCGATGCGCGCCGACCCCGCCAAGCTGCCGGCGCTGGTCGGCGTGGACCTGGGGCCCGAGGGCTACGCGATCGTCAAGGTGAACAAGGTGATGCCGCGCGATCCGGCGCCGCCGCAGCAGGCGCAGCAGGAACTGCAGCAGTACACGCAGGCCTGGACGCGCGACGAGGTGCTGGCGTACTACAACATCCTCAAGGCGCGCTACAAGGCGGAGATCCTGGTGCCCAGGCCCAAGGAAGGCGCGGCCCAGTAGGCCGCCGCCGTGCCCCGCGCAACGGGGCGCAGCCACGGCTGACACGCCTATCGGCGCTGGTCCGGCACGCCGGCGCCGCATCCGGCCCAAGACTCGGGCGCATGTCCGAGTCCACCCCCCGCGAGATGGCCAGCGAGATCGCCCGCCGCAACGTGCGCACGGTGCGCGAGCTGGAGGGTCTCGCCGTGGCCGACCCGAGCTTCGCGGACCGCGCCGCCTCCTTCGTGGCGCGCTTTTGCGGCAGCATCTACTTCGTGCTGGCGCACGCGCTCCTGTTCGGCGGCTGGATCCTGTTCAACAGCCTGCCGGGGCTGCCGCACTTCGATCCCTTTCCCTTCACGCTGCTGACGATGGTCGGCTCGCTGGAGGCGATCTTCCTGACCTCCTTCATCCTGATCGCGCAGAACTACACGATGCGCGTGAGCGAGCGGCGCTCGCAGCTGGAACTGCAGGTGAACCTGCTGGCGGAGCAGGAGGCCACCAAGACGCTGCAGCTGCTGGAAGACATCGCGCGCACCGTCGGTGCCTCGCGGGGGCACGATCCCGAAGTGGCGGCGCTGGCCAAGGCCACGCGGCTGGACACGCTGGCGCGCGAAATCGACGCGTCGCAGAAGGCGGAGGACGCGGACGACGCGACGCGCTGACCCGGCGCGTATCATCCGCCGATGTCGCTCGCTGAATGGGCGCTCTTCATCGGCGTGCTGATGGTCACGATGGTGCTGGCCGGCACGCTTCTCGGGCGGCTGCCCCTGAGCAGCGCGATGGTGTACCTGGCCCTCGGCTGGGTGCTGGGCCCGGACGTGATGAACGTGCTGCGGCCCGATCCCATCCTGCACGCCCGCTTGCTGGAGACGCTGGCCGAGGTCGCCCTGCTGATCTCCCTGTTCGCCGTCGGCATGCAGCTGGGCGTGCCCTTGCGGGACCGGCGCTGGCTGCTGCCCGCGCGCCTGGCGATCGCCTCGATGGTGCTGATGGTCGCGATGGTCGCTGCCGTCGGCGTTTGGCTGCTGGACCTGCCGCTCGGCGCGGCGATCCTGCTGGGCGCCATCGTGGCCCCGACCGATCCCGTGCTGGCGTCCGGCGTGCGCTCCGAACCCGGCTCGCGGCCGGACCGCATGGGCTTCAGCCTCGCGGGCGAGGGCGGCCTCAACGACGGCACCGCCTTCCCCTTCGTGATGCTGGGACTGGGCTTGCTGGGCCTGCAGGAGCTGGGGCCGGGCCTGGTGCGCTGGTGGTCGATCTCGCTGCTGTGGGCGACGGTGGGCGGTGTCGCCATCGGTGCCATGCTGGGCACGGCCGCGGGCCGGCTCGTCGTGCTCCTGCGCAGCCGCCATGGCCAGGCGGTGGGGCTCGACGAGTTCCTGGGCCTCGGCCTGATCGGGATGGCCTACGGCCTGGCCCAGATCAGCCTCGCCTCCGGCTTCCTTGCGGTGTTCGCCGCGGGCCTGGCGCTGCAACGCGTGCGCGAGCGGCCGCAGGCGAGCGTGGCGGCGTCGCAGGGGGAAGAAGCGCCCCACCACGCGGCCGACATGCAGGACACGGTGCAGGCCTTCAACGAGCAGCTGGAGAAGGTCGCCGAGCTGACCCTGGTGGTGATGCTGGGGGCCATGCTGTCGTACGCGCGGCTGCCGCCGGCCGTCTGGTGGTTCGTGCCGCTGCTGCTGCTGGTGCTGCGGCCGCTCTCGGTGCTCGCTGCGATTCCCGGGGAACGCCTGAGCCGGCCGCAGCGCACCATGATCGCGTGGTTCGGCATCCGCGGGATCGGCTCGCTGTTCTACCTGCTGTTCGCGCTGCGCCACGGCGTCGAGCCGCGCATCGCCGAGACGCTGGTGTCGCTCACGCTGTGGACGGTGGCCACCTCCATCATCGTCCATGGCTTGACGGCGCAGCCGCTGATGGAGCGCTACATGCTCTGGCGCAGCCGCGCCGGCCGGCGGCGCTAGCGGGCGGCGTCGCGCGGCAGTCGCACGAGAAAGGTCGTCCCCTGGGCGGCGGAGGAATCGAGCTGCAACTCGCCGCCATGCGACAACACGATCTCGCGGCAGATGTACAGCCCGAGGCCGAGGCCGGTGCGCTCCCGGTGCTCCGGGTCCAGCCCCCGCTGCAGTCCGCGCTCCAGGGGCTGGAAGATCCGCTCGCGGTCCTCGGGGGCGATGGGAGGGCCGAAGTTGTGGACGGAGAAGAACACGTCCTGCTCCTGCGTCCACATGCGGACCGTCACCTCCGTTGCCGCGTGTCCGTACAGCAGCGCGTTGCCCAGCAGGTTGGACAGCAGCTGGCCCATCCGGCCTTCGTCCCAGCGGCCATGGAAGTCGCCGCGGCTTTCCAGCCGCACGATGCGCTTGGGGTGCCGCACCTGCGTTTCCTCGACGATCTTCGCAAGTTGCTCCGCCAGGTCGCCGGGGCGTCGCTCGATGGGCATCACGCCGTCGGCCTGCGCGCGCGTGAAGTCCACCACCTGTTCGACGATGGCATTGATGCGGGTCGCGGCGTTGATGATCGGCGCCGCGGCCGCTGCGGTGAGCTTGCCGGAGCGCACCAGGGCCGTCGCGCTCATCACGATCGTTCCCAGCGGGTTGCGGATGTCGTGCCCCAGGATGCCGATGAACAGCTCCGCCGACGTGCCGGTCTGCTTCGTGTAGCGGCCCACCGATTCGGCGATCGCCTGGTCGATGGCCTCGTTGAAGCGCGTGAGGTCGGCCAGGTCTTCCGGCCCGGTGCCGCCGCCCTGCCGGGCCCAGATCTTCAGCACGCTGGCGCGCAGCGCGCGGTACTCGGTGATCATCGCGTCCACCGCGAAGCCGGCGACCATGCGGAAGTCGGCGTGCGTTTCGGCGGGCGTGGGAAGCGGGCCGCGCGGCCCCTGTCCCTTGCCCTTGGCGTCCTGCTGCGCCGGCGACTGGGGCTGCGCCAGGTCGGCGGCGATGGTCCTGAGGATCTCGGACGCGTGGTCGCGCAGCGCCGCAGGATCGAGCACGGCGCCGGTGTGGCTCACGGTGGAGGCGAATTCGTCCCAGGCGAGCAGGATCTCGCCGGCGTGCGTGGCCAGGAATTCGGACAGGCGAGGGGGTGCGGGCGCTGCGGCGGGGCGTTGATGCGCGGCCGCGGAAGTGGAGAGTTGCATGGACGACCCGGAAAGCGGTGCACATGCGGACTGATCGGGCCAGCCCGTCGGCTCGGGCACGAAGGAGCCGAATCAGCGTAGGCACGCAGTGTAGGCGTGTTGCCGGGCGGGCGGCGAACTTCACGCGCCGTACAAAAAGCAAAGGCCCCGGAGGGGCCTTGCGTGATCGGGCGCTGCAACGGGCGCCCTGGGAATCCTGGGGTGGCTGATGGGACTCGAACCCACGACAACAGGAATCACAATCCTGGACTCTACCAACTGAGCTACAGCCACCGCGAGCCGGCCATTATAGCCGGGCCGCGGCGGACTTTTCAGTCGTTGACCAGGACCAGCTTGCCTTTGACTTCGCGCGAGCCCATGCGGGCGTAAGCGGCGCGGAGCTCGGCCATCGGCATCGTGCGGTCGATCACCGGCTTGATGCGGCCCTGGCCGTACCACTTCGCCAACTCCTGCAGCGTGGCGGCGGCCGTCTTCGGTTCGCGGCGCGTGAGTTCGCCCCAGAACACGCCCACCACCGAGGCCCCCTTGAGCAGCGGCAGGTTCAGCGGGAGGGCGGGAATCGGGCCGGCGGCGAAGCCGATCACGCAGTAGCGGCCGCGCCAGGCGATCGAGCGGAAGGCCGGCTCGGCGAACTCGCCCCCCACGGGGTCGTAGACCACGTCCGGCCCCTTGCCGCCGGTGAGCGCCTTGACCTGCTCGCGAAAGGCGTTCGGCACGGCGTGCTGCGTGTAGTTGAGGGTCTCGTCGGCGCCGATGGAGCGGCACAGGTCGCATTTCTCGTCGGTCGAAGCGGCGGCGATCACGCGCGCGCCGACCGCCTTGGCGATCTGGATCGCCGCGGTGCCCACGCCGCCGGCCGCGCCCAGCACCAGCACCGTCTCGCCCGCCTTCAGTTCGGCCCGGTCGACCAGCGCGTGGTACGAGGTCGCGTAGGTCATGATGAACGCCGCCGCGTCCACGAAGGGGAAGCCGGCGGGCAGCGGCACGCAGCGTTCCGCCGGGGCGAGCGTGTGGGTGCCGAAGCCGCCGGTGCCCGCCAGGCACGCGACCGGCTGGCCCACCTGCAGGTTCGTCACGCCGGGGCCGACCGCGGCCACCAGGCCGGCGAACTCGGAGCCGGGCACGAAGGGCAGGGGCGGCTTGTGCTGGTACTTGTTCTGCACGATCAGCAGGTCGGGGAAGTTCAGGCTGGCCGCCTTCACTTCGACCAGCACCTCGCCGGCCTGTGGCTGGGGGGTGGGCAGTTCCTTCCATTGCAGCGCTTCCACGCCGACGGGGTTCTCGCAAAGCCAGGCTTGCATCCGCTTGTCTCCTTCGATGGCCGCGATCATAGGGCGGGCGCATGGGCGACGGGCCCCGCCTGGGCGCGACCCTACAATGCCCGCAACATGAAGATCCTGCTCTCGAACGACGACGGCTACCAGGCACCGGGCCTGGTGGCGCTGTACGAGGCGATCCGCGACCTCGGCGAGGTGGAAGTGGTCGCGCCGGAACACAACAACAGCGCCAAGTCCAACGCACTCACGCTGCATTCGCCCCTGTACGTGCAGGAGGGCGCCAACGGCTTCCGCTACGTGAACGGCACGCCGGCCGACTGCGTGCACATCGCGCTCACGGGCCTGCTCGACTGGCGGCCCGACCTGGTGGTCAGCGGCA
>Ga0190269_10001145_pt1 | contig 12805 bp, 15 predicted proteins | sample Popmic249IS_FD_133749 | JGI IMG/M metagenome (GOLD analysis project Ga0190269, IMG submission 133749) | Populus adjacent soil microbial communities from riparian zone of Blue River, Arizona, USA - 249 IS | ecosystem: Environmental > Terrestrial > Soil > Riparian zone | place: USA: Arizona...
CGACGACGGCGTCGAGCAGATCGCGCGTCGCTGCGGTTACCGCACGGCCGAGGCGATGCGCCGCGCCTTCGTCCGCACGCTGGGCATCCCACCCGCCGAGTACCGGCGCCGATTCTGATCGAGGAGGAACCACCGTGCAGGTCGCCGTAGTGCTCTTCCCCGGGCTCACCGCGCTGGACGCGGTCGGGCCCTACGAGGTGTTCAGCCGGATGCCCGGCACCGAGGTCGTGTTCGTCGGCGAGCGGACCGGTCCGGTGCGCACCGACACCGGCCACCTCGGCCTCACCGCCGACGCCACGCTGGCGGACGTGCCCGGCCCGGACGTCGTCGTGGTGCCGGGCGGTCCGGGTCAGATCGCGCTGATGGGCGACGGACCCGTGCACGAGTGGCTGCGCCGGGTCGACGCCACGACCACCTGGACCACGTCGGTGTGCACGGGCTCCCTGGTGCTCGCCGCGGCCGGGCTGCTGCGCGGGCGGCGCGCGACCAGCCACTGGCTCGCCACCGACCAGTTGCCCGGCCTGGGCGCGGTGCCGGCCGCCGAGCGGGTCGTCGTCGACGGCAAGTACGTCACCGCCGCGGGGGTGTCCGCCGGGATCGACATGGCGTTGACCGTGCTGGGCCGCGAAGCCGGCGACTGGGCGGCGCAGGCGGTACAGCTGGGCATCGAGTACGACCCGCAGCCGCCCTACGGCGCCGGATCTCCCCGGACCGCACCGGCCGATGTCGTGCAATTCCTACGGGATAACAGCAGATTCGTGCTGAGCGGGGAATAACCCGCTTCCGGGCCGTGTCGGGAACGGCATGAGCGAGGACCGGAACCTGATCCTGGGCGCGATGATCTTCTACCCGGGCGGCGAGCACCTCGCCAGCTGGCGGCTGCCGGGGGCCCAGCCCGAGCGCTACCTGGACGTCGGGTACTACCGGGACTTCGCCCGCACGGCCGAGCGCGGCGGGTTCGCGACGCTGTTCATCGCCGACGAGCTCTACGTCTGGGACCGGTTCGACTCCGGCGTCGACCACGTCGTCAACATCCGGCCGGAGCCGTTCACCCTGCTCGGGGCCCTCTCGCAGGTCACCGAGCGGATCGGGCTGGCCGCCACGGTCTCCACCACCTACAACGAGCCGTACCACGTCGCCCGGAAGCTCGCGTCGCTGGACTTCCTCAGCGGGGGCCGGGCCGGCTGGAACGTCGTGACCAGCGCCAGCGACGAGGAAGCGTGGAACTTCGGTCGCGACGCCAACCTCGACCACGGGGTGCGCTACCGGCGGGCCGCGGAGTTCATCGACGTCGTCGACGGGCTGTGGGACAGCTGGGACGACGACGCGTTCCGCTACGACAAGGAGTCCGGGTACTTCGCCGACCGGCAGAAGCTGCACCGCCTCGACCACCGCGGCGAGTTCTTCACCGTCCGCGGACCGCTGAACATCGCCAGGCCGCCGCAGGGGCGTCCGGTGCTGTTCCAGGCCGGGGCGTCGGAGGCGGGGCGGGAGCTGGCCGGCGCGACCGCCGAGGCGGTGTTCACGATGGGGTTCAACGCGCTGCGCGGGGCGCAGACGGTGTACCAGGACTACAAGAACCGCGCCGCGGCCCACGGCCGCAACCCCGATCACCTCAAGGTGCTGCCCGCGCTCTCGCCGATCATCGGGGAGACCCGGCGGCAGGCCGAGGAGTACCTCGACCTCGTCGAGGAGCTCACCCCCAAGCGCCTGTCCCTGGACTGGCTCTCCCACTACCTGCAGTTCGACGTGAGCCGGCTCCCGATGGACGAGAAGTTCCAGCCGGACCTGTCGGTGCCCACGAACCAGGTTCGCTCGGTGCAGGAGCAGATCGGGCGGCTGGTGGGGAGCGGCACGTTCACGCTGCGCGAGGTCAACCGGGCGATGCTCCGGCGCCGCTTCCTCGTCGGCACGCCGGACACGATCGCGGACTGGATCACCGAGCGGTTCACCGGCGGCGCCGCCGACGGCTTCATGCTCACGTTCTCCTCGATCCCGGTGGGGGTCGAGCAGTTCGTCGAGCTGGTCGTGCCGGAGCTGGTCAAGCGCGGCGTCTACACCGGGGAGTACCGGGGAACCACCCACCGGGAGAACCTGGGGCTGCCGGTGCCGCCGAGCCGCTACGCCTGAGCCGCCCGGTCGCGGCGGACGCCCGTCTGCTCCGCGCGCTGAATTGCCTCGATGCAGCGTTCGCGCAATTCTTCGGATAATTCGAATAGCGCTTTCTGGGTGCCGGAAAAGAACTGATGAAGAACGGCAAGTCTCCGTTGGAGCGCTGATCGCGTGTGCCAGGATGATGCGGCACCGGCGATCGGGAGAATGCTTCCCGTATTTCGCGCGCAAAATTCGGAGGAGCGGAAAGTGATCTCAGCGAGAGCGGGAAAGGCCGGCCCGGTGCCTCGGCGATGGATGTCGATCGTCGGTGTCTTGGCCGCTGCGGTGCTGATGGCGAGCGGGTGCGGCTCGGACGACGACAAGGACACCGCGACGTCGTCGAGTGCCTCGGCGTCGTCGAGCGCGGCCGGGGTCGCGGGCGTCGTCAACGCGGCCAACGCATTTCTCGACACCTTGAGCGACGACCAGAAGAAGATCGCGCAGCTCGAGTTCATCGAGGAGAACGCGGTGGCGTGGTCGAACCTGCCGTGCGGTTCGACCTGCCGTCCCGGCATCGAGTTCGGCAAGCTTTCCGATGCGCAGCTGACCGCCGCGAAAGCGGTTCTGAAGGCGGCGATGGGCACGGCGACGGGCACCGGTTTCGACCAGGCCGAGAAAATCATGCTCGCCGACGGCGTCCTCTCCGAGCAGCAGGGGTCGGGGCAGGCAATGCCCTCCGGTGGCACCCCGCCCTCGGGCGGCGCGATGCCCTCCGGCGGCGCGATGCCGTCCGGCGGCGCGATGCCGTCCGGCGGCGGCATGCCCGGGGCGAGCGCGTCGAGCACCAACGGGCAGTCGACCTCCGGCTACGGGGCGGGCGTCTACTTCCTCGGCTTCCTCGGCGCGCCGAGCGCCACCGGCAGCTGGGAGATCAGCTTCGGCGGCCACCACCTGGCCGTCCACCTCACTTACCAGGCGGGAAAGGTCGTCGGCACCACGCCGTTCTTCATCGGCGTCGAGCCGAAGACGTGGACCGCCTCCGGCACCACCTACGCGCCGCTGGCCACGATGCACGACGGCATGGCCGCCATGCTCAAGGGTCTGACCAGCGACGAGCTGGCCGAGGCGAAGCTGGCGAAGACCTACAGTGATGTCTTGCTCGGCCCGGGGCAGGACGGGCAGTTCCCGTCCACGAAGGAAGGCCTGGCCGTGAGCGGGCTGACCGATGCGCAGAAGCAGCTCGTGCTCACCGCGATCAAGCCGTGGGTGCAGGTGGCCGCCGACGCCGACTCCGCGACCTGGTTGACGGAGTACGAAGCCGATCTGGACAAGACGTACGTCGCCTGGTCGGGGGGCTCGCAGCTGACCGAGCACGCCGACTACGTGCGCGTCGACGGCCCCGGCGTCTGGGTGGAGTTCGTCTGCCAGAACGGCGTCGTCTACCAGAACCAGATCCACTACCACACGGTCTACCGCGACCACACGCGTGACTACGGCGGCGAGTTCTCGTTCTGATGCGTCGTGTCGTCCTGCTGGTGCTCGCGGCCGTGGCGGCGTCCCTCGCCTGGGCGTCGCCGGTTGCGGCACACCCGATGCCGCACTCCGTCGTGGAGCTCGAGACCGGCGGTGACTCGGTCGGTGCCCGGCTGCAGCTCCCGGCCCAGGACCTGAGCCTCGCCAGCGGAATCACGCCCGGCTCGGGTGCGGGGTGGAAGCCTGCGGTGCGTGCCTACCTCGCCGCGCATCTGCGGCCGACCACCGACGGACGGCCGTGGCGCGTCGAGATCACGAAGGTCCGGCTCACCGACGCCGAGCAGACGTCAACCGGTCGGTACCGGGAGGTGGTGGTGAACGCCGTTCTCACACCGCCCACCGGGGTGGACCCGCAGCGGTTCACGTTCGCCCACGACGCGATCGTCCACCGGGTCGTCACCCATACCGTGCTGGTCTCCGGCGGTGGGAGGCAGCTGGGCACCATCCGCACCGACACTCGTTCGATGACCGTGGCGCCGCTGCGGGTGGACCTCGACGAGGACGGCACCTGGCCGGGGTTCGCCGCGATGGTCCGCCTCGGTGGTGCGCACATCGCCGAGGGCGCCGACCATCTGCTGTTCCTGCTCTCGCTGCTGCTGTCTGCGCCGCTGCTCGCGGCCGGCGGGCGGTGGCGCGGAGCGCTCCCGGCCCGCCGGGCGCTGCGGCGGATCGGCGGGATCACGCTCGCGTTCACGGCCGGGCACTCGATCGCGTTGGCCGTCAGTGCCGTCAGCCGCGTCGAGTTGCCGGCTCAACCGGTCGAGGCGTTCATCGCGCTGTCCATCGTGATCAGCGCGGTCCACGCGATCCGTCCGCTGTTCCCGGGCCGCGAGGCGCTGGTCGCCGGTGTGTTCGGGCTCGGCCACGGCATGGCGTTCGCCTTCACGCTGGCCGAGATGCGCTTGTCGACCGGACAGCTCGTCATCGGCCTGCTCGGTTTCAACCTCGGCATCGAGCTGGTGCAGCTGGGGCTGGTCGCGGTGGCGCTGCCGCTCCTGCTCGCAGTGGCCCGCTCCCGTATCCGGGCGCCCCTGCGGGTCGGGGGAGCCGCGGTGACGGCGGTCGCCGCGGCCGGCTGGCTCGCCGACCGCCTCGGCCGGGACAACCCGGTCGCCAGGTTCGCTGACAGCGTCGGATCGCACCCCACCGCGGTGGTCACGATCCTCGCTGCCGCCGCCGTCGCGACCGGCGTCGCCACTGCGCTGCGGACGCGCGGGCGCGCGCCCGGGCCACGGGCCGGGGCATCGCGGAGCGGCCGGGCCGTCGTAGGCTGGTCGCGTGGCGGTGCGGCTGGCGGTGGGGTGCGCGATGTGGACGCACAAGGCCTGGCCGGGTCGGGCGTTACCGAGCGGTGAACGGCTGCGCGCCTACGCGCAGTGGTGCGACGCGGTCGAGGGCAACACCACCTTCTACGCGACGCCGCCGCCCGCGACGGTGGCCACCTGGGCCGCCCAGACCGGCCCGGACTTCCGCTTCCTGCCGAAGTTCCCCCGGACGGTGACGCACGACCACCGCTTCCAGGGCGTCGAGAAGGACGTCCGGGCGTTCCTCGACGCGATGGAGCCGCTCGGCCCGCGGGCCCACGCACTCTGGATCCAGCTGCCCAGCGCGTTCACCCCCGCCGACGTCCCGGCGCTCGCCTCGTTCCTGCGCCGGCTGCCGGGCTCCTTCCGGTACGCCGTCGAGGTGCGCCACGCCGCGTTCTTCGACGACGCCACGGCGGCGCGAGCACTCGAGGACGTGCTGCGCGCCGCGGAGGCGGAGTGGGTGCCGTTCGACACCACCGAGTTCTTCCGCACCCCGCCCACCAGCGACGTCGAGCGCGACACCTGGACGAAGAAGCCGCGGGTGGCCCGGCGATCGGCGGCGCTCACCGACCGGCCGATCGTCCGCTACCTGGGGCGCGACGACGCAGCCCGGACGATCCGGGGCTGGCAGCCCTGGGTGGACACCGTCTCGACCTGGCTGCGGGAGGGCCGCTCGCCGACCGTGTTCGTCCACACGCCGGACAACGCGGCGGCCCTGGAGCTCGCCCGGCGCTTCCACGCCGACGTCCGGGCGAGGGTGCCGGAGCTCGAGCCGCTACCGGAACCCCGGCCCGAACCCGCGCCGGCCGAGCCGATGACCCTGTTCTAGGTCGGTTCCAGGGCGTGTCCTGCGGATCTCGCTGCGAGCGGGATCCGCAGGACGGGGCTTCACGCGCGCTCGCCCGCGGCTTCGACGTCGATCGAGTCGACGCGGCCCGGCCAGAACGCCACGTGGCCCTTGATGTCCGCGACCGGGCCGTGCGGCTCGCGGTACTCCCACACCGCGTCGGTGGCCTGCTCGCCGCCGAGCGGGATCGAGTAGTAGCTCGCGTCGCCCTTGTACGGGCAGTACGTCTCGGTCGAGCTGCGCTCCAGCAGCGAGGCGTCGACGTCGGCCAGCGGTACGTAGTGCACCGGGGGATAGGTCGACTCCTGCAGCGTGAGCGCGTTGTGGGTGTCGGCGACGACCTTCCCGGCGACGGTCACCACGACCCGGTTGTGGTTCGGCGTGACCGTGATCGGGTGGTCAGGCCCTGGCTGGAGTACAGGCTTGTCGGTCATATCAGCTAGAAGACCACCGGGCGGGGAATATTCCTACGGCTTGCGGCCGACCGCGCCGTAGCACCCGACGTGGGACGGGTCCGGACGCTGCTCGGGCGGGAGCGACGATCGCCAGTCGGTGATGCAGACCAGCCCCGGCTCGACCAGTTCGGTGCCGGCGAAGAACGGCATGATCTCCGCGCGCGACCGCATCTGGAAGGTCGCCATCCGCTGGAACTCCGGCACGTCGGCCAGGGCGTCCGCGGTCATGAAGTCGGCCGTGCCGTGGCTGATCACCAGGTAGCTGCCGGACGGTAACGCGTCGAGCAGCGTGCGGGCGTGGGCCAGCGGGTTCTGCGTGTCCGGGATCAGGTGGACGAGCGCCACCAGCATCAGCGCGACCGGCTCGGCGAGGTCGAGCACCCGGGAGAGCTCCGGCGCGGCCAGGATCTCCTCCGGCCGCAGGAAGTCGGCCTCCAGGTACTCCGTGCGGCCTGCCGACGACCCGTCCAGCAGCGCACGGGCGTGGACCATCACCAGCGGGTCGTTGTCGACGTAGAGCACGCGGGCCTCGGGGGCGACGCGCTGGGCCACCTCGTGGGTGTTGTCGGCGGTCGGCAGGCCGGTGCCGATGTCGAGGAACTGCCGGATCCCGGCCTCACCGGCCAGGTGCTCCACGGCGCGGGCGAGGAACGCACGGTTCTCCCTGGCCCACATCGGTGTCCACGGGTAGAGCGCCGCGATCCGATCGCCGGACTCCCGGTCCACCGCGAAGTTGTCCTTGCCGCCCAGCCAGTAGTCGTACCGGCGGGCAGCGTGCGCCACCGAGGTGTCGATCCGCCCGTCGACGTCGTCCGTCACGCGATTCTCCTGTCTACAAGAGACCTCATCAGGGTACCGGGCCCGCGGCTGTGACCCAGGTTACCGAGCGGTTCGCCGCGGTACCGATAGTGTTTCGGTAGAGAGATCCGGCGTCGGAGGAGATGCAGTAATGACCGCGATCCAGGACATTCCGCTGCGCACGATCACCGGCGAGGAGACGACCCTCGCCGCCTACGACGGTCAGGTGCTGCTCGTCGTCAACGTCGCTTCGAAGTGCGGCCTCACCCCGCAGTACGAGGGCCTGGAGAAGCTCCACGAGCGCTACCGCGACCAGGGCTTCTCGGTGCTGGGCTTCCCGGCGAACGACTTCGCGGGCCAGGAGCCGGGTACCGACGACGAGATCGCCGAGTTCTGCACCAGCACGTTCAACGTGCAGTTCCCGATGTTCTCCAAGATCGCCGTCACCGGCGACGACAAGCACCCCCTCTACCGCGAGCTCACCGCCGCGGTTCCCCGCGCCGAGGGCGAGACGGACTCCCACCGCGAGAAGCTCCGCGGCTACGGTCTCCCGGCGACCGAGGAGCCGGAGGTCCTCTGGAACTTCGAGAAGTTCCTCGTGTCCCGGTCCGGCGAGGTCGTCGGCCGGTTCGCACCGAGCCTCACGCCGGACGACGAGCGCCTGACCGCCGCCGTCGAGCGTGAGGTCGCCGCCGCCCGGTAGGCACCGTGGCACCGATCGCGCTCGTCGGCGCCGGCCGGATGGGCCTGCCGATCGTCCGCTCGCTGCTCCGCGCCGGCCACCCGGTCCGGGTGCTCGACCGCCGCCCGGAGGTCGAGCACGCCGTGCGGGAGGCGGGGGCGGTTCCGGCCGCCGACGCCGACGCGCTGCTCACCGGGGCGCGGGTGCTCTTCACCGTGCTCCCCGGCAGCCCCGAGCTCCGCGAGGTCATGAGCGGGCTGCTCGGCCGGGTGGAGCGCGGTACCACCTGGATCGACCTCACCAGCACCGCGCCGGACGTCGGCGCGGAGCTGGCCGCGGCCGCCCGGGCGCGGGAGGTCGCGGCTCTGGACGCCCCGCTCGGCGGCGGCCCCGCCACCGCGGAGGCGGCGTCCCTGACGCTCTACGTCGGGGGCGACGCCGCGCTGCTGGAGGAGCACCGCCCGCTGCTCGCCGCGTTCGCCGACTCCGCCAGGATCCATCACTGCGGTGCGTCCGGCACCGGCTACCTGACCAAGCTGCTGGTGAACCTGCTCTGGTTCGGCCAGGCCGCAGCCGTCACCGAGGCGCTGCTGCTCGGGCAGCGCGCCGGCCTCACCCCGGACGTGCTCCGGCGTCTGCTCGCCGACGGGCCCGCGGCGAGCGCGTTCCTCGCCGACCATGTTCCCGCGCTGCTCGCCGGTGACTACCTGCCCTCGTTCGGTCTGGACCGGATCGTCGAGGAGCTGGACGCGATCGCCTCGTCGGCCGCGGCCCAGGGGTCACCGTTCGTCGTCTCCGGGGCGGTCACCGCGCTCTACCGGGACGCGTTGGCGCACTACGGGTCGGTGGACGGGGAGCTGCTCGGCGCCGCGTACCTCGAGCACCTGGCCGGCCACCGGCTGTCCGGGGGAGACTAGGCAACGGCGGTTACGTGGGTGGCGGGGCTCGGGTGAGCCGTTGGCCCGGCGATCCGGGGGCGATCCCACTCGTCGGGACGGGGTGGCGATTTCCGCTGGCGTCTGTCCGTTGTGGGGCCCGTGCCGGTTGTGGTGGTGAGGGTGAGGTGTGTCGATGTCAGTTTTCGTGCGTGGGGGCGCGGGAAAACCACCATTGACAAGGGTTCTCTGGCGGTCGGCGCGGCGGACGCAGTAGCGCCGTTGCAGTACTAGCCGGCGCTCGGCTTCGTCGCCGAGAGAGCCCACGCGACCAGCGCGGGCTGCCCGAGCAGGCGCACGGCGCGCTTGCGGTCGGAGTCGAGCCCGAACGCGTCGCGGTGTCCGGTGTACTGGGCGAGGTTGCCCGGGAACACCGCGACGAAGAACCCGGCGACGAGCCTGCCGAGGCGGCGGCGGGCCGGCTGCTTCCACGTGGTCACCAGCGCGGTACCCAGCGCCAGCTCGACGATGCCCGACCCGAGCACCACCGTGTCGGGGTCCGCCGGGAACCACGGGGGCACCTGCGCCTGGAACTCCTGGCGCTGGACGGTCAGGTGGGCGGCACCGGCCGTGAGCAGCACCGCGCCGAGCGCGACCTGTCCGGCGGCGCGCAGCGCGCGGGAGCGAGTGGTCATGTGCGCACCGTAGCGCGGCCCGGGCTCACGCGAAGAGGCGGCGCTTGGCCTCCTCGAACTCCTCCTTGCTCAGCTGTCCGACCTGGACGAGCTGCCAGAGCCGGCGCAGCTCGTCGCCGGGGTCCGGCGCGGACGGCACCGAGGGCGGCGGCGGAGGGGGCGAGGGAGCGAGCGTGCCTGCGCGGACCGCCTCGAGCGTCGCGCCGAGTCGCACGAAGTCGTCCTGGCGACCGCTGCGGAACGCGACCGCCAGCTCGGCGCGCTGGCGGCGCCCGTCGGAGCTGGTGATCTCGATGCGGAACTGCCCGCTGGTCAGCCGCGAGGGCTTGACCTCGATCGCGGTCACGTCCTGGACGTGTGCGCGCCGGTCGCTCGGGCGCACCGGTTCTCCACGGCGCTGGATGGTGATCCAGGTGCCGTCGAAGGTGACTTGCTCGGACTGGCCCTCGATGCGCAGCGGCTGATGGGGCGTCGGCAGCGGGAACGGCAGGGGGCTGGCCACGCGGTGAAAGTAAGTCACTGCGGAGCGCGACGGGTGGCATTCTCGGACGACCTAGACGTCCTGCTTCCGGTGGATGACCAACCGGCTCAAGAAACCCACCTGTTCGTGGGAAGCGCTCTCCAGGAAGAGTGGGAATTGCATTTGAGCGAATTGCGTTGACGCAGAGCCTATTCCCCCACACCTGCCCGGTGAGGGTGAAACCGGTCAAAAGGGTGACCCAAAATAACAAGCCTAAACAGGCGGTCACCCGAGATACTGCGGCGCCACCGCGTCGGCCAGCCAGACGCCGTTCGCCGTCCGGTAGAACAGGTGCCCGTCCCTCGCCATCGCCGCCGCGTCGACGACCAGGATCACGACCTCGCCGCGCCGCCGGCTGCCGACCCGGTGCGCGGTGGCCTCGTCGGGGGAGAGGTGCACGTGGTGGCGTTTGCCGCGGTTGAGCCCGGTCGCCCGGATCGACGGCACCGCGGCGGCGCTGGTGCCGTGGTAGAGCACGGCCGGTGGTCGTGACGGCGTCAGACCCAGCTCGACCGGCACGCTGTGCCCCTGGTTGGCCCGGACGCGCTCGACCCCGGTGGCATCGGCGGCGACCGCGAAGCGCTGCTTGTCGTCGGCGGCCACGACCGTGTCGAACTCGGCGCGGTCGATACCCAGCGCCGTGAGGAAGTCGTCGACGCTCACCCACCCGGCCGCGTCGAGCGTCAGGCCGAACCGGCCGGGTTCGTGCCGGAGGGCCAGGGACATCCGTTTGCTCAGACCGACACGACGTTTGTGCTCCACGGGACCAGTGTGACCGGTCCGTGGTCTGATCGAGCCATGGATTACGAGACGATCCGCTACGACGTCAGCGACCGCATCCTGACGCTGACCCTGCACCGGCCCGACCAGCTCAACGCTTTCACGGTGGACATGGCCGAGGAGCTGGTCGACGCGTTCGGCCGGGCCGGCGCCGACGACGACGTCGCCGCGGTGGTGGTGACCGGGAGCGGCCGGGCGTTCTGCGCGGGAATGGACCTCTCGGCCGATGGCAACGTGTTCGGCCTGGACGAGACCCTCCGCCCGACCCCGGAGGAGCTGCGGGAACGCCTGGACGACCCGGCGATCGTGCACGGGGTGCGTGACACCGGTGGCCGGGTGACGCTGGCGATCTACGACTGCCCGAAGCCGGTGATCGCCGCGATCAACGGGGCCGCCGTGGGCATCGGCGCCACGATGACGCTGCCGATGGACATCCGCATCGCGTCGGAGCAGGCGCGGATCGGCTTCGTCTTCGGCAAGCTGGGGATCGTCCCGGAGGCGTGCAGCTCCTGGTTCCTGCCGCGGATCGTGGGGATCAGCCGCGCTCTGGAGTGGACGTACGGGGCCGACGTCCTCACCGCGGCGGAGGCGCACGCGGGTGGGCTGGTCCGCGACGTGGTGGCGCCGGAGGACCTGTTGCCTGCGGCGTACGCGCTCGCCCGCAAGTTCACGACCGGCCGGTCGCCGGTGGCCACGGCGCTGACCCGGCAGCTGATGTACCGCAACAGCGCGCAGCCGCACCCGCTGGAGGCGCACCTGAGCGACTCGCTCGCGATGTTCTACACGAGCATCGGCGACGGCAAGGAGGGTGTGCGGGCGTTCCGGGAGAAGCGACGTCCGGAGTTCACCGCCCGCGACGTGCCCCGGGTGTTCCCGTAGCCGACCCGACCCGACCCGACCCAACCCGGCCCGGCCCGGCCGGGTACGGGCGCCGGCGTCCGGCCGCGCCCGTCGGCGTCCCGAGAGTCCACTGGAGTCACGGTGCTCGACGGCGCCGACTGGCGTGGCGTCCACCCTGGGCCGATGTTCGCCGGGCGTCCTCTGCTGTGGCTCGGGCTCCAGCTCGGGGCGCTGGTCACGGTCGCTGCGGCGGCAGCGACCGCGTACGCCTGGCGCACCGCGGCGCGGGACCGCCTGCGCCTCGGCGGCGGCGACATCGAGATCGTTGCGGCCGCGGACGGCAGGTTCACGATCACCGAGGCGATGCGCTACACCGACGAGCGGCCGCACCCACGGCACCGGACCGGCGGTGGGGCGCTGACCCTCGAGTCCGGGTGCGGCGACGTGGCCGGCAACTGCGGGGTCGACTACCGGATCGAGGGACCCCCGGCGGTGGCGGCGCAGCTGCGCAGCGCCGGTGGCGACGTCACGCTGCGACTGCCCTCGGGTGACTACGCGGTGGACGCCGCGACGGACGGCGGCCGGGCGTCGGTGCGGGTCGGCCGGAGCAGTAGGGCGGAGCACCGCGTCACGATCCGCTCCGGCGGTGGCGACGCGACCGTCGAACCGGCGTGAGAGCCGATCAGGGGTGAGCGGCTACCGGCGTCCGGAAGCACGCCGCCGGTAGTCGGCGACGACCGCGAGGACGAGCGGCCCCCAGGCGACCAGCGGCAGGTAGTACCGGAACACCTCCCAGCCGGGCGGCTCGTGGACCGGCTCGTCGCGGCCGACCCCCACCCAGCCCCGATCGACGAAGTGGAAGACCTGGTTGAGGAAGAAGTACACGCAGACGGCGACGAGCAAGGTCGCGCCGATCATCGCGACGAGCACGACCGGCCGGGGCGGAATCGGTCGGCCGCCGAGCCGGGGCACCCAGTGCGGCACCCGTTCGCCCCAGCGGTGAACGAGCCCGAGCGTCAACAGCGCCAGCCCCATCGACAGCACCGACAGGAGCGTCAGGTATCCGGCGTTGGCGGACTCGTCGCTGACCGCCACGGACAGTCGCCAGACGGCGGACGGCAGCACGCAGAGCGGGACGGCGTAGGCCGCCAGAACCGCCCAGCGGGCAGGGGCGGCCGCGTCGGTCCGGCCGGGGGCAGTGGTGCGCATGTTCGCTCCGATCTCCGTTGGTGCTTCCACGCTCGCGGAGTTCGGCTCGGGGCGGCTCCCCCGGAAGAGCCGGGCGCCTCCCCCACGCGAGGGAGGGCACTCGGAGTGCTCCCACGCGGGTCTCAGCCCAGCGGGATGCGGGCGCCGGGAGAGGACGGGGTGGAGTGGAG
>Ga0190269_10001146_pt1 | contig 12804 bp, 11 predicted proteins | sample Popmic249IS_FD_133749 | JGI IMG/M metagenome (GOLD analysis project Ga0190269, IMG submission 133749) | Populus adjacent soil microbial communities from riparian zone of Blue River, Arizona, USA - 249 IS | ecosystem: Environmental > Terrestrial > Soil > Riparian zone | place: USA: Arizona...
CCCGCCTCGTCGGCCACGGCCGTGAAGTACGTGATGTGCACGGGCACGCGCTTCGTCAGCTTGATCTCGCCGCCGCGGCGCGCGTACTCGGCGACTTTGGCTTCGTCGAATCCCTTGTCGTAGGCAAGGATCACCTCGGCGAGCTTCACCGGGTTCTGCACGCGCATGCAGCCATGGCTGAACGCGCGCACGGCACCGCCGAAGAGATGTCGCTCGGGCGTGTCGTGCATGTAGATGTCGTGCCGGTTGGGGAAGCGGAACTTCACCATGCCCAGCACATTCTTCGGGCCCGGCGGCTGCGTGAAATCATAGCTCGAGACGTTGGCCGTCGACCAATCCACCTGGTCGGGATCGACCGGCACGCCGCCGCGGCTGACCTTCAGGCCGTGCGAGGCGAGAACTTGCGAGGCCAGCGGATTGCTGGAGAACCAGCCGCCTCCCGTCTTGCGCAGCTGCGGCCCGAGTTCCTGCGATTTCATGCCCGGCGGCACGCCCCAGGAGGGATGGAAGATCACGAACAGCATGTCGGCCGAGAACATCACTGTCGGCGTGTTGGTCTTGCCCACGACGATACGCTCGGACAGCAGCTGCTTGTCGTTGTGATAGACCGCCGTCATCTGCTCGGGAACGCTGTCCCAGACGTAGAACTCACCGAGTTCGGCAGGCACCCAGCGCCAGCGCTCCATGTTGACGAGGATGCGGCGGATGTTGTCTGCACTGGACGCCGGCCGTCCGCCGTCGTTCATCGCATTGCGCGTGGCGGCGTTGATGGTCCCGGTCGGCTCGAGGCTGCGCAGGCGCTGGAACGCCTTCACCGCCGTGACCAGCGCCTCGTCATAGACAGTTTCCTTGCCCGCGACGCCGCTTTCGACCGACAGGCGCGTGCGCACGAGGCCGACGTGCGCGTGCTCCTGCCCCGGCTTGATGGCTGGCCCAGCGGGGATCTGCACAGCCGGCGCCGGCGTGTCAGCCTTGTCGCCGCGCGCCGCCAGCAGCGCCTTGCGCAGGTTGTGGAAGCCGGCGTGCTTGGGATGCAGCGCCTGCAGGTAGACATCGATGGTGTCGCTGGCTGCAGCCGCCCGGATCAGCGACTTCGGATCGAAAATAGTGGGCTTCTGATCGAACAGACGGCTGATCGCCGCGGGCTCGAAGCGGCCCCCGCGGGCATGCCGCGCATAGGTCAGAACAGCGGCTGCGAGCTTGATCTCCGCCTGCGCCCTTTCCTCGTTGCCGGCGGTCGCCGCGGGCGGCTTGGGGACATCGAAGGCGGCAACCTTCAGGCCCCAGTCCTCCGCCTTCGCGATTTCCTCCAGCGCGCGGCGACCGCGATCGTTGAAGCCAGTGGCATCGACGAAGGCCGGCTTGCTGGTCTGTGCGTAGAAGTCGACGATGGCGGCGGCGTCGTCCTTGTGGTCGGCGAGGCGCCCGACCGGGCTGGCCGTTATCCGGCGCGCCGCTTCCACGATCGGGTCGATGGCGTCGCCGGGAGCGGACGGCGTGATCTCTGCGGGCGCACCGGGCGCGATCGGTGCGCTCTTGTCCTCCACCGGCGTCAGCGGATCAGGGGTCTCGGTGCCGGACCCAGGATCGAGCTCCAGCGCGGGAGGCGGCGCCTTGGCGGTCTTCTGCGCGAACGTCGGGCCCGAGAAGACGAGCGCTGCGCCGACGGGAATAAGGGCTGCAAGCAGGGTAGCCAGAAGCGGATGTCTGCGCATCGCTTGCCTCGTGGTGAGGGGTTTCCCGGCGGGACGTTGCCAGCGTGAGTCGCGGCCCATTTTACAGGCCGCGGCCGCGGGGGCTAACAGCGAGGCCGCTCTATCATGTGGACAGAGCAACCTGCATCTCGTTCTCCCCCATCACTTTTTTGCAAGCTCCCAGCCCTCGCGCAAGGCAAAAACCGTACGCAGATCAGCTCACCCTGACCATGCGCTTGCCGCGGTTTTCGCCTGCAAGCAGGCCGATCAAGGCCTTCGGCGTGTTCTCGAGGCCGTCGAGCACATCTTCTTCGACCTTGAGCTTGCCTGCAGCGACCCAGGCCGACAGGTCGGCGATGGCTTTGTCCCGTTCGGGGTAGAAGTCCGTGACGATGAACCCCTTCACGGTCAGCCGCTTCACCACGATCAGGCCAGGGACCCCGCGGGGGCCGGCCGTCGGCGGGGCGCCATCATAGGCGGAAATCGCCCCGCAGCAGGCGATGCGGCCGTTCTGACGCATCAACGGCAGGCAGGCTTCGAAGATGTCGCCGCCCACGTTGTCGAAATAGACGTCGATGCCGTCCGGGGCCGCCTCCTTGAGGGCCTTGTAGACCGGGCCAGCCTTGTAATCGACCGCGGCGTCGAAGCCCAGGTGGCGGACCAGCCAGTCGCATTTGTCCTTGCCGCCGGCGATGCCGACGACGCGGCAGCCCTTGATCTTGGCGATCTGCCCGACGATCGAGCCGACGGAACCGGCAGCCGCCGACACCACCACCGTTTCGCCGGCTTTGGGCTGGCCCACATGCAGCAGCCCGAAGTAGGCGGTCAGTCCGGCCACACCGTAGACGCTGATGAGATGGGTGAGCGGTTCGACTTTCGGCACTTTGATGCACTTGCGGGCAGGCAGGGCCACGTAGGCCTGCCAGCCGGTGTCGGCGAACACCAGGTCGCCGGGCGCGAAGCCCGGCGCCTTGCTCTCCACGACCTCGGCGACGGCGCCGCCGGCCATCACCGTGCCGGCGCCCACGGCCTCACGGTAGGTCGCGCCCTGCATCCAGGCCCGGTTGGCCGCGTCGAGAGATATAATCTTAACACGGAGCAACAGCTCCCCGTCGTTCGCGACGGGAAGCGGCGCTTCCTGCATCTTGAAATGCTCGGGCGACAGCTTGCCCTTCGGCGTCTCGACCAGCAGGATCTGACGGTTGTTCGTGGCCATGTGCGTGCCCTCTCCGGTGCGCGGCCCCTTGCCGGGCCGCTGGTGTCTTTGAACCGGAGTTGTAGCGCGCCCGGACGGGGCCAGCCAGCGCTACTGCTTGATATTGAGGCGCCGGATCACCGGGATCCAGGTGCTGTCCTCCTTCTCCAGATAGTCGCGGAACGCATCCGGCGTCATGGGAACGGTGTCGGCACCCACGGCCGCGAAGCGCTTCTTGACTTCTGGGTCATTGAGGATGGCCGTCAGTTCCTTGTGCAGGCGCTGGATGACGGCCGGCGGCGTCTTTGCCGGTGCCATCAGACCGGTGAACGTGGCGCCGTCGTAGCCCGGATATCCGGCTTCCGCGAACGACGGCACGTCCGGCAGCCACTGCACCCGCTTGTCGCCGGTCACGGCGAGCGCGCGGGTCTGGCCGCCCTGGATGAAGGGTAGCGCCACCGAAGTCTGGTCGAAGTTGAACTGCACGTGTCTAGCGACGAGATCGTTGGTGGCCGGCGCGTTGCCTTTGTAGTGCACGGTCACCCACTTGAGGCCGAGCCGCTCCTGCAGCAGTTCGCTCAGGAGGTGATTGGTGGTGCCGGGGCCGGGCGAGGCCATGTTCAGCTTGTCCGGGTCCTTCTTGGCCAGCTCGAACAGTTCCTTCAGCGTCTTCACCGGCAGTTGCGGGTTGACCTGCAGCACGATCGGCGTCAGCGAGACCATCGTGATCGGGGCGAAGTCGCGTCGCCATTCGTAAGCACGCCGGTTCGCCATCTCGGGTGCGAACAGGATGGGGCCATTGGCGCCGAGCAGCAGCGTGTAGCCATCGGGCTCGGCCTTCGCGACGCTTTCGCTGCCAATGAGGCCGCCGGCACCGGCCTTGTTCTCGATCACCACGCTCTGGCCGAGCGCGGTCTGCATGCGTTCGGCGATGATGCGGGCGGCGCCATCGACATTGCCGCCCGCCGGATAGGGCACCACGAGCTTGATCGTGCGCTCGGGCCAGGATTGCGCCTGGGCCGGCGCCATAGGTACGAGAAGCGAAACGAGGCAGGTCGTCACGGCGAGCAGCGTGCCGAGGCACGCCTTCAGGGCAGGGCGTTTCATGTGCGTCTCCCGGTTGGCCCGCTTATGGACAGAGGGCCGTTGTCGTTACTTGCATTGTCAGTCAGATCAGGCGTAACCGAACAGCTTCGCAGGGTTGTCGACGAGGATGCGCTGGCGCTCGGCCTTGTCGGGCACGCAGCGATAGGCGAACTCGAGCAGGTCGCCCTCGTTGGGCGGCTGCTTCACCGATACCGGATGCGGCCAGTCTGTGCCCCAGATGATGCGGTCGGGCGCGGTCTCGATGTAGGCACGCGCGATGGGCAGCACGTCGTCCCAGGGCGGACCAGCCTTGGAGGTCTTCTCGACGAGCGACAGCATCACCCAGAAGTTGCCGCGCTTCAGAAGCTCGATGACCTTGCGCACCGTGGGCTCGTCGAGGCCCTTGGTCACATCCGGCCGGCCCATGTGGTCGATGATCACGGGCAGCTTCAGGTTCTCGTAGGGGGCGGCGCTGGTGGCGAAGCCCTCGGGCTCCGGCTGCACCTTGACGTACCAGCCGAGTTCCCGCACCCGCGCGATGGCGCGGTCGAAGTCCTTCGGGTCGAGCTTCACGCCGAGGCCGGCACGGGTAAAGCGGGCGCCCTTGACGCCCGCCGCGTCGAGCTTGGCGATATAGGCATCGTCCGCCTCGTTGAAGACCACCGCGTTGGCGCAGGCCTTGTAGCCCGGCCCCGCCGCCTTCAGTCCGTCGAGCGTGGCCGCATGGTCCGCGCCGTATGTGGTCGGTTGCACGATGATACCGCGCGTGATGCCGAGCGCCTTGTGCATCTTGAGCGCGTTCTCGATGGTCGCGGTCGGCATCTCGTAGACCGCGCCGGGACGCACGGGATACCTCTCGCGCGGCCCCAGCACGTGAAACTGGCTGTCGATGGTGCCAGCGGGCGCTGGTTCGGAGGCAGGCCGCGGGGCGGGATCGAATGGCAGGTAGGTCGGCATCGCTTCCTCGTGTCTGTTCGCGTCGCGGCGTCGGTGCCGCTCAGGACTTGGGCGTCTGGGCTACCGGCTGCATCGTCACGATCTCGCCGAGGCCGGCATAGCGCGGGCCACCCAGCCGGCAGATCGGATCGAGCTTCTTGGTGTCGATCTTGCCGTCCTTGATGATGTCGTCGCGGATGTGGAACATCACCACCTCGCCCACGATCAAGCGGCTCTTGGTGTGGCCGAATTCCAGGCACTGGCGGAACTTGCATTCCATCGCGATGGGCACGTCGCGCAACCGCGGCGTCTCGACCAGCGTGCTCTCTACGGTCGCCAGCCCCAGTTCGTCCACCTCGCTCACGTCCGGTGGATGCTCGATCGAACTGGCGTGCAGCGGGCCGATCAAGCTCATGTCCGCGATGTGGATGACGTAGTTCTCGCGCGACAGGATATTGCTGCCCGTATCCTTGTAGATGCCGGCCTTGTGACCGACGCTGATCGCCATCAGGGGCGGCTTCGGCGACACGAACATGAAGGCGCTGAACGGCGCGAGGTTGACGCGCTTGTGCGCGTTCAGCGTCGCGACCCAGGCGATGGGCCGCGGCACCACCGTGCCGACGACGAGCTTGTAGGCCTCTTCCGGGTCGAGCGCCTTGGGATCGATGGAGACGGTCATCCGGGCAGCACCGCCAGGAAATCGCACTGCACCAGGATTCCGGGGCCCAGCTCGCCCTGCATCGCCTGGCGCGCGGGGCGCGAGGCGGCATCGGGAAACATCCGCAGCCACTCGGCATTGACGGCCTCGCGCTTGGAGCGATCGACCATCCAGAGATTGAGCTTGAGGATGTCGTCGACGCTGCCGCCGGCTTCCTCCACGATCGCCTTCAGGTGATGGAACATCAGGCGCGCCTGCTCTTCCAGGGTGGCCGCGGGCTTCCCCGTCGTCACGTCAAGACCGTAGATGATGCCGGAGGCGACGAGGTTGCCGATGCGCGCCGCGGCGGGGATCGGGTTCTTGTGGCCGAAGCCCTCGACGTAGATGCTCTTGCGTCGTGTCATCGGATCCTCATGCGAAGTGGCAGCTGACGGTGCCGTACGGGCCGTAGTCGGCATGGAAGGTGTCGCCTTTCTTGCCGTCTATGGGCCGGATGAAGGAGCCGGACAGGATCACCTGCCCCGGCTCCAGTGCGACGCCATGCGGATGCAGCTTGTTGGCGAGCCACGCGACGCCGTTGGCAGGATGATTGAGAACGCCGGCGGCGACGCCGGTCTCCTCGAGCTGACCGTTTCGATAGACGAGCGCGGAGACCCAGCGCATGTCGACGTCGTTGGGCCGGAACGGCCGGCCGCCCACCACAAGTGCGGCGTTGGCCGCGTTGTCCGAGATGGTGTCGACGATCTTCCGCGTCGCGCCGGTGGGGTCGGTGCGCTTGATGCGCGTATCCAGGATCTCGAGCGCCGGTGTGCAGTAGTCGGTGGCGTTGAGCACGTCGAAGATGGTGCACTCCGGCCCTGTCAGGCGGTCCTTCAACACGAAGGCGATCTCCGCCTCGATGCGGATGGTGATGAAGCGATCGGCCGGAACCTCGGCGCCGTCGGCGTAGAACATGTCGTCGAGCAGGGCGCCGTAGTCGGGCTCGCGAATGCCGACGGCATTCTGCATGGCCTTCGAAGTCAGCCCGATCTTGTGGCCCTTGATGCGGCGACCGCCGGCGAGCTTCAACGCGATCCACGCGCGCTGCACGGCATAGGCGTCTTCGATGCTCATGCCCGGATACTCCAGGCTGAACATCCGGATCTGCTCCTTGCTGCGCTCGGCCGCCTCAAGCCGCTGCGCTGCTCTTTCGATGTCGTCCTTGCTGAGCATCTGTCGGGGTCCGTTGGTGAGCCGCTGCTGCCTCTCCCGGCTTCCGCAGAGAGGATCGGGGTGAAGGCAGCGCCCGCGTCGCAAAAGGGTCTGGCCTCGCCCCGCCTCTGCACATGCGGGCACGGGGAAAAGAAAGTCTACGCTTCGTCGGCGATGCCGTTGCGCAGGGTGCCGATGCCGGAGCCCTCCACTTCGACCACGTCGCCGGGCTTCAACCACTTGGGTGGATCGAAGCGGACGCCGGCTCCTGTCGGGGTGCCCGTGACGATGATGTCGCCGGGGACCAGTGTGGCGAAGGTCGACAGGTAGGCGATGAGATAGTCGAACGGAAACATCAGCCGCTCGGTGCTGTCGTCCTGGCGCACCTCGCCGTTCACGCGCGTCTGCAGATGGATCGGCTTGGCGAGATCGATCTCGTCCGTTGTCACGATCCAGGGGCCGATGCTGCCCGAGCGGTCGAAGTTCTTGCCCTGGGTGACGTTGAACTTGCCGTGCCGGAGCCAGTCGCGCACGCTGCCCTCGTTGCACATGGTGAGGCCGAAGATGTGGTCGTGCGCCTTGTCGCGCGCGATATGCCGGCCGGCCTTGCCGATGACGAGCGCGATCTCGCCTTCGTAGTCGAGCTGGGTGGAGACCTTCGGCCGCTCGAGCGGACGGTCGTGGCCCACGAACGATGTCGGCGCCCGGCAGAACAAGCTCGGATACTTGGGCAGATCCGAGTTGTCCTTGTACTCCTCGTTGCGATCCTTGTAGTTGACGCCGACGCACCAGATCTTCTGCGGCTCCACGACGGGCGGCAGAAGCTGCACGCCGGCGAGCGTGCGATCGGGCTTCTGCCCTTCGGCGGCGGCCCTGGCTTGCGCAAGCCCACCCGCGGAGATCAGCGCGCGCAACGTCGGATACTGCGGCAGCCGGCTATCGAGATCGACAAGCCCCTCGCCCACGACAGCTCCGTAACGCTCCCGGCCATCGGCCGTGTAGCTCGTCAAGCGCATGCGTTTCTCCCATTCCGCCCTGTCGTGTCGAGAGCGATCGTTATTTGGCGTCTTCTGCACCCGGCGCTTTCTGCACCAGGCGTTCCGCACGGGGCGTGATGCCCTGCGCGGCCGGATGAGGGGCGAAAATCGCAAGCGGGCGCCACAGAGGCAATTGAAATTCGCGCCCAACTTCCACATTGTGGAACTCGATCACAGCATGGAAACGCAATGGCCGCGGCTCAGACGACTTCCCAGCGTTCGCTCCGGACGTCCTCCCGGACCCTCCATGGCCGCGATCAACCGGATCGCGACGGCGCCCAGAGCATCCGGCGGGCCATGGCGGTTCTGCGTATCCTCGCCACGGCGCGCAGTGCCGGCCAGGGCGTGACCGAGATTGCTCGGCAAGCGGGGCTCACGCAGCCCACCACGCACCGCATCCTGCGCGTTCTCATGGGCGAAGGCATCGTGGAGCAGCACCCCCGTACGCGCCGCTATGCACTCGGCAGCGAGATCCCGCTGATGGCCCTCGCGCGGCCAGCCGCAAGCCCGCTGCTGTCGACGGCCTTGCCGGAGCTTGCGGCGGTGGTCGACAGCTTCGGCGACACCGGCTTCATCACGGTGCGGTCGGGCCTCGACACGGTATGCCTGGCGCGTCGCGTCGGCCGCTATCCGATCCAGGTCCTGGCGCTGGACGTGGGCGATCGCCGGCCGCTTGGGGTCAGCAGCGCCGGCTTTGCCATGCTGGCGCGGCTGTCACCTGGAGAGTCCCGAAGTATCCTGGCGCAGAACGCCGGACGTCTGTCCCCCTATGGGATCAGCCCGGAAGAGGCCGCTGCCGCCGTGGCGCAGGTGCGCAGCCGCGGCTTTGCCCTGCGCGAGCGGGGCCTGGTGCCGGGCACCCGGGCTGTGTCCGTGACGTTCGAGGTGGCCCAACGCGACGGCACCCGCACCCTCGCGGCGCTGACCATCGCTGCGATTGCGCGTCGTCTCGCGTCTCAACGCATTACCGAAATCGCAGCCCAACTGTCGGCTGCCGCAGCGCGGCTTTCGGAAGCGACCAGCCGTTAACGTGGTGTGAACCACGTCCGTAGGTGAAAACTTCACGGTGGAGCGGTAATGCTGTCTCGTTCGCGACCGAGCTGTTTTCAGAGAAATGCGTTTCGTCCGATGAATTCATCTTGCACCCGGAAATCCTGGCAGCACGAGGCTAGAAGCAGCCTTGCGTCGAGCCTGAAAGACCGTCTGCGGCTGCTTGGCCGCCAGGCGAGCACCGAGCAGATCGAAGCCGTGCGCCGTATCAGTCCGACTGCCGTGGCCGGCAACATCATGAGCGGAGTGATCGTATTGGTGGCGAGCTGGGGCGTGCTCCCGTCTCCGCAGCTTCTGGCGTGGTTCGGCTTTCTGATCGCGGTGTGCTGCGTCGTTCTCGCCGATCGGTTCATGAAACGACCTGCGGACGTCCGTCTCGACAGCTTGCGGCTGACCTTCGTCGCCGCGGTGATCGCGACACCCTGGGCCGTGATGACGTTCTGGGGCCTGGGAACCCTGCCGCACGGCGCGCAAGTCATCTTCCTGTGCATCATCGCCGCCATGGCCAGCAATGGCGCGATGAGCCGCGCCTCCGTACCGGCGGCGTCGGCGGCCTACGTGAGCTTCATGCTCGTTCCGGTTCTGGCGAAGTCATTTCTTCACGGCGCCGTCCCCAACGTTCTGCTTGCTGTGCTTATCACCGGCTATCTGATCTTCCTCTTCACCTCTGTATCGGCCTGGTTGCAACTGTGGAGAGAGCGCGCCGAAGCGAACATCTGCAATGAGGAACTGGCGACGAATTTTCCGGGCGGCGTTGCCCTCATGAATGCTCAGGGACACATTGCGCTCGTCAATGACGCCGCGCGTGAGCTTCTCCGACTGAAGCCCGACCCAGCGCCGGGAGACGACCTCTTGGCCGCCCTCGCCTCGGACGCGGGGCCGGCCCTTGCGGACGAGACTGCGCGATCGCGCCAGGCCGAGCTCATCCACGCTGCCCGCAGGCGCGAGGCCGTCAAAGTGCAGATCGAGTACGCGGACGGGACAGCCGTCCTGCACGTGGGGCAGCCGACGAAGAACGGCGGCTACCTCATTGTGCTGGCGGACATGACGGAAGAGTTCCTGGAGGCGAAGCGACTGTCGCAGTCGGCCCTCACGGATCCACTCACCAACATCTTCAATCGCGCAGGCTTCCAGCAGCATCTCGATGCCGCGTTCGCCGCCGGCGCCCCCTTCACGCTGATGGCGATCGACCTCGACCGCTTCAAGCAGGCGAATGATGCGTACGGCCACCCGGCCGGCGATGCCGTGCTGATCGAAGTGGCGAACCGGATCCTGCGTGCCACCCGCCCGCACGACTGCGTGGCGCGGGTCGGCGGCGACGAGTTCATGGTCATACTGAGGGGCAACCTCGCGCGGGCCAGAAGCGTCGCAAGCCGCATGGCCGCTGCGATCGAGCAACCGATCCAGGTCGACGGCATCGACATCGTGATCGGAGCCAGCATCGGCATTGCCGTCGCGGGCGAGAGCGGCGATACGCCGGACGCGCTGGTCCGGCGCACGGACGAAGAGCTCTACCGGGCCAAACGCAATCAACGGCAGGCCGCTGACGCGCCCAGGAACGCCGCGTGAGAGCTCAGCGCTGACCCAGGAACTCCTTCAGAAGGGTCAGGAACTCCGGCAGCCTGTCGTGATGCACCCAGTGCCCGGCACGCTCGAACGTGACGACCCGGGCGTTCTTGAAATGCCGCGCCCGGCCATCCGTCTCGGGGTTCGAGGCCCAGCTCTCCTTGCCATACACGAGGAGTGTCGGACAGGTGATGCGGCCCCAGAGCTCCTCGATGTTCTCCTGCGTCATGTCGTAGGGCGGCCACGAGCGCACGTAGTTGTCGAACTTCCAGCTGTAGGTGCCGTCCTCGTTCTGGTTGATGCCGTGCAGCGTCAGATGCCGCGCCTGCTCCTCCGACAGATGCTTGTTCTCTTCTCGCATGCGCGCGAACGCGTCCTCGATGGTGGCGTAGCGGCGCGGCAGTCGGCCCGAAAGCTTGCGTTGCTCGTCGATCCATTCGCGCATGCGGTTGGGAAACCCTTTGGCGAAGCGATCGGCCAGCATCTTCGGGCTCGGCCCCAATCCCTCGATGGAGACGAGCTTCGCCACGCTCTCCGGGAACAGCCCGGTGTAGCGCAGTGCGATGTTGCCGCCGAGCGAGTGCGCGACGATCGTGACCGGCGCCAGCTTCTGCTGATGGATCAGCTGCGCGAGATCGTAGATGTAGTTGGCCATCATGTAGGTGCCGTCCTGCGACCACTGGCTGTCGCCGTGGCCGCGCAGGTCCGGCGCGATGATGTGCCAGTGCGGCGCCAGTTCCTCCGCCACCCAGTCCCAATTGCGGCAATGATCGCGGCCGCCGTGGACGAGCAACAGCGGCGGTGCGTCCGGGTTGCCCCAGTCGACGTAGTGCAGCCGCAGCCGCTGCGAGAAATAGATGCGCGAGGTGGGCCCGGGGGTCTTGATCGGCATGGCTTCCTTCCAGCTCGTTGTCGGAAGCGAAACTAGAGCTTCGTCGGCCGGGATGGAAGCGCAGTGCGGGCGGCTCAGGCCACCTTGTAACGCGCAGCTGCCACGCGCAGGTCGTCACGGTCCGTCACAAATCCGGCCGTCACGCAGTTGCGCCCGGCTTCCTTGGAGGCGTAGAGCGCCCTGTCTGCGGCATCGATCAGCGCATGATAGCCGCTGCAGGCGTCGGGCTGCGCAGCCGCAGTGCCGACACTGACGGTCACGACGCCTCCGGCCGGATGCGGCCAGCCCATGTCTTCCACGGCCTTGCGCAGGCGTTCGCCCACGGCATGCACCGCGGCGGCCGTGACACCCGGCAGGATGACGGCGAACTCTTCGCCGCCGTAGCGCGCGACGACGAAGTCGCTCTCGCGCAGGGAAGCTGAAAGCTGGCTCGCCACGTCTTTCAGGCAGCGGTCGCCGGCCTGATGGCCGAGACGATCGTTGAAGCTCTTGAAGTGGTCGACGTCCAGCAGGATCAGGCCGCACGCCTTGCCATTGCGCTGCAGGCCCTGCCATAGGCTATCCATGGTCTCGTCGAAGTAGCGCCGGTTGTACACGCCCGTGAGCGTGTCCTGGCGCAGCAGCTGGCCGAGCGACCGGTTCGCGTCTTCGAGCGCGTGGGCCTGCAGCGTGCTGCGCAGGTCCATGAGGTAGGCGCGGCGTTTGTTGTGCCGCATGACCATTGCTCCGCACGCGGCGACCAGGATGATCCCCGGAAGCAGCACTTCCAGACGGTCCATGACCACGGTGTGCCCGTCGCCCTTGCAGTGCCATGCGGCCAAACCCAGCACCACGCCCACCAATCCGGAATGCGCGATGATCTGACGGTGCGAGAACGGCAGCACCAGGTGCAGGATGCTGAAGGCGAACACGGTCCCCATCAGGTAGCGATCGGAAACCGGTTGCGGGGCCAAGACGGCCAGCAGGATCTGCGCCCCGATGGCGGTCAGTACGGCGAGACTGCTCAGAAGTTCTCTCAGATGGCGCGCGCGCACCGCCTCGAGGGCGAGGATGATGCCGACCACGACCGGCATGACCACGACACCTCGCAGGAGCAGGCCCAACTGCTCCAGCCCGAAAGCCGAGTCGCGAAGTAGCCCCAGGACCTGCGCCAGGGCCAGCATGGCGAGCCAGAAGCGGAACGCTTCGCGGTCGTGACGATCGTTTGCCGTTGCGAACGCGGCATCGAACTCCGTCCCGAAGCGGCTATGCCACCAGGGGGTCGCGAGCGCGCGATCCACCCGCGCGACCTTGCCCGAAAGCTGCTCCCGCAGGCTCGTATCGATGCCCGTCTGCACCACGCTCGACTCCACGCACGCGCCGCGGGGAGGTGCCCAGCGGCACCTAGACCGTTACTACGGGGGGCGATAACAGGTGATTAAATTGCATACTGATTTTCTGTTCTATGGCCCTTCCCGGGCTCACGGTTTGGTGAAGCGTGTCTCACGGCCGGCCGTCGG
>Ga0190269_10001147_pt1 | contig 12803 bp, 8 predicted proteins | sample Popmic249IS_FD_133749 | JGI IMG/M metagenome (GOLD analysis project Ga0190269, IMG submission 133749) | Populus adjacent soil microbial communities from riparian zone of Blue River, Arizona, USA - 249 IS | ecosystem: Environmental > Terrestrial > Soil > Riparian zone | place: USA: Arizona...
AATGCGTTGATGCCGATGCCACCGTAACGCAGCTGCTCGATCGCGCGATCGAACGCGGCTGCGTGCTTCTTCTGCGACGCTTCGTCGATGATCAGCATGCACGAGAGCGTGCCCCAGCAATCGTCGTTCGCGAAGCGGACGGCGGCGTCGAGGAACTCTTCCGGCGTACTGACGTCGAGCGCCACCTCTGCGAGCACACCACAGAACGCTTCGTTGGTCAGCGCGTACTCGCCGCGCTTGGCCGGCACGTCCGGGATCACCGTCCAAGGCACGACGCCCTGTTGTGCAGCTATCAGCGGCTTGGCATTCGGATAGTGCTCGACGAATCCACGATAGCGTTCGGTCGCGCCAGGATAATAAGCCTTGCGCGGTGCCGCCGACGCGAGCGCGCGATGCACGCGCTCTAGGAAACGTTCGCGCAAGTTCCAGCCGCGCGCGGTCACGAGCACCTTCGCCGCGTTGCAGTTGAAGCTGGCGTTCTGCGTGACCATGCTCGCGACCTGGCGCGCCTGGAAATCGAGATCACCCTCGTTCCAATCACCAGGCACCACCATCACGGGTGTGACACAACCGAGCTCTGCACTGAACGGACGCGTGTTGATCGGCTTGTTTTCAGCCTTGCGTCGCCGCACCTCCGCAGGATCGGTGCCCCACACGATCGCGTCGTACGTGCGATCCGAGCCAGTCACATGCAGCGTGTCGACCTTCGGATGATTCGCGAGGTGACTGCCGACGTCGGCGCCGCCGTACACGATGCTCAAGAAGCCCGCGTCGATCAGCGGCTTGAACGCGCGCTCCAGGTGCGGGCCGGCCACCGCATTGACCGGGTTCATCTTGAGCACGACCACTTCGTTCTCGACGAACAGCTTGTAGAGCACATCCATCGGCGGGATCGACGACACGTTCCCTGCGCCGAGCACGAGCGACACCGCACCGGGCCCCGATTGTGGCTCGCGATAGATCCTGCCCTGGCTCGCGGGTTTACCCGGCTCGATCCAGATGTCCGCAGTGAAGCCGGCAAACACCAAACGCTCGGTGGTGTCGAGCGGCATGACGCGCGCGACGTACTGACCGTTCGGGCGCTGCGTCAGCGAGGTCGGCTTGGGCTGACCGTTCGCCTGCAGCGCTTGGATCAGCAAGCGAATGTTGCGCGCTGTGGTCGCTGGCCCGACCAACCACTCTTCACCCGCCAGGTTGTCTTCGGGCGAAAACCCCTTGACCGCGCACATCGCGCGCACCCACTCCGGAGCAACCTGCGCGACACCGGAGAGACACTCGCGAAGCAGCGCGATTCGCTGCGGGATCGCGGTCTGCACCCAACGCTGCTTGGCAGCGCTGACTTTGTCGACGGCCTTGTCGAGCTCGGCGATCGGCGTGGAAGCAACGCTGGTTTGGGCTTCGGGAAAGTTGGGCGAGGTCATGCGATCGATCTCCGGTGCTGTGCGCACTTTCATGTAGTGGAGCCCGCGCTGGGATGCAACGCCGCAGGATTTGTCAGCGGCTGACCGTCTAAGCCTCGCACGCGATCCGGGCTGGCAGAATGATTGCCAAACCCAGGACGTTAGAGGCAAGCTGGCGTGTGTTTTCGCGACGCAGTGCCCACGCAACCAGCAAAAACCGTATCGCGCTTGCGCTGGAGCGCAATCCGCCGAGCCTGGACCTGACAGAGTCCAACCCGACCCGCACGGTCCTACCTTACGCACACGCCGAGCTGCTGCGCGCGCTCGACAACGATGCAGCCCGCCGCTACGAGCCGGACCCGCATGGCCTGCCGGAAGCACGCGCGGCCGTGGTGACGAGGTTGCGAGAACGCGGCGTAAGCCTGTCGCCCGATCAGATCACGCTGACCTCAGGCACGAGCGAAGCATACACCTTCCTGTTCAAGCTGCTCTGCGACGCCGACGACGAAGTGCTGGTCCCGCAGCCGAGCTACCCGCTGTTCGCCGACCTCTGTCGCTTGGAGCAGATCAACGCACGCCCGTATCCCCTGCATTATGATGGGGAGTGGCACATCGGCCTGTCCGAGCTCGCCGCAGCCATCACCAAGCGGACGCGTGCCATCCTGCTCGTGAGCCCAAACAATCCAACCGGCTCGTTTCTGAAGCGCGAGGAGCTCTCACACCTGGAGCGGCTCGGCTTGCCGCTGATCTCGGACGAAGTGTTCTCCGAGTACGCGCTGCGCCCCGATCCAAATCGCGTGACGAGCGCGCTCGAGAGCAAGCGCGCGCTGGTCTTCATGCTCGATGGCCTCAGCAAACAAGCCGGCTTGCCGCAGTGGAAGCTGGCGTGGATCTGCGCGAGTGGGCCAGCAAACCAAGTGAAAAAAGCGCGCGCGCGCCTGGAGCTGATCGCCGACACCTATCTCTCAGTCGCGACGCCCACGCAACGCGCGCTCAGCGAATTGCTCACGCTCTCGCGCCCAGTTCAGCACACCATCCACGAACGCTTGAAGCGCAATCTAGCGCAGCTGTCAGCGGCGGTGGCGAACCAAGCAGAAGTCTCGCTCCTGGACGTCGAAGGGGGCTACTACGCCACGCTGCGCGTCCCGAGCGTGCTCAGCGAAGAAGAGTGGGTCCTCACTCTCCTGGAAAAAGACTCGGTCCACGTTCAACCAGGCTACTTCTTCGACTTCTCCTCAGAAGCCTTCCTAGTACTCAGCCTGCTAACCCCCGAAGAAACCTTCGACCAAGGCGTCTCCAAGCTACTCGCGCGCGTCCGCAGCCAGGTAGCCTAAGCGTCAGCGCTACATCCTCAGTCCTTCCGTGACCACGGGTGCAGCTCCTCGCTGCCCGAGCTCAGCGTTCGATATCTCGCTCGCGCTCGACACCGCCGGCGCAACTGCACGCTCAACGTCCGCTCCGCCGCTCACAGCTGCGGCACGGACAACGAGTTGGATAGCGGCTCGATCGGCGCAGCAACTTACCTGCTGATCAGTGCTTTGCGCGCGCGGCGCCCGGGCTCTAACCTTTGCGCGCGACTCCCGGTCCCCAAAGCTGAGCAGCCTCGTGTGCCAACTAAACCGCGCGCTATGATCACGCTTCGTCCGAACGAGGTGCGCCCAATGGCAATAGGAGAAATAGCTGCTGCAGACAAACGGGTTGAAGCGGGCCCGATCACAAGGCGAATGCTCCATGGGCCCTGTCCCTCCACGCGACCATGAAGATCAGGGTTAATGCTGAGAAGCTCTCACGGGACGTCATCGTCATAGGAGCCTCGGCTGGAGGCATCCACGCGGTGTGCAACCTGTTATCGAAGCTCACGCCCAATCTGCCAGCGATCGTTGGCATCGTGATTCATCGAGGTGCCCTGTCACAGGCAAACTGGGCTGTCACTCTCGGCCGTTACGCCAACCTGCCAGTCGTCGAACCAGCGCACCTTCAGAAGCTGACTCACGGCATCGTGTACATCGCACCGTCTGACATGCACATGACATTTGGTCTTGATAGGGCGTTGCTCGATCAATCCACCAAGCAGCACTTCACACGTCCGGCGGTCGATCCCTTGTTTAGCTCCGCTGCACGCGCGTATGGGAAGCGCGTCGTCGGTGTCGTACTCACCGGAGGTGGTCATGACGGTGCGCAAGGCCTCTTGGACATCACGGCTGCCGGGGGCATTTCGTTGGTGCAGAAGCCAGCCGAAGCAGAGGTGACCTCCATGCCTGAACATGCCTTGATTCATGACCATGTGCATGCCGCATTGACACTCCATGCACTCGCGGAAGTCTTGCCGCGGCTCGCTCTCGGAGACGAAGTCGAAATATCGGCGGAGCCGGCTCGGCCCACCGGGGCTGCGTAGTGGTCTCCAGCATTCGCACACCATCGACGAGTCCCGCGCGGAGCTCACGGGCATCGCGCGAGGCCATGCAAGAGATGTTTTCAATCCCTGCCATGTCGTCGACGCTCGTCAGAGCGCCGGCCGTGGCCGTGATGATGGTCGCGACTGCGCGCGCGATGGTGGTGATGATGATGACCAGTGCGCGGCGCTCGGTAGTGATGGTCGTGATGTCGCGGTGGGGCGTTGTAGCCGCGCCTAGTGGCGAAGCACGCTGGCGCGCTGGACAACGCCGCGCAGAGCAACAGCAGCATCACGCGGGAAGAACGAAGGAAGCCTACCATGCCCAACGATAGCCAAAAACTCATCGGTGTGCAGACCTCCCCTGCGCGCGGGTCAGCGCATGCGCCCCAAGTCGCTGCAGCTTCCTCGCCGCCGCGCTGTGACCCGCTTCAAGGACTGGTGGAGGCCGTCGATCCATTCACCGCCACGCTGTCAGCCGCTCTGCATCTTGGGCCACGACCTGCGTAACCCACTCGCCTCGATCATCAGGGCTCGACGCTGCGGGGTCCGATCGGTAAGCAAAATCTGCCCCGCAAGACGCGTTCTCCTACCGACCGCGCTTCTTCGCCAAGAACTCGATCAAATCGATCTTCGTGATCACATCGATCAACGCATTGCCGTCACGCACGATCGCCATCCGCGCATCAGCCAGCAAACTCTGGACCGACTCGATCCGCGTCTGCGGCGAAACACTCGCATAATCGCCTTCGGTCAGCGGCCCCACCTGACTCGACAACGAGTACTCCCCACTCGCAAGAAACCGCAGAAGCGCCACCTCGGTCACCACACCGACCAACTCTTCCCCATTCAGCACAGGCAACTGCGAGATCCCATTGTCGCGCATCACATTGATCACATCACGCACGCTGTCCTGCGTGCGCGCCGTAATCACCTTGCGATCCCGCCGCTGCAGCAGATCACTCACCACACCCAAGCCCGAAGGCGTCTCGAGAAAACCATTCTCGCGCAGCCACTCATCGTTGAACACCTTCGACAGATACTTCGAAGCACTGTCCGGCAACAGCACCACGATGTTCTGCTTCAACCCGGTCTGCCGCGCGTACTTGATCGCGCCAGCAACCGCAGCGCCAGAAGAACCACCGGCGTACAAACCTTCCAAGCGCACCAAATCGCGCGCAGTCAGAAAGCACTCAGCGTCATCCACCCGCACGATGTCATCGAGCAACTTCGGATCGAACGTCGACGGCAAGAAGTCCTCACCGATGCCTTCCACCTTGTACGTGAACGGCTTCGTAAGCCGCGCGCTCTTCACGTAGTCGTAGTAGAGCGAGCCCACGGGATCCACGCCCACCAGCTTCACCTCGGGCTTATGCTCTTTCAGGTAGCGACCGACACCGGCCATCGTGCCGCCAGTGCCCATGCCGGCGACAAACACATCGATCTCACCGCCTGTGTCCTCCCAGATCTCCGGGCCCGTGCTGCGGTAGTGCCCCTGCGGGTTATCCTGGTTGTGATATTGATTGGCGTAGAAAGTGTTAGGTGTTTCCTCCGCGATGCGGCGCGCCACGGAGTAGTAGCTGCGAGGATCTTCCGGCTCCACCGCGGTCGGGCAGACCACCACGCGTGCGCCCCACGCGCGCAGCGATGCGATCTTCTCCGCGGACATCTTGTCGGGCATCACGAACACACAGTGATAGCCGCGGACGGCGGCAATCATCGCCAAGCCCGAGCCGGTGTTGCCGCTGGTAGCTTCCACGATCGTGCCACCCGGACGCAGCTCACCGCGCGCTTCGGCTTGGTTCACGAGGTTCAGCGTCATGCGGTCCTTCATCGAACCGCCGGGGTTCATGAACTCGCACTTCACATAGATGTCCGCGGGGACATCGGCGCCCAACCGCTGCAGCTTGACCAGCGGCGTTTTGCCGACGGCCTCGAGAATGTTGGTTCGCGCGCGTGGCAACATGGTTTGCAGTATGTCGACACGAACAAAGGAGCGGCAAGTCGTGGCACACCTACAAGGTGGCTCAGACGCCGCTCGGGCGCGGCATACGCGAAGACTTGAAACGCCGCGCTTCGGCTGCTTGCGCGCTCACACCAAGGATCGGGCTGCGCGAAAACACACTCAAACCGAGCCCATCGTCTTCGCCCAAAATCAGCCGCTGCGAGCCGGCGTACGCGATCATCGCGGCGTTGTCCGTGCAAGAAGCGAACGGCGGAACGAACAGCTCCACGCCGCGCGCTTGACACGCTTCCGCAGCGAGCGCACGCAAGCCCCGGTTCGCAGCCACGCCACCCGTCAACACCAAGCGCGGCACAGAGCGCCGCTCGCATGCGGCGAGCGCTTTGTCGACGAGCACACTGACCACGTTGTGTTGGAACGCGGCGCAAATGTCAGCCATGTGCGCTTCATCCATCTGGGCTGACTCTGCCGCGACGTATTGCGCGACCGCGGTCTTCAGGCCAGAGAAGCTAAACTCCAGCTCCCGCTTGCCTGCGAGCGGCCGCGGCAGCGGCACACGCGTGCGATTGCCTTGGCTCGCGAGCTTGTCGACCTTCGGGCCGCCCGGGTACCCGAGCCCCAGTACCTTGGCGACCTTGTCGAACGCTTCACCTGCGGCATCATCCCGCGTTTGCCCGAGCTGCTCTAAGTCGCTCGGCGAGCGCACCTCGTAGAGCGCCGTGTGGCCACCGCTCACGAGCAGCGCGATGAATGGGTAGCTCGGCGGCGCAGGATCCTGGTCGCTGCGTCGCAAGAACACGGCCAGAAGGTGGCCGATCAAGTGGTTCACGCCGACGAGCGGCAGGTCACGGGAGAGCGCGATGGCTTTCGCGGCTTGAACGCCGATCAAGAGCGCGCCGACCAGACCTGGCCCATTCGTGACCGCCACAGCATCAATGGCTTGAAAGCCGCCCGGCACGCAGCTGACGGCTTGCTCGATCACGGGCACCACATTGTCGATGTGCGCGCGCGCGGCGAGCTCAGGCACAACCCCACCGAACGGCGCGTGCAGAGCGACTTGGCTGGACACCACATCAGAGACGACGCGACCGTCCGAGCGCACTACGGCGGCGGCGGTTTCGTCGCAGGAGGACTCGATTCCGAGGACCAACATGAGCGGGGCGTGGTGTACACCGCGCGCGTCCGCGGAGCCACTCTTGGCTGCGTCTCTTACAGCGCGGCCGGGCTGGGCGCTTCGCCCGCCGGCATGGGGGCAGCCACGAACGCGCAGCTCGCGACCGCCTGGCGGGCCGAGCCGGAGAGGCGGACCTCGATGCCGAGGTCGTTCGCCAGTTGCATGGACGCCTGGAACGAGCGCTTGAGGGCGGGCCGGATATCCGGCGGGAGCGTGAGGTACACGCGACGCACGCGCCCCACTGCCTGGCGCATGCAACCGAGCAACTGGCTGCGGCTCGCGGTCGTGCGACCGAGCATCAAGCTGAAGTCGAGAACGAGCGTGAGCGACTGGTTGTCCGGGAAGCGGCGAAGCATCTCCTCGTACACGTCGTCGACGAGAAAGCTGCTTACTTCCAACGTGATACGCGCCGGCTGCAAGAGCTGAAAGACGCAACCAGCCGGGTGCGTCAACCAAGCCGCAGCCGGTCCGCACTGCATGTGAGGACGGTCACGAAACGCAAGCTGCACCTGCTCGATCGCGGTCTCCATATGGGCGCCAGCATAACCACCGAGAAGTCCATTGCAATACACGCAGCCCGGAGGCGCACCTACTGCAACGCACGCTACACATGTGCCAACTTTAGCCAACTGCCTGCCCCCGAGCCCCCGCCGCCATCAGCTGCAATGCCTGCTCGCTCTGGCGTTCGATGAGTATCCCTCAAATCGCGCCGGATCGCTCGTCGCAGCCGCGATGCCTGAAAACTTGGAAAACCCCCGCAGCGGGAGCCTTGTGGGTTCGCTCCCCGGGCCGCCACTGCCAGCGCTGCTTCGCCCACAACCCAGCCAGGCCATGGCGCCGCCAAACCTGGCTCTGAGATGATCGTCTGACGCCGCCGCCTTTAGCTGCGGCCGCAACGCAGCACGAGGGCCCGCATCCATGCGCGCGAACAGGCGATTTCAGATCGGCGTGAAGACGTTCTCTATGTTGCTGGGTGCGCTCGGCGCCTGCGCCGATGAGGACTCGCACGTCGACCCGGGCACGCCGCTCGCCGAATTCCGGTTCGACGTTCCGGCGCCGCTGCCCGAGTCGCAGCAGCCGCGCGTGCTGCTGCTCCTCGACACCTCCGGTTCGATGCAATGGCGCGAAGACTGCACATGCAGCACACCAAGCTGCAGCGAGTGCCTGCCGAGCTGCGAAGCGGGTGAACGCTCACGCTGGCACGGAGTCATCGAGGCGCTGACGGGTAGCTTCACGAGCGCGGATTGTGAGATCAGCGCCCGCACCGCAGCGGACGCGGGCCTCAGCTACGATAGAAACTACGCGATCCCGAACGTCAAGCTGACTGACGATGTCGAGCAGCGCAACGACGGCCTCCTCGCGCGCTTCGGCGGCTACGTGCGCTTCGGTCTTGCGACCTTCGACAGCGTGCAGGCGTACGGCTCGGACGAGCTCATCCCCGAAGGTGCGTTCGATTGGGCCAAAAACCGCAGCAGCGAAGGCATGAGCTCCTACGGGGGCGCCGATCCGAAGCGCAAGAACAAGCCGCGCGATCGCCCCGATGGCAGCGTGGTCGGGCGCGTGAACTACCCCGCGAGCGCCGGGCCGTATCTGATCGACACGGGCATCCGCTCCAAGGCTGCGAGCGAAGGCGCTTTGGTCTTGCCGAGCGCGGAAGAGGACCGCGCGACGCGGCATCAGCGCATTCTCGAACAGCTCCGCGGCGTACGGCCATTCGGCAGCTCACCGATCGCGGCAGCGTTCGACGACCTGTACTTCGCGCTGCGCGACAACCCAGATGACACGCGCGATTACATAGTGCTGATCACCGATGGTCTGGCCGACGACGACTTTCGCAGGTTCCCGTTGCCGGGTTGTGACTGCGATTCGCCGGAAGCGTGCGGGGGTGAGGATCCGAGCACGATGAGCTGCCCGTACCCGCTGCCAGCCGATGCAGCCCGCTACTTGCGCTGCGGCTACTCGGATGAGCGCTGCGACGGCCCGGCAGCCCAGCTGTTCGTAGTAGCACAAGCCGCTGCCGACGAAGCCCTGCGGCGCGAGCTAGAAAACATCGCCGCTGCGGGCGGCAGCGACGGCCCCCGCTTCGCGACAAGACTAAGCGAGCTCAATGACGCACTGGACGACGTCCTAACCCGCATCCTGCAAGCAACAAACTAATCGTAGCCGTAACCACCTCTGCAGTGGCAGAGCTCGGCTGCAAGTTACATGGCAGCTGCACGGGATGCGACGGCACACGAGCTGGAAACCGAGAGTCTCCCGCGTGCGGACCACTCTCAGCGCAAACCGGCTTTGGCGCGGTCCGTTCAGCCCAGTGTGCGCGCCGTTAGGAAAATCGAAAGCGCCAGCCACCACCCGTGCGATGGCAGCTTGGCATGTCCGGCGCGCGACTGGTCCGCTCACGAGAGACGGCGACAGCGCCCAGCCGCACTTCCTGAAACCCCTCACCGATCGTAATCGTAACCGACTCCCCACAGCATCAAGCTAAGGCCCGTATGTCAGCGACGCACCAGCGCAATGCTTTGGTCCCAGCCGCGCGTCGTTGTATAAACATCTCAATCGCACGGGGCATACGATGACTTCCATACTCAAAGACTTTCGCGACTTCATCGGCAAAGGCAGCGCCATCGACTTGGCAGTCGGTCTGATCGTCGGCAACGCGATCGGCACGATCTTGAAGTCATTCGTGGATGAGCTCGTCATCCCGTGGACAGGCTTGGCCAGCAAGGTCGACTTTACGAACCTGTACTTCGTGATCAAAGGCAACGTGGCCGAAGGCACGCCGCTCGCGGAAGCGCGCAAGACCGCAGGCGTCGTGGTGCTCGGCTACGGCCAGTTCATCACGGTCGCGATCAACACACTGATCCTCGCCTTTGCGGTCTTTCTCGTGGTGCGTGCGGTCAACAACCTCAAGCAGCGCATGGCGAGAGAAGAGGCTGCGAAGCCACCAGCGGCACCACCCGCCCCCGCCCCTGACGTTGTCCTGCTCACGGAAATCCGCGATCTGCTCAAGAAAGGCTGACTTGGCAGCGAAGCCGAGCTAAGCATGGGCCCGACGCGCGCACGGGCGCGCGCGTAACAGGTGAGTATGGGTCGAGCTTTAGTCTGGCTTGCAGCTCTGCATGCGATTGCCGTCGTTTGGACACAAGCCCTTCACGCACAGGATCCGCTGCAAGCCCTAGACATCGAAGATCCCGCAGCGGCCAATGACCCCTACCGCGGCGCCACCGCCGAACCTCCGCCGCCAACAGCGGCTGCCCCCGCCCGGCCAGTCCAACCTCCCGCTGAGCCCGACCCAAGCAACGGCTGGGGCAGCACCCGCGTTCTCGGAGGACACAGCTTCCTGCTCGGCACCTTCGTGCCGAGCGGCTTGATCAACAGCCACCTTGGCATCCGCGCCGGCCTCGAATACCACCAGGTCCCAGGCTATGTGCAGCTGCCGTCGCTCGTGACCACGAGGCCGCAAGAAGTCGAGCTGCAGACCATCAACGTCGCAGAGACCCTCGACTTCGCGATCCGCCTGCACGACCACTTCGCCATCTTCGGTGATGGCTACGGCAAGGCACGGGTCGGCGCCAACATCAACACGCTGCTTGGCACCGGCGCCGACTACACGTACGGCGGCAGGCTCGGCGTGCTGGTTAAGCTGTTCACCTTGGCGAGCTTTCAGGCCTCGGTCAGCGGCCAAGCGGGTTACTACACAGGACAGAGCGCTGGCATCATGGCGCTCTTTCAAGACTTGAACATCATCGCGCGCGAAGCAGTGCAGCAAGTCCAGCGCAACCCGGTGATCGACATCGACGACGCAGTGGAAAGGTTGAACACGGCCTTTCGCACCGCGACCGCCGATCTCCTCACCCCATTCGAAGGCTTCACCTACGGCGTATCGCTCAATCTCACGCAAGCCATCGGTCGTTACGTAGGCCTGCAAGGGTCCGTCGGTTACTACGCCGAGACTGCGACCTACCGCCCTACCCGCTACGACGTCGCGAGCGGTGGGCCCGTGATGCGAGAGCATACAGTGAGCACACAACGCCCCTCGTTCGCGCTCGCAGCCGACTTCGATGCGCAGCCCGCCGGTCTTCCGCTCGCGCTCTTGATCGAATATCGCGCCACGCCGACCAGCGTCACGGACACGCAAGACGTGAGACAGCTCCACATCAGCTCCGTGGAGCATCTGGTCGCGCTCGGATTGTTCTACTCGGGCCGCACCGACCTCCAGCTCGGCATCACCACGTACACGGTCTACGGCCAGCTGCCCACGCTCAGCGCCAACGCCATGCACTCAGGCAAGCCGCTCGACCTCGCGCTGCAGCTGGTGTTTCGCTACTACTGGTGATGTACGCTGCGGCGCATGGCAGTCGATCGAGCGCCGGCGCGCTTGCCCCGTGTCACGAGGATCCTGTTGTGCTTGAGCCTGATGGCTTGTCAGCCGAGCACGCAGCGAAAGGCACCCGAAGAGATGGCGAAGAAAACAGAACCAGCCGCTTGGCCCGAGCTGAACGAGAAGCTGCTGGTTGCAGCCGCCGAGACGGGCAACTATCGCTTGGGGCGCACCGTGCCGCTCGCAGTCACGCCGGATGGCAGCGTGCTGTTTCGGCGTACGCCGGGGCGCGCGCGTCGCGCAGATCTCTTCGAGCTCGACAAGGACGGCAACACGCGCGAGCTGATCAAGGTCGATCATGTGCTCGCGACAGCGGACGAGCACCTCTCCGCGGAGGAACGCGCGCGGCGCGAGCGCTCGCGCACACAGACCTCGGGCGTGGTGGATGTGAGCGTGTCGAGCTCGGGTGCACGCGTGCTCGTGCCGATCGGACAGCGCTTGTTCGTGCTCGAGCGCGCGAGCGGTCAGGTGCGCGAGCTGCAGCCTGGCCCGGGCTTTCCGTTCGATCCGCAGCTCTCGCCCGACGGCCAGCATGTCGCGTTTGTGCGCGACTCGGATCTGTGGCTGCTCGCCGTGGACGGCGATGCAACTGCGCGCCGGCTCACAAACCATGAGCCCGACCGTGAGTATGGAACTGCGGAGTTCGTGGCGCAGGAGGAGCTGGATCGCAAGAGCGGATATGTTTGGTCACCTGACAGTCAGATGATCGCGTTTCAGCGAACAGATGCGCGCGAGGTGGACACGTTGTATGTGTCAGACCCGCGTCACCCCGAGCAACCGCCCACGCCCTTCAAGTACCCGCGCGCAGGTCGGCCGAACGCCCGGGTCGATCTCGGGATCATCGCGATCAGCGCTGACGCGAAGCCGCGCTGGGTGCAGTGGGATCCATCGCTGCCGTACATGGCGAAGCTGCTCTGGCCGAAGAGCTCGCCCCTGCAGGTGCTGGCGCTGAGCCGCGCGCAGACTGAGCAAGCCTTGATCGCGATCGATCACCACACAGGCAAGACGCGTGAGCTGGTGCGCGAGAGGGACGAGACTTGGCTGAACCTCACACCCGGCTCGCCGAGCTGGTTCCCTGATGGCTCAGGTTTTCTTTGGCTGCACGAAGAAGAAGACGGGTACGCGCTGCAGCAGCGCAGCGCTGACGGCGCGCTGGTCGAGACGCTCTTACCCGGAAGCTTCGGCACGCGCAGCATCGCGGCGGCCGACGCGAGCAGCGCGATCGTTGCAGCCAGCAAGGATCCACGCGAGGGACACATCTTCCGCGTATCGCTCCTGGACGCGCAGCCACCGCAGCAGCTGACAGCGGCGGGCGGTGTGCACACGGTGCTCGCCGCACAAGGCGTCGCCGCGCTCAGCTCCGAGCTGCGCGAGGGGGGCTTCCGCGGTGAGGCAGTGCACGCCGACGGCCGCCGCTATGAGCTGCCGAACCAGGTCGAACAGCTCGCAGTCGTGCCCCGCACCCAGCTGGAATCGGTGCAGATCGCTCCGGA
>Ga0190269_10001148_pt1 | contig 12801 bp, 9 predicted proteins | sample Popmic249IS_FD_133749 | JGI IMG/M metagenome (GOLD analysis project Ga0190269, IMG submission 133749) | Populus adjacent soil microbial communities from riparian zone of Blue River, Arizona, USA - 249 IS | ecosystem: Environmental > Terrestrial > Soil > Riparian zone | place: USA: Arizona...
AGAACACACCTGGAGGGTACGCCATGGCCATCGCTGCCGTCTCTGCCACCGACACCGATTCCGCGCTGGAGCGCATTCGGCAGGAGCGAGCACAGCGCGAGCAGGAGCGCCTCGCGCAGCTGCAAGCGGACTCCGCCCTCGAGCGCGTTCGGCGCGCGCGCCTGCGCGAGCAGCGCAGGCTGGATGCGTTGTTCGACGCCGGGCACGATGCGGTGCGCGAGCGCACGAGCGCGCTGTCGATCTCACAGCAGGAGGCCCTGCGCGTGCAGGATGATTGGCTCGCGGAGCAGCGGGTGCGCGAGACGCTGCCCCCCGCGCCGCAGCTGATCGAGGAGCGGCAGCGCATCGAGGGCCAGAACGCGTACCGCGCGCAGAGCACGCCGCCCGGGGCGAGTAGCCTCACCGACGTGCGGGTGTGAGCCGTCCCGCGGCCTTGCGAGAACTAGATACCGGGAGACTTGCGCAGTTGGTACCACCAACTGTCTGACGCGCATGCTGCGCTGGGGCAGATTTGGCCGTTCTGGCAAAAGAAACCCGAAGCACGCGCCGCACGGCGTACTCGAGGTTTCACAGTGCGGGCTTTGCGGAAGCTCAGCGCATTGACCCGAGGCCTCTGCCGCCTGATTCTCCCCATAGGAGGAGAGTATGTTTAGGACTGTGAGTGTCTTATTGTGTTGTGCGATCGCGGCGTGTGGTGGAGAGAATGCGGGGGAACCCAGCGCTCCTGCTGCTCCGGCTGCTACCAGCACGATCGGGGCCTCACCGGCGGCAGGAGCCGCCGGCAGCGTTGCAACCGTGGCGCCCGCCGCGAGCAGCACGCCAGCCTCCGCTGCCCCGGTGGCGCCCGCCGCACAGCCCACGTCAGCAACCCCCGCAGCGCCCGCAGCGCCCACAGCGCCCGCAGCGCAGCCAGGAGCGGCACCGGTCGTGCCGCCTGCCGGAGCGGCCCCCGCTGGCGCACCGACGGCCAACCCGGCTGCAGGCGGCAAGCAGCCGCTCGCCATGAACGAGTGCGGCCTGAAAACCAAATACACCGGTGACGAGTACTGCATCCTGCCGCCGCCGCCGGACAAGGGTTTCCAGCTGCACATCGGTCCCAGCAACTACGACAACCCGGAAGCCAAGTACGTCTTGCAGCCGGGCGAAGAGAACGTCGTCAACATGTCCGCCGTCAGCGGCAACGACAAGGACGTGTTCTACTACTATCGCCAGTACCGCATGCGCCCGGGATCACATCACGTGATCATCTCGGTCGACGGTCGCCGCATCGGCGGCATCCAGAACCTGGCGCGCGACGAGCCAGACAACGGCATCATTCCGCCGGAAGATCAGGGTGTGGGCCTGGAGCTCAAGGCGCGCACCAACATGCAGGTGAACCTGCACTACTACAACTTCGGCGATAAGCCCTCGATCCGCGAGATCTGGGTCAACTACTGGTACAAGGAGCCGGGTGCGGTCAAAGAGCGCACGCACCCGATCTACTCCATGACAGGCGTGACCGCGGCCGTCGCGCACTCGCACGTGGTCGTCGGCGCGACTTGCCCGGTCACCGGCAACGGTCGTGCGCTGAACCTCTACGGTCACCGGCATCTGAACAACGTGCGCTTCAGCGTGTGGCGCACGAGCGGTGGCAAGCGCGACCTGGTGTTCGATGACTACGACTCGGAGCATCCCGGCTTCATGGCGTACAACAGCCTCGCGATGAATCCGGCGCCCAACCCGATGGCGAAGTCGCTCGGCGGCCTCTCCGGCATCCTGGAGCTCAAGCAGGGCGACGTCCTCGACTTCGACTGCGAGATCATCAACAACACCGACAAGAACTTCTTCGGCGCCAACGAAGCCGAGGATGACGAGATGTGCATCATGATCGGCGACAGCGTGGGTGCGCAGGTCGCTGGGCAGTGCATGCCCAAGCAGGCGCAGCGCATCAAGTAGCCGCAGCGTCTCGCTGAACGACGAAAGGCAGGGGATTTCGCATCCCCTGCCTTTTCCCATTCCGTCCGCTCAGCTCTGCGATTGCTTCGGCAGGTACTCGTTTGCGATCAGCTCGCCGAACGGGCCGGTGATGTTGCCGCTGGGAGCGGCCTTCTGCCGCTGCGAGAGCGGCAGGAGCGGGAATACCAGCTCGGCGAAGCGGTAGGCCTCTTCGAGGTGCGGGTAGCCGGAGAGAACGAAGGTCTCGATGCCGAGATCCGCGTACTCGCGCATGCGCTCGGCGACCGTCTCCGGATCACCCACGAGCGCCGTGCCCGCACCGCCGCGCACGAGGCCGACGCCGGCCCACAGGTTCGGGCTCACCTCGAGCTGGTCGCGCTTGCCGCGGTGCAGCCGCGCCATGCGTCGCTGACCTTCGGAATCGAAGCGCGCGAACGCCTGCTGCGCGGCCTCGATGGCCGAGTCGTCGAGGTACTTGATGAGAGAGTGCGCCGCATCCCAGGCTTCCTCCGCGGTCTCGCGCACGATCGCGTGCAGGCGGATGCCGAAGCGAACCGTCCTGCCGCGGGCAGCGGCACGCGCGCGCACGTCGGCGATCTTCTGCGCCACGTCCGCTGGGGGCTCGCCCCACGTGAGGTACACGTCCACGTGTTTGCTCGCGAGGTCGTGCGCTGCCGCCGAAGAGCCACCGAAGTAGAGCGGAGGATGCGGCGTCTGCACCGGCGGATAGATCAGCTTGGCGCCCTTCACCTTGAGGTACTTGCCCTCGTAGTCCACCACTTCGCCGGTCATCACGCGGCGCCAGATGTCGAAGAACTCGTCGCTCAGCACGTAGCGCTCGTCGTGCGAGAGGAACAGGCCGTCCGCCTCGGCCTCGGCGGGGTCGCCGCCGGTCACGATGTTGATGAGCAGCCGGCCGTTCGAGATGCGATCCACGGTGGAGGCGATGCGCGCGCCGGCCGTGGGCGAGATGATCCCGGGCCGTAGCGCGACCAAGAATTTCAGCCGTTCCGTCACGGGCACCAGCGCCGACGCGACCGCCCAGGCGTCCTCACAGGAACGTCCGGTGGGCAGCAGAACGCCCTCGTAGCCAAGCGTGTCGACCGCCCGGGCGATCTGCGTCATGTACGGCAGATCGACGCTCCGAGCCCCGCGCGTGGTGCCGAGATAGCGGCTGTCGCCGTGGGTGGGGATGAACCAGAAGATATTCATGGTGGATGCTCCGAGTCAGGCGCGAGGGGATGGGTCGCCTGCCGCGGGCAGCGTTCAGCAAGTTCCAGGCCGGAGCCCGTGCTGGGATCACGGCTCCGGCGCCGTGATGGATCGATGGTCCGCAGCCAGCGCCATGCCGAGCTGGCTCGCGCGCTCGAGGCGCCGCATCGCGTGCGTGGACGCGCGCATCGTCGCGCAGATAGCCGATCAGCGCTCCCGGGCGGCGGCTCGCGGGATGCCGGCGAGCGATTGCGATCAGTCGTTCTTCGCGCCGGCCCTGACCCAGCTCACGACCAGGTCGATGTCGCGCTGCGCGAGCTTGGAGCGACCGGCGGGCATCATCGGCGTGCGCGCGCAGCCGGGTAACATCGTGTGCGAGAGCGCGTGGACCAGCTCGCTGGTGTTGGGATCGCTCGGGACCACGCGCTTTGCACCCTGACACGAAGCCGCGTTGGCATTGACGAGGTTCGTGTAGGCGGTGGCTTGATCGGACATGGACAGGCCGTCGCCCGGACGGGTCGCGCCGACGTGGCAGCTGCTGCCGGAGCAATTGGTCCTGAACAGCGCGTAGACTTGCGTGAACGTCGCGGTCTGCGCCGCGCTGCCTCCGCCGCTGCCCGCGGCGGACGCTCTGCCTGCGGAGCCCGCTGCGCATGTGCCTGCTGCGCCTCCGCGTCCTGCTGCGCCGCTGCCCGCTGCCGATCCGGCCCCGCCTGTCGCGGTGCTGCCGCCGCTGCCGCTCGCGCCTGCACCCGCGCCTGCCGACGCGCTCGCGCCCGCGGTTGCGGCTAAGCTGCCGCTCGCGCCCAGGCCGGCCGTGCCGCTCGGAGCTGCGGTGCCACCCCGGCCGCTGCTAGGGGGTGCGGCGGTGGTACCCGCGGCGCTGCTCAAAGAGCCCGCGCTGATCTGACTCGGGCTCGTGCCCGCCGTGGCGCTGGTTCCTGCGCTGGCCGGTGCGCCTGCCCGATTGACGCTCCCGTCATCGGTGCTGTTCGCATCGCCGCAGGCCGCCGCCAGCAGCAGCAGCGTCAGCGCATGGCGCACGTGGCTACAGCGTTCTCTCGAATTCGGCATTTGTCCTCCTTCGCATCCCGCATGCACTGCGAGTAGCACGATACGAGAGCTGGGCGACCCTCCGCGCGTCGATCTCACGGCGGATGTCGGAGTTTTCGGCGCGCCGTACGCCGAGTGGGGGACGCAGCCGTCGTGCAAAGCTCGAGGCAAAACGCACACATGACGCTGCGGACCGGCGTTCGGTAGTCGCGACGTTACACCGCGGACGCGGACACTTGGCATGCCTTGGCTGGCGCTGCCAGCCGGGGACGCTCCTCGCAGCCGTTGGCGGCGGGCGGCGATGCGCCATGTGACTGTGAGCGGAACTGCGCTATGGTCAGCTCGCGCATCGGGCCGCCGCGGGAAGCTCGAGCCGAACATCTGTCCCCTCGCGGGGATGGCCGACTCCTATTTCCCACGGGTTTACATGCGCAAACACACGTCCGTAGCGCTGGTCGCGCGTCTGGGTCTCGGTCTCTCGCTCGCCGCGGGTCTCTGCGCGATGCCGCAGCCCACAGCGGCGGCGCCGAAGGGTGCACGCGCCGCGGGGAAGCCGCACGCCGCCGCGGTGCCCAAAGTCGCTCACGAGGCGGGGAAGGCACCGCCGGCAGGAGTTGCGCCGCAGCCCGCAGCGGCGCAGCCTGCGCCTCTCAGCCGCGAGGCGGCCGAGCGCCGTGCGATCGTGTTCAAGGCCAAGAACACCGATCCCGAGCGCGCCGCGCTGGAGCTCAAACATGCGGGCACAATCGCGCCGAACGCGCTGGCCGCGCTGCGCGAGGCCGGGTACACGCCTGCGGAGCTGGCCGAGGCGCTGGACGCGTATCAGCTGCGCGATCCTCAGCCGCTGACGGAGGCGCTACAGCAGGCCGATCTCAGCATGGACGACGTCGTGGCCGTGCTGTTGGCCCGGCGCATGCCCGTGGCCGAGATCGTGCCCGTGCTCACTCGGCTCGACATGCGTGCGGCCGCGGTGGCCGAGGCGCTCAGGAAGAACGACGCGTCCGCGCTCGACCTGCTGCGCGCGTTCGACAAGAACCGACTCGCGCCCGCGGACAGCGTGTCCGCGCTGCTGCAGGGCGGCTACGAGCCGGCGCAGGTGGCCGAGGCGCTGAAGCGCGCCGGTTGGTCGATGGCTACGGCCGCGGTGACGTTGCGCAAGGCGGGCCTCGCGCCGCGGACCGTGATCAGTGCGCTGGGCGCTGCGGGCCTGCACGCGGGCGATCTGGCAAAGGAGCTGCGCGGCGAGGGCCACCCGTACGACAAGATCGCGCAGGCGCTCGAGGCGACGGGCTACGAGAGCCCCAAGGTGGCGCGCGCGCTGAAGTACGCCGGTGCGAGCGCGCCGCTGCGGGCGGCAGCGCTCAAGCGCATGGGTGAGGAGCCGGGCAAGGTGATCGCGATCCTGCAGCATCAGAAGGTGCCGCAGGGCGAGCTCGCGAGCGCGCTCGTGGCTGCGAAGTGGACGCCCGATGACGCCATCAGCGGCATGCGCGACGCAGGCCTGGACTGGACGCCGATCGTCACTGCGCTGCGCGGGCTCGCGTGGGGCATCGATCAGGTGGCGAAGCGCGCCAAGTCTCACGGCGCAGGCGCGGAGCCGTTGGTGCGCGCCTTCGTGGAGAACCAGCTCACGCGCGTCGACGCCATCCGGGCGCTGCGTGCCGCGGGCTACGGCTGGCCGGAGCTCGCGGTCGCGCTCAAGGCCCAGGGCGCCACGCCGGCCGAGCTGTCGCGCGCGTTCCGCGCTGAGGGCGCGAAGCCGAGCGACTTGGTCGAGAGCTTCCGCAAGCTCGGGCTGTCGGACCCCGAGCAGGTGCAAGCGCTGCGCGAGGCGCGCCTGGCGCCGGCCGCGATCGCGCAGGAGCTACGCAGCGCCGGTCTGACGCCCGCGGCGATCGCGAGCGCGTTCGCACGTGCCGAGCTGCCCTGGGTCGAGACCGCAAAGGCGCTTGCAGCCAATCGCGTCACGGGCCTGCAGCTGGCAGCGGCGATCAAAGAAGCCAAGTGCGAGCCGGTCGACGCCGCCGTCGCGCTGAAGTCGACCGGCCTGTCGCGCGGCGAGATCGCGCAACACATGAAGCAGCTGGGCTACGATCGCGTGTACGTGGCGCGAGCGCTGAAGAAGCTGGGCAGCAGCTCGGCAGAGATCGCCAGCAGCCTGCGTCAGCTGGGCTTCGCGATCGGCGACGTGGCGCTCGCCCTACGTCTGAGCGAGCTGCCAGCGAAGACAGTCACGGCCGCGCTTCGCTCGGCAAACTTTCCGAGCGCCCAGATCCCAGGCGCGCTGGCCTACGCGGGCTACAAGCGCTAAGCAGGACGGCCGCGCCGACGGTCGTCCAGCGCGGCGTGCTCACCAAGCCAATCACGCCAGCCACGTCGACCTGCCGTCGACACGTGCCGAGCGCCGTCCGAGGTGCGCGGCGCGCGGCGGTGTGCCGTGCAACGCCCCGTAAGCCGCTGACGCCCCAGTGGAAGGTGCCGAACGCCGTCCGAGGTGCGGCGAGGCCAGCTGGCGGAACCCGCTCCGGTCGTGCGCTTGACTGAGCGTGCTCAGTGAGTATGCTCATTGAAATGCCCAAGAACCGCGCCACGCCCATCGGTGCCCGGCAGCTGCAGAAGGCGCAGACCCGTGAGGCTCTGCTTTCCGCAGCGAAGAAGGTCCTCGCTGCGCGCGGGCTGCCTCAAGCCACCACGCGCGAGATCGCCACCGAGGCCGGCGTTGCGGTGGGCACCTTTTTCGTTCACTTCTCGGACATGAGCGCGCTCGTCGACGCGCTTCTCGATGAGCACGTCGAAAAGGCGCTCGACAAGGCGCTGCGTACCGCGCCGCAGAAACAGCGTCTCGTCCCGGAGCTCCTGCACGTGGTGAAGACGCTGCTCGAGTCGTACGACGCCGAGCCCGAGCTCTCGCGCGCCTACATCGAGGGCTCCCTGTTCCGGCAGCGCGATGGACAGATGAGCGCGCGGCTCGCTGGCTTCCAGCGCTGGGTGATCGAGCGCATCGACCTCGCGGTGCAGCGCGGCGAGCTGCCGGACATCGATCGCGAGCTGGCGTTCATGGGCTTCTTTTCGCTCTATTTTGGCGTGTTGGTCGCCGGGTTGAATGGCCTCATGCCGCGTAAGCGCCAGCTGTCCTTGCTGGAAGCGGCGCTGTCGCGGTTGTTCTTGCTGGAGGATCCGTCATGAACATCTTGATCGTCGGTGGTGGAATCGGAGGGCTCACTTGCGCGCTCGCGCTGACGCGCGCCGGTCACGCAGTGACGCTGGTGGAGCGCGAGCCGCGCTTTGCGCCCGTCGGCGCGGGCATCGTGCTCGCCCCGAATGCTCGTCGCATTCTGAGCTGGCTGGGCGTGTCGCTCGAGCAGCACGGCGCGCCGCTCGCAGGGCTCGACGTGGTCCGAGCAGACGGCGCGCTGCTGTCGCGGATGGACGCCAGCCGCTTCAAGGACCGCTACGGCGAGCCCTGGGCGTTCACGCGCCCGGCCCTACACGACGCGCTGTCCGCCGCGCTGCCGCCGAGCGTGAAGCTGCGCTTCGCCGCCGCCGTGAGCGGCATCGAGCGCGGGCCCGATGGGGTGACCGTGCGCTTCGACGCTGCGAGCGCGCCCGAGCACTACGATCTGGTCGTCGGCGCGGACGGCCTGCGCTCGAGCGTGCGCGGGCTGGTTTGCGGCCCCGCCGCGTATCGCTACAGCGGCGTGACCTGCTACCGCGGGCTCGTGCCGAACCCGGGCATCGGGCGCGCGATCGAAGCTTGGGGCGGCGCAGCGCGCATCGGTACGGTGCCGCTGGCCCACGGCCAGCTCTACTATTACCTGGTGTTGACCGCGCCGCAGCGTGCACCGGCGCTGTCGCTGGCCGAGCTGCGCAAGGCCTGCGCGCACTTCCGCGGCGAGGTTGCGCAGCTGTGGGCGGCGCTGCACGAGCTCCCCCCGCTGCACCACGACCTCGAGGAGCTCGACGCGCCGGTGTGGGGCGTCGGGCGCGTGCTGCTCCTGGGGGATGCGGCGCACGCCATGACGCCGAACCAGGGGCAGGGCGCGGCCATGGCGATCGAAGACGCGCTCGCGCTCACGAGCGCGCTCGAGGCGGGCGCGGACGGCGCGCTGGCCCGTTACGCAGCGCTGCGACACGCGCGCGTGCGCGCGGTGCAGCTGGACTCGCGCCGCTTGGGTCAGCTCGCCCATCTCGAGGGTCCCGCGCTCGGCTTCGTGCGCGACGGGCTGATGCGCTTGATCCCCGAGCGCATGGCGGCTGCACAGTACGTGCGGCTCGTGGAGCCGGGGCTCTCGCTCCTGGCGCGCTGCGCCGCCTAGCGGCGCGAACGCTGGCGTGAAACTCTCGCCGTTCAGCGCGGCGAGCTGTGGCAAGCTCCGCAGCCCATGCGCATCGCACTCCTGACTTCCGGCCGGTTCACGCTGGTCGACCTCGCGCGCGAGCTGTGCGCGCTCGGCCACGAGGTCAAGGTCTACTCGCTCCTGCCGAAGCAGAACACTCGCAAGTTCGGCCTGCCCGACGCGAGCAACCGCTGGCTCGGGCTTCGCGGCATGCCGTTTTACGCGGGCGTGCGCTATCTACCCGGCGCCGCGCTCAAGGATCTCGCAAGCCAGGCGCTGCTCGAGGCGATCGATCGCACGGCGGTGGCCAAGCTCGAGCCATGCGACGTGTTGATCTCCATGTCCGGCATGGGCCTGCGCGCGCTGGACGAGGCGCGGCGTCGCTTCGGCGCGCGCATCTTCGTCGAGCGCAGCAGCGTCCACATCCTCGCTCAGCGCGACATCTTGCAGCGCATGCCGGGTGCGCCGCCCGACTTCGCGCGGCGCTTTCGCTACGAGCGCGAGCTGATCGCGTACGCGCTCGCCGATGTCATCACCGTGCCCTCGCTGCACGTGTACCGCAGCTTCACCGAGCGCGGCTTCGCGCCGGAGCGCCTGTTTCGCAACCCGTTCGGCGTGTCGCTGGACGCGTTCACACCCACGCGCGCGCCCGCGGCCGGTGCGCGCCCCACGATCTTGATGACTGGTGCGTGGTCGCTGCAGAAGGGCTGTGACGTGTTGGTCGCCGCCTGGCGCAAGCTGCCCGGCACGCGCCTCTTGCACGTGGGGCCGGTCGCGGATGCTCCGCTGCCGCAGGATCCGCTCTTCGAGCACGTGGACGCCGTGCCGCAGTCTGAGCTGCCGCGCTTCTACGCGCAGGGCCACGTGTTCGCGCTCGCCTCGCGTGAGGAGGGGCTCGCCGTCGTGCAGGCGCAAGCGCTCGCGTGCGGCGTGCCGCTCGTGTGCACGAGCATGACGGGCGGCGCAGACCTGCAGCCGTGGACGGCCGTGCCGAACGCGGTGCGCGTGGTCGCACCGGACGACGCCGACGCCCTCGCGAGCGCGCTCGCCGCGGCGCTCTCCGATCAGCCCGCGCCCGGGACGCTGCGCGATCTGCTCGGCGAACAGCGGCAACAGCTGTCGTGGCCCGCTTCGGCCCGCCGCTACGAGCAGCGCATGCTCGCCGCGCTGCGCGAGCCTCCATCGCCACTGACCTGACGAGCACCGCGCGTAGTATCCTGGGCGCGGAGGATGAACGCATGGGCGGTCGAAGCGCGGCTCGTTGGGGATTCGTCTTGGGGGGCATGCTGGCGTGCGGCGCCGACGAGCCGGCGTCCGCTCCGAGCACACCCGTGGACCTGGGGGGCCGCGGTGGCGCGACGGCCGCTGCTGCTCTTGGCGGCAGCGGAGTTGGAGGACGTGCCGGAGCGGGTGGTCGCGCGACGGCGGGTGCTGCTGGGTCTGCAGCTCCAGGCGGCGGCGGCCGCGCCAGCAGCGAGCCGCTCGATCCGACGAGCCCCCAGGGCCAGGCGGCGTGTGCGGCAAAAGAAAAGGCGTACGACGACTTCCTCGAAGCGCACAGCGCATGCAGCGTGGACGCCGACTGCGATGTGGTCGGTGACTGCGGTCCGAACGCCGATTTCCGTGCGGTCGCGGCGTCGGACGCACGCGAAGCCTACGACCTGGCCCGCGCGCGCTGTGACACAGCCTACGACGGTCCCGTCTTCGATCCGCGCTGCAAGCAAGGCCGCTGCGCGCTCGAGGAACGTACGGATACCTGCTGCGGCTGTCCACCCGCAGACGCGGGACTCTGAGCGCTTACAAACACCTGCCAAATGCGCTACACGCGTGGCATGGCGCTCCGCTTCGACAATCAGGTGGTGTGGATCACGGGAGCAAGTAGCGGCATCGGACGCGCGCTCGCGCTCGAGCTCGCACGCCAGGGTGCAAACCTCGCGCTGAGCGCACGACGGGTGGATCGGCTGGAGAGCCTCGTGCAAGAGATCGAGGCCCTCGGGCGCCGTGCGCTGGCGGTGCCTTGCGACGTCACGGACGAGGCGTCGCTGCGAGGGGCGGTCGAGCAGCTCGCCGGGCACTTCGGCGGCCTGGACGTTGCCATTGCCAACGCCGGCTTCAGCATCACGGGCCGGATCGAGCGCCTGGACGCGAGCGACTGGCGGCGCCAGCTCGACACGAACGTGATCGGCGTCGCGCTGTGCGCGCGCTACGCATTGCCCGAGCTGCGCAAGCGCTGCGGGCGCCTGGTGTTGATCGGCAGCATCTCCGCGTTCCTGCCCGGTCCCGGCACGGGAGCGTACGCTGCATCCAAAGCCGCCGTGCGCTCGATCGGCGCGACGTTGAGTGTCGAGTGTGCCGGCAGCGGCGTGAGCGTGACGACGTTGCATCCAGGCTTCGTGGACAGCGAGATCGCGCGCGTCGACAATCAGGGCAAGTTCGACGCCACACGCGCGGACAAGCGCCCGGCGCGCTTGATGTGGACGGCAGAGCGAGCGGCGCAGGTCATGGCGAGCGCCATCGCACGTCGCGAGCGCGACTACCCTTTCACCGGTCACGGCAAGCTCGGCGCGTTCTTCGGCCAGCACTTCCCTGCGCTCGCGCAAGAGCTGATCGCCCGCACCCGTCGCAAGCGCAACGCGCAGGCAAAGTGATCGAGATATCGTTAGTCGATACAATCGACTAACGATATTTACGGTCCGATCGCGGGTCGGACATCCCCAGGAAACGAGGCCGGCCTAGCTTCCACTCAGATGTCAGCCCGCCCGGCCTTGCTGCGCGTGGTCCGCAGTCGGATCACGCACACTCACTGCCCTTACTGCGCGTTCCAGTGCGGTATGACGGTCAGTGAGCCGGAGCCTCAGGCGCACGGCAGCGCGCTGACTATCCAGGCCGATCCCGATTTTCCAGTCAATCGCGGACAGATGTGCATCAAGGGCTTCACGTCTGCGGCCCTTCTGGATCACCCCGCGCGGCTGCGCAGCCCACAGCTGCGGCTCGCGAGCGGCAAGCTGAGCCCGGTGAGCTGGGACAGCGCGCTCGACTTCGTGGCCGACAAGCTCACGCGTCTGCGCGAGCGCTTCGGGCCCGCCGCGCTGGCTGCGTTCGGCAGCGGCGCGCTCACGAACGAGAAAGCCTACCTGCTCGGCAAGTTCGTGCGCGTGGCGCTGCGCTCGCCGAACATCGACTACAACGGGCGCTATTGCATGGCGTCGGCCGCCGCGGGCCAGAACCGCGCGTTCGGCATCGATCGCGGCCTGCCGTTTCCCGTGAGCGACATCGCGCAGGCACAGAGCCTGATGTTGTGGGGCTCGAACTGCGCGGACACCATGCCGCCGATCATGCAGTGGGTGCACGCGCAAAAGAATAGTGGCGGTGCGCTCATCGTGGTCGATCCGCGGCGCACGGACACCGCGCGTGCGGCGACCCTGCACCTGGCGCCGACGCCGGGCACGGACCTGGCGCTCGCCAACGGGCTCTTGCATCTGGCGATCGAGCACAAGCTGATCGACCGCGAGTACATCGCGGCTCGAACCTCGGGCTTCGAGGACGTGCGGCGTAAGGTGCTGACGAGCGATCCGGCCCACGTGGAGCGTCTCACCGGCGTCTCGGTCGCCTCGCAGCTGCGCGCTGTGCAGCTCCTGGCTGCGGCCGAGCGCAGCATGCTCCTGTCCGGCCGTGGCGCAGAGCAGCAGTCCAAGGGCACCGACACCGTCTCGGCGCTGATCAACCTCATGCTCGCGCTCGGCAAGGTGGGCAAGCCGGCGAGCGGCTACGGCTGTCTGACGGGGCAGGGCAACGGACAGGGTGGGCGCGAGCACGGGCAAAAGGCCGATCAGCTGCCGGGCTACCGTTCGATCGAAGATCCCGAGCACCGCGCCGCCATCGCGCGCGTGTGGGGCATCGAGCCGAGCGAGCTGCCAGGGAAGGGCAAGAGCGCGTACGAGCTGCTCGATTCGCTCGGCCCCGACGGGGGCGTGCGCGCGCTGCTGGTGTTCGGCTCGAACGTCGCCGTCGCGTCTCCGCACGCGCGAAACATCGAGGACAAGCTGGAGGCGCTCGACCTGCTCGTGGTGTGCGACGCGTTCGAAAACGAGACCTCGAGCGCGGCGCACGCGATCTTGCCGGTCGCGCAGTGGGCGGAGGAGACCGGCACGATGACGAACCTCGAAGGCCGCGTCATCCTGCGCCAGCCGGTGCGCGAGCCGCCGCAAGGCGTGAAGAGCGACATCGAGGTGCTGTGCGCGCTCGCGGCGCGGCTGGGCTGCGC
>Ga0190269_10001149_pt1 | contig 12788 bp, 13 predicted proteins | sample Popmic249IS_FD_133749 | JGI IMG/M metagenome (GOLD analysis project Ga0190269, IMG submission 133749) | Populus adjacent soil microbial communities from riparian zone of Blue River, Arizona, USA - 249 IS | ecosystem: Environmental > Terrestrial > Soil > Riparian zone | place: USA: Arizona...
GAGCTCGGCGTCTGAGCGCCGGAGGAGGTCGAGCGGGCTGTGAAGGCGCCCCGGTCTGACCGGAAGCCCGGTACGCGGACGAGCCCCGGTGCGAGGCGAGAGCCTCGCACCGGGAGTCGTGTCGTACTCGCTCCGCCGGTGTCGGCCGGATCGAGTGGTCGGGCGAGGTCAGGGCGTGGTGCCGGTCCCCGCGGCGGTCCCGCCGGTGGTGGCTGCTCCGGCGGTGGCGCCGGCGTCGGTCGTGCCGGCTCCGGCCGTGGCCCCCGCGGTGCCGGTGGTGCCCGCGTCGGTTCCGGTGGTGCCGGTTCCGGCGGTGGCGCCGGCGTCAGTTCCGCCTGTCGCGGCACCTGCGTCCGTTCCGCCGGTGGTGGTGCCGGTTCCGGCGGTGGCGTCAGTTCCGCCCGTCGTGGCGCCTGCGGTGGTTCCGCCTGTCGTGGCGCCTGCGGTGGTTCCGCCTGTCGTGGCGCCTGCGTTGGTTCCGCCCGTGGTCGCGCCTGCGTTGGTGCCGCCTGTCGTGGCGCCTGCGTCGGTTCCGCCCGTCGCAGCGCCGGCGTCAGTTCCGCCCGTCGTCGCGCCTGCGTCGGTGCCGCCTGCCGTGGCGCCCGCGTCTGTGCCGCCTGTCGTGGTGCCGGTTCCGGCGGTGGCGTCGGTTCCGCCTGTCGTGGCGCCTGCGTCGGTTCCGCCCGTGGTCGCGCCTGCGTCGGTTCCGCCGGTGGTGGTGCCGGTTCCGGCGGTGGCGCCTGCGTCGGTTCCGCCGGTGGTTGCGCCTGCGTCAGTTCCGCCGGTGGTGGGCATGGTCCCGGAGGGGTTGGTACCGCCGGTCGTTCCGGCGTCGGTCCCGGTGGTCGGGGTCGCGCCCGAGGCGTCAGTCCCGGTCGCCGGCGCCGGTGCCGGGCTCGTCCCCTGCATCGGGAAGATCTGCGGTCCGTTCGTGCCGAACACGATGTAGAAGCCGATGGTCCACGTGCCGGTCGTGCCACCGTCCGGCGTCGGGCCCCCCATCGGCTGTCCAGTGACTGCGATGGTCCCGGGCGTCGTGCCCGGCGCTCCTCCTTCGTCGGCGTACGCGGCGGACGTGCCCGCCACGGCTCCGGCGAGGACGGCGGTGGTCACGAGTGCGCTGCGGAGGCATTTCACTTTCACGATGAGGCTCCGTTTCAGGTCAGGGTTGAACTACTCGCAGGTAGCTGTGAGCCCGGGTGCGACCGCCTCGATCGCAGGGAAGTGCCCTGCTGCGGCCAGTGGTCCCATCCGCCGGACGAGACCTCGGTCCTCTGTCTCGGCGGTGCGGCTCGACCGCCGTATAGCCCGCTTAACTCGGGCAAAACACGCATTTACGGCTTACTTCGATCGAGGTGCGCGGTGACCGTGCTCGGCGGCTGCTCGGTTGAACCCCTGACGCTGTGCTCGCTGGAATCCTGTTCTTCTCATCAGAAGGATATTCTGATGAATATGCGGCTCCTGTTCTCCGCGGTGCCTGCGCTCGGGCACACCTACCCCCTCCTCTCGCTGGCCCGCGCGTTCGCGCGGCGGGGTGACGACGTCGCGCTGCTCACCGCGGCCGGGCTGGCGCCGGTGGCGCAGGCCGAAGGCTTCGCCCACCTGCCCGCCGGGCCGATGCCCGACGTCCTGTTCGCGGCCGTCGCCGAGCGCACCGGTCAGGAGGCCTGCACCGAACCGACGCCGGAGGCCATCGCGGAGTTCTTCGCCGGAACCCGTCTCGACCTGGGCGCGGCCGACGCGCTCGAGGCGGCCCGTGCCTGGGGGCCGGACCTGGTCATCAACGAGATGTTCGACCTGGTCGGCGTGTTCGTCGCGGCGACGCTCGCCCGGCCGCTGGCCACCGTCTCGACGGGGCCCGGCACGCCGCCGGAGTTCCTCGGCGCGATCGCGGCCAGCGCCGCACCGTACTTCGCGGCGGCAGGTCTCTCCGCGCCCCGGACACTGCCGGCCGGCCGGTGGCTCCTGGACGTCTGCCCGGACGGACTGGGGCCGGTGGCCGTGCCTGCGGGCGTCGAGCGATGGACGCTCCGGCCCGAAGCGCACCGTGACGCCCGCGGCACGCGCGTGGCATCGCCGCCCCCCGCGCCAGGGCGCCCCCGCGTGCTCGTCACGTTCGGGTCGCACCTCGCCAACCCCGACATCGTCGGACAGATGCTGGACGTCCTCACGGACGGCATCGACGCGGAGTTCGTCGGCACCTCCCTGCCGGGTGCCGAGCCGACGCGGGCCGGGATCCGGCCGTTCCGGCCGCTGGACGAGCTCCTCGACGGAGTCACCGCCGTGGTCACCCACGGCGGTGCCGGCACCGTGCTCGGTGTGCTCTCCCGAGGTCTGCCGCTCGTCGTGGTGCCGCCGGGTGCCGACCAGTTCGTGCAGGCAGCGGCCGTCTCGGCAGCCGGCTGCGGGATCGCGCTGCCCCCGGGAACGACCGACCCCGAGCAGCTACGCGCCGCGCTGCGCACGATCCTGACGGACCCCGAGTACACCACCGCGGCGGTCACCCTGCAGAAGGAGATCGAGGCCCATGACCCCGCCGGAGCAGGTCGCCGAAGACCTGGCTCGAGTGGCCCTCGGCTAGGCGTGGGGGAGCGCGTCGTACCTCGACGGTCCACGCTCGACGAGCGCGGCCAGATCGTCGAAGCCCTGACCGCGCTACTGGGTCGTCGGGTGTACCGGCCGACGTCAGGGGGTGTGGATCTTGTCGATCTCGATGGTGAGGATGACGCGCTGCTGCTCGCTGCCGCCGCCGTAGTTGGGGTACGGGCGGCCGATGTACTTCTGGGACAGTTCCTCGAGGTTCTCGCGGGCGCCCTGCGTCGCGACGTCGACGACGTTGCCGCGCAGGGCCCACGATCGCATGGGTGCGGCGGGGTCGGCGATCCCGAGGGCGACTCGTGTATCGCGGCGGACATTGCGCGTCTTCTGGTGGCTGTCCACCGTGTTGATGAGCACGTGCTTGCCGTCCGTGTCGGCCCAGGTCTGCGAGATCTGCGGCGAGCCGTCCGGCATCAGCGTGGTGACGAAGCAGATCGCTTTCGCGCGGAGAACCTCGAGCAGAGCGTCGGGGAGAGTCATGACGGTCGCACCTTCATTTTCTTCTGGTCGTTGTACAAGAGATCGATGACCGTCTCGTCCGGTCTGTCGCCGGAGAGGTCGGCATGGCGCAGGCCGGCCAGGACGACGACGAGAGCCCGCCGCCAGAGGTGGGGGGCGGAGGATCGGGACGCGTCCAGAACACTGCCCACCATCACGTGCGCCGCGGCGAAGTCGGCCGGAGTGGCGCCGGAGGGCAGTTGACCGGCGCGCACCGCGCGCCCGATGAGGTCGGCGACGAGCGGGGTCATGCGCTCGTGCGCGCGCCGCACCGACTCGGTGGCCTGATTCCGGCTCCGGAGCAGTTCTCCCAGCCCGCGGCTCTGCGCCTCCAGCGCGAGTTGCTGCTCGAGGAACCAGGTGAGTCCGGCCCAGGCGTCGTCGTGGCGCGCAGCGCGTTCGGCGAGCTCGATCACGGTGTCGATGTGGTTGCTGAACAGGGCGTCGAGCAGATCCTGCCGCTGGGGAAAACGCCGGTACACCGTCCCCATACCGGTACCGGCTGCGCGGGCGATGTCCTCGTACGAGACGTCCAAGCCCTCGGTGGCCATGAGCTCGTACGCCGCGCGCAGGAGTCGCTGACGATTGCGCGCGGCGTCGCGGCGCAGCGGAGGCTCGGGCTCGGACACACGAGCAGCCTAGATAAGTGGAACCGAGATTCCAAGTTGAAGACCCGTTCCGGTTCGGAGGTGGCGCGACGCCGGTCACGGGCCGCAGCCGGACCGGCGAAGTCCTGCACCCGGTCCGGCGAACACCTCCTGCGCCGCGGGGGGCGGCCCGGGCGCATGTCCGGCGTCCGAGCCGTCACACTCGTCAGGAGTCCCGCTCCCGGAAGACGGAGAAGATGACGGCGAAGCACACGACCCGACGGGCGCAGTCCGCCGAGCAGACTCGCGCTCTGATCCTGCGCGCGGCTCTGGAACGCTTCACCGCCGACGGGTACGCTAAGGCCACCGTGCAGGACATCGCCAGGACTGCCGGCGTGGTCGTCGCCACCGTCTACACCAGCGTCGGGGGCAAGCCCGTGCTGTTGGAACAGCTGGTCCGCGCGGGCGTCGAGGGCGCCGTCGTCGCCCAGACGATGGAGCGGGTCGCGCGGGCGACCGGCGGTCGGGAGATCGTGGAGCTCATCGCGGAGGGCACCGGTCACAGCTACCGGGAGAATCGCGACGTGATCGGCCTCCTGCTGACCACCGCCGTCCACGAGCCGGTCGCGCACCAGCTGCTGGCGGAGGCGACCGTCGCCTACCGGGGGGCGCTGGCCGTCGCAGCCGCGCGGCTGCACGAGGTCGGGGGGCTCGCCGACGGCATCGACGTCGTCCGCGCGACCGACGTGCTGTGGTACTTCTTCGGCATCCATAGCTGGTTCCGCCTGCACAGCGGAGCGGAGTGGTCGGACGAGGAGGCCGCGGCGTGGCTCGCGGAGACCGCGGTGCGTGCGCTCTGCCCTGCCGAGTGACGTCCGTCGACCGGTGCGTCGGACACCCGTAGGCAGCGCCGGCAGGCTGCGGCCGCAGCCTGCCGGCCGCGCTCCAGGCGTCGACGCGAGCGGTCCTAGCGGGTGGAGCCGGGCGCGACTATGCGGGTGAGTAGGGCAACGAGTTGGTCGCGCTCTTCGGAGGTGAGTGCGGCGGTCAGCTCGTCGTTGGCGTCCTCGCCCAGCTTTTCGGTGCGTCGCAGCAGGGAGGTGCCGGTCGGCGAGATCGAGATCGCGTTCTTGCGCCGGTCGGTCGCGTCGGGCAAGCGGATGACCAGACCGTCTCGATCGAGGTCCTGAACGATCGCGGCCATGTCCTTGCGATCGACCTGCAGGATTCTGCCTAGCTCTGCCTGGGACACCGGGCCGAGTTCTGCGACGGTGGCCAGCACCGCGTGATGCATCATCCGCATGCCCTCGCGAGCCAGTGCCTGAGCGACGAGCCGGTGACCACGAGCCGCGGCCCGTCCCAGCACCCAGCTCGGTAGAGCGCGGATACGGGCGGGTGCGTAGGGACTGTCGGTCACCGAGTCAGCCTACTAAACCATTGGGTGTACCCAATCGTTTGGTCTAATGTTGGGGGGTCCCAACGATCAGGGAGGTTTCCGTGCGCGCGGTCCGGTTCCATCAGTACGGCGGCCCGGAGGTGCTCCGGCTGGAAGAAACGGACGAACCCGAAGCCGGACCGGGGCAACTGTTGGTACGCACCGAGGTCATCGGAGTCACGCTGCCGGCAATCCGCAAAGTCCGTGGCGAAGGCGAACGCGCCGATCTGCCGGGAACGATGGGAGGCGAGATCGCCGGTCGGGTGATCGCCCTGGGTCCGGAGGTCGAGGGCTACCGGATCGGGGATCGGGTGACGGCCCTGGCCTTCGCTGATGCTTATGCCGACGTCGTGGTCGCCCCGACGATGACGGCGAGCCGGATCCCGGACCACGCGAGCAGTGCGGACGCGGTGGCTCTGGTGCGCAGCGGGCATGTCGCCCTGGGCGCGCTGGCGACCGCGAGGGTCGACCCGCACGAGTCCCTTCTGGTGACCGGCGCGGCCAGCGGCGTCGGACACCTGCTGATCCAGCTGGCGAAGATCCAAGGGGTCGAACGGGTGGTGGCGGCCGTGAGCACCGCGGAGAAGGCGGCGTTCCTGAGTGGTCTGGGGGCCGACGACGTGGTCACCTACGGCGAGGAGGGGTGGGGTGAGCCGGTGGACGTCGTGCTCGACGCCGTCGGCGGCGACCTGCTGCCACGAGCCCTCGCCGCGCTGCGCCCGGGAGGACGACTTGTGTTCTTCAACTCCGGAGGCGGAACGGTGTCCGCGTTCGACCTGCTCTCCGAATCCAAAACGATCACCGGATTCACTGTCGCCAGGTTCGCTCGGACCCAGCGGGAGCTCTATGACCACCACCACGAGTACCTGTGGCAATTACACCGCACGGGCCGACTCCGCCCCGCCATCTACGCCGAGGTCCCCCTGGCCGACGCCGAAACCGCCCACCGGATCATCGAGACCCGCACCAATCGAGGCAAAGTGATCCTCCGGCCCTGACCGCGTGCATGGCCCCGGCATCTGCATATCGGCGAAGGCGCCGGGAAACCCTGACCGGTCGCGCCGGCTACGGGGTCAGCAGCGTGAGAAGGCTGACGATCCGCCCCGTGTCCACGGTGATGACATCGACGCCACGGGCGACCGGCGCATCCGGAGGGCCGAGTTCCCAGGCCAGCGCGCCCTGGTCGGCTCCCAGGTACTGCGGACCCACCTCCCGGAACCGGAAGTCCGCCGGCATGCCCGCGAGCAGTTCGGCAGTCTTGGCCGCCAGCGCAGCCCGCCCGTGACTCACGTCTTCCGGGTCGGTGAAGACCACGTCCTCGGAGTAGATCTCCTCGCGCCGCCGAGTGCCGGCCAGTGCCGGCCAGTGCCGCGACCGTACTGCCCGATGGCCGGCTGATGCTCGCCGGGGCGCACGCGGTGGATGGCCGTCCTCGGCGACGTCTGCGGGAAGGGACCTCGAGCAGCGCGCGTGGCCGACCGGGCGCGCAGCGCTCTGCGCGCAGCGGCGGCCGTGGACGACAGCCCACGCGCCGTACTGGCCGAATTGAACCGGGTGCTCGTCGGGTCCCGGCTCGGCGTGGCCGCGTCGCTGACCGCGATCTGCCTGCGGTTCGAGCGCCGGGGGCCGGGGCTGGCCGTCACGCTGTGTGTGGCCGGACACCCGCCGGCGCTGCTGCGCAGCGCCGACGGATCGGTGACCGAGGTCGCCGCCGCCGGCACCATGCTCGGCGTGCTCGAGGATCCGCTGCTGGCCGACCGGAAGTTGATTCTCTCCCCGGGGAGCACACTGCTGCTCTACACGGACGGTGTCACCGAAGCGCGGCGAGGTTCGGACTACTACGCCGAGCGGTTGTTCGGCGTGGTGGCGCGGGAGGGAGGTCGTCGCTTCGCGGCGATCCCGGAGCGCGTCGCCCGTGACGTCCGGGCCTTCACCGGCGGAACCAACGAGGACGACCTGGCGGTGCTGGCACTTCGCGCGGCCGCGCCGAACCGGAGCCGGCTCGCCGCCCGCGCACCGAGGTGGCACCGACGGCGGGCAGTACGACGCGACGAGGCCCGGACGGTAACCGTCCGGGCCTCGTCAGAAGTAGCGGGGGCAGGATTTGAACCTACGACCTCTGGGTTATGAGCCCAGCGAGCTACCGAGCTGCTCCACCCCGCGCCGTGTCGTGCGCCGTGCAGTTGTGACGTTAGCGCGCTCTCGCCCGGTTCCGCAAACCGGCGGAGCGGTCGGCGCATCCGGGCGCCGGACGGCTGCTGGGGGACCCCTGGCTGACGCCGCTACTCCGCGACTGCGGCGGCCGGCACCGCGCCGCTCGCACCGCGACGGAGTCCTTCGGGAACACCGGTGCGCAGTGGCCGATCGACGCGGTGCCGGCGCCGTCCACCGGCTGTGGGCGGTGCCGGCCTGCGGCGGCCGGCCTACGCGGCGTCGGGGCGCAGGGTGCGGGCCACCACCGCGGCGGCCCGGGCGACCAGCGCGTCGTCCGTTGCGGCGTCCGCCTCGTCGTGGGTCGTGAGCACGGCGAGGACGATCGGGGCGCCGGTCGGCGGGCGGAGCACCGCGATGTCGTTGCGCGTGCCGTAGGACGCCGAGCCGGTCTTGTCGCCCACGACCCACGTGGCAGGCACACCGGCGCGGATGGTCGCGTTACCGGTGGTGTTGCCCCGTAGCCACGTGTCGAGCAGCGACCGGTCCTCGGCGTCGAGCTCGCGACCGAGCGTGTAAGCCCGCAGATCGGTGGCGAGCGCTCGCGGCGAACTGGTGTCCCGCCGGTCACCGGGGACGGCCGAGTTGAGCACGGGCTCCAGCCGGTCGGCCTCGGTCACTCGGTCGCCGAGGCATCGCACGATCCGCTCCCAACCGTCGGGCCCACCGAGCTCGCGGAAGAGGAGGTTGCCGGCGGTGTTGTCGCTGTAGGTGATCGCGACCTCGGCGATCTCGCCCAGCGGCATTCCCTTCCCCGCATGCTTCGCGGTCACGGGGGAGTAGTCGACGACGTCCGCCGCGGTGTAGCGAACGACCTTCGCCAGGTCGGCCTTCGACGTCCGGTCGAGCACCGCCGCCGCGGCCAGCGCCTTGTACGTCGAGGCGTAGGCGAAACGCTCGTCGGCCCGGTACGCCACCGTGCGACCGGTCCCGGTGTCGACGGCGTAGACACCGAGCCGCGCGTCGTGGGCGCGCTCCAGCTCGCTCAGGGTGCGCTGAGCCGAGGTGGGTGCGCTGGCGACGGCGCCACCCGCACCGGCGGGCAGGACGAGCAGGGCGAGCAGTGTGAGGGTCGCGGCTGCCGGAGCGGCGATGCGCTGAAAGGTCATCGGGCCTTCCTCGAGATCGGAGAGGGACGGAAGCGACCGGACCGGACGCCCGTCGCTCTGTCCAACATAGAATCGCGCCTCGACGCAACCGGCCGCCGAGCGGGCGACGCGCGGGTCGTCCGGAATTCGGCGGCCGGACGCCGGCCGGCACCGTTGACCGGGTCGGCGAGGATGGGCGGGTGCCTGTATCGACCGTCCGCATCGGCCACCGCACCATCGGGCGCCTGGGGTTCGGCGCCATGCACCTACCGTCCGCACCGGCGGACGCACGTGCCGCCGCGATCGCCGTCGCCCGCCGGGCGGTGGAGCTGGGCGTCACGCTCATCGACACCGCCCACCTCTACGGCTGGGGCGCGAACGAGGAGCTGCTCGCCGAGGCGCTGCACCCCTACCCCGACGACCTGCTGATCACGACGAAAGTCGGCGTGGTGCGCACCCGGGACGGGGGCGCGATCCGCGGACGGCCGGAGGTGCTGCGCGCTCAGGTCGACGACGGGCTCCGGCGATTGCGCGTCGACCGGATCGATCTGCTCCAGCTCCACCGGGTCGACCCGGACGTGCCGCTCGCCGATCAGGTCGGGACGCTGCACGAGCTGCAGCGGGCGGGCAAGATCGGGCAGCTGGGCCTCTCCGAGGTGACGGTCGACCAGCTCGCCGAGGCACGGACGATCGCTGACGTCGCGAGCGTCCAGAACCGCTACAACGTGCTCGACCGGGAGCACGAGGCCGTCCTCGACGCCTGCACCGCGGCGGGCATCGTGTTCCTGCCCTGGCGGCCGGTCCATCCGCTGCTGACGGCGCCCGCGGTGACCGCGGTCGCGGCGGAACTCGGAGAGACGGCCGCCCAGGTCTCGCTCGCCTGGCTGCTGCACCGCTCCCCGGTGGTGCTGCCGATCCCCGGGACGGCGTCGATCCGGCATCTGGAGGAGAACGTCGCCGCCGCGTCGCTGCGGCTCACCGACGAGCAGCTCCGACGCCTGGCACCCGGTCCCGCCCCGGCTCGCTGAGCCCTCGCGCGCTGCTCGCGGCCCGGTGGATCGCCCGGCTCAGGAGGTGGACGGGAGCGACCGCCCGGCGGGCTCGGGCCGGGGCCGATCGAGGAAGCGGCGTAGGCCGTCGCGGACGCCGTCGCTGGTCACCGTGGTCGCGAACCACGACGCCTCGACGGCCAGGCCCTCGTCGATCGGCAGGTTGACGCCCCGGGTCACCGCGCTCAGGCAGGCCGCGACCGCCGACGCGGGATGGCGCGTGATGCGCTCGGCGAGCCGGTGGGCGGCGTCCAACAGGTCGTCGGCAGGAACCACGGCGTTGATCAGGCCGATCGCTTCGGCCCGGGAGGCCGGAACGGGGTCGCCGGTGAGGATCAGCTCCACGGCGCGCTTGCGTCCGATGTGGCGCGGCAAGCGCTGCGATCCGCCGAACGGCGGCGGAAAGCCGAGCGTGATCTCCGGCTTGGCGAACGTCGCGTGCTCGGCGGCGATCGCCAGCGGAGCGGCTTCCACGATCTCGCAGCCGCCGCCGTAGGCCAGGCCGTTGACCGCGGCGATCACCGGCTTGGGGAACTCCTCGATCCGTCGGGTCAGGCCCTGGCCCCGGCGGACGACCTCCCGGAGGGCCTGCGCCACCCCGCCCGCGATGCTGCCGGCCAGCGCCGGGATGTCGGCGCCCGCGCTGAACGCCCGGTGCCCGGTTCCGGTCAGGATCACCGCGCGGACGGCGTCATCGGCTTCCAACCGGTCCAGCGTGCTGCGGAGCGCGTCGATCGTCTCGTAGTCGAGGGCGTTGAGCTTCTCCTCGCGGTCCAGGTACACCGTGGCGACTGCGTCGCGCTGGTCAATGTGAACGGCCATGACGAGCAGGCTAAGCGGCCTAGAGTAAGACGATTCAATTATTGTCCTAGATGCAAGGTGCCGGGTGCGTCCACCTTCGTACAAAGCCGTCGTCGACGAGTTCGCCGCCGCGATCCGGGGCGGTCGCCTGGCACCGGGAACCCGGCTACCTACCCACCGGGAGCTGGCCGCGCAGCGCCGCGTCGCGCTCGGCACGGCCACCCGCGTCTACGCCGAGCTGGCCGCGATGGGCCTCGTGCTCGGCGAGCCCGGGCGCGGCACCTTCGTCCGCGACCAGGCCGGGTTCGACGGTGCGGACCCGTCACGCCATCTGCCGGTGCGGCGCACCGCCGACCTCTCGTTCACCCAGCCGCTCACCGAGGACCAGCCCGACCAGCTCCGCCACGCGCTGCGCGAGCTGGCCGGCTCCGGCGACATCGGCTCCCTGCTCCGCCAGCAGCCACCGGGCGGACGCCACCACGAGCGGGCCGCGGTGGCCACGCACCTGCTCGACCGCGGCATCGACACCGCACCCGACGGCGTCGTCCTGACCAACGGCACCCAGCACGCGCTCGACACCGTGCTGCGCGTCCTGACCCGCCCCGGCGACGTCGTCGCCGCGGACGCGCTGACCTACCCGGGGCTGCGCCTGCTCGCGACGGCCCACCACCTGGAGCTGGCCCCGGTGGCCGGCGGCGACACGGGTCCGGATCTCGACGCCCTCGACCGGCTCTGCCGGGCCCGGCGCGTCCGCGTCCTGTACACGATCCCGACGCTGCACAACCCGCTGGGATGGGTGCTCGACCGGGCGACCCGCTCACGGCTCGCCGCCCTGGCCGACAGACACGACCTGACGATCGTGGAGGACGGCACGTACGCCTTCCTCGATCCGTCCGCTCCGCCGCCGCTGCAGACGCTCGCACCGCAGCGCACCTGCTACGTCTCCGGCCTCTCGAAGAGCCTGGCCAGCGGCGTGCGTCTGGGCTTCGCGGTCGTGCCGGCACGGCTCGTCGACGCCTGCGCCGCGAGCCTGCGCGCCTCGACCTGGGGCTTGCCCGCGCTGATCAGCGCGCTGGTCACCGGCTGGATCGCCGACGGCACGGTGACCCGCCTGGAGAAACACCGCCGTGCGGACGCCAGGGCCAGGCAGGCCGTCGCCCGTGCCGCCCTGGCCGGCCTGGACGTAGCCGCGCACCCGGCGTCGTACTTCACCTGGCTGCGCCTCGAACCGCACCTGCGCAGGGACCGGGTCGCCGCCGCGCTCGCCAGGGAGGGCATTCTCGTCTCCACCGCCGATGCCTTCGCCACGGACGGGAATCCGCCGCAGGCGTTGCGGCTGGCCCTGAGCGAACCGCCGCTGGGCGACCTGGCCGCCGTCCTCGGCCGCGTCCGCGCGGTACTGGAGACCTTCCCGCTCTAGTACGGCAACGGCAGTCGATGTACGAGGGCGACGAGCCACGAGTCGCTCGTCGCAGGATTCGGGGAACCGTCCCGTCGGCGGGGACGAGCTGTCGGAGGTCCGCCGGCACCTGGACCGTTGCGGTGGGTTGTTCCTGGGTCGGCGGTGGGGTTGGGTGACGTCAAAGGGAGTTCGTGCACGTGATCACGTGCGAGAACCTCCGTTGACAACCGTTTCCACGTAGCCGGGGCGAGGCGCGGTACGTGCCGTTGCAGTATCAGGCCCTGTTTCACGGGCCAGCAGCCCGCCGTGGCCGCGGACCGGGCGACGACCGGCCGCGTTGTCGGCCACGCCCGGATCACCACAGCTGCCAAGACCGGCGGCAGCCGGGCGGACCCCCCGCCTTGCCGGATCGCCGCCTGGACCACGCCCACACGGCGGCCGGAACCTTTGAAACAGGGCTTGGGCCCCGACACGACCGGTCGGGGCGTGGCTCTGTCGATGAGAGGGGCAGCGATTGACGGCCGGTTCGGACAGCTCGGCGTTCGTGAGCGCGGATGCGGGGCGCGCGCCAACTGAAGCGGTCGGGCCTGCCGCTCTCGAGCCGTGCATCCAGCGGCGAGCCACCGAGAAGGCTACCCACTGTGCTGGCGCGCCGCTGATTCACAGCACCGACTGGCGGTGGAACTCGTTTGCTGCAAGGAAACCGGCTCGACGATGACGGCGAACACTCCGCGACATGACTCGGGCGGGGCGGCGGGCCCTGTCCGCCGCTCGCCGCTCGCTGTCCGCTGTCCGCTGCCCGCTGCCCGCCGCTCGCTGCCCGCCGCCCGCCGCCCGCTGTCCGCCGCTCGCTGTCCGCCGCTCGCTGCTCGCTGTCCGCCGCCCGCCGATGGAATGGCAACGACTACGGCGATCTGCCAGCGAGTGGATTCGGTGCTCTCCTCGGATGGATGCTCGGCCCCACCGGCCTGCTGCGCGTACAAGAGCCAGATCCCCCGATGACCGTAGTCACCTCCGCGACGCCGGAGGAGAGTGCCGCCGTCCGCGGGATCAACGACCGACGGACGAACGGGCCTGCTGTCGAACAGCAACATCTTGCTGTTTCGGCGCGGTTCAAAC
>Ga0190269_10001150_pt1 | contig 12781 bp, 7 predicted proteins | sample Popmic249IS_FD_133749 | JGI IMG/M metagenome (GOLD analysis project Ga0190269, IMG submission 133749) | Populus adjacent soil microbial communities from riparian zone of Blue River, Arizona, USA - 249 IS | ecosystem: Environmental > Terrestrial > Soil > Riparian zone | place: USA: Arizona...
AGCAAAGCTTCGAGCACAGCGAAACGGTCGCTCGCGACGCGAACACGCAGCTGGAGTGGCAACGCTTTCCTGACGACGCACAGCGCGGCTGGCGCGACGCGATGGCTCATTGCGACGCGCTCGATCTCGAGGGCACCGGCTGGCATCTGCCAACCGTCAAAGAGCTGCTGACGCTCGTGGACTCGACGCGCCACGAGCCCGCGATCGACGCGCGGATCTTTCCGGTGCTGCAGGGCGAGACGTTTTGGACTTCGACAGAGCACCTGGACAGCCGAACCAGCGCCTATCTCGTCGAGTTTGCGAACGGCGAAGCTTCACTCAGCAGCACCTTCGAGGAGCTGCACTTCGCGCGTTGTGTCCGCTAACACCCGCGCGCGGCAGCGCGGCCCGCGCTGCGACCGGAGAAGATGCAGCCTCCGAGGAACGTGCCTTCGAGCGCCCGGTAGCCGTGCACGCCGCCGCCGCCGAAGCCCGCGACCTCACCGACCGCGAACAAGCCTGGCAGCACCGACCCATCGCCGCGCAGCACGCGCGCTGAAAGATCAGTCTCGCAGCCACCGAGTGTCTTGCGCGTGAGCAGATTCAGCTTGACCGCGATCAGCGGACCACCATCCGGATCGAGCAGCGGTCGCAGCGGAGCTGTACGCACGAGCCGGTCGCCCGCATAGTGGCGCGACGCGCGAATCGCCGCGATTTGCAGATCTTTTCCATACGCGTTGTCGAGCTGCTGGTCGCGTGCCCGCACTTCGCGCGCGACCGTCTCGAGCTCGAGCAGCGGCGCGTCGGTCTTCGTGTTCATGCCTGCGACGAGCGTGGCGAGATCCCTTGCGACCACAAAGTCAGCGCCGTGCGCCTTGAAGTCTTCGACGGGCCCAGTCGCACGCTTGCCAAAGGCGCGGCGCGCAGTCAGGCGCCAGCTCTTGCCCGTGAGATCGGGGTTTTGCTCCGAGCCCGAGAGCGCGAACTCGCGCTTGATGATGTGTTGATTCAGAAGGAACCAGGTGTGCTCGTGCCCGCTCTGCATGATGTGCTCGAGCGTCCCGAGCGTGTCGAAGCCGGGATAACAAGGCGCCGGCAAACGCTTGCCGCCGGCATCGAGCCAGAGTGAGCTGGGCCCCGGCAAGATTCTGATGCCGTGGTTGGGCCAGATCGGCGCCCAGTTGCGGAGCCCTTCAGTGTAGTGCCACATCCGATCGCGGTTGATCAGGTGTCCGCCTGCGCGTTCCGTGATCGCGAGCATGCGACCGTCCACATGATCGGGCACGCCTTGCACCATGAACTTGGGCGGCGCGCCGAGGCGCGCGGGCCAGTTGCGCTGCACCAGCTCGAAGTTGCCCCCGATGCCGCCCGAAGCGACGATCACGGCCGCTGCGCGGTGCTCGAAGTCTGCGACTGCGACGCGCGAGCTGGTCTGTCCGCGCGCGACGGAAGTGGGCTCTAGCTGGGTGCCGCGCACACCCACGACTCTGCCCGCATCGACGATAAGCTCGTCCACACGCTGACGGAACGCGAAGCGGATCCGAGCATGCTCACGCGCGCGCTTCACGAACGGCTCGACCACACCTGGACCCGTGCCCCACGTGATGTGAAAGCGCGGCACTGAGTTGCCGTGAGCAAACGCACCGTGCCCGCCGCGCTCGGCCCAGCCGACGATCGGAAACCAGCGCAAGCCACGCGCGTATAGCCACGCGCGCATTTCCCCGGCGGCGAACGCGACGTACGCTTCGGCCCATTGGCGCGGCCAGTGATCCTCGGGTCGATCGAAGCCTGCCGTACCGAGCCAGTCCGACAGCGCGAGCTCGTACGAGTCGCGGACGCCGAGCCGCCGCTGCTCCACGGTGTCGACCATGAACAGCCCGCCGAGCGACCAAAACGCCTGTCCGCCGAGGCTCTGCTCACCCTCCTGCTCCACGACCAACACGTTCTTGCCGGCGTCAGCGGCCTCGAGGGCCGCTACAAGGCCGGCGAGCCCGGACCCGATGACAACGACGTCTGTGCTCGTGCTTGGCATGCGTGGGCAGCGCGCTCGGCACGGCAGGTTGCCATGCTACGACCGTGTTGTGCGAGCCACACAACTGTAGCGCGGAGAGAAGCCGCACGCGAAGCTCACGCGCGGTGGGCGCGTTCTGCAGCTTGACGCACATCGGAGCGCGTCAGCGAACGCACCGGACGAAGTGTTCATCCATGACGCTCGTCCAGATAACGGCCCCGATATCGAAGTCGACTTGGTAGGCGTCACCTTGGCTGGCAGCGAACGTCGAGCTCGTCCAAAAGCGCGCGAGCGGCGTGAATGGGAAAGACCTCACGATGATCGCAGGGGAGCGCCGCGTAGCGTCCACGATGGTCAGCAGCTCTTTCATGGTCGGCAAGCGCCAGCCGCCGCCGTCGAGCTCGAGCATGTCGCAGTACTGCAGCGCATCGCTCTGCGTCCTTGTTTCGCTATCTGGAAAGCGCTGCCACGTGAGCTGCGTGCGCGCGTCCCTCACGACGCTGGCGTCGAACGTGTGCTCCGGCGCGCCATCCGCTGTCTCATCGGCGCTCGACACGCAGCGCACGCGTCCGCCCTTGAAGCGCCCGGACACGTAGGAATAGCCGTCCGAAAAGTCGACGGCCCAGGCCAGCTTCAGTCCGGTGGGGTTGTGCACCGGCGTCGCGCTCCAGAAGAAGTCGGTGGGATAGGTGTCGAACGCAGGATCGAGCGCGTCGACCATGGTGACGTCGAGCAGCGACTCGAGCTCGATCTTTGTGGGCAAGCGCCAGTCGCCCGGGCCCAGCTTCTCCGCGATCTCAGGTTGCGAGCAGTACGCGCGCGCTTCGAGCCAGGTGCAGCCTGTGCCTTCGCCTTGCAGCACACCCCTGAGCGGGTACTTCGCCTTGCACCCGGGAAACACGTCCGGCAGCACGCGCTGCCAGCGCAGGTTCGTGACCTTGTCGATGATCACGTGCTCTTTGACGGAGTAGCTCGGCTTGACCGCGGAGTCGGCAGAGCTATCCGGCATCGGCCATTCCGCGAAGTTGTGCGCGGATGGCAGGAGAGACAGAAACGTCTCGAGGTCTTCGTTGCGATTGGCGGGATCGTTCGCGGGATCGCTGGCGGCCTCCGTCAACGCCTGTTCGTCGGTGCCAGCATCAGACGGCGGCTCTTCGCGCTCCACGTCGGGCAACGCGCAAGCCGCGACGGCGAAGATGCATACAAGTGTGTGACGCATGTAATGCGTGATTGTATTGCACAGCAACTGCTCGACCATCGCTCGGCCCGCCCCTCCCCCCGACCGCGCTGCAGCCCACAGCGTCGCCGGGCACAAACCTTGTAGCGCCGCCGGTCCCGTTGGCCCAGCTGGAAAATACCCGGTGCGAAAAACGGCAGCGTCGTGTGCTCCCGCGCGCAGAGCTCGCGGGGGCGGCTGCGTGACGCAGTGATGACCACGCGCGGACCGTGTGCTGACTCGGCCCCTCCATACTCGCGTGCGTTCACACACTGGAGAATGGAATCAGTATGGGATCGTTGTCACAACAACTTGTCTTGCATGGAAGCGTAGTATTGCTTGCCGGTTTTATCGGCGGGATGTTTTTTGCACGCGCGATCAAGCGCGAGCATGGCGAGGTCGCCTGGCGCGTCGTGCACGCGGGTGCCTCCATGGGCGGCGTCATGCTGATCGCGCTCGGTCCCGCCGTGCCGCAGCTCGCGCTGTCAGCGTGGGAGGCGGGCATCATCGGGTGGAGTCTGATCGCCGGTGTCGAGCTGTTCGTCGTGGGGATGGTGCTCGCAGCGATCAGCGGCAGGCGCGGCTTGAGCCGGAGAGGTGGCGCGACGCAACGAACCGTATGGGCCTTTTACATGCTCGGCAGCGCGCTCACATTGATCGGATGCGTCGCGCTGGTCTGGGGCGCAGCGAGGGCCGTGGTGTAGGGCGGAGACGGGGGCGGGCGTTTGCGCTATGTTGGCCCGCGTGCGTGTGGCGCTGGGATGCATGCGGCTTTCGACCGAGTCTTCGCGTGACGAGGAGCGCGCGCTCCTGACGCTGACAGCGGCGCTCGACGCGGGCGTGAGGATGTTCGACACGGCACGCGCGTATGCGCTCGACGAGCGTGATCTCGGGCACAACGAGCGGCTCGTAGCGCAAGCGCTGGCGCATCGCCCGGGGCTTTCGACGCGGGTGTTTAGCAAGTGCGGGATGCGCCGTGCTGGCGCCTCTTGGCTGCCAGATGGGCGCGCGCGCACGATCGTCGAGGATGCCGCTGCCAGCGTCGAGGCGCTCGGCGGTGTGCCGATCGATCTCTTGCTGCTGCATGCGCCCGATCCACGCGTGAGCATCGCGACCTCGGTGCGCGCACTCGCGCGTGTGCAGGAAGATGGTCTCGCCCGGGAGGTCGGCGTCTGCAACGTGTCTCGCAAGCAGCTCGAAGAAGCCCTGGGCGAGGCGCCGATCGCCGCGGTGCAGGTGGCGCTCGGCGCCCACGACGACCTCGCGATCCGCAGCGGCGTCGTGGGGTCTTGCATCGAGCGCGGCATCGAGGTGTTGGCCCATTCGCCGCTCGGCGGGCCCGAGCGTGCACGCAGGTTGGCGCGCGATCCTGAGCTCGCGCGCATCGCTGCGAGCGTGCAGGCCGAGCCTATCGCTGTGTTCATCGCCTATCTCCTCGCGGTGAGCCCGGCCATCGTGCCGATCGTCGGCGCGCGCCGTGTGGAGACTGTGCTGCCGCTCGCTCAGGCAGACAAGCTCGCGCTGGATGCGGAGCAGCTCGCAGCGCTGGACGCGCGTTTTCCCCTGCTCGGCCGCACGCGGCAGCCATCCGCTGCAGCCACGAGCACCTCCACTGCGCGCGAAGTCGTAGTGCTGATGGGTGTGCCTGGGTCGGGCAAGTCGCGCGCGGCGCAAGCGTACGTGGATCGCGGGTACGAGCGCTTGAACCGCGACGTAGTGGGCGGCTCGTTGAAGAAGATCGCGCGGCTACTCGAAGAACGTCTCGCGGCCGGGGCGACACGGGTGGTGCTCGACAATACCTACGTGACGCGCGCCTCGCGCTACGACGTCGTACGCGTCGCGGCCGCGCACGCTGCGCGCGTGCATTGCGTTCACCTGGAGACGCCGCTCCCAGAGGCGCAGATCAACGTGATTCTGCGCATGCTCGAGCGCTTCGGACGGGTGGTCGAGCCCGACGAGCTGGACAAGCTCTCGCGGAGCGATCCGGCCGCGCTCGCGCCGCACGCGCTGTTTCGCATGCAGCGCGAGCTGGAGCCCCCTGCGACAGATGAGGGATTTGCAAGCATCGAGCGCGCGCCGTTTGTGCGGCAGGAGGTCAAAGGCGGTACGCCTGGCGCGTTTGTCTCGCTCGCTGCAGCCAATGGCGACACGCTGCCGGAGCTTCTGCGTGCGATACCGAGCGGCTCGCCCGTCCTGGTGTATGGGTGGCAGCCGGATGCAGCGCCTGCCGCGCTGCATGCGCTCCGTTCGTCGCTCGAAGAAGCGGGCAGCGCATCGGGTCGCAACATCGAGGTCGCGTTCTGCCCGCATCCTGGTGGACGGCCGATCTGCTGGTGCAGGCCTCCACTGCCAGGGCTGCTGCTCACGTTCGCACATCGTCATCGCATCGATCTGCGCGCCAGCGTGTTGATCGGCGCGAGCACCACCGACAGCAACATGGCCCGCGTGCTGGGCATGCGCTATCAGTCCGGCGCGCGTGACTTGCCTGAGACCAAGTAGATCGACGCGCTCGCCGCTCGGCGTCAGCATGCTCAGCGCCTGCGCGTGATCGCGGGGGTGGCGAGCGCACCGAGCGCTGTGCCGATCAACACACCCAGCACGTGGAACGCGAGCAGGTGAAGCGCGGCGTGCGCCGAATCGCAGCGCGTGCGCAGGATCAGCTGACCGAGCAATGCACCTGCCATGCCCACGATGGAGCCCGTCCAAGGATCGATTGCACGCTCGCGCGTACGCGCCCAGACCGCACATGCGACGCACGCCGCGAGCGCGTAAGCATTCTCGAGGAGCACGCAGTGCAGGCCCGTTTGCGCACCGAACCAGGGGCCGGGGCGCGCATCGAGCCAGGCCATGAGCGCACTGAGCGCGCCGCCCAGGCACAGAAGGAGGGGTCGCGGAAAGCGCAAGGCAGCGAGACTGGCGGGCTGCGTGCGCTGCGCCTCGCCAAAAACCGCCTGCTTCACGCGCGCAGTCAGCTGCGCGTCCACCGTCATCGGCAGCGCGCTGCGATCGATCAACTCGAGCAGCTCGGCGCTCTCCCGCAGCACATCCGCGCACGGCCCACACGTTTGCGCGTGGGCATGCGCCCTGCGGCGGACCGGATCGCTCTCTGCCAGCGCCACGACGAACAGCGCTCGCTTGTGCGACACATGCTCAGTCATGCGGGAGGCTCCTCCGCCGTCAGCGGCAAGAGGCGCTCGCGCAATGTGGCGTACGCGCGAAACGCGCGGATGCGCGCCGCACCTTCGCTGACACCGAGGGCTTCGCCGATCTGGGCGTACGTCAGCTCTTCGAAGCGGTGCAAGTGGATCACCAAGCGCTGCGATTCTGGCAATGAGTCGATGGCGTCGCGCACGCGACGAATCCGAACGTCGTCATCCAGCGCACGGCCTGGCGCGTCCGCATCGGCTGTGGATTGCATTTGATCCATGTCGACCTCGCCGGCGAGCTCTGGACGGCGACGCCGGCGGCGCAGCTCGTCGATGCGCACGCGCGCTGCGATCGTAAACACCCAAGGCCGCACCGGCGCGCCCGGACGGTACGTGTGACGCGCAGCGTGCAAGCGCACGAACGTGCTTTGCAGCAGGTCATCGCTCAGCGCGCGGTCGGGAAAGGCCCGCATGAAGAACGCCGTGAGACGCGGCGCCAGACTCCTGAAGAGCGCATCGAACATAGCATCGTCGCCCGCCGCGTAAGCCGCCATCCAAACCTGCTCCGCCTCACGGGCATCCAGCGACTCGGCCTCGGGCGAAGCCTGCGCTGGACTACCCCCCGTTGGTTTGGCGGCTTCGAGCCGCAGGGCGCACGCCAGGCCGAAGAGGGACAGCGTAGCTAAGGTGAGCTGAGGGAGGTGCATGTCTCGTCGGCCCGACGCAATCCGGGCACAGAGCCATACGTCCGAGCTCGCCGTTCGTTACATGGTCCGGCGAAGAAAAGGGGCACGCGCGCGACCTGACAGTCCCAGGTCACGCGCGCGGCTTTGAACTCAGAGCTTCCGGCGCGTGCGGCGCCGGCTGTGACCGAGCCACAAGAACGCGAGCAGCAAGAGGCCTGCGTTGCTGTCTCCTGTGGTCCCAGCGGCGCTGCAGCCACCGCCGCCGGACAGGCCGAACGCGCTCGTGGGCTCGACGCAGCGACCGTTCTCGCAGTGGCCCGACGCGCACGCTTCGCTCTCGCCGTCTTCGCAGGTGTCGTGCAAGCCATCGCCCGGCAGCACGGCGCCCGAGCCGAGCTTCTTCGTGCAGGTCTGCGTCGAGCGGACGCAGTACTCGTTGCTCGAGCAATCGGCGTCGACCCAACAGTCGCCGCTGATGCAGACCTCGCCGTTGGGGCTGCACTTGCCGGATTGGCAGCTCTTTTCGGCGTCGCCGCCCGTGCACGGACCTTCGCCATCTGCGTAACCGCACATGCCGTTGCCGCCGCAGATCGCTGACGCGCAAGCATCGCTGCTGTCGCAGCTGATGTTGTTGCTGGACACGCACAGACCGCTGTCGCCGTTGCAAAGGCCGGTGCTGCACGCCTCGCTCACACCGTCGACGCAGCCCATGTGTAGACCGTCGTTCGGCACGGGACCGCCCGCCGCGATGCGCTCGCGGCAGGTCTGTTCCGCGCGATCGCAATAGCTGCCGTCGCCGCAGTCCACGTCGAGCCAGCACTCTCCAGTGATGCACAGTCCGCTGCTCGGGCTGCACTTGCCGGACTGGCAGCTCACAGCGGCATCGCCCTCGCTGCACGGGCCTTCGCCGTTTGCATGACCACACATGCCGTTGCCGCCGCAGATCCCCGACGCGCAAGCGTCGCTGGTCTCGCAGCTCGCGTTGTTGCTCGCCACGCACAAGCCGGTGTCGGCGTTGCACAGTCCCGTGCTGCACGCGGCGTTGACGCCGTCGCTGCAACCTCCATGGAGCTCGTCGTCAGGGTAGGGCTCGCCAGCCGCGACCGGCGCGCGACACGCCTGCTGCGAGCGGTAGCAGTAGCTCCCTGCGCCGCAGTCAGCGTCGACCCAACAATCGCCGCTGATGCACACATCGCTCGGTCCGCACTTGCCTGACTGGCAGAGCTGCGCGGCGTTGTCGTCGCTGCACGGCCCTTCGCCGTCCGCGTGACCGCACATGCCGTTGCTGCCGCAGATCGCAGAGGCACAAGCATCGCTGCTCACGCAGCCGACGCTGTTGCTCGCGACGCACAGACCACTGTTCGTGCTGCACAAGCCGGAGCTGCACGCTGTGCTCGTTCCGTCGCTGCAGCCCATGTGCAGCCCATCGTTCGGCACGGGCTCGCCGGAGGCGATGCGCCCGCGACACGTTCGGTCCGCGCGATCACAGTACTTGCCCAGCGCGCAATCCGCATCGAGCCAGCAGCGCTGCTCGCCGGTCGGAATGCATACGCCCGAGGGAGCGCACACACCTGTCTGGCACACGCTGCTCGCGTTGTCCGCGTCGCACGGTCCTTGGCCCACGTCATAGCCGCACTTGCCATTCGCGCCGCACACATGGATGAGGCAGGCTTCGGCAGCTTCGCACGTCGCGTTGTTCAGTGAGACGCAGCGTTGTGAGCCCGAATCGCACAGGCCGCTCGCGCACGCGCGACTCGTACCTTCCACGTTGCAGCTCGCGTGCAGACCATCCGCCGGCAACAACGCTCCTGAGGCCAAGCGGGGCTCGCACGTCAGCGTCGCGCGATGGCAATAGCTGCCGTCGACGCAGTCCGAGTCCACCCAGCATTTGTCGGTGCCTTGCGGTACGCACTTGCCGCCGTTCGGACTGCACGCGCCGGACTGACAGTTCGTCGCGGCGTTCTCCGGCGTGCAGCTGCTCCCGGCGCCGTTCGCATGACCGCAACGCTGGTTGGCGCCGCAGATGTTGTTGATGCACTCGCCGGCCGTGCTGCACTCCGTGTCCGTGTTGGCGCCGGCGCATGTGCCCGCGGTCGCGTTGCACGCGCCGCTCGCGCACATCGCGACGGCATCGCCGTACGAGCCGCTGCCGCCGCAGCTTCCATGACCGTCGAGCAGCAATGTGCCGTTGTCCAGATCGAGCGCGCAGGAGAAGTCCGCAGCGCGACAGAACTGGTCCTCGGGGCATTCACTGTCGTGGCCGCAGCCGCCTGTGGGGATGCATCGGCCAGTCGTATTGCAAACGCCCGAGCGACACACGGTCGTTTGGGTGTCCGCGGTGCACGGCCCATTGCCGTTCTGGTAACCGCACTTGCTGTCCTCGTCGCATACGTTCGAGACGCATTCGGACGCGTCTGCGCAGTCGCTCAAGAAGTCCGCTGCGCACGTGCCCGTTTCGTGGTTGCACTTGCCGGTCGCGCACGCGGCGTTGAGTCCGCTCTGCGGACACGCGTTGTGCAGCGTGTCGCCAGGTAGCTGGTCGCCCGCAGGCAAGCGCGTCTTGCACACGAACAGGCTGCGATGACAGTACTGTCCGTTCGCGCAATCGGCGTCCGCCCAGCAGCTTCCCACTTCGTTAGGAATGCACACGCCCGTGACCCCGCACGTGCCCGACTGGCAGACCTCTACCGCGTTATCGCCGTCGCAGCCGGCTTCGCCCTTGTACAAGCCGCAGTTCCCGTTCGCGCCACAGAAGTTCACGATGCACTCGCTCGCGCTCGTGCATGTCGTAGCGTTCGCTGCGGCACATGTGTTCGTCGTGGGGTTGCAGGCTCCACTGGCGCAGGCAGTCTGCGCCGATCCAGCTGCACCCGGGTTCGAGCATGTGCCGTGGCCTGCGGGGATCGGGAACCCGTTCGCCAGCGCCGGCGCGCACTGCAAGTCGCCTACCACGCAGTACTCCCCCGAATCGCAGTCGCTGTCGGCGGCGCAGCCCCCAGTCGGGATGCAGACGTTGGTGTTACCGCACACGCCGGAACGGCACTGCGGGGCTGCTCCACCCGCGACGCACGTGCCGCCGCCACTCGCGTAGCCGCACTTGCCGTCGCCATCGCACACGTTGGTCTCGCATTCGTCCGCTGCTGCGCACGACTCGCTGTTGGCTTTGGCACAGGTCGAAGTCGCGGTGTTGCAGATGCCTGTGATGCAAGCCGAGTTCACGGAGGCCAAGCAAGCATCGTGCAGGTTGTCCGTGGGGAGCGCCTCACCTGCCGCGATCTTCGCCGTGCATGTGAAGGTCGAGCGGTGACAGAACTCGCCGCTCGCGCAGTCCGTGTCGAGCCAGCAGCTGTTAGCGGCTGGAACGCACACGCTCCCGTGGGCGCTGCACTGCTGCGAGCGGCAGACTGTCGCCTTTGTCGCGTCGCTGCAGGTGCCTTCACCGCTTGGGTGACCGCACTTCGCATCTGAGCCGCACACGCCGGATTCGCAGCCTGCTGCGGTGCTGCACGCATCGCCGTTGACGGCTGCACAGGTGTTCGAACCGGCATTGCAGTGTCCGCTGAGGCACGCTGCAACCGCGTTGCCCGCGGATCCCGCGCCGCCTCCGCACGTTCCGTGATCCGCAGGGATCGGGGCGCCATTGATCAGATCTGCGACGCAGCCGAGCGTCGCGACATCGCAGTGTTGTGCCGAGGCGCAGCCGCTGTCGCTGTCACAGCCGCCGGGGGGCAAGCACACGCCGCTGTCACCGCAGCTGGATCGGCAGACCGACGCGGTCTGTGCGGTGCAGCTGCCACCCGATGCGTATCCGCACAGGCTGTCGCTGCCGCAAGCATTGGTCACACAGTCGTTCGCAGCGTCACAGGCGCTGCCGTTCACAGCGGCACAGGTGGCCTGTGTCGCGTTGCACAGACCCGACGTGCAGGCCGCGTTGGTGTTGTCTCCCGGGCAGGTGTCGTGCAGGCCGTCCGTGGGTAGCGCCACGCCGATGCCGAGCTTGGTCTTGCACGCCATCTCGCCGCGGTGACAGAACTGGCCCCCGCCGCAATCCGCGTCCACGTAACAGGCGCCAGCGACTGGCGGAATACAGACTGACGCGTTGCTGCTGCACGCGCCCGAAGCACACTCGTCCGCGGCATTCGGTGGCGTGCATGGGCCCGTCCCGTTCGCTCTGCACAGCGCTTGCGCGACCGAGGTGCGATCGGTGATCAGCGGATCGGGGTTCGCGTACTTGCGCACGTACGCGTAATCGATGCTCGAGATCGGATTGGGTAGCGCATCGTCGTGATCCCACTGGTAGTACGCGCTCTCGGTCGCGGGCGGCTTGCACGACGCGCTGCCGCCTGTGGTCTCGCGCTTCACTCCGAACTTGTCGTAGATGCCGAAGCGCACTTGGTCGTTCGCGACGAACTCGTAGAAGAACTCAGTCTGAAACCATGTGCCGTCGCCCGGTGCGTTCGCCCAGCGCTGCGGCGTCCGGTACTCTCCACAGGAGCCCACGGTCGGCGAGCGACCGATCAAGGCGATCGTCTCGTCCCAAGACATGTAAGTTACGCCCGTGTACGTGCGATTCGAAAAGTGAATCTGCCCCGGAGGCCCTGGAGCCACGAGGCTCGAAGCGCCGTATTCGATGTCAGCGCCACCGGCTGACTGCGCGTTCGTGCCCACGCCGAACACCGTCTGCCCGGCCGTCATGACCTTGACCTTGCTCCAGATGGCCGTGGCTCCGCCCGATGTCGTCACGCGACCGCCGCTCTGCGTGAGCTTTCCAGGCGCGTGCACGTTCCATTTGTTCGTGTCGAGCGCTCCGGCGTTGAAGTCGTCGAAGAAGATCGGGAAGACCGCGGCGCCGTTCGAAATCGAGCTCGCGCCCGGGGTGCCCCAATAGATCGCGAACGAGGTCACAGAGCCGGCGAGCACCGACGGCAGTCCCAGCCAGACGCTGGTGTTGGTCGTATTGCACGTGCCATCTGCCACCCAGAAGTTGACTGGCGTACCGGGGGTACAGCCGTTGCCCGCAAACACGCGGATATCGGCACAGTCCGAACGCATGCGCCCAGCCGTGATCTCCGTCGCTGTGTCGATCTTCACCTGGACTTGGAAGTCTGTAAGGTTGGCGGCTCCGTTGGCCGTGTGCGAGACGCGGAAGATCTCGCCGAACGTGTAGCCATCGGCGTTCAGTGCCGCGCGCCGCACCTGCACCCTGTCGCCGCTGTCAGCATCGGGCTCTTCGATGGTCTTGGAGCAAGCCGCGCACAGGAGCGTGCTCAGCACGAAGACTCTACAGATTCCAGTCATCATCCCATGCTCCATGTGAGTCGATTCCGCAGTTCGTTCGACGTTCGAGCGGATCACGGTGCCCGCTTCTCGATCCGCAGCTCCACGCGGCGGTTCTTTGATCTGTTCTCTTCGGTGTCGTTCGCCGCGACCGGCCGCTGTGGGCCGAAGCCCTCGGCGCGCAGTCGATCCGCGGCCACCCCGCGCTCGATCAGCGCGGCGCGCACGGCAGCCGCACGCTGCTGCGAGAGCTCGATGTTGCGCTTCTTGCTGCCGCGATCGTCGGAGTGGCCTTCGACCACCACAGACTGGATCTCCGGATGCGCCTCTAGCGCGCTGGCGACTTGATCGAGGAGCGGCGCCGAGCGCGCGTCGATCGTGCTGCGACTCGTCTCGAAGAACACTGACTCGTGCAGCTCGATCGCTTTGTCGGTCACGACCACTGCCGCGGGCTCGGCAGGCGGAC
>Ga0190269_10001151_pt1 | contig 12772 bp, 13 predicted proteins | sample Popmic249IS_FD_133749 | JGI IMG/M metagenome (GOLD analysis project Ga0190269, IMG submission 133749) | Populus adjacent soil microbial communities from riparian zone of Blue River, Arizona, USA - 249 IS | ecosystem: Environmental > Terrestrial > Soil > Riparian zone | place: USA: Arizona...
AGGGACCATAGCTCAACCTGTAGGAATTGCTCCAATAGCTGTGTCTAAGCCCTTCTTGGACCCTTTACCCCTTCATTCTATTATAACCGCGGACCTGGAGACAATCCAAGGCAAAGGTGGTCCGCAGATCCCATTCATGGTTGAATGGTATGGCCAAAAAGGAGGCAATAATATTGGGCAGGTGTTTAAGCTAACTGATTATCCAACTCCTGAGAATATGTTAAGGGCCTTTTGGCTCTCCCTTATCAATGGCGCCCCAGGATGTACCGTTTACTTCCATAACTGGTCAGGCTATGATTCCATTCTTTCCTTAGGTGCCCTTCTGTCTCTTCATGACTCGGGTCTTAAATTCCTCCCAGTTGTTAGGGATGGCCGGATTATTTCCCTAGAGGTTTCTCAAGTGTTAAAGGGGAAAAATACAAGACTATTAATCATCAAGGACTCCTTCAAGCTGCTTCCCAGTGCCCTGGCTAAACTAGCCAAGGATTTCAAGGTCGGGCAACAAAAGAAGCACTTCCCCCATTACTTTAACCCTCTCGAGCAGATTGGGTCAATGGACTATGTTGGACCTATTCCAGCCTATGAATTCTTTGAACCTAAGCGGACAACCCTAGAAGATTGGGAGAAAATGGCAGCCCATTATGGTGATACTTGGAGCTTCATGGAGGTAGCCCGAGATTACCTTCATTCAGATTGTGTCTGCCTCCATCAAGTCCTTGTTGCCTTCTTTAAAGAGCTAAACACCCAATTTAGCTTAAATCCTATCCAAAATCTATCCATTCCTGGGGTGGCTTTTAAGGCTTGGAAGCAACATCAATTGCCCCTTCTCCACTCCGATAAGCTACAAGTCTATGACTTGTCTAAGAGTTTAGATAGCATTTTCCGCGGCGCCTATCACGGCGGAATAGTCGATGTTTATAGACCTCATTTAGTCGGAGGTGGTTATTACTATGATGTAAAGTCCCTCTACCCAACTGCTATGTGCCGCCCAATGCCTGTGGGGGTGCCAACCCAGGTAACCCTAACCCCTGACCAATTCATTCAAGGGGAGTTTTTTGGATATCTTAAGGCTCAGGTAGAGGCTCCTGTCAATGAGTATATTGGTCTACTCCCTATCAAGCTTAATGGACGGTTGATTTGCCCTGTGGGAACCTTTGAGGGATTCTTCTTCTCAGAGGAGTTGCGCTTTGCTCTGGTAAATGGTTACCAACTTTTAGGTATCACAGAGGCCTGGGCATTCCAAAGGGGAGACAATACCTTTAAGACCCTTATTGAGCAACTTAACACCATAAAGGTGGAGGCTCAATTAGCAGGGAAGCCAGTCCTCCGTAATATTGCGAAGTTAATGATGAACTCTATGTACGGGCGGTTTGGAATGCACGTGGATGAGGAGATATCGGCTATTGTGAGCCTCGAGGCCCTTAATAACCTAGTCGGTACCTGCCAGGTCATTTCCAACATTAAAATCGGAGAGCTTTACCTGGTAAGTTATCTACCCCGGCTACCTTTGGGAGAACAAGTAAAAGGAACAAGGAAACATATCCTACCCAGACCCATGGAGACTAATGTCCCTATTGCCGCGGCAGTTACGGCTTACAGTCGTATGATTATCAATGGATACAAACTGGATGCCCTTAATGCCGGCCTTGAGCTTTACTATTCCGACACTGACTCCCTGGTGCTCAACGGTCCACTTTCATCCCACCTGGTTGACCCAGCCGAAATGGGAATGCTCAAACTTGAGCACGAGATAGCAGAGGGATACTTTGTTGCACCTAAGATATATTGGTTCCAAACTCCTGATGGTAACATTGTATCAAAATGTAAAGGATACCCAGGTAATTTGACTAGGGCCCAGGTTGAGTCCCTCTACCATGGCGAGAACCTTAATCTAACTGTCAGTCGGTGGGCTAGGTCTTTAACTCAACAAACCGTGGAGATAAAAGTTGACCAACCTTATCAAATTCAACCAATCTTCAACAAACGTGATAAAGTATATGATGAAAAGGGGGTCTGGGTAAATACACGACCTCTAATACTAGCCCAATAATCTTAAGGGAGTAGGTAAATCATTAACCTCTGTGGCTAGAACTGTCGGTGGTACTTTTTTCTAAGAAAAAAGGTAGTCTGGCAACTTATTTGCGGAGCCAACCCTTTACCTGACAGCTGAGCAAGAGCGGCTTATCAAGCGGGTAATGAATTAACTGCGTAAGTGGGCCCCATGCTGCTAAGCCGTCTTATCAGTTCGCACATGTTGATTATAAGCCTTCTCCTAGACCGCCTCCCACCCTAAGGTTGACCTGCACGGCCCGGCAGGTGGTCCCTTGGGGATAAATGGGATGACCGGGGCTCAAGGGTAAAAAAACCGGGGCTCTACTTGAAATATACCCACATATATCTTATCCCCCTTCAAAATAGATGCAAAAGTAGTAAGGTTCAATTCCCAACATTGTATCCCCTCCCTACTTTCCCTAATGGTTATATCCCACTGAAATCAAGTATCTACCTACGCTATTAAAATAAGTAAGAACTTCAAATCCTTAAACCCTCTCCAAAACATCACTAAAGTAGTCCTTTCCATCTGAATCTATTACCGTAAAAAGACCATTCCCGCTACCATGCGTAACCTAGTCCATCAAGAACGTATCGAAGTACCAGTAAATACCCTCTATAAAAGTGTTATCAAGATGCTCCGCGGTAAATGAATGAAACCGTGAGACCTAGCACCTTTTCATAAAGGATACATCGACTTATCATGTTAAACGGTACTCCAACTCCTAACCAAGAGTGATTTCTTAATCGACAAGGTAGAGTGTTTATATTGACTTCTAAGGAACTACCAGTATTAAAGATTAACTGCCCCTTCTCTGCGGAAACGGTATCTCTGAATGATAAATACCTTACGCGCTTGCGCCTTAATCGTTCTTTCTACCTATCTAACCTCCAAAAACTATATCCTTTCTACCAATTTCTACCGAAACCTTGGAAAGAATATGCCGAGGATGCTTACTATCTCCGTGAAGGTTCTTTTATTGAGGGTAAGAACTATTGAACCTTTGGAAACCTGAAAGATATGCCTATCACTGAATCCATCCGTAACTTCTCTAAGATGTCCGTAAAGACTAAATCAGAACTGCTCCTTAAACTCCAAGAAATCGTATGTACCCCTAACTCTCCATGAGATTGGAATAACCCCTCCCTTTTTTTTCCGGGATTAAAAGGATTATAAAGGTAAAAAAAAGTATCCTTGAAAAAACTCCCTCCAAAATCTCCAGACTAAATTAGCACGATGACAAGCTAACGGACTCCCCTTTCCACGTGAACGCATCCTTGAGGTACAGAAACGGATATACACTTCTCAGCAACTATCTCTAGAGAGTATCGTTGATATCAATGTTGGAAACTCTAAGAAACCCGCTCCTCTGAAAGGTTGAAACTCTAGTAAACTCAAAACTGCTTACATTAAGAAATACAAACCTGAATGACTAGGCTCTCCCGACGCCCCTCTCCTTGAGAAAACTAAAACCGGTATCTGCTTCGACTCTAAAGCCAAGGAACGCCTCATTAACATCTTTCCTAATGACCTCACACTACGTTATGCTTACGATATTGCAACTCAATAACCTTCTTAAATACTCTGATGGTGATAGGTGACACCCTAACTATAAGTTCTTAGGTAAAGCTACTGGGCGTTTCTCTAGCAGTAAGCCGGAATTCCACAACCTAGTAAGAAAACACCCTAAACTATTCATCCATAAAGGCGAGAACCCAGAGGATTCTAATCTCCGTAATCTTCTACTTGGTGCTCCTAACGTGTTTGGAATTGACTTTGCTCAGCAAGAGGATTGCTTTAGTGCTTGACTCACTAATGAAAGGAGTGATATTAAGGCTATTATTGAAGGTCTAATCTCCATCAAGACACCGCTGATGCTGTGACGGCTTACTCGAGAATGATAATCAATCAATACAAACTAGAGGCTTTAAGTTTAGGTCTAGATATCTATTATTCAGATACAGACTCTTTAGTCCTGAATGGTCCTCTTCCAGAATCCATGATTGATTCAGCAACCTTAGGTAAGTTGAAACTAGAGCATACTATAAAGGAGGGTCTCTTCGTAATGCCCAAGGTTTACTATTTAGAGACTATTGAAGGGAATGTAATAACTAAATGATTCTTCTCTATCTGTTTCATCTCTTGTTCCCTTTCCTTGTTAGCCTTCTCGAGTATTTTCTTAGCTTCCTCGACATTACAACTTCTTATTTCCATAATTGCAGTTTCTTTATCGATAATACCACTTTGGAGTTGAAGAATTATACTATCTACCTGTTTGATTTTCTCAGTGGTAGACATTCCATGGATAACAATTTGACAGTCAATTTCCTCTCTCGAGATTCTTCCTTGTTTCTTGAGCATTTTCCCGAGCTTGCGGATGAGACGGTTAATTTGAGCCGTGTCTATTCTTTTTTCTCACGAGTTGTTGTCATATCATTTTGCATTTTAAGAGATACTTCAGTACTTGTTTTATTAGTACCTTGTTCCCTGGTTCCTTGGGTGGAGTTAACCAAGACATTCGTAATGTTGTAGTTTAGTTCTCATTCAATAGTGTCAACTATATTGTCTATAGTGTTTCTGTAAGGTCTCTAGTTTATCTCCAGAAGGGAAGTCATCAGGGTATCATTCTCCAATAGGGTCGTTTAGTCAATTCTTATGAGGAAGCTTAGGACAAAATACTACTGGTACAGGGGCTGAAAAGGAAAGAGTGGCTCCAAAGGCAGGGGCTACAGCGGAAGCCACCCCTTGGATGATTGGAGCCCAGTTTATGTTACCTTTTTTCTTAGAAAAAAGTACCAAAGAAGGAAGGTTGAGAAGAGGCTTTAATGGCTTCAAGAATTAAGTGGTTTGATTCCAGGATGGCATTAGTTTGTTGGCTCATAGTTTGAGCCAGGAGCCTTTTTCTGCTCCTAGTTTAGGCGACATCCCTGCTATTCCTTTCTCGTTTCTTTTAGAGGTGTAAACTTGTCCTGTGGTAGTGTTGATGAGATAAAACTCATTGTTTTTGTTTAGAAAAGGGTGTCATAGGTTGAGTTCTGAGGTGTAAGGTGTTGATACAAATAGCCGTCTTTAAAAGAGTAACTTTCAGCAGTCTTTATTTCTTTACCCATTAATTCTCTATATACAACTCTCAATAAATAGGCAATTTTTCTGAATAGTAGTTACGGCTACAGCTGGAATTCAAACCCACTTGTTCTAAATACCTGTGAGGGATAGAGACATAATAGAATCGTCTTAGATGATAGATTCCAACACCAAAAGTGTTCCAATAAGAATAACCAAGCCAAACTTCAAAATGGAACTAATGGTTCTCCGTCTAAACGTCCTCGTAAGTCTCCTCCAACTAATGGGAATTCTTCTGAAGACCAATCTTAGAAGCAAATAACTCTAACACACTAATTTATGTACCCACACTTCAACTTGTTTCCTCAAACTCAATAATATCCGTACTACACTGGTGAGCTATCATTTATCATTCCCCCTTTATTATAGGGGTGTCCTTATAGAGATGAGGAGTATGTAGCTCAAAGGTAGAGCAACCGTCTTTTAAGCGGTCTTGTTGGGGTTCGAACCCCCACATACTCAGTTTAAAGGTATGGGTTTTACTATCTTACTGATTCCATCAGGTTTCTATACCTCCTATTGATACAAACTATGGTTTTATTAGCTGAGTATTCATTCTGAGCCTATGTCTATCAGTTCTACATTATTGTAGATCAATAGAGATTAACCAACCCTGCCTCCCACCCCCTAGCTAAATACCTCCAATCTCTCTACCTGATGTATATTTCTCCATTTCTCTCTCTTATTTGATATTATCCTTACTTAGTGGCTTATTTTCTACTTAGAAGTTATCTTCTCGAGCTGTTTTACATGCTATTCTTTTTACTTGAATCTTTTATCATTCTACTGCCTTTGCTAGGCAGTATTGCATTTATGACTCTCGCTGAACGAAAAGCAATGGCTTCTATGCAACGGAGGGTAGGTCCCAATGTTGTTGGGTTTTACGGTACTCTCCAACCTTTTGCCGATGGGTTGAAACTCCTGCTCAAGGAGGCTGTAATTCCTAGCCACGCTAATAAGGTAATCTTCCTAGTTTCACCCTTTATTACCCTGTCGTTAGCCCTCATGGGTTGGGCGGCGATTCCCTTTGCAAAGGGAACAGCCCTAGCTGATCTAGGGCTAGGAGTGCTATTCCTTATGGCTGTTTCCTCTTTAGGTGTCTATGGTGTCCTTCTTGCAGGTTGGTCAGCTAACTCTAAATACGCTTTCCTTGGATCATTAAGGTCTTCGGCACAACTCGTCAGCTATGAGCTCCCTCTGGCAATGGTTATCCTTATAATCGTTTCAATTACAGGTTCGCTATCCTTTCTTCAGATAGTTGAATTTCAACAGGGGGTGTGGCTAATAATTCCTTTATTGCCGCTTTCTTTAGTTTGGTTTATCATCATCCTCGCGGAAACCAATAGGGCACCCTTCGATCTTCCAGAGTCGGAGTCAGAATTGGTTGCGGGGTTTATGACAGAACACTCTGCTTTACCCTTTGCCTTCTTTTTCCTAGCAGAATATGGTTCTATCTTGCTCATGAGTGCTCTCACTGGCATCTTGTTCTTTGGAGGTTACCTTTTACCTTTTGGGTTGTCACCCAGCCCCTTTTTGCAGTGTTTTGTTCTAGGAGTAAAAAGCTCCCTAATTTTCTTCTTATTCATTTGGATTAGGGCTACATTACCCCGTGTTCGTTTTGACCAATTAATGCGTCTGTGTTGGACTTCCTTATTACCTCTTGGTTTTTCTCTTGTGGTTCTTACTATTTGTTTTCTCGTAGCTTTTGATGCTACACCTTTATAACCAAAAATTCCCCCTTCAACCTACCTCTCCCAGTATCCCTCCCTCTTTCTATCTCTCCCAATATTCCACCCAAGGTTAACATTCCCAATATTTAGGCTCATTAATAATGTTGTTCATTATGCCTACTGCGGTAATTGGGGATTTTCCTTGTGCTGAATCCTGAAGAGCTCCTTCAAACGCATATAAATGTCAAGGAGGGTTTCCTGGCTTGTAGACTGCTTCTCAATCTTCAAATATTCTTAAGGCTCATTCCAATAAAGTAGATACCTTGATGATGAATAGTTGATGGTTTTTTCCCAGGTTCTTTTTTTCTAGAATAGAAAAAAGGGAGGATTAGGGGGTAAGTTAGGCCTCTTTTGGATATCAGCTAATATAGTTCTAGGATAGCGGTACTGATACTTCTCTCCATCCTCATTATAGATTGTTGGTTGTCCAAATCTAATAGTGGTACTTTTTTCTAAGAAAAAAGGTAGTTCAAGCTCTAGTACTCTTCTTAACACTAGCATAGCTTCTAAACTTCCCTTCTCAAATTACTACTTGTTCATAACCATACCTAGTAGGATATTGAGCAAAGAAGGTTCAAGTAATATCCCCAGCCCCAAGTGGTTGGATACATGCCTCTGTGACACCATAAAGTCTCTTATTGTCACTATCAAAGCCAAATCTCATAATTACATCTTTGTCTCTAGGGTCTACTAAGGTATTAAAATCCTTATCTACTAAGATGGTGTCAGTCTTTTTCCAACTGTAAGGATACTTAGGATAGTAAGGTGATCCTTCACAAGTATTAGAATCAAAGTGGGGTTGTTGGCCTATATGTACAGTACTCACTATTTCAGTCTTATATCCTCCAGCTTTAGGGCTTGTGTCATCAACATTCTAAACACCCATTTCAGCTATATCCGTAAGTTTCAAATTTAAGACTGTACTGTTACTTTTAGCAGAAACTACTTGACTTAGGTTATCATCACTATTCTCTTGGAAGACATTAAAAGGTATAATTCCTTTCTGTTCTTTATTTAAAGAGTTCTTCCTTGGTCCACTGTAGAAAAGATACATCTCTTTACTCATTAGACCTACCATACTGTCACCATAATAGGCTAACCTACTATCTATTCCACCTTTTTTCATACCTTTTTTCTTAGAAAAAAGTACCACTAGGACTCTTTCCAAAGACGGCCGTTATGAAATCCTTCGATAATATTGTTAGCAACTCCTCCATAGACTGGGATTCTGGCTGTTAAGTCTTGCATTACATCTAAAGTCTCAGTGGTTACAGTCTGGTTTACTCCAATTGGTAAAGTTATGATATCGTGGTGGGCAAAGCTATTCATAGCCAGAATATTAGCAACAGTAGGAGCCCTTAAATCAGTATAACTAATCTTCTCATTCACATTACCATATTGAGGTAAGTTTCTACTAAAGATATTGGCAAATAGGCTTCTGAAGAAATCAAAGAAGGCATCTCTAGCTTCTCAACCTATATTTAAAGGAATGGTGAGTCTGTCAACTAATCAATCAGGTCACTGTGCTAATATTGGATCTTTATTTCTTCCTTGGAAAAGATAAGCTACATTCTTTCAGATTTGAAGAGCATCATAGCCAATTTGTTTCTCTACTGCAGCATAGTTAGTTCTCAAGTGTCCTTCAAAGGCTGATTGGACCATTTCGTTATAAGCAGTCTTTTTTTGTTCTTTCCAGTCTATATAGAAGTCTAGTACTGGTTGAATTCCCGGTACTAAGATCAAATTCTCTTCTGCCTTTAATTGAGTATTAAGAGGGTGATTAACAGCTGGTAGAAAGTGTTTTGGAATAATGGCCTAGGGGCAAAGACATAACCACGATCATATGGTTAACTTCAGGACTATCGGGGTCATCTCCTCCTCTATCACCATAAGGATCTCAAAAGCTTGGATATCTTGAGAACCCCCTGTTGAAAAATGGGCTAGGTTAGAGATTAATGTTACTCTCTCTCTGTAATTCAGATCAGGTTTACTTAGAGATATTCCTCTGTCACCCCCAGAGTGTATATTTGGAAACCTAAACTCACCTCAAGACATATTCTTCGTCAGAAAGTCCCCTCCTTTCTCTCCTTTCTCTCCTTTCTCTCCCTTTTTTCTATTCTAGAAAAAACTCCCTTAGGACCTCGTTCTCCATCTTTACCGTCTTTACCGTCTCTTTTTTCCTAGAAAAAAGTACCGTCAAACTTACCATCATCAGCATCCTTACGAACAGAGAGGGCTGTTTCTTTAGCATCATTAGCTTCATTCATAGCACGTTGAGCCTTCTCATTACTTAAGTTTGCTTGGTCCTTTGCCTCTTGGGCTCTGTCTTTAGCAGCATCAGCCTTATCACTAGCTTCTTTTGTTCTTTGGGCCACTTATCATGCTAACTCTTCTACTTTCTTATTTCAGTCTTTATCAATACCCTTGAAAACATCCTTACTTACTGCTAAGTCTACCCCTCCATAGAGGCCATTTACTCTTTTAATCTGCACTGAATTATTGGCACTAGAGAGTCCTCCAATACCAGATTTAGCAATGTTAAGTTTCTTAGCCCCATCTTGATTTAAAGGGAAGAAGGCTTCATCCTCTCCCTTTTTTCCTATAAAAAAGTCCTCGATAAGTACGAGCTGGGTCTTGGTCATACTGTTCTTCTGGAAGACTCTTAGCATATTGCATCTTAATTAAGCCAACTTGGGATAACTTGGTACGTAAGAATGGTGGAAAGTAATCTGGTTCATCAGGATTAGTCTGGGAAATAGAGGTTTGACCAATAGATAAGGCTGCACTACCTCGGTCTCAATTAACTCCTCTACGAAGCATTTGATCAGCACATCAGGCAGCTGCTTCTAGAACAGTATCAGTCTGGATCGCCGTTAGTCCATGGGGAAATTGTTTGTCTCCTAGGATTTTACCAATTGCTCCTCCACATTCAACGTCAACTCTTTCACACCCATAGTGGATAGCTCTTAAGACAATATGACTAGGATAACCTCCTACTTCTTCTTGGTTAGTATATCCAAAGACCTTTCTGAACTCTTCTTCAGTAATTCAGTTTCAACGACCAAATAATGCCACAGAGATCCCATAGTCTAAGTCAATTAAGTTCTTCTGTTTACTTTTAGCTTTAGGTTTGAACTTCTTAATGTTGGTGTCTCAGGTTTCTCAAGCTATTGGTACACAATAACGATATCCTAAAGTATCAGTGGTATCTCAGGTAACTAAGCGTCTAAAACGTAATGGTCTATCTTTTTTATCGCCAAACCTTAGTAAATTCAAACCAATTCTTGTGGTTTTCAATACCATTTTCTTTGTTAGCTCAATCTTCACCAGCACGATAACAAGCTCTTGTTTTATTACATTCTAAGTAGTCTTTGTCACTCTTTCAAGTAATTGTTACGTTGTTATAGGTTCTTTGCTTTCAATCCTCTGGAGAATGATCTTCATCTGGGTTATCTGGTTCAGGTAAGTCTCCGTCAGTTTCTCTAATATAGTTCTTTTGTAGGTCATGAATATTGTCAGGAATTTCTACATCTTCACTTTTATCATTGAACCCAAAACTAGAGTTATAAAGTTTAGCATTCTCTACTAAGTGTTTTTCGAATGGTAATGGGTTTTCAGGTGTAGAGGGTTCTTTAACTACTACTATAAGATCGGGATAAATTACTCCCTTTCCAAACTTGTAGACGGCATCCAAGTCGGTCATTGAAAGTATCTTTGTTAGGAATGAAACGGCTTCTTTCATAGACTGGTACAACGGTTGTTGCGGCATAGAATTGAATAATCATGTGGATTCCAGTATAGTCAGGAATTGGTTTATGGTCACTCTCTAAAACTACTTGGGATACATTCTTATTTAAGAAAGGATGACGGAGAACACTAATATTAGCAATCTTATTACCGTTAAATTGTTCATTTTCAATTCATTCATAAGCTCTTTCAACTGCTAACATTGCCCCTGGGATTTCATCTATAAAGGCAGTATAGGTTTGTGGGGAGTTTTTTCTAGGATGTGGTGCGGTAGATTACCCAACATCAAAGATGTTGCAAGTAATCACCAGCATTTATATACCACAATTAGAGGTTTTGCAAAGCAAGGGCCGCCCGCTTAAGGCTCAGGTCACCTAGAAAAGAAAAGGATAGAAAAAAGGGAGGTAGTAACAATTGCACTACTACGAGGCACACCAATTCTGGTAGAGTTAATCGATTGTTCTAGCTTTGAAACTATGTCAGCAAACTTTCGATAAATCCTAGATTTACCATTTGAGGTTGGTCTTTAGGGAAAGATCATTCAACAACTTGTCCTTTTCTACCACAAGCTGCTGCTACTAAAAGGTAAAAATGTTCTACATCCATCCCAGCGGCTAGTGTTTTAGTCATGGTTTCAGTCATTCGAGCTCTATAGGAAGCACTAGCTCGTAAAGCCTGCATATCTGTCTCCATAAGTTCTAAAGAGTTAGAGATTTTAAGATTAATTGGGAACTGTACGGTATCTACATGACCAACATGGGGAGTTGCTACTGCTTCGCCACGGGCAATTGGACCATAGTTCTTTCAGGTTAAGTTTGAATTCTATCAAAGGCAATTACTCCGGTTTTAGTATAGTCTGGAGTCCTTGGATATTTTTAGGTGTTGCTGAATGATAGAAACCTATACTTTCGTGATAATGTGGAACTAGCGCGCGCTATCATTAGGGCTTATAAGGAAAAAGATCGATTAGTCATAATTATCCTAAGGATGAGATACAAGAATCAAGGAGATGCTTGAAACGATATTATTAAGACCCTTGAACAGTATAAAATACCTTTTAGAGCTTTAGTAGGAAAAGGCATTATTAAAGTTTGAAGTACCACTATATTTGTGAAAGGTTGCTATACGACCAACAGTACTGATATTGCCTTTCTAGGATTTGGTATCCTTAGTGCTTATTATGGAATAGTAGTGTTCGAAGAAGCACGTGAATTTGACCAAAAGACCGTAAACGCTGTACTAGTAGCGATAGTGGCATTAAACATCAAACTACTATCTACCGAAGCAACCCCTATGTCCTTGCTAGTTGGTTCACTCAAAAATGCTATAACGAGGCTCCTATTAATGAGCATGAATTAGTAGAGGGCAGTGGTAATCAATGAGAGGTCAAGGATAGTAAGGTGTTTCACTATATGCGTTATGATGTTAACCCTTTTAATACTTAACCTAATATTAAGTATTTAGAAAGAGTAAAAGTAGATAATCCTAGGTTAGCACGAGTAGAAGCATATGGGCTACCTGGAAGTACTACCGGAATGGTATTTGCCCCCTATATGTATAAGCTTAACACTAATTTCGTATACCAACCTCACTGGAAATAGTTTAAAGCGGGTGTTGATGTAGGTCATGTATCAAGTGCTACCGCCGCTAGTTTCTTAGCCTTAGACAAAGATAATGTGTGAAAATTGAAGGAATATTACCACTCTAATAAGACCATGAGGTATAAAGAGAGTATTGAATTAGCTAATGATGTCCTAGATTTCTTTAATGAGCAGAGAGAACCCTTTGGTATTAAGTATCTAGAAGTAGGGGTAGATAACAGTGACCCAGGATTTATTTCCCTCTTAAACACTGAAGCATCAAAAAGAGGTATGGATTGATTGCTTGCGTTACCGTGTGATAAGATACCGATCGAGCGTAGAATATCGTGAACCACTATGATGATTAATAGAGGTAGGTACCATATTCATCAATCATGTAAAAATACCTTGAAAGAGTATAATATGATAGCTTATGATGAAAAGGCTGAGGATGATAAACCCAAGTTGATTAAGATGAATGACCACACTTGAGATGCTGATATGTACGCTTTAACTAGAAGTATTAGGAACTATACGTA
>Ga0190269_10001152_pt1 | contig 12769 bp, 10 predicted proteins | sample Popmic249IS_FD_133749 | JGI IMG/M metagenome (GOLD analysis project Ga0190269, IMG submission 133749) | Populus adjacent soil microbial communities from riparian zone of Blue River, Arizona, USA - 249 IS | ecosystem: Environmental > Terrestrial > Soil > Riparian zone | place: USA: Arizona...
CATCGGGGGGTCCTCGCCGTCGTCGGGTGCGCGTCCTCGTGCCGACGCTCGGCAGCGGGCGATCGGTCGTCCCGGCCGTGGTCCGCGGCGCCGCCGTCCGCGGCCGACGCAGTGCGGGGTGAGCCGGGGCGGGGCAAGCCGAGGCGATCGCGGAGGGTCGGGCCGGCCGGCTCGGACGGCAGCAGGCCGCGGCGGCGGAGTTCGGGCACCACGTGGTCGACGAAGTCGGTGGCAGGGCCCGGGAAGTACGGGAACGACACGTTGAAGCCGTCGGCGCCGCGCTCGGTGAACCACAGCTCGATGCGGTCGGCGATCTGCTCCGGGGTCCAGGCGACCAGCCCGCTGCGGGCGAAGTCGATCGCGAGTTCCCGCAGCGTACGGCCGCGGGCGGCGGCGAGCATCTGGTCCTGCCTGCTCTTCGAGCGGTTGGACGGCGGAATCGGGGGAAGCGGCTCGTCGAGCTTCGCGTCGCTCAGGTCGACGTCGCCGATGTTGTCCTGCACCAGGCGCCGGGCGACGTCGTCGTGGATCAGTTCGTCCAGCTCACGGGTCCGACGGAGCGCCTCGGCCTCGGTGTCGGCCACGAGCGGCGACAGCAGGGGCCAGATCAGGATCCTGCGCCCCGCCGCCCTGGCGTTCAGATCCGCGTAGAACGCCTGTGCCGCGGCGAGCGTCGGCGCGGCGGTGAAGATCACTTCGCCGTGCCGCGCCGCGAAGTCGCGCCCGACGTCCGACGAACCGGCTTGGAAGATCACCGGGTGGCCCTGCGGCGGCCGGGAGATGTTGAGCGGCCCGCGGACCCGGAACCGCTCGCCCTCGTGGTTCAGCGTCCGCAGCCCGGCCGGGTCGTAGTAGCGGCCGGCGGCCCGGTCCCGGACGAACGCGTCGTCGGTGAAGCTGTCCCACAGACCCTTGACCACGCCGATGAACTCCTCGGCGCGTGCGTACCGGGCACCGTGCTCGTAGTGCTCGGCGCGGCCGAAGTTCGCGGCCTCCAGCGGCACCACCGACGTGACGACGTTCCAGCCGGCCCGGCCGCTCGAGAGGTGGTCGAGCGACGCGAACTTACGGGCCACGTGGTAGGGCTCGAAGTAGCTGGTCGTGGCCGTCGCGACGAGCCCGATCCGCTCGGTGGCGGTGGCCAGCGCGGCGAGCAGCGTCAGCGGCTCGAAGTGCTCGGCCCGGCCGGTGCGGCTCAGCGAGTCCCACTGGTGACCCCAGACCGCGACGACGTCGGCGAGGAACAGCGCGTCGAAGCCGCCCCGCTCCAGCGTGCGGGCCAGGTCGACGTGGAACCGCAGGTCGAGCTGGCCGTCGGGGCGGGCCTCGGGGTGCCGCCACCCGGCGATGTGACCGCCCGACCCGTGGATCAGCGCTCCCAGCGTGAGGCGCCTGGTCATGGGGCCTTCACCCCCGGCGCGACGTCCTCGGCGAGGATCTCGAGATGGCGCAGGGCCTGGTCGAGGGTGGTGCTCTCCGCCTGCACCGCGGCGATCAGGTGCGTCGAGGTGGCCACGACCGGATCGGCGCGGAGGCTCGCGACGATGTCGTCCGGCGTTCCGTAGTGGACGTTCATCAGGCCGAGTAGCTCCGGGGTGTCGATCCGGTCGTGCGGTGCCCACCCGGCGGCCACGTGCGCCGGCAGGTAGCGCGCCACGTCCGGCGCGAGCTGCGCCGCGACCGTGGCCCGGTCCGGACCGGGGAACACGCCCCGGACAGCGGCCCGCGGCGCGGATCCGGCTGCGGAGTGCGCCGCGCTGAGCTCGCGCTGGACGGTGCCGGCGGGCCCGACGCCGAGCAGCAACCCGCGCCCCGCGCGGGCGTCGGCCGCCGCGGCCTCCGGCCGGCTCGTCGACCCCCACAGCCGCGAGGCGAGCCCGGTGCCCGACGGCTGCAGCGTGCGGGGCTCCTCACCCTCCGAAGCGGCGGCCGGAGCCCGGCCGGCTCCATTCGTGCCGGGGTCGCCCGCGCTGGGCGGCGTGGTGGGCAGGGGGTGGCCGGAGAGGGCCCGGGTGAGGATCTCCAGGGACTCGGCGTAGCGGGTGCGGCGATCGGCGACGTCGCGGCCGAACGCGGCGAACTCGCCCGCGCTCGGGCCGCCGGTGCCGAGTCCGAGCTGGAGCCGCCCGCCGGAGAGGGCGTCGAGCACCGCGGCGTCCTCGGCCAGGCGGAGCGGGTTCTCCAGCGGCAGGACGACGACCGCGGTGCCGAGCTGGATCCGCGTCGTCCGCGCTGCCACGGCGGCGAGCAGCGGCAAGGGCGAGGGCAGACGTCCGTGGCGGGGCTGCAGGTGGTGCTGGGCGACCCAGCCGCTGTCGAAGCCGAGCTCCTCCGCCGCGACGAACAGTTCGACCAGGCGGCGGTAGAGCGCCGGGGCGGGCTCCTCGCCGTGGACGTGGGTGAGGAAGCCGAGGTGGAGGCTCATGACAGCGCCTCCCAGCCCAGCTCGGGCGCGATCTTGGTGGCGATGACCTCCAGGCGACGGATCTCGTCGTCGAGCGTCGAGGCCTCGTGGGTGACGACCGGGATGAACTCGGTGGCGTACGGGAACAGAGCGGGGTCCGCACGGAGGCTCTCGATGATCTCGTCCGGGTGGCCGTAGTGGACGTTGAGGCGCGCGAGGGTCGCGTCGGTGTCGAGGGAGGCCAGCTGGGTGTCTCCGCGGCGCCGGGCACCCTCGCGCAGGACGGCCAGCGCGGGTGCGAGGTCGTTGCGCGCGGTGCGCTTGTCGGCCGCGGGGAACACCGCTCGCACGATCCCGATCCGCTGCGGCCCGCCCCCGGCGTCACCGGCTCCCGCCGCGTCGGCCCCCACCGTGCCGGGCTGCCCGACCGCGGGTAACGCGCTCAGGAACGCCTCGGCGAGCGGGCGCTGCACGGTCAGCGGATCGTGGAAGGCGGTCCCCAGCAGCAGGCCGTCACCGCTGCGAGCCACGTCCGCGGCCCGGTCCGGTGACCCGGTCGAGACCCACAGACGCCCGGCCAGCGACCGCGCCGGTGGCTGCAGGATCCGCACCTTCGGATCCGCCGGCGCCGCCTCCGCCGCGTCCGGCCCCGCGGCCCCGCCGTCCACGCCCGTGGCCGGCCCGGCGGGGAGCGGATCGCCGCGCAGCGCTGAGCGCAGCGCGGTCAGCTTCTCGTCGAACAGCGACCGGGCGTCCGCGGGGTCCAGGCCGAACGCGGCGAACGCGTCGCTGTTCGCCCCGCCGGTACCCAGCCCCAGCTCCAGACGCCGCCCGGACAGCGCGTCGACCACCGCCGCGTCCTCGGCCAGTCGCAGCGGATCCTCCAGCGGCAGCACGGTGACGCCGGTACCGAGCCGGATCCGCCGGGTCCGCTCGGCCGCCCCGGCGAGGAACACCAGCGGCGAGGGCAGGCGCCCGTAGTCGCCGCGCAGGTGGTGCTGCGCGACCCACCCGCTGTCGACGCCCAGCTCGTCGGCCGCGACGTAGAACTCGATCAACTCCCGGTAGACGTCGGCCGCGGCGCGCCCCGGGCCGTGCACGTGCGTCAGGAAGCCGAGCTTCATAGCGCCTCCGCAGGCAGTTGCGGCACCGCGGAGAGCAGCGCCTGGGTGTACGGATGTTCCGGTGCGGACAGCACCCGGGCGCACTCGCCGCGCTCCACCACCACGCCGTCCTTCATCACCAGCACGTCGTGGCAGAGCTGCTGCACGACCCCGATGTCGTGGGAGACCAGCACGAGCGTCAGCCCGAACTCGTCGGCCAGGCCGCGGAGCAGCGCGAGTACCGACGACCGCACGACGACGTCCAGCGCCGACAGCGGCTCGTCGCCGATCAGCACCTTCGGGCCGGGCGCGAGCGCACGGGCGATCGCGATCCGCTGCCGCTGCCCGCCGGAGAACTCGTGCGGGTAGCGGTCGGCCATGTCCGGCGTCAGCCCGACGGCGGTGAGCACCTCCGCGACCCGGGCCCGCGCGTCGCCCGGCACCCGGAGGCACTCCAGGGGTTCGGCGACGATCCGGCGAACCGTCATCCGCGGATCCAGTGACGCCCGCGGATCCTGCAGCACCACCTGCACCTCCCGGCGGAACCACTCCTGGCGGCCCGGCTGCACCCGGGTCCCGCGGTAGGTCACGGTTCCGGCGTCCGGGCGCTCCAGACCCAGCAGCAGACGCATGAGCGTCGACTTGCCGGAGCCGGACTCGCCGACGATGCCCAGGTGCCGCCCGGAGACCAGGGAGAGGTCCACCCCGTCGACGGCCCGCCGGCGCGCCGCAGCGGCGAACAGCGACGTCCGCGGCAGCCGGTACGCCTTGTGCAGCTGTGCCGCCTCCAGCAGCCGCGTCGCTTCCGCCGGCTGGGTCGTTCCCGGTGGCTGGGTCGGTCCCGGTGGCGCCGTCACGACAGGACCTCCCGGGAAGCGGGCACCCACGACGTCGCGCGGGCCGCCGCGATCAGCGCCCGGGTGCTCTCGTGCTGTGGCGCCCGGACGACGTCGCTGACCGTGCCCTGCTCCAGCACCCGGCCGGAGCCCAGCACCGCGACCCGGCGGCACACCTGGTGCACGACGGCCAGGTCGTGGCTGATGAACAGCAGCGCGGTGTTCCGCTCGGAGACCAGCCGGTCGAGCAGCCGGAGCACCCCTGCCTGCACGGTGACGTCGAGCGCGGTCGTCGGCTCGTCGGCCAGCAGCAGTGCGGGGCGGCAGGCCAGCCCGATCGCCAGCCCGACGCGCTGGCGCTGCCCGCCGGAGAGCTCGTGCGGGTAGGAGTGCACCAGCCGGTCGGGATCGGGCAGCCCGACTTCGGCGGCGAGCGAAACCGCCTCCGTGGCCGCCGCCCGGCGCGACAGTCCCGAGTGCAGCCGCAGCGGCTCGCTGATCTGGCGTCCGATCCGCATGAGCGGGTTGAGCGCGGTCTGGGGCTCCTGGAAGACCATCGCGATCCGCTTGCCGCGGATCCGGGAGAGCTCCCGGTCGCCGAGGCCCAGCAGCTCGGTGCCGTCCAGCCGCACCGACCCGCTGACCGACGCCCCGTCCGGCAACAGCCCCAGCACGGCCAGAGCGGTCAGCGACTTGCCGGACCCGGACGCGCCGATCAGTCCCAGGCGGTCGCCGGAGTCCAGCGCGAACGACACGTCGTCGACGACCGGGCGGCCGCCGATGCGGACGGTCAGCCCCGACACCTCGAGCAGGCTCATACCGTCACCACCTCGACGCGGGCACGGCGCAGCTGGGGGTCGATCGCGTCGCGCAGGCCGTCGCCGAGCAGGTTGAACCCCAGCACGGTGAGCGCGATCATCAGCCCCGGCCAGAACACGAGCAGCGGCCGGATCATCAGGTACGGCTGCACCTCGTGGAGCAGCCGCCCCCAGGACGGCGTCGGCGGGGGAGTGCCGTAGCCGAGGTAGGAGAGCGCTGCCTCGGCGAGCACCGCGACCGCGAGCGTCAGCGAGGCCTGGACGACGAGCGTCGGCGCGATGTTCGGCAGCACGTGCCGCCACACGATCCGGCCGATGCCGGCGCCGGACGCCCGCGCGGCCAGCACGTAGTCCAGGCCGAGCACGCGGACGATCTCCGCCCGGGCGACCCTGGCGATGATCACGCCCGCCCCGATGCCGACGGCGGCCACGCCCGTCCAGGTCGAGCCGCCGAAGACGGCCGCGAAGATCATCGCGAGCAGGAGAACGGGGAACGCGATCAGGACGTCGAGCACGTGCGCCAGCGGCTCGGCGATCCAGCGCGGGGGGACCGCGGTGACGACGGCCAGCAGCACCCCGAGCACCACCGCGATCGCCGCCGCGAGCAGGGCGACCACCACCGTGATCCGCGAGCCGGCGATCAGCTGGCTCAGGATGTCCTTGCCGGCCGTGTCGGTGCCCAGCCAGTGGTCCCCGGAGAACGCCGGCACCCACGACGACCGGGGATCGACGAGCGTCGGGTCGTACGGCGTCCAGAAGAGCGACAGCAGGGCGGTACTCAGCAGAAGCCCCACCAGGATCGACCCGATCAGGCCGCTGGGGGAGCGCAGCAACGCGCGAACCACCTTCATCGGGCCCCTCTCACGGTTGTGGGGTATCGATGCGCGAGGCGCGCCGTGTGCACCTTCATCGAGCGCCTCTCACGGTTGTGGGGTATCGATGCGTGAGGCGCGCCGTGTGCACCTTCATCGAGCGCCTCTCAACCGCGGATCGATGAGCCGGTGGGCGACGTCGATCGTGAAGCCGGCGATCAGGACGGCGGCGCTGATGATCAGCACCTCGCTCTGCACCGCGACCAGGTCGCGGTTGCCGACGTCGCGGACGAGCAGCTGCCCGGCGCCAGGCAGGTTGAAGACGGTCTCGACGACGATCGCGCCCACCAGCAGCGTCGCGATCTGCAGGCCGAGCACCGAGACGACCGAGAGCGCGGCGTTCCGGACGCCGTGCCGGAGCAGCGCCTGGGTCCGGGTCAGGCCCTTCGCTCTGGCCGTCCGCAGCCAGTCCTCGTGCAGCACCTCGAGCGTCGCCGACCGCACGTAGCGCAGCAGCACCGCGCCCTCGGCCAGGGCCAGCGTCACCGCGGGCAGGACCAGCGACTCCAGCGCCCGGCCGGGCTCGTCCCAGCCGTCGAGCGGAAAGCCCTGGGCCGGCAGCCAGTGCAGCTGCACCGCGAACACCACGGCCAGCACCAGCCCGACCCAGAGCGTCGGTACCGCGATGCCGATCTGGCTGACCACCGAGATCACGGTTCCTGCCCGCCGCCGGTGCAGTGCGGCGGCGAGGATGCCTGCGGGGACGGCCAGCGCGACCGCGAGCACGATCGCGAAGACCGCCAGCGGCACCGTGACCGAGAGCTTCTCGGCGAGTTCGCCGCCGATCGACGCACCGGAGAGTGGTGACCGGCCCAGGTCGCCGGTCACCACCCCACTGATCCAGTCGAGGTACTGCGTGGCCGGCGACCGGTCCGTGCCCAGCCGCTCCCGGAGAGCAGCAACGGCCTCCGGCGTCGCCTGCGTGCCGGCGATGACCTGCGCCAGGTCGCCCGGGAGCAACCGCAGCAGCAGGAACACCAGCACGCTGGCGAGCACCAGCGACGCGAGCAGCAGCGCCAGCCGCCGTGCGAGGAAGACGATCACGGCTTGGACAGGTTCACGACGTTCAGCCGGGAGCTGGTCGAGTTCTTCGGGAAGCCCTCGACGCCCTTCCGCAGGACGGTGTGGATCTGGCCGCCGGAGAGGAAGTCACTGGCCGCGTCCTCGGACACCTGCTTCGCCGCCTGCTTGAGCAGGTCGTCGCGCTCGGCGTCGGTGGCCGCCAGGCCCGCGTCCGCGACCAGCTTCTGCACGGCCTTGTTGTCGTAGCGGAAGTAGTACTTCGGGTTGGCCCAGTTGGCGATGTCCCGCGCCTCGGCGTGGTCGACGATCGAGAGCTGGTAGTCGGCCTTGGTGTAGACGCTGTCCAGCCAGGACGCGAACGGCACCGACTTGATCTGCACCGTGATCCCGACCTGCTCGAGCTGCGAGGCCACGTACTCGGCGTAGAGCGACGGATAGAAGTTCGCCACGGTCAGCGACAGTTTCAGATTGCTGACGCCGGCTTCGGCGAGCAGCTTCTTGGCGGCGGCCGGGTCGTACTCGTCGATGCTGGTGAGGCTCTTGTCGTACCAGGGGTCGGTCGGCGCGACCGGGCCGCCGATGCGGACGCCCTCGCCGTAGCTCTTGATGAACCCGTCCTTGTCGATCGCCTGCCGGATCGCCCGGCGCACGCGGACGTCCTTGAGCGGACCGGAGGAGTTGTTGAAGCCGAGGACCAGCTTGTCGGAGGCGACACCTTCCTGAATGGTGAAGTCCTGGTTGCTCTGGTAGGGCGGGAGCAGCTTCGGGTCCAGTGCGGTGAGCGCGTCGATGTCGCCGGAGAGCGTCGCGTTGTTCGCCGCGTTGTCGTCCGGGATGTAGCGGAAGACGACCTTGGCGGCCTTGGCCTTGTCACCCCGGTACTTCTCGTAGCGCGCCAGCGTCAGGCTCGCGCCGCGCTGCCACTTCTCGAGCGTGAACGGTCCGGTGCCGTTCTCGCTGTCGGCCAGCCCGGTGGCGCCCTTCTTGTAGACGACGCCCGCCCGGTTGGTGAGGCCGTACGTGAAGTTGCTGTCGCGCTGTTTCAGCGTGATCCTGACCGTCTTCTCGTCCGGCGCCGTGACCGACGCGACCTTCGTGAAGTCGGCCTTGTTCGGGTTCGTCGACGTCGGGTCGAGCACCCGCTCGTACGACCACACGACGTCGGCCGCGGTGACCGGCGAACCGTCGTGGAACGTCGCCTCGGGGTCGAGCGTGAACGTGTAGCTCAGTCCGTCCGGGGCCACCACGTAGTCCGACGCCAGCGCAGGCACGATCTTGTCGTCGGCGTCGCGGGTGAGCAGGCCCTGGTAGACGTTGTCGAGCAGTACCTGGTCGAGCGCGGCGCCGGCGACGGTCGTGAGGTCGAGGCTGGTCGGCTCCAGCCTCAGCCGCACGGTGACGGTGGCGTCAGGATTCGCGCGGCCGGAGTTCCCGGTGGAGTCGCCGTCGTCGCTGCCGCAGCTCGTCAGCGCCAGGGTGGCCGCCAGCGACAGAGCAGCGAGGCCGGTGAGCCGGCGTAGTGCAGACACGAAGTGTCCCTTCAGAAACGGCGGTTGAACTCGGTGACAGGTCTTTCGAGCGCGATGCCGTCGACGGTGATGTCGACGACCTCGTTGTAGAAGGCGATGAGCCCGCGGATCCCACCGACGGCGGGAACCGGATCGGGGTAGCTCCACGCGACGTTCTCCGGGCCGCCCGGGAACGACCAGTACTCGGCCGTGCCCTTGTACGGACAGCCGGTCCGCAGGTCCGACTCGGTCGACCGGGAGAGATCCACGTCGGATCGCGGCAGGTAGTACCGGATCGGCAGCCGGGTCTCGAACACCAGAACCGGGCTGTGCGAGTCGGCCACCTGCACCCCGCCGATCGACACCGTGACGTGGCGCGAGCTCGGCAGTGCGTCGACGCGCTTGTAGGGGTCGCGAGGGTGGACGAAGATCTCCTCGTCCTCCTCGTACCAGTGCTCGACGCCCGGCTCGGTGCGGCCGAACCAGTCGAACGTGAGGTGGTCGCCCAGCTCCGGCACCTCGCGGACCAGCGACTCGAGCCGTCGACCGTCGACCTCCAGGTCGCCGTCGGGCGTCAGCAGGTCGGTGCGGACGTCCGCGCGGGGGAACGCGTACTGCGGCACCGCCCGGCCCGGCTCCCAGAACAACACCGGGCGGAGGCTGTCCACGACGGTCACCGCGCCGACCGTGCCGCGCACCCGGCGCTCGGACGGCTCGTAGGTGAGTTCGTCCGGAGGCGCCGGGTAGCGGCGGGAGGCTGTGAGCGTCATGCGTCGGCCAGGGCAGCCACGTACGGACGGCCTTCGCGCCAGGCCGCGATCTGGTCCGGGCGGCCGAACACCCGCAGGTACTCCTCGACCCGGTCGGAGACCGTGTCCCAGATCAGCACCGGGTCGAACTCGGGCTCCTCGCCGGCCTCGACGAACGGCGCCAGCGGCTCGATCACCGTGTCGACCCGCGGGTGCCAGAACACACCGCTGGACAGCCGGGTGACCGTGCCACCGGCCACCACCCGGTGCCGGCCCGGTCGCAGCCGTCCGTTCGTCCACCGGGTGAGCAGTGACCCGGTGAACACCTGCAGCGCGCCCGGGACGATCGGTACCGGCACCCAGCTGCCGTCGGCCCGCTGGCCCTGCAACCCGTCGTAGTCACCGCGCTGGTGCAGGACGGTCAGCACCGAGCCGTCGGCGTGCTCCAGGAGCAGCAGCTTGCGCTCGTCGTCGCCGGCCTCCGGGTCGGTGCTCCCGCCGTCGTCGGAGGTCCAGGTCGGATAGTTGTTGACGACGAACTGCGTGTGGTCGGGGCCGTCACCGACCGGAAAGACACCGGGGTCGACGTCGAGCGCGCGGGCGTAGAGGGCGAGCACGCGCCGGGCGACCAGCCGGGCCGCCTCGTGGTAGGCCCGGGCGGCGGTGCGCAGCTCGTCGGTCGGCCAGACGTTCGGGTGGGCGAAGTCCGCCGCGTACTTCTCGTCCAGGCCGTCGGCCACCGCCTCCGCGACGCTGTCGTACTGGCCGATCGTGAAGCGCTCCAGCTCCAGCCGCCCGAAGTCGTCGGGCCACTGGCGCCAGCCGCGGTACGGGTGACCGGTCGGGCTGGCGAGCGGGATCTTCTCGTCACGAGGGAGCGCCAGGACGGCGCCGATCCGGTCGTGGAAGTCGTCGATGAGCTCCTGCGGCACACCGTGGCCGACGACCTGGACGATGCCCAGGTCCTCGCCCGCGTGGCGCAGTGCGGCCAGCGCGTCGGTGTCGCCGCTCTCGGCGGCGGACAGGTCGATCAGCGTGATGTCGTTCGGCACGGTGCTCTCCTCAGGAAGTCGGAACGGTGACGGTGCGGCGGAGGTGGGCGGCGAGTGCCTCGCCGAGGCCGGAGGCGGGCACACCGAGGTCGGTGACGGGCACGTCCCGGACCCGCAGGCCCTCGACGAGCGAGTCACTGACGGGTCCCGCGTCGGTGCGGGCCACCGCCACCGGGTTCGTCGCAGCGTCCACCAGCGCCAGGACGTCGTCGGTGAGGTCCGGATCGACGAGCAGCAGCAGGCCCACCGGGCGTCCGGCACGCGCCGCCGCGGAGAGCACCGCGGTGGCGCCGTCGCCGACGCCTGCCCAGACCTGTGCCCGCGGCCCGAACGATGCGATCGCCTCGGCCACGGCCCGGCCGGCCCGCCGCGGGGTCGTCGCCGGGCCGCTGGACCGGCCGGTGCCGGGCAGGTCGAGCACGATCGCGGGCCGATCCAGCGCGAGGGCGACCGCGTCGAGGTCGCGGGCCTGGCCGCCGGACGGCGCCACCAGGACGAACTCGGCCGGACCGGTGCCCCACGAGACGCCGGAGAGGTGGCCGCCGGTGCTGATGTTCACCCAGCGCCGGACGACGGACGACGTCCCCACGTCGCTGAACTCGTTCTCGGGTGCGCTCGCTGCACTCACCGTGGTTCCTCCGATCGGGTCGGTAGCGCGGTGCCGGGCAGGTGGCACCGCACGGTGTGGCCTGGTGCGATCTCGCGGAGCTCGGGTACCTCGGTGTCGCACCGCGCGCCGAGGTGGAGGGGGCACCGCGCCGCGAACCGGCAACCGGCCGCCGGGCCGGCCGCGGCGGCCGCCGCCGGGTTACGGACCGCGGCGGTGCCGGTGGCGGCCGCCACCAGCGCTGCGGTGTACGGGTGGTGCGGGCCGGACAGCACGTCGGCGGTCGGCCCCAGCTCGACCAGCCGGCCGCGGTGCAGCACGCCGACGCGATCGGCGAGGTACCCGACCACCGCCAGGTCATGCGAGATGAACAGGTACGACGTGCCGGTGCGCTCGCGCTGCTCGGCCAGCAGCTCGAGCACCCCGGCCTGCACGCTCACGTCCAGCGCCGACACCGGCTCGTCGCACACGACCAGCTCGGGGTCGCCGGCGAACGCCCTGGCGATCGCGACCCGCTGCTTCTGCCCGCCGGAGAGGTCCGTGCTCTTCGCCGGCAGCAGCGCGGGCTCGATCCGGGCCCGCTCGGCCAGTTGCTCGACGGTGCCGGCCCCGCCGAGCGTCCGCAGCGCCCGCCCGAGGACGGTGCGGACCCGCTGCGACGGGTTCAGCGTCGCGTCGGGCTGCTGGAAGACCATCTGGACGCCTCGGCGCCCCGAAGCGTCGACGAGCCGGACCGTGCCGGTGCCGGTGCCCGCCGGGAGTCCCGCGATCGCGCGCGCGATCGTCGTCTTGCCGCTGCCGGACTCACCGACCAGCCCGAAGACCTCGCCGCGCCGGATCGTGAAGCTGACGTCCTCCACGGCCACGTGCCGCGCGTACGCCCGGGTGAGGTGGTCCACCTCCAGCCGGACCCCGTCGATCGACGGCGGTGGCGCGAGCGCGATCGGCGGCTTCGCGAGCACCGCCAGCTCCGGCCGGATCCGCTCGACGTGATGACAGCGCACGATCACGCCGTCCACGGTCCGCTCCGCGGGCTCCGCCGCCGTGCACTGCGCGTCGGCGAACGGGCACCGCGCGGCGAACCGGCAGCCCGTTCCCGCCCCCGGAGTCGGCGGGCGCCCCGGGATCGCGGTGAGCCGGCGGACGGTCCTGGGCAGGCCGAGCGCCGGCGCGGACCCCAGGAGCGCCGCCGTGTACGGGTGGGTGGGCGCGCTGAGCACGGTGGCGGCCGCCCCGCGCTCGACGACCCGCCCTGCGTAGAGCACCGCGACCTCGTCGCAGCGCCGCCCGACCAGTCCGAGGTCGTGGCTGACCAGCACGACCGTGGCCGACAGCGAGCGGCGCAGCTCGTCGAGCAGGTGCAGGACGTCGGCCTCTACGGAGGCGTCCAGGCCCGTCGTCGGCTCGTCGAGGACCAGCAGCCGGGGCTTCGCGGCGAGCGCGGCGGCGATGACGATCCGCTGCTGCTGACCGCCGGAGAGCTGGAACGGGTACTTCGTGGCGCTGTCGGCGGGCAGCCGCACCGCGTCGAGCAGCCCGGCCACGTCGGACGCTGGCCGGCCCTGCAGCGCCAGCACCTCACGCAGCTGCGCGCCGATCCGCATCGCGGGGTCCAGCGCCGCTCCGGCCTCCTGGTGCACGAACGCCAGGTCACGGCGGCGCCACGCACGCAGCCGTGCGGGCGAGAGCCCCAGCACGTCGACGTCGTCCACCTGGATCCGGCCCCCGAGCACGGTGCCGTTCTCGGCCAGGTGCCTGCCGAGTGCCCGGACCAGCGTCGTCTTCCCGCTGCCGGAC
>Ga0190269_10001153_pt1 | contig 12768 bp, 10 predicted proteins | sample Popmic249IS_FD_133749 | JGI IMG/M metagenome (GOLD analysis project Ga0190269, IMG submission 133749) | Populus adjacent soil microbial communities from riparian zone of Blue River, Arizona, USA - 249 IS | ecosystem: Environmental > Terrestrial > Soil > Riparian zone | place: USA: Arizona...
AAGAGCATGGCTCGGGCATCGGGCTGGTGGTAGCCCGCAGCTTGGCGCGGCAGCACGGCGGCGAGCTCACGCTCTCGGCGCGTCCCGGAGGCGGCGCAGTCGCGGAGCTGACGTTGCCGCTCAGGGCTGCAGCCGTGCAGCCTGAGCTCGCGAGCGGCGTGCAGGTGAAGCCGAACGTCCCCGTGCCTGCGAAACCTGTGAGGGAAGCGCCATGACACCCCACGTGCTGGTGGTCGACGACGACGCCGCGGTACGCTACACGCTGCGCAACGTCTTGGAGGATGCGGGACTTTCGGTCGATGAGGCGGAGGACGGCGAGGTCGCGCTGGCGAAGCTCGCGGCACAGACGTTTCATCTCGTGTTGTCGGACCTGCGCATGCCGAACGTCGATGGCCTCGAGCTCTTGCGGCGCATTCGCGGCCTCGAGCGCTCCCCGCGCGTGATCTTGATCACGGCACACGGCTCGGAGCGCGCCGCAGTCAACGCGATGAAAGAAGGCGCGTACGACTACTTTCGCAAGCCATTCGAGCCGGACGAGCTGGTCGCTGTGGTCGAGCGCGCGGTGGAATCAGTACGCTTGCACGCGAACAACGAGCGCTTGCAGGCCGAGCTCAACCTCGCGCGCTCGATGGTGTTCAGCTCCGAAGCGATGAAGCGGCTCGCGGTGCTCGTCGCGCGCGTCGCGCCCAAGGAAGTGACCGTGCTGATCACGGGTGAAAGCGGCACCGGCAAAGAGCGCCTGGCGGAGGCGGTGGTGCGCGCGAGCACGCGTCACGACGCGCCGTTCGTGCGCTTCAACTGTGCGGCGCTCAATCCGGAGCTCGCAGCGGCGGAGTTGTTCGGGCACAAGAAGGGCGCGTTTACTGGCGCGATCCAAGCCCGTACGGGCCTCTTCCGCGAGGCTGACGGCGGCACGCTGTTTCTCGACGAGGTCGGCGAGCTCGACGCGCGTGTGCAGGCGATGCTGCTGCGCGTGCTGCAGGAGCGGCAGGTGCGCGCGGTCGGGGACGATCAAGCTGTGCCTGTGGATGTGCGCATCATCGCGGCCACCCATCGCGATCTGGCGGAGCGCGTGCGCGCAGGCGCATTTCGAGAAGACCTCATGTATCGCTTGAAGGTCGTCACGCTCGAGCTGCCGCCGCTGCGCGATCGGCCGGAGGACATACCGAGCATCGCGCAGCACTTCCTCGATGAGTTCTGCGATCGTTTCGGCGCGGGTCCATTCACGGTCAGCGACGGCTTGCGTGTGCGCTTGTGCGCTGCGAGCTGGCCGGGCAATGTGCGTGAGCTTCGCAATGCGATCGAGAGCATGGTCGCGCTGTCTCCTCCGGATGAGCTCGATCTGAGCCTCTTGCCGGGCGATGCAGTCAGCACCGATGACACGCCGCGCGCCACGCTCGCAGACCGCATGGCGGCGTACGAGCGCGGGATCTTGATCACTGCGCTTGCAGCTTGTGGCGGCAACCGCACCGAAGCGGCAAAGTCTCTTGGCATCGGTCGCGCCACGCTCTACGAGAAGCTGGAGCGCTACAAGATCGAAGCGAAGTGACGCGTAGGCGCACGTGCCGTCCCACTGTGCCCCAGCAGCAGCCCGTTTCTGATGTTTGTGAGCGCGCGTTCGCTGCGGAGCGGGCGTGCCGTTGTGTTAGAACCGCTCGCGTGACCATCGCGGCAGGTTCGCCATGAGCTACATCACGCATCGATCTTCTTCGACACAGCGCTGTCTGCTTGCCTTGTTCGCTTGCGCGGCTGTTGCATGCAACAAGGAGCCTGCCAGCTTCGCGGTGCCGGCCACACCGGAAGCCGCTGCCAGCTCCCATGTAGCGGCGCCGCCATCGGCTGCAGCTGGTAACGCTGCGCCGGCCCCTGCTGCACGCGCTGCAGCTGGTGACGCGGGGAGCCCCGCCGCTCGGGCGGGGGCTGCGAGCACGTTGCCTGCGGCGGGTGCAGGCGCTGCCGCTGGTAGCGGCGCTGCGGGCGCGGGGTCACGCGCGGGCGCTGGCGCAGCAGCAGTAGCCGCTCCGAGCGGCGGCGCGTCGGGCGCAGGCACAGCGAGCGCAGGCCACGGAGCAGCAGGCGCTGCGAGCGGTGGTACGTCAGGCGCTGGCACTGCCGGTGCGGACGATGCCCGCGCGTTTGCGGCAGGGTTGCACGAGCTGTTCATCGACGCGGCCTGCGACTCCGCGACGCGCGCACCACTCGAAGAAGGCGCGACTTGCAACCACGCGCCGAACACGCAGCGCATCGAGAAGATGGTGACGCTTGGCGGTGCGACAGGGACCACCTACAAGGTCACGCTGCGCGTCCGAGGGATCTGGGAGCCGACGACCGTCACCGGGGGAATGCGCCCGGTCCAGGATGCGCCGTTTACCGTGGGTGGCCAAGTGGCCGCGGGCGCGGGCAGCTCGAGCGACGCGATCAACTATCAGCAGTACTTCATCGAGGTCGCCGAGCCCAAACAGACCTACTGGCTCAACGATCACCAATACGTTGCACACGACATTCACAAAGAGGACTACGAAGCCAGCATCACGGTGGCGGGCGGAGCGCAGATCAAGGTCGTGATGAACGACGGCAACGAACGTGAAATCGCGAATTTCCCGAAGGAAATGTTCACCGACGTACCGCCTTATGACGAGATGCCGAGCCTCGGGCAGAGCTTGCGGCTCGATGTCGTGAGCGTGGAAGTCTCACCGTAATACGGCAAAATGGGGTAGGGTGCGCCTCATGTACCAGGCGTTGCTCGCACTTCATTTCATCGGCTTGGCGCTCGGCGTCGGCGCTGGCTTCGCCCAGCTCACTTTGGGGCTGAGCTCGCGTGATCTTCCGCCGGGCGAACGCACCGGGCTCGCGCTGCGCACGCTCGCCCTCTCGAAGAATGGCAGCTACGGCCTTTTGCTCTCCATCCTCACCGGCGTCGGGATGATGTTGATCCGCGGCGTGGGAGCGACCTTCCAGTGGGGCGGCGGCGCGTTCCACGGCAAAGTCACGCTGGTCGTGATCATGATGGGCGTGCTCGGCTACGCGCAAGTGGTCGGCGCGAAAGCGCGTCGCTCCGGCTCGGTCTCCGAGATCAACAAAGCGCGGATCCTGTCGCGCGTGCAGCTCACACTCGGCATTCTCGTCGTGATCGCAGCGACGATCGCCTTCAAGTAAGCCAACGCGTGAGGCGCGGCACGACATCCAGCACAAGCTAAGTTGTCGCGGTCGCCCTCACCTTCATCATGTGGTCGTCGCGAGTCTCGCGCACGCCAAGGCCCCGACGCCCGCGGGCTTGACGGTCGCGCTAGGCAACCGCGACAACCTGCCCGAGCCGACGCCGTCGCTGCTGCGAAGAACCTGCTCATGGCGGCCGAAACTTGCTTGTCGCGGCGACGACCGGTGGCAAAGTGCTCGCCGTGAGCAGCGAATCTCAGGCGCAGACTGTGCTCGAAGCCGTACGCAGCTACGGCTACAACGCGACCGCGTTTCAAGTGCTCGAGCCCGGCTTCGAGTATTGGTTTGCGCCGGATGGCGCAGGCACGGTGGCCTATGTGGACACGGGTAGTGCGTGGGTCGCGGCTGGCGCGCCGCTCGCTCCGGCCGAGAAGCTGGCTGACGTGGCTCGGCAGTTCGAGGCGGCTGCCGCCCTGAGCGGCAGGCGCGTGTGCTTCGTCGCGGTCGAGCAACGCTTCCTGCAGGCTGCAGCGTCGCTCGATCTGCAAGCGCTGCAGATCGGCGAGCAACCGGTTTGGGATCCGCAAGCCTGGCCCAGCATCGCGAAAAGCAGCCGCTCGCTGCGCGAGCAGCTGCGTCGCGCCCGCGCAAAAGGCGTGACGATCGAGCTGCTCGCGCCCGAGCAGCTGGCGGATCCCGAGTCGCCCGTGCGGGCACAGGTCGAGCGGCTGCTGCGCGCGTGGCTCAGCTCGCGCAACATGGCGCCGCTCGGCTTCTTGGTGCAACTGCACGTGTTCTCGTACGTGGCGGAACGGCGCTGCTTCGTCGCGCGCCAACATGATCGGGTGATCGGTTTTCTTGGCATGATCCCCGTGTATGCGCGCGGAGGTTGGTTCATCGAGGATTTTCTGCGCGAGCCCAACGCTCCGAACGGCACGTCCGAGCTGATGATCGACGCTGCGATGCAGGCCGCTTTGCACAAAGGCGCGCGCTTCGTAACGCTCGGCCTGTCGCCGCTCGCGGGTACGGTGGTGCCTGTGCTGCAGTGGGCGAGCCGCTGGGGCGCGGCTTTGTACGACTTCGCCGGCCTGCGCGCATTCAAAGCCAAGCTCAAGCCGGAGCGCTGGGATCCCATCTACATTGCGTTCCAAATGCGCACGAGCGGCTGGCTCGCGCTGTACGACATGCTCAAGGCGCTCGCGCGAGGCAACCTGCTGCGCTTCGGCATCGAGACCGTGTTGCGCGGGCCCGCCGTCGTGCTGCGCGCGCTTTCGCTGTTTCTCGTTCCTTGGACTGTGCTGCTCGCAGCGGCAGACTCGGCGCACTGGTTTCCTAGCCCGTGGATCAAGTGGGGCTGGGTCGGCTTCGATCTGCTGCTGACGGCGGCACTCTTACGCTTGAGCACGCGCTGGGACGAGCGCTTGGGCATAGCCGTCGCCGCCGCAGCTACCTTCGATGCGGTGGCGACGACTGTGGAAGCCATCGGCTACAACTGGCCTCGGGCCAGCACTTGGCAAGACGCTTGCGTGATTGTCATTTCGATGCTCGCGCCTGTGCTCGCCGCGATCATCCTCTGGCGCGCGCACGCCCGCCATCGCATCACGCTTGGGTTTCATTGAGCTCGCGGTTGTGCGGGCTACGGCTCGGGGGAGACAGCTGTGAGTGGGGCTTCGACCGGGTTGCGATCCTCCAGGCGGTCACCCCAGTCGAGCGCGTGTTTGCGGACGAGTTTTTGGATCGCTTGGCGAGAGACCCCGGCCCAGTTGGCTGCGCGGGACTTGACCGCACCGGACTGGCGTTTCAGGAGCTCTAAGTAGTCGAGCTCAAAGGCTTCGCTCAGCTCGCGGCGCGCGTCTTCGAGGGTCAGCCAATCGGCGCGGTGTTGGGGGGCGTCACTGGCGCGCCACGCTGTGAGGCGGCGCAGGACGCGCGCTTCCACTTGGAAGGCGCGCGGCTGCCCGTGCAGGGCGTCTGCCTCAGAGCAGGTGCAAGGTTGAGGAACGCTCGCAGCCTCGATCGGCTCCGCCGCTGACAGCGGCAAGGTCGCGGACTGCTCCGGCGTGAAGGGCAGCTCGGGCAAGACTTGCATACGCCGCACAGCGTTGCGCAGCTCGCGCACGTTCCCTGGCCAGCGATGCGCGCGGAACATGTCGAGTGTGCCCGGCGGCAGCGCGCCCAAGCTGGCCCCGGGGTTGCTCTGTCGCAAGAAGTGCAGGATCAGCTGCGGCAGATCCTCCAGGCGCTCACGGAGCGGCGGCACATGCACGGCGACGCCCTCGAGGCGGTAATAAAGATCCTGGCGGAACCTTCCCGCGGAGATCTCGGAGCGCAGATCGCGATGCGTGGCAGCGATCACACGCACGTTGGCCTGCTCGACGCGCGTCGACCCGACCCGCTTGTACTCGCCGCTCTGCAGACAGCGCAGCAGCTTCTGCTGCAAGTCGAGCGGCAGCTCCCCGAGCTCGTCCAAGAACAGCGTGCCGCCATTGGCTTCAGCCAGCGCACCCGGTCGCGCGCCCGTCGCGCCGGTGAACGCGCCCCGCTCGTGTCCAAACAGATCGCTCTCGATCAAGCTCGGACTGACAGCGCTGCAGTCGAAGGTCACGAATGGACCGGCAGCACGCGCGCTCGCTCGGTGGATCGACTGCGCGACCAGCTCCTTGCCCGTGCCGGTCTCGCCTTCGATGAGCACGCTGAGATCGGTCGGCGCGATTCGGCTCAGCATCGCGAACAGCTCGCGCATCTTGCTCGACTCGCCGAGGAGATCGCCGAAGCGATGCTCACTCGCACGCTCGCGCACTTCACTGTTCGGGAGCGGCGTGATCGTCAGCGTGGTCTCACCGATCCGCAGCTCGAGCGCCTCGTTCGCTGAGATGTCGTACACGCGCAGCCCGCCGACTCGCACACCGTTCTTGGAGCGTAGATCGCGCACGCGAAAGCCTGATTCGGCCAGCTCGATCTCACAGTGCTCGCGCGAAACCGTGACATCGCTCAAGCGAAAGTCCGAGCCGGCGGCCGTGCCGATGCGAATCGTTCTGCCCGCGCGCTGCAGTTGCTGGCCAGCGTCTACACCGTGTGTGACTGCCAAGCGATAGCATGCATAGCGAACGGTCATGGTGCTGCGCTGGTCTGCAGTCTGCGTGAGATCCGGCATGCTTAGGCTCCCGTGCTACTGGGCCCGAAGGTGGGCACGTTCGAAGCCCGAGGCCGCAACGGCCCGGTGCTCCACCGGTCCATACGAAGCCCGTTCGAAGTGGTGACCGAAAAACCGCGCAAGTTTTTCTGTCACCGGGTGCGTTCCGCTGCGTAGGGCCTACGAGACCCGATTCTGCTGGGTTGCTGCAATTTTCAGCCACAGCCCTAGCGCCAATGTCCATGGAGCCGTCGGTATGACACGAACCTTCCCACAGCTACGTGGTCCGCGGCGCTCGATGACGCAGGAGCGAGCCCTCCCATGACGGCCGTGGGGTGGGCGGACGGGGACTTGGTGGCTGTGTTCGGGGCGTCTACAGTCGCACGCTACGAGCGAGCTATGTTTGTCCCGCGCAAAAGGGCTGCGGAGCCCGCCGAGCCGAAGCCAGCCGTAGCGGAATCGGGTCCGGCACCCATCTCGCGTCGCGAGACTGTGTTCGACAAAGGCGCGGTGGAAGCCGCGATGCTCCGCTACGCCCAGGGCGACAACAGCGCGTTCGCCGATGTCTACGCGGGGCTCGCGCCGCGCTTGCACGGCTTTTGTGTGCGGCTCTGTGCCGGTGGCAGTGAGGCGGACGATCTTCTGCAAGAGACCCTGCTCAAGCTGCACCGATCGCGCACGTCTTATCGGGCGGACGCCAATCCGCTGCACTGGGCGTTTGCGATCGCGCGCTGCGCGTACATAGATCGCTTGCGCCGTCGCAAGGCGAGACCCGAGGTGTTGGCGGATGGCGTGAGCGCGCTCGCAAGCCACCGAACGAACAGCGAGCCCGAGTCCGAGCTGCGCGCCGCGGAGCTGCGTGCGCTGGTCCAAAGTGTCTTGCTCGCGCAGCCAGAAGCTGCACGCACTTCTTACATCCTGGTGCGCCTCGAAGGCGTGTCCGTGGCCGATGCTGCCGCGATCCTGAGCGCCTCGAGCGACGCGATCAAGCAGCGCGTCCACCGGGTCGCACAAGCACTGCGAGAACAGCTCCAACGTCGAGGTCTCGATGTCCACCCGTAAGCTCGACCCGAAGCCGAACGGCACTGCAGCCGACAGCGGCGACGACCGTTGGATCGCCGACCTTTTGTCGCAGCCTGGCGTGCCCGATCCCGCGCGCTTCAGCGCGCTCCAAGCCGAGCTGCAAGAGCCCGCGCCGCGGAAGAGGCGCTGGCCGATCTTGCTCGCGATTCCGCTCGGCGGGTTGGCCGTGCTGGCTTTGCGCGCGCAGCTGAGCGAGCGGGCGCTGTGGCGCATCGATCTCGAGCAGCTTGGTGAGCGTCTGACGTGGGGCCTCCTCGGCCTCGCGCTGTGCGCCGCCCTCGCCATCGCAGCGATCCTGCATCGCGGGCGCAGGGGTTTTGGCCTGACGACCAAGACACTCGCTGGCAGCGCGCTCGCGCTGAGCGCGCTCGTCGCTGCGATCCCGCTCGTGCTGCGCGGTACGAGCCCACAGCCTGCGCTGCACACGTTGGGCGCGCCTTGCGCGACCGTCGTTTTGACAGCGGGAGCGCTCACGCTCGCCGCGCTCGGCTACTTGTTCCGCCGCAGCCAGCCAGTCGCAGCGCAAGCACGCGCATGGGCGCTTGGCACGGCGGCCGCGGCATGGACCGGCATCGTGATCTCGCTGCACTGTCCTGCCGAAGCGACGACCCACCTGCTCTGGGGTCACAGCGCGCCGCTGCTCATCCTGATCGCGCTCGCAGGCTGGCTCCTGCCGCGTCAGATCCAGCCTTGATCACCGCAGCTGACGGCTGCCTACATGGCCCGCAGCCAACAGCGGCGCCGGATCGTCGGCGATCGAGGACTCAAACGTCAGAAGCATGACGCACGGCCATAGACACGATGGCGCGCGCGCCGCTACGCTTCGTAGCTAGGGCGGTCTTTAGCCTAGGATGGGCGGTCAAGGACCTTGGCAAACGAGCTATCGCGGATCAGCGAGCGGCTGATTCGCGCACGAGAGCGCAACGGGCACAGCGCAGCGCGGGTGTGGGTTCCACCACCTGCACGCCGTGAGCCAACACGTCGCGAGCTGCCTGCTGACCGAGAGCCGCCTCAAAAGCCGCGCGAAGACGCGGCGCAATCGCAAAAGGCTCCGTCCACGTGGGTTGCGATCCACGTACAGCTCCGACACGAGCCGGCACCGGCAGAGACCGTCTTCGATGCACCGCCCGACGGCGATGAGGAAGACGACAGCGAGATCTATGTCGAAGCCGCCGCGGTCGAGCGCGACGAGCCGCTGTTCGCGCCGCGCGCGTTGCCTCCGCCCCCGCCGGGCGACGCGTTCTTTGTGCCCAAGGTGTTCGCGAGCGAGAGCACCGCGACCGGCAAACACACACGCGCGAGCGGGATTCTCCAGTACATCGCGACGCGCGCGCTGAGCGCCTACCTCTCGCACAGCAGCTTCGCCTCGGTCGGGACAAGTGAGCCACGCATGCTCGACGTGCATGCGTAAAACGCCTCAGCCGCGTCGAACCATGTGAAGCTACGCGCCGCCCGCCGCCGCTCACAGCGGCAAGGCAGTGCACTGGCGATCGCGCCTTCCGTGCATACGTATGCAGCTGAGGGAGGCGACGCATGACATCGGTCAGCACGCTCATGACGCGAGATCGACTCGTCACGATGGGGCCAGAGGCCACGGTCAGCGAAGCCGCCAAGAGGCTCGCCTCCGAGGGCATCAGTCACCTGCTCGTCACTGGTGAAGGCGAGAGACTCCTCGGCGTGTTCTGCGCGTGCGACTTGGAGCGCGCGGCGACCGGCAGCTGCTTGCGTCAGCACATCACCGCGCGCCCGATTACCGTCGACGTGACGACCGATGCCGACGTGGCGATCGGGCTCATGGAAGATCAGCACGTGAGCTGCCTGCCCGTGCTCGATGCCGGGCGTCTGCGCGGCGTCATCACGCTTCATGAGCTGCGCCGCAGGGGCTTTGCACCTGGCGAGGAGGAGCGCTGCAGCGCGTGCGGCACCACGGAGCACGTACGCTGCAGTCCACATCGCGCTCTCGGCTTGTGCATCGAGTGCAGCCGAAAGTCCGAGCCGCCGAACGTCGAGCTGGAGATCGAGACTGAGCTCGGCGGCGGAGACTAGTTCAGCCAGCGGGCAGGCCCGCTATCCGGCGCAGACTCGGCCGGCCCCTCTCGAGCATCGTCAGCCGAGGCAGGCTCCGCATTTGGGTCTGCGTCTGCAGCCGCACGCGCGGCCTCTGCCTTTTCGGAGTAGCTTTGTCCACGCGCATCGCTCCCCCCGCGTTGCTCCCGCTCCGCAGCCCGGTCCCATTGCCGTGCGGCTTCACGCCATGCGAGCGTGCGCGCAGCCTCGTCTGTGGCGAGCTGCGCCTTTTGTTCCGCGGCTTGCGCCTTTGCGACATGTGGATTTTTTCCAAAGCCCATCCGCGCAGCATAGCGGACAGGGGCGGCCGCGTAACCCACCGTCGCCCATTGCCTGCCCGTCTGCGCACCGCACCCCGTGTGCCGCCGCTGGCGGAGCGTGATTTCTCGAGCAGGGGAGCGCCGCAAGGTTGCCCAGACGGCGAGAGAACGCTATGCGGATCGCGTGAAAGTCCCCGGAGGCCCCGACGTGATCAAACCGCTTCCCCGCTTGAAGCTGCAGGGATTTAACAACCTCACGAAGGCACTGAGCTTCAACATCTACGACCTTTGCTACGCGGTGGCCGACGAGCAACGCCAGAATTACATCGAGTACATCGACGAGGCCTACAACGCCGACCGGCTCACGCAGATCCTCACGAACGTTGCGGAAATCATTGGGGCAAACATTCTGAACGTGGCGCGCGAGGACTACGACCCGCAGGGGGCTTCGGTCACGATCCTCATCTCCGAGCAGGAAGTCATCGACCGTCGTTCGGCCGGGCGCGAGGTGCTGTCCGACGCGGTCCGCGAGCACCGGGACTCGAGCGTCGTGGCGCACCTCGATAAGAGCCACATCACGGTACACACCTACCCCGAGACCCACCCGCACAATGGCATCGCGACCTTCCGCGCGGACATCGACGTGGCGACCTGTGGCGTCATCTCGCCCCTCAAGGCGCTCAACTACCTGATCGAGAGCTTCGAGTCCGACATCGCCGTGCTGGACTACCGCGTCCGCGGGTTCACCCGCGACGTCAAAGGCAAAAAGCACTACATCGACCACAAGATCAACTCGATCCAGGACTTCCTGAGCAAGACGATCCGCGATCGCTACGAGATGATCGACGTGAACGTGTACCAAGAGAACATCTTCCACACGAAGATGCACCTCAAGGAGTTCGATCTGGACACCTACTTGTTCGAGGCAAAGGCGAAGAGCCTGTCGTTCAAGGATCGCTTGCGCATCGAGGCCCAGCTCAAGCGCGAGATCGAAGAGCTGTTCCACGGCCGCAACCTGATCGACTGAAGCGCCTCACGCGATCTGGAGCGACGGCGCGCCGCCGAGGGCGTCCGAAGTTGTACATGGGCGCCGCGAGCGTGATTGCTCGCGCGCGAGACCTAGCGTAGGAAGGGGCCGCCGTAACGGGGGCCGTGATGTCGATTCGAGCTGTCTGCGTTGGTTTGTGCGCCGTGGTGGTGCTGGCTTGTTCTTCTGGAGACGACGAGGCCGCGCTCGACGCCGCCGCGGATGGCGGCGGCCAGGACGTCCAGGAGCCCGCGGGCAGCGGTGGCTTGGGGGGCAGCGGCGGCGGGGGTAGCGGAGCGATGGTGGGCAGCGGCGGTAGCGGCGCCACCGCGACCGGAGGCAGCGGTGGCATGCAGCTCGATGGCGCGGTGGACCCGCTCGACGGCTCAGTCGGCGGCGGCGACGCGAACACCGAAGGCGATGGCAGCGTCGCGCAGCCAGACGCGGGCCCGCCGACCACGATGAAGCCCTGCGGCGACCTCGCGCACGGCGCGGTCGAAGCCCGCGTGCGCTACGCGAACGCGAGCGCGCCGTTCGGCAGCACGTGCGTGTTCGAGGCGCAGACCCGCACCTGCGAGGACGGCGAGCCAAGCGCCTGGACGGGAACCTTCGTGCACGAGGCCTGCGCCGTCGAAGGCGCACCCGGGTGCGGCGCGCTCCCGCACGGCGCAGCCGAGGTGCGCGTGCGCTATGCCGCGCCGAGCGTGCCGTTCGGCCAAACCTGCGCGTGGGAGCTGCAGACGCGCCATTGCAGCGCAGGCGAGCTCAGCGATTGGAGCGGCGACCACGAGCACGCGTCCTGCAGCACGGATCCTCCTCCGTGCGGCGATGGCGTGCTGCAGGCCACCGAGGTTTGCGACGACCGCAACCAAGAAGGCGACGATTACTGCGCGGCCGACTGCAGCGAGGTCACCGGCTACTGCGGCGATGGCGAGCACCAGGGCAACGAAGCCTGCGACGACGGCAACGAAGCGACCGAGACGGCCTGCGGGTACGGACCGGGCTCGTGCTCCGGATGCAGCGCCGCGTGCGACGCCGTGCTCGCGCTGACGGGCCCGGCCTGCGGTGACGGCCACGTCGAGGCCCAAGAAGAGTGCGACGACGGCGACCTCGCCGGCGGCGACGGCTGCGACGCCAGCTGCCACCTCGAGGACGGCTTCTTCTGTGAAGAGATGAGCGCGCGCACCGTGTGCCGGAGGTGCACGGATCCCATCTACGTGCGCGCCGATGCCATCGCGACGGGCGCCGACGGTACGAGCTGGGCCACGGCGCTGCCCACGCTGACGAGCGCGCTCGCGCTGGCCGAGCGCACGCGCGACGGCGGTGCGTGCCCTGCGGTCGCGCTCTGGTTGCAGAAGGGCACGTACTATCCGAGCGCGAGCGGCGACCGGGCAGCCTCGTTCGTGTTGGTCGATCGGGTCTCCATCTACGGTGGCTTCAGCGGGAGCGAGGGCCTGCTCAGCGAGCGCGCAGCGTTCGAGTCGAGCACCCTGAGCGGCGACCTCGGCAACAACGACGGCGCCGACGCGGCGACTCGAGCCGACAACAGCGCGCAGGTGATGCGCGGCGTCGACATCGGCGCGAGCACGGTGCTCGACGGGCTCTCGATCATCGCCGCCGAGCATCGCTACGACGACTCCTCGAGCCCGCTCGGCGGCGGGCTGTACCTCGAAGATTGCACGCTGCGCCTGCGCAACGTGTCGTTCGCCGCGAACGTCGCGGCGGCGGGTGGCGGCGGCGTCTACGTCCAAGGCGGCCATCCGACGTTCGAGGTCTGCTCCTTCTCGGGCAACCGCACGAGCGGCCACGGCGGCGGCATGCTCGTCCGCTACGGGCGCGCGACGCTCGATCGCTGCTCGTTCTGGGGCAACCGCGCGTATGACAGCGGCGGCGGCGTGTTCGCCGAGTCGCCGACGAGCGCCTCGTACGCACCCGGCGTGACCATCGTGCGCAGCTACTTCAGCGGCAACCGCGCGTCGGTGACCGGCGGCGGCGCGGGTCTCGAGAGCCACGCCAACGGCTACGATGCCTATGGGCTCGCG
>Ga0190269_10001154_pt1 | contig 12767 bp, 11 predicted proteins | sample Popmic249IS_FD_133749 | JGI IMG/M metagenome (GOLD analysis project Ga0190269, IMG submission 133749) | Populus adjacent soil microbial communities from riparian zone of Blue River, Arizona, USA - 249 IS | ecosystem: Environmental > Terrestrial > Soil > Riparian zone | place: USA: Arizona...
GCTGTTTCTGCTCCTCGGAGCCGAAGAGCTGGATCGGCAGCGTCCCCAGCTCCTGGACCATCAGCATCAGGGCCGAGGAGGCGCACGCCTTGGCGATCTCCTCGACCGCCATCTGCAGGACCAGAGTGCCGGTGCCGGTGCCGCCGTGCTCGGCGTCGAAGGGAAGCGCGAGGATGTCGTGGGAAGCGAGCAGCTCGCGGATGTCCCACGGGTATTCGCTCTTGCGGTCGATATCGCCGGCCCGCGGCGCGATCTTCTCCTGGGCGAGCCGGCGGACCATGTCGCGCAGGTCGAGCGCCTCCTGGGAGATCTCGTAGGCGGGGGTGACGGTTTCGACGCTCATTCGTTCCTTTCGTGATTGTCGTTTCCACCCTTTTGGTTCCCAGGAGGGCCCAAATGGTGGAAACGACCCGACATCGGGCTTAGAAGACGGGTGACTCGGTGTAGGTCCCGAAGACCTCCTGCATGGCGCTGATCATCTCGCCCTCGGTTGCCTGCGTGCGGGCTGCCTCGATGATCGCGGGCATCAGGTTGCCCTCGCCGGCGGCGGCGAGCTTCAGCTCGGCCAGGGCGGCCTCGACGGCGGCGCCGTCGCGGGCCGCCCGGGTCGCGGCGAGGCGGTCGCGCTGCTTGCCTTCCAGGGTGGGATCGATCTTCAGGATCGGCGTCGGCTCTTCGTCGTCCTGGGTGAAGTCGTTGACGCCGACGACGATCCGCCGCCGTTCGTTCAGCTCCTGCTGGTAGCGGAAGGAGGCGTCGGCGATCTCGCGCTGGGGGAAGTTGGGGTGGATTGCCTCGACCATCCCCCCCAGCTCATCGATTCGGGCAAAGTAGCCGTAGGCCGCCTCCTCCATCTCGTCGGTCAGCTTCTCGACGAACCAGGAGCCGCCGAGCGGGTCGGCGGTGTTCGGGACCCCGGTCTCGGTGGCGATGATCTGCTGCGTGCGCAGCGCCACCCTCACAGCCTCCTCGGTCGGCAGCGCCAGCGCCTCGTCGAAGGAGTTGGTGTGCAGCGACTGGGTTCCGCCCATCACCGCCGCCAGCGCCTCCAGGGCGGTGCGGACGATGTTGTTGAGCGGCTGCTGGGCGGTGAGGCTGACGCCGGCGGTCTGCGTGTGGAAGCGCAGCCGCATCGACTCCTCCCTGGTCGCGCCGTAGGTCTCTTTCATCTCCCGCGCCCAGATCCGGCGCGCCGCCCGGTACTTGGCGATCTCCTCGAAGAAGTCGATGTGGGAGTTGAAGAAGAAGGAGAGCCGCGGGGCGAAGTCGTCGACGTCGAGGCCGCGCTCGATCGCCCGCTCGACGTAGGTGAAGCCGTCCTTGAGGGTGAAGGCGAGCTCCTGCTGGGCGGTCGATCCGGCCTCGCGGATGTGGTACCCGGAGATCGAGACCGGGTGCCAGCGCGGCATGTTCTCCGTGCACCACTCGATCATGTCGGTGACCAGCCGCATCGCCGGCTCGATCGGGAAGCACCACTCTTTCTGGGCGATGTACTCCTTGAGGATGTCGGTCTGGATCGTGCCGCCGAGGTTCTCGGCCGGGACGCCCTGCTTCTCGCCGACGAGGACGTAGAAGGCGAGCAGGATCGCCGCCGGCGCGTTGATCGTCATCGAGGTGGTGACGCCGCCGAGCGGGATCCCCTCGAAGAGCCGCTCCATGTCAGCGAGGGTGTCGACGGCGACGCCCTCGCGGCCGACCTCGCCGAGGCTGCGATGGTGGTCTGAGTCGTACCCCATCAGGGTCGGCATGTCGAAGGCGGTCGAGAGCCCGGTCTGGCCGTGGTCGAGCAGGTAGTGGAAGCGCTCGTTGGTCTCCTCGACGGTGCCGAAGCCGGCGAACTGGCGCATCGTCCAGAGCCGTCCCCGGTACATCGACTCGTACGGGCCGCGGGTGAACGGGTAGGCGCCGGGCGCGCCGATCCGCTCCTCGGCGTCGGGCGCGGCGTCGGCCTCGGTGTAGAGCGGCTCGATCGGCTGGCCGGAGATCGTCGAGAACTCGGCGTCTCGCTCCACCCGCTTGTCGCCGGAAACCTGGCTCACCGGCCAGTCAGTCTGACAGGGGGCTCAGCCGGCCGCCACGGCACGCAGCTTCGGCGCCCAGACTTCTTCGAGGAAGTCGCTTAGCTGGTCGGTGAGGCGGTCGGGGCTGAGGCGCCACTCGAGGATCGAGTTGGCTTCGACCAGGCGCGCGTTCGGCAGCTCCTCGAGCAGCATCCCCGAGTCGCTGAAGGGATGAAGCGGGTCGCGGTGATGGCCGACGATCAGGGTCGGGTGCTCGATCTTCACCCGGTCCTCGCGGTGGGGCGCCGTCTCCCCCAGCAGCAACCCCTCGAAGACGGCCTGCGAGGGGCCGGGCCGCTGCCGCACCCAGTCGAGCCCGATGTCGACCAGGTGGTGGGTCCGCGGGATCCCCCGCGTCGCCAGCGAGAGGCCCTCGAAGAGGGGCCGCCCGAACTTCAGGCCCAGCAGGACCGGGGCGAAGAGGCCGGCGACGGCGGATAGCGCGTTGTCCAGCACCGGCATCTCGATGAAGAGCGCCCGCGCCCGGTCGGGGTAGCGGACCGCCAGCTCCAGAGCGATGTTGGACCCCAGCGAGGTACCCCCCACCACCGCGTCCTCTACCTCCAGGTGGTCGAGCAGCGCCACCACCTGCCGCGCGAACAGCGGCATCGAATAGAGCCGCAGGTCATCGGGCCGGTCCGAGCGGCCGTGGCCGAGCATGTCGACGGTGACGACGCGGTTCCCGCGCTCCGCCAGCTCCGGCCCAAGCCGGTCGAACATGTGCCGGTTCATCAGCAGCCCGTGGACGAGGACGATCAGCCGCTTGCCCGACCCGTACTCGTCATACGAGATCCGGTGCCCCTCGTAGCGAAACTCTCCCATGGGGTAAGGGTATGGCAGCCGAAGGTCCCGCGCGAGTCCGCGAAAGGCGTCGCTATTCGACGCTCCTCGCGGACTAGGTCATCAACGCAACAGGCACAGAAAGTCCGGCGCTCCTGCGGAGGGTGGCGATGCGGCGGCCCGGCTGGACGGCCGCGCGGATCCCGCCGGTGCGGTCGCCGAGGAAGGCGACGGTCCGCTCCAGGTCGGGGGCGACGAAGGCGAGGCCCCAGAAGAAGGCCGGGCGGTCGCCGGTCGCCCGCTCGGTCGCCTCCGGCGGCTCCTGGACGACCTCGAGGATCACCGAGCCGAGCCGGAAGAAGGCCTGGCGCGGCGCCCCGGCCGGCGTCGGCTCCTCGCGGACCCGCCGCAGGTCGAGGCCCGCGGCGGCGAGGACGGCGACGGTGCGGTCGAGGTCGGGGCTGATCGCGACGACGTGATCGAGGCCGGTGACGCCGTTCGGGTGCGCCGGTGCCTCGGGCGGCAGCGGCCGATCGCTGCGGCTCGTCGGCAACCCGTCGAGGTCCAAGGAATCGAGATCCCGCAGCATCCATCTCTCGATTCCACGCTTCCCCTCTTTCACGAACCGAATCCGCGTATCGCCGACGACACAGGCATCCCCTTCGACCGCGAACCCGCACGCCTCCCAGGCGCCAGGGGCATCCGAAACCAGCAGCTCGTCCAGCGTCGCCACCCTTGCCACCGTAGGGCAGTGTCGCTTTTGTAGTCCTATAGGGGGACAAAAGCGACACGCCCACCCATGGACACCTACGACCTTCAACGCTTCCTCGACGCCCATGAAGAGGGCGACACCTACGAGCGGGCGCTGTCGGAGCTGCGCGCCGGGCGCAAGACCAGCCACTGGATGTGGTTCGTCTTCCCGCAGCGGGCCGGGCTCGGCCGGAGCGCGATGTCGCGCCGCTACGCGATCGGCTCAGCCGCGGAGGCCCGCGCCTACCTCGACCATCCGGTCCTCGGCCCGCGCATCGTCGAGTGCTCCGACGCCCTGCTCGTTCACGAGGACCGCTCAGCGCGCGAGATCCTCGGCGGAATCGACGAGGCGAAGCTGCGTTCGTCGATGACGCTGTACGCCGCCGTCGCTCCCGAGCAGCCGGTGTTCCAACGGGTGCTCGATCGCTACTTCGCCGGCGAAGCCGACCCCGCCACCGTCGACTGGGTCTGAGCCAGGGCCGGCACGACCTTCTCGGCGAAGCACTTGACGAAGTCGGGATCGAACTGGGTGCCGGCGCCGCGGCGGAGCTCTTCGAGAGCCTGCTCGCTGGTCACCGCCGGGCGGTAGGGGCGGCCTTCGATCATCGCGTCGTAGGCGTCGCAGATGAGGATCACGCGGGAGCCCTGCGGGATGTCGCGGCCCGAGAGGCCGTCGGGGTAGCCGGAGCCGTCCCAGCGCTCGTGGGTCGAGCGCACGAGGGCGGCGACCGGGCCGAGGGCGGGGGCGGCGTCGAGCACGCGCTGGCCGACCAGGGTGTGCTTGCGCATCAGCGCCCACTCTTCGTCCGTGAGCGAGTCGGGCTTGTGGAGGATCTCGTCGGGGATCGCGATCTTGCCGATGTCGTGCAGCTCCGCCGCCCGCACGAGGACGTCGAGCTCCTCGGTCTCGAGGCCGAGGATGCGCCCGAAGGCCGAGGCCAGGTGGGCGACGCCGTCGAGGTGGCGCTCCAGCTCCGGCTCGCGCTCGTGCAGGACCCGCAGCAGCACGCCGCGGGTCTGGCTCTGGGCGGAGCCGGCGCGCATGCCCTTCTTCGAGTACATGCGCTTGTCGGCGAGGCGCAGGGCGTCGGTCGCGGTCACGACCTCGACCGGGATCAGCACCTTGCCCCAGGAGGCGCCGACCTCGAAGCCCCTGCCGCGGTCCGAGAGCGCCTCCTCGGCCGCCTTGCAGATCGCTTCCGCCGGCAGCTCGCGCGTGGTGGCGAGGATGCAGAACTCGTCGCCGCCGAGCCGATAGGCGCGGCCGTGGGGCGACACCGCCTCGGCGAGCTGCGTCCCCAGCCGGCGCAGCAGGTCGTCCCCTGCCGGGTGGCCGAAGCTGTCGTTGTAGGCCTTGAAGCCGTCGAGGTCGAAGAGGGCGAGGACCATCGCCTCCGGGGGGCTGGCGGAGACGGCGCGGTCGAGGTCGGCCATCAGCGCACGGCGGTTGGCGAGGCCGGTGAGGGCGTCGGTGACCGCCTCGTCCTGGCTCTCCAGCAGCATCCGCCTGTTGAGGTTGAAGGTGATGAGGAGGCGGGCCAGCACCGCCAGCAGGCAGGCGACGCCTAGGCCCACCGCAACGGCGCCGATGTGGAGGAAGCTGCCGGCCGCCAGCAGCGAGATCCCGACCAGCGCCATCGAGATCGGGACGACGATCCGGCGCCTGTCGGTGCGCCCGACCGCGGCACCGAAGCCGGTCGCCGGCAGCCAGGACGCGGTGGCCAGCAGCAGCAGGGCCAGCGGCCAGCCGACGCTGGCGAGGTTGAGCGCGGTGGTCGACTGACCGGCGACGGAGAGGTAGACGACGTCGCTGGCACCGAAGAGGAGCAGGGCGGCCGCGATCAGCAGCCAGGTGCCCCCGGCCCGCCAGCGCGAGGCGGCGAAGGCGCCGCTGAGGAGGCCGAGCAGGACCACGTCCAGGCACGGGTAGGCGAGGCTGACGGCCACCCCGAGCGGGCTGCCGCCCAGCGCTTCGAGGACGGGCGGGAAGACGAGGGCGGCGGCGACGCCGGCGACCGCCAGCGCCCCGATCAGCCCGTCGACCCAGGCCAGCGGCTCGAGATGCGCGATCCGCGCCTTGAGGAGGAAGACCAGGGCCACGAAGCTGGCGGGATAGAAGGCGAGGAAGAGCAGATCGGCCGGCGAGGGGAAGGGCGCGGGGCTGGCGTAGTAGAGGACGACCGAGTAGTAGGTCTGACCGAGCGCCCAGAGCAGCATCCCGAGGCCGAGCGCGAGCCATGCCTTCCGCTCGCCGGGCGCGACCAGGGCTCGCCACAGCACCGTCGCGGCCGCCCCGAGGACGATCGCGTCGTAGACCCAGCGCCCCGCCGCGTCCTGCAGCGAGGCGTCTCCCAGTTCCCACAGGATCACCGCCGCGTAGAACGCAAGCAGAGCCCCGAGCAGGCCGAGAAACCCGAATGCGATTTTGCGCGACCGATCGGTCCGTTTAGACGATTTGTCCACCGCGAGTACATCGGCGGCTTTTTCCAATGACTTGAGCCGTTAGGCGGCTTGGCAGGGGCCTCGGCCCGACGCCCGCTAGCCCTCTCCAGGCTGCGCGAACTCGTCCTTCCGCTTGATCAGCAGCCACTGTGGCTTGGCCCCGCCCCGGGTTCGCTGCAGGGCGAAGCCGCCCTCGAGCCTCGCGCCGTGGAGGACGAAGACGGCGTGGCCGCGCTCCAGGGCCTCGGGCCAGGGCACGCGGCCGCCCTGCTCGTAGGTGCCGCGGTCCCAGATCTCGACTTTGCCGCCGTCGATCTCGCCCTCGAAGTCGTTGTATGCGATCGAGTGGTCCCCGACCTCGATCGCCAGGCGCTTCACGGCCGGGTCCATCGAGGGGCCCTTCGGCACCGCCCAGGAGCGCATCGCGCCGGCGACCTCGAGCCGCAGGTCGAAGTGGTGCGCGGTCGCCCAGTGCTCCTGGACGACGAAGGCGCCGGCGCTGACGCCGCGGACGGCGAACTGCTCGTGGCCCTCGACCTTCGTCTTCTCGGCCTCGACCGCCTCGACCCCCGCCCCCGGCGGGCCCGATTCGAGGAACTCGAGCAGCCGCTCGACCGCCGACCCGGGACCCTCGAGGTGGGCCGCCACCGTGCCGTCGTCGGCGTTGCGGACCCAGCCGAGGACGCCAAGGCGGCGCGCCTCGGCAACCGCCGCTTCGCGGAATCCCACCCCCTGAACCCGGCCTCTGACGACCGCTCTGACCGCCTTCCTCGGCTCGTTCACGAGGACGGGGTGTCAATCGCCGTATTTCTGTTTAGCCACAACAGCAGGAAGGTAGCTAAGGGGGTACATCAAGACATTCATCCAATAGCGAAGGGCCACCCCATTGTCCGAACGAATTCTCATCACCGGGGGGGCCGGCTTCATCGGTTCCCACCTCGCCCGCCATCTCCTCCGGAACGGACATGAGGTCCGAGCCCTCGACCGCCTCGACCCCCAGGTCCACGCCAGGCGGGAGCGGCCCACCTATCTCGAGGACGACGTCGAGCTGATCGTCGGCGACGTCCGCGATCCCGCCGCCGTCCAGTACGCGCTGCAGGGGGTCGACGCGGTCGTCCACCTGGCGGCCCGGGTCGGGGTCGGCCAGAGCATGTACGAGATCGACGACTACTGCTCGGTCAACACCGTCGGCACCGGCGTCCTGCTCGAGGCGCTGATGAAGCACGAGGTGCGCCGCCTCGTCGTCGCCTCCAGCATGAGCATCTACGGCGAGGGGCAGGCGCGGTCGGTCGACGGGGAGCTCGCCTGGGCGGTCGAGCGCAACGGCGCCCAGCTCGAGCGCGGCGAGTGGGAGCCGCGCGACCGCGACGGCCGCGAGCTGATCTTCGAGCCGACGCCGGAGACCAAGACCCCCTCCCTCTCCTCGGTCTACGCCCTCAACAAGTACGACCAGGAGCGGATGTGCCTGCTCTTCGGATCCTCCTACGGGGTGCCGACGACGGCGCTGCGCTTCTTCAACGTCTACGGGCCCGACCAGGCGCTCTCGAATCCCTACACCGGCGTCCTGGCGATCTTCGGCGGCCGCCTGCTCAACGACAAATCGCCGCTGATCTTCGAGGACGGCGCCCAGCGCCGGGACTTCGTCAGCGTCCACGACGTCGCCGCCGCCTGTGCCCTGGCGCTGAAGCGCGACGAGGCGGCGGGACAGGCGCTCAACGTCGGCAGCGGCGAGAGCGTCACCGTGCGCGAGATCGCCGAGCGCCTCGCCGAGGTCACCGGGCGCGGCCGGATCGAGCCCGAGATCACCGGCCAGTACCGGGTCGGCGACATCCGCCACTGCTTCGGCGACATCTCGCTGGCGCGGGAGGTCCTCGGCTACGAGCCGCAGGTCCGGCTCGAGGACGGGATGGCGGAGCTGGCCGAGTGGCTGCAGGGACAGACGGCTGAGGACTCGGTCGAGTCGGCCCACCGCGAGCTGGTCGCGCGGGGTTTGACGAGGTGAGCCGCTCCCCTTCGAACGCCTCCTGATGCCGCGCGCGGCCGTCATCCGCGAGAGCGGTTCGGCCGAGCTGGTCGAGGTGCCGCTGCCCGAGCCCGGCGAGGGCGAGGTGCGGCTGCGGCTCGAGGGCTCCGGCGTCTGCGGGTCCGACCTGCCGCTCTGGGCCGGGGGGCCGTGGTTCGAGTACCCGCAGCCGCCGGGCGCGCCGGGACACGAGGGCTGGGGCGTGGTTGACGCTGTCGGTCCCGGAGTCCACGGCCTCAGCGAGGGCGACCGGGTCGCCGGCCTGGTCTACCGCGCCTACGCCGACTTCGACGTCGCCCGCGCCGCCGACCTGGTGCCGCTCCCCGAGGGGGCCGGTCCCTTCCCCGGCGAGGCCCTCGGCTGCGCCGTCAACGTCGTCCGCCGCAGCGGCATCCGCGCGGGCGACACCGTGGCGGTGGTCGGCGCCGGCTTTCTCGGCTGCGTCATCATCCAGTTGGCCGCGACTTGCGGCGCCCGGGTGCTGGCGATCTCGCGCCGCCGCTCGGCACTGGAGACGGCGGCGGCGATGGGCGCGGCGGAGACGATCGCGCTGGAGGAGCCGGTGAGCGAGCGGGTCGAGGAGCTGACCGGCGGCGAGCTCTGCGACGTCGTCGTCGAGGCCGCCGGCGTGCAGGCGACGCTTGACGCCGCCGGCCCGCTGACCCGCACCCGCGGCCGCCTCGTGATCGCCGGCTTCCACCAGGACGGCGCCCGCCAGGTCGACATGCAGCTCTGGAACTGGCGCGGGCTGGACGTCGTCAACGCCCACGAGCGCGACCCCGCCGTCTACGTCGAGGGAATCCGCGAGGCCGCCCGGGCCGTCGCCGAGGGCCGCCTCGACCCCTCGCCGCTCTACACCCACAGCTTCGGGCTCGACCAGGTCGACGCCGCCCTCGATACCGCGGTCGAACGACCCGAGGGGTTCATCAAGGCGCTGGTGATGGCATGACCGTGACCACCCTCCCCCGCCTCGGCTTCCTCGGCGTCGGCTGGATCGGCCGCAGCCGGATGCAGGCGTTGAGCGAGGGGGGGCTGGTCGAGGTCGCCACCGTCGCCGATCCGCAGGCCGAGGCGCTGGCGGCGGCCGCCGAGGCGGCGCCGGCGGCGGCGCGGGCCGGGAGCCTGGAGGAGCTGCTCGAGCGCGACCTCGACGGCGTCGTCATCGCCACCCCGAGCGCCCTGCACGCCGAGCAGGCGGTCGCGGCGCTGGAGCGCGGCCTCGCCGTCTTCTGCCAGAAGCCGCTGGCCCGCGACGCCGCGGAGACGCGGCGAGTGCTGGCGGCGGCGCGCGGTGCCGACCGCCTGCTCGGCGTCGACCTCTCCTACCGCCACGTCGAGGCGCTGCGGGCGGCGCGCCGGGCGGTCGAGGCCGGAGAGATCGGCCGCCTCCACTCGCTCGACCTCGCCTTCCACAACGCCTACGGGCCCGACAAGCCCTGGTTCACCGACCCCGAGCTGGCCGGCGGCGGCTGCCTGATCGACCTCGGCACCCACCTCGTCGACCTGGCCCTGTGGCTGACCGGCACCGATGACGTGACGGTGGCGACGGCGCGGACTCTCTCGCTGCACGGCCACGGGGTCGAGGACCAGGCGAGCGCCGAGCTGGCGCTGGGCGAGGTGCGGGCACGGCTCGCCTGCTCCTGGTTCCAGCCGGCGGGCGGCGAGTGCGCCTTCGAGTGCACCGCCTGGGGCAGCGAGGGCGCGGTCAGCGTCCGCAACGTCGGCGGCTCCTTCTACGACTTCCGGGCCGAGCTCTGGAGAGGGACCTCGAGCGAGACGCTGGTCGAGCCGCCCGACGCCTGGGGCGGCCGCGCGATCGCCGCCTGGGCGAAGCGTCTCGCCTCCGACCGGGCCTACGACCCCGCCGCCGGGGAGCTGGAGCTGCTCGCCCGCACGATCGACGACGTCTACGCGGAGGCCGGCCGGTGAAGGTCCTGATCAGCACCGACACGGTCGGCGGCGTCCTCACCTACACGGCCGAGCTGGCGGCGGCGCTGGAGGCGCAGGGGGACGAGGTGGTCGTGGCGACGATGGGCCCGCGGCTGCGGCGCGAGCAGCGCCGGCTGCTGCCCCGGCGGGTCCACGAAAGCGGCTGCCGACTGGAGTGGATGGAGGATCCCTGGCAGGACGTCGCCGCCGCCGGCCGCTGGCTGCTGGCGCTCGAGGCGGAGGAGCGCCCCGATCTGGTCCACCTCTGCTCCTACTCCCACGGCGCCCTTCCCTTCCGCGTCCCAAAGCTCGTCGTCGCTCACTCCTGCGTCCTTTCCTGGTGGCGCGCCGTCCACAGCACCGAGGCACCGCCTGGCTGGAACCGCTACCGCGAGGAGACGGGGGCGGGCCTCGCCGCCGTCGACACAGTCATCGCTCCCACCCAGGCGATCCTCCGCGAGCTCGAACGCGACCACGACCTTCCTCCCGGCCGCGCCGCCGTCATCCATAACGGCACCCCCATGCCGACGAGACGGAAGTACCCCTATATGGAGGGAAATCGTCCCGTCGGCGAGGAGAAGGAGGCGCTGGTGCTGGCCTCGGGGCGGTTCTGGGACCCGGCGAAGAACCTGGCGGCGCTCGACGCGGCGGCGGCGGGGCTTGAGTGGCCGGTGGTCGTGGCCGGCGATCTGCAGGGCGGCGAGGCGCCGAGACACGCGACCAGCACCGGCGTTCTCAGCCCGGCGCGGCTGGCGAAGCTGCGGCAGCGGGCCTCGATCTACGCGGCGCCGGCGTTGTACGAGCCCTTCGGCCTGGGGATCCTCGAGGCCGCGGCCGAGCGTTGCGCCCTCGTTCTCGGCGACATCCCCTCGCTGCGGGAGCTCTGGAGCGACGCGGCGATCTTCGTCGACCCGCACGAGCCCGAAGCGCTGCGGGAGGCGCTGGCGGGGCTCGCCGGGGACCGCTGGCTGCGGACCGCCCTCGCCGACCGGGCGCAGCGGCGGGCAGCGTCGTACTCGATCGAGCGAGCCGCCCACACCTACCACCGCCTCTACGAAATCCTGACCGCGACAGCCGAGGTGGCGGCGTGAAGGTCGTCTACTTCTCCCACTCGCTGGTATCCGACTGGAACCACGGCAACGCCCACTTCCTGCGCGGCGTCGCCGCCGAGCTGCGGGAGCGGGGCCACGAGGTCGCCGTGCTCGAACCCGCCGCCGGCTGGAGCCGCGCCAACCTCGAACGCGAGCACGGGGAGGGGCCGCTGCGCGAGTTCCGCCGCGCCTTCCCGGACCTCGCAGCCCGCGAGTACGACCTCGAGACGCTCGACCTCGGGCGGGAGCTCGACGGCGCTGACCTGGTCATCGTCCACGAGTGGAACGAACCCTCGCTGGTGAAGCGGGTCGGCGAGCACCGCGCCCGCAACGGCGGCTACCGCCTCCTCTTCCACGACACCCACCACCGCGCCAGCACCGCGCCCGAGGAGATGGAGCGCTTCGACCTCTCCCACTACGACGGCGTCCTCGCCTACGGCGAGGTGATCAGGCGCATCTACCTCGAGCGCGGCTGGGCCGCCCGGGCCTGGACCTGGCACGAGGCCGCCGACACCCGCGTCTTCCACCCGCTGCCAAAGCTCTCCCCGGAGGCCGACCTGGTCTGGATCGGCAACTGGGGGGATGACGAGCGCGACCGCGAGCTGCGCGAGTTCCTCCTGCGCCCGGTGCGCCAGCTGCGCCTGCGCGGCTCGGTCCACGGCGTCCGCTACCCCCTCTCGGCGCGGCTCCGCATCCGCCTCAGCGGCCTCCGCTACCGCGGCTGGATCGCCAACCACCGCGCCCCCGAGCTCTTCGCCCGCCACCGCTTCACCGTCCACGTCCCCCGCCGCCCCTACGTCGAGGCGCTGCCCGGGATCCCGACGATCCGCCCCTTCGAGGCGCTCGCCTGCGGGATCCCCCTGATCTGCTCCCCCTGGGACGACTGCGAGGGCCTCTTCCGGACCGGGCAGGACTACCTCGTCGCCCGCGACGGGGCCGAGATGCGTGAGGCGATGCAGGCGATCCTCGAGTACCCCGAGCTGGCGGAGAAGCTGCGACGCAGCGGGCTGGAGACGATCCAAGCCCGCCACACCTGCGCCCACCGCGTCGACGAACTCCTCGCGATCGACGGGGAGCTTCGCGGCGCCTCTTCCTCCGAGCTGGAGCTGGCGGGATGAGGATCGCCTTCTTCGGATCCAGCCTCGTCTCCGCCTACTGGAACGGCGCCTGCACCTACTACCGGGGGATCGTCCGCGCCCTCGACGCCCGCGGCCACCACGTCGCCTTCTACGAACCCGACGCCTTCGAACGCCAGGAGCACCGCGACATCGACGATCCCCAGTGGGCAGAGGTGGTCGTCTACGAGCCGCGCGACGAGGGGGCGGTGCGGCAGCTGGTCGCGAGCGCCGCCGGCGCCGACGTAGTCGTCAAGGCGAGCGGGGTTGGCGTCTTGGACGCGGTGCTAGAGGAGGCCGTGGCGGAGCTGGAGGGACCGGCGGTGCGGGTCTTCTGGGACGTCGACGCGCCGGCGACCCTGGCGGCGATGGAAGCCGACGCGGGGAACCCGCTGCGCGAGCTGATCGGCCGCTACGACGTCGTCCTCACCTACGGCGGCGGCCAGCCGGTGATCGACCGCTACGCCGCTCTCGGCGCCCGCGCCTGCGTCCCGATCTACAACGCGCTGGACCCCGAGACCCACCACCCCGAGCCGCCGCGGCCCGAGCTCGACTGCGATCTCGCCTTCCTCGGCAA
>Ga0190269_10001155_pt1 | contig 12767 bp, 7 predicted proteins | sample Popmic249IS_FD_133749 | JGI IMG/M metagenome (GOLD analysis project Ga0190269, IMG submission 133749) | Populus adjacent soil microbial communities from riparian zone of Blue River, Arizona, USA - 249 IS | ecosystem: Environmental > Terrestrial > Soil > Riparian zone | place: USA: Arizona...
CCACACATCGAAAGGCGTGGGGTCTGGGTGTTGTTGTTGCGTACGAAGCCGCAGGCGCGATTGGCGATCGAATAGCAGCGGTTCACTTCGTGCGCTGCGCCGCCCATGTTCGCGTCACCGGCTTGCGCTGCGCCGCCGAGCTTGAAGCCGTTGCCATCACCGTTCGTGTTGTTCTGCGCAGCGCCGATCTTGCCATTGGCGATCGCCCAGGAATCTTCGATGACCACCACGTCGTCCGATGCGAACAAGTCCCAGCCGTCGTCTGCGTTGTTCCACGCGCGGCAGCCTCGGAACACGTTGCCCGGGCCGATGTAGAGCTTCGCTGCGAAGCCATCCGCATTTTCGCCTTGGTTCTGCGCGTCGTAGTTGGCGTACGAGTCGCAGTTCAGCACGAGGTTGTTCGCGGCGCGCGTCATGTCGCCCGCCTCGGAGCTGTTCGCGCTGATCTGGATGCCAGTGTCGCTGCAGTCGTGCGTGACCAGCCACTCGAGCGTGTTGTGCGCACCCGAGACGTGGATGCAGTTGTCGCCCGCGTTGATCACATCGAACCCACGCAGGTGCCAGTAGTCTCCTGTAATCGCGAGCCCGCGCGACTGGCTGTCGCCCCGCGGCTGCGCTTTGAAGTCGAACACCGGGCGCGCGTCGCTCGCTTGCGCCCAAATGCGGATCGGTTTTTCTTCGCTGCCCTTCTGACTGAGCGGCACAGTGTCCGTCATCTCGTAGTTGCCCGCCGCGACCCAGATGGTGACGCCCGCGCTCGCCTTTTGCACCGCGGCAGCGAGGCTCGCGAGCGGCTGCTCCTCGGTGCCTGGGTTCGTGTCTGCGCCGGTCGGCGCGATGAAGATGTTCGTGCCAGAGGGCTCAGCCTGAGCCGTGCCTCCGGCCCCTGCAGACGGCGCCAGATCGCCCGCAGCGCCCGCCCCTCCAGCCGCTGGTCCGCCGCCAACAGCCGCAGCCGATCCAGCCGCGCCCGCGCCCGCGCCCGCAGCAGGTGCCGGTGCACCGGCGCCGCCAGTGGCTGCAGGTCTCCCGGGCTGTGCACGCGAGCCGGCGCTGCCGCCTGCTCCGCCCGCTCGAGCCTGCGGCGCACCGCCTGACTGACCAGCAATGGCCGGTGTCGCAACTGAGCCCGCGCCCGTGTTCGCATCGGACGATGCGTCCTTAGGTTTGTCGCTCGCGCACCCCAGGAGCGCGAGGCAGGTCACAATCGAAGAGACAAAACGATCGCTGCGCATGCCGCGCAATGTCGCAGAGTTCAATGACACGCTCCACAGCGGCGTTCTCGCAAACCTATTGTCTGCGCAGGCGGTACGCGCGCGCTCGCGCTGTTCGCGCATGGCTACACTGGCTAGCAGAAAGCTGCGCAAGGCGGACGCAAATCACCGCGTTTCTGTTGTCTCTTCACACACATGCGCCTAGTAACCAGCGGCAGTTACGAGGTGTATCACCGAGCCGCCTCGATCCTGATAACTCTGTAGGGGATGCAGTGATGAGCGACAGTGTTAAGGAATCTTGGCAGGGCGCAGCCGCTGACCGTTGGGTGGAAGAGCAGGCTCGGCTCGATGAAATGTCGCTGGCGTTTGGACAGGCAGCCCAGATGACGCTTGCCGCTACCAGCGGCGAGTGGGTGCTCGACGTCGGCTGCGGCGCAGGCACAACCAGCTTCGAGATCGCACAAAGCGTTGGACCCAGCGGCGGGGTGTACGGCATCGACATCTCCGAGCCGCTGCTGCAATACGCCCGCAAGCGTGCAGCCATCAGCGGCGTGAGCAACGTGCAGCTCGTGCTTGCAGATGCAGCCACGCACCGGTTCGAGCGCGGCTTCGACGCGCTTTACTCGCGCTTCGGTGTCATGTTCTTCACAGATCCCGTCGCGGCGTTCAACAATCTGCACGGCGCGCTTCACAGCTCCGGACGGCTCGCATTCGTGTGCTGGCAAGATTTCGAGCGTAACCCCTGGGCACACCTGCCGCTAAGAGCGGCACGCGCAGCCGCCCCGAGCGCGCCACTCCCAAAGCTCGTCCAGCCGGGCCAACCCGGCCCGTTCGCGTTCGGAGACCACGACTACATCAACGACACCTTACGCGCCGCAGGCTTCCGTCAGGTCGACATCACGGCCTTTGAGCGCCCCATGCACCTCGGCACCACCGCCGAGGATGCAGCCAGCTTCTGTATGCGCATCGGCCCGGCCTCCCGCTTGGCAGCTGATGCGGACCCCAGCGAGGCACCCAAAATCCAAGAAGCAGTCCGAAAGGCGATCGAACCCTACGCCACGGCAAAAGGCGTCTGGCTAGAAGCAGCGACCTACGTCGTGAGCGCCCGCGCCTAGCGCACGCTCCTGCTGCGATGCATGCGCGCCCGTCGACGTGGAACATGCTGCGAGCGCTCTTGTGCCGGCCCGAGCGAGCTCAGTGCGCTGCGCCCGTGGCAGATGCAGCGAGCGCGCCTGCTCGGCGTTCGATGGCGGCGAGTTGCTTCGTGTATTGTTGGGGCAGCTGTGAGCTGCGGGCGAAGTGCAGCGCTTCGGTGAGCGTGGTGCTTGCAGCGGATTTGTCACCAGCGGCTTCTTGGATGTCGGCTTTGAGGGTGTAGAAGCGCAGCTTGCGAGGGCCCGCGGCCAGCGCGAGCGCGCGGTCGATCGCTGCGCGCGCTTCGGGTAGACGTTGCAGCGTGAGATAGACGCGCGCCAAGCGTGCGGCCGCATTGTAGTCCTCCGGCGCTTCGCGTTCGCTCTGCTCGAGCATCGGGATCGCACGCGCGGCCTGGTCGAGCGCGAGATATGCTTCCACGCGGTGCGGGTCCCACACTCTGCGCCGAGCAGGCTCGGTCTCACGCGCGGCCTGTGCGTCGAGCGCTTGGCTCCAGCTCTCTGCCAGGCGCTTCGACTCTTCGGGCTTCGTGTCCTTCAGCGCGGCGACCAGTGACAGGTACAAGCTCGAGCGATCGTCGAGCAGCACCGCGTCACTCGGCGTCTCCGCCAAGCTCGTGCCGAGCTCGATCAGCGACGGCCGGGCCGCGCGCTGCGGGGCATCGGCCGGCAATTGTTCGGCTGCATCGATCGCGTTCAGCACGACGTTCAAGCGCGCAGTGCTCGTGGGCATCGTCGGAGCCTCGCGCACCGCGAGCTCGACCGCTTCCGCCGAGCGATCGTTCTCCACGAGGCGCATCGACAGCGCTTCCGCGCTCTGCGCGCGACGCGGCCAGCCGGGCGGCGCAAGCTCGAGCGCGCGCTTGTAGAAGCCGATCGCTTGCTCGCTCTCCCCCGCAGCGCTCGCGCGCTGCGCGCGCAGCCAGAGCGTGTTGACCTCCGCAGCGTCCGCAGCTCCTAGCGGCGCGCCGCGCGCTCGCAACACGTCCTCCAGCACACCCGTCAGCTCACGCGCCGTGGCCGCACCGATCCACTTGAGCAGCGGCGTCTCTGTGCTCGGCTCGACCACCCAGAGCGTCGGCAAATTGCGCGTCGGGAAGCGCTGCAGAAAGTCCGCGTTGTCGCGACGCTCGGAGTCGATGGCCAGCCACACGAAAGAGCTCGAGAGCTTCGCGAGCGCAGGATCCGTGAGCACATACTGCTTCATGCTCAAGCACGTGTGACACCAGCTCGCCCAGACATCGACGAACAGTGGCACGTTGCGCTCGCGCGCGCTCGCGAGCGCCTTTTTGTAGTCGTCTTCGACGAACTTCAATGCGCCGTCCGCCTTAGCCTCGGCCACGACGGGCTCTTGCTTCGGCTCAGCGGCCGGTGATCGCTTGCAAGAAGCCGGGCTCAGAAGAAGTCCGATCGCACACAGGAGTCTCACGCTGCGACGCAGGTTGGACGGGCGATGTGCACGAGCGGCGATCGACATGGAAGCTCTCCTGTGAAGCCTCGACACTATGGCCGCCACCGTACGAGACGTCATGCACCGAGCAGCAAATGGCGCGATTTACTGTGCGCGCAGCGTTCGAAGATGGCCCGAGTGTTAACTGGTTACGTCACTCAGGCGCGAACCATCATGTCAGCAGATAGTCGGATGGAGAGCACGACACGATAGGCCACTCAGCTCACTGCGCGTGGACTGAACAAGTATCCGGACGCGGGCAAGCCGCTCACTGCGTGCCGTACTTCGGGGACGGTGTTATCCCCGACAAACAGGCGCGTTTCGTCGCATGCCTACATATCCTACCCGCATACCGAACGCTGCAGCCGTGCGATGCATGCGAGTGCCGCCGTGTGCGGCAGATCAGCGCGCTGCTCTCATGGCAGAACCGCCGCTGTGCCGAGCGATTCACGCATATGTTGCGGTTCTTTGAACGTTCGAAGTGAGTTGAGGCAAGCTCCGGCAAATCGGTGTGGAAGCGACGCGCGAGATCGCGCGCGCAGCGATCGGCAGATCATTGTCTGCATGACACCGAGCCTGGGATATGTCACCTCCGTCGTGCGTGCTCGCCAATCGCGCGCGTCGTAGGCGCAGCGCGATCCACATAACAACATCTGCAATCGCTCTGTCGTTTCTTAGCTGCGAAGAAGATCGCTCGCGTTGCATCGGAACGTGCTCGACGCGACGCATGAAAAATGTTTTGAATGGAGATCGGATCCCACACTTCGCTCAAAGTTACTGATAAGAAACACTGCGGACGCAGAGTAACGGCTAGGGGACTCGTTGTGTCGCCATATTATCTTGCTTCGCGCTGGCTTCGTCGTTGTTCACCGCAACTCACCGTCGCTGCAGCATGGATGCTGATTCCACTGCATGCAGACCATGCGGAAGCGCAGGTCGGTGTCGGTAACCTGTCGGGTCGCATCGTCGACGCTTCGACCGGAAAGCCTTTGGCAGATGTCGTGGTCACCGCCACGTCGCCTGGGCAGGTCGAGCAGATCGTCGTGACTGACAGTTCGGGTACATTCCGAATACCGAACTTGCCGCCCGGTGAGTACACGCTCAACTACGAAGCCGACACCTATCGACCCGTCGCGCGCTCCGGCATTGGGCTGACAGCAGGCACAACGTTGCGTGTCGACGCAGAGCTGTTGCCCGAGTTGTTGCGGGCAGAAGAAGTCACCGTCGTCGCGACGCCCCCGACGGTCGACGTCGGCTCGGCGCGTTCGGGCGTGACGCTCGATCAAGAGTTCACGAGCCGCATCGCGGTGGCGCCGCCGACCGGCAAGGGCGGTGGCACGCGCTCGTTCGAGACACTCGCGCAGGTCGCGCCTACAGCGAACGTCGACACCTACGGCGCCTCGATCGCCGGCACGACCTCGGTCGAGAACGTGTACATGGTCAACGGCATGTCGACCGGCGACCCGGGCTTTGGCTACAACGCCACCCCGCTCTCGATCGACTTCATCAAAGAAGCCAACATCGTCACCGGCGGCTATCTGCCTGAGTACGGCCGCGGCGGCGGCGGCGTGATCGAAGCGGTCACCAAGACTGGCACCAACGAGTTTCACGGCTCTGTTTGGGGCAACGTGTCCCCATTGCAGCTGACGCCCAAGTTCGCGCCGGCGCAGGACTCGATCCGCACCACCTCCAAGCTCGATTCGGTGCGCGACATCGGCTTCGACGTCAGCGGTCCGCTGATCAAAGACAAGATGTGGTTCTACCTCGGCGCGGATTGGTCGCGGCAGAGCTACCGCTTGACGCGCGATCTGATCGCGCTGCAGGTCGGTGACGACGGCAAGTATCTCTACGACGAGAACGGTCTGATCCGGTCGGATGCTATCCCTGGCACCCGTCGTGATTCGCTCGCCGACCAGACCAGCTTCCAGTACATCGGCGACGTCACCTGGCAGCCGACGCCGGACGACCGCATCAAGCTGACGCACTTCGCGACGCCGACCTGGAGCGGCGGCAACGGTACGTATTCGATCGACTACGAGACGGGCTCACCCATCGTCCTCGCGACGCCGGTGTCGGAGGGCGGTCGGCAATCGGGTACTTACAACGCGAACGCGTGGCGTCAGATCTTCGACTCGTACGACACGAGCTTGCGCTGGACGCACGCTGCGCTCAACAAGCGCCTGACGTTCGATACCATTCTAGCCTGGCACCACCAGCGTTCTGCAAACCTGGCCTCCGATGGTTCTGAAATCGGTGGTGGCGGACTGTCGAACACGCCGCTCTTCGTCTTCGGTCGCACGGTTCCCGAGCCCTATCCAATCACACGCTTCGAGACGCTGCCTGACCCCAGCGTGTGCGTGAACCCGGTGGCAGACGGGGATCCGATCTGCCCGACTGGCACCTACTACACAGGCGGTCCGCAGATCCTGCACGACCGCATCTTCGATCGCTATCAGGCGCGTGAGCTCGCGACGTTCGTGGCTGAGTTGCTCGGTCACCACATCGTGAAGGCCGGCGTCGAGGTGGAGTTCGGCAACTTCGATTACACCGGCAGCTATCCTGGCGGCCCAGTGCTGCGTGAGGATGCGAACGGCACCACCGTGCGCGACACGCGCCGCTTCGGCGGGCTGATCGCGCCTGACCAGCCGTACACACTCAAGCAGCTCAAGTACAAAGTGTCGGCGCTCAGCTTCGGCGCGTTCTTGCAGGACAGCTGGTCGATCATGGACAAGGTCACGCTGAACGCGGGCCTTCGCTATGACACGCAGTCGCTCTACACGGACCAAGGCGACCTCGGCATGACGCTCCCGAACCAATGGTCGCCGCGCGTCGGCCTGATCTTCGACCCGACCCAGCAAGGTCGCGCGAAGCTCTTCGCGAACTACGCGATCTATTACCAGTCGCTGCCGATGAACATCATGACGCGCGCTGGCGCGGGTGAGCCGCAGATCGTCGGCCGCCGTCCGCTCGCGAATTGCAATCCGGACGCTGGTGGCGACTACCCCGCCGGCTGCGACAACCCGGATACCCTGATTCCGCGCGGCAACGGTCCGGCGGATCCCAACCAGAACTGGTACTTGCTCGGCATCGGTCGCGTGGCCGTTGATCCGGATCTCAAGCCGCAGTCGAGCGACGAGTTCTCCGCGGGTGGTGAGTACGAGATCATCCCGGGCGGTCGCATCGGTCTCACGTATATCCATCGCTCCGCACGCACCGTGATGGAGGACGTGAGCCGCGACGAAGGCAGCACCTACTTCGTCGGTAACCCTGGCTACGGTCTCGCGTCGGACTTCCCAAAGGCCAAGCGCGACTACGACGCGGGCATCCTGCACTTCACCAAGACCTTCTCGAATACCTGGCTCGCTACTGCCAGCTACACGCTGTCTTACTTGCGCGGCAACTGGGAGGGCTTGTTCCGCGCCCAGACCGGTCAGCTCGATCCCGGCACGAACTCGGACTTCGATCTGCGTTCGTTGACCGTGAACCGCAACGGTCCGCTCGCGGCTGACACACGGCACGCGATCAAGGTCTTTCTCGCGAAGGACTTCGAGATCGGCAAGCAACACCACGTGACCTTGGGCGGAAGCTATCGCTCCAACTCCGGCTTGCCGACGAACTGGTTGGGCGGCCACGTGCTCTACGGCAACGACGAGGTGTTCCTCTTGCCGCGCGGCTCGGGCGAGCGTTTGCCCTGGCAGCACAGCATCGACGCGAAGCTGAGCTACACGTTCTTCGAGAGCCCGACCAAGACGCTCTCAGTCACAGTCGACGTGTTCAACTTGTTCAACTTCCAAGCCGAGGTCGACCGCAGTCAGCGCTACACGATTCGCCCTGTCGAGCCAATCACAGGTAGAGAGGTCAGCGAGGTCGCGTCGAACAACCGGATCGATCCGAACGCGATCCAGGCCGCTGATGGCGATCCGCGCGAGTTCTCTGACGATGACCGTTGGCGCTCGTTCGGCGCGCCGCAGCGCTACCAAGCACCTCTCACACTTCGCTTTGGCATCAAGGGGACGTTCTAATGAGACCGACAGTTGATAGTCAGACGCTGGTCGCGAGACTTGCGCGTGCGCGTGGCCGCACACTGACCTGGATTCTGATCGGAGGTGGCGTGGCCGCTGCCTCCGCCGCCGTGAGCTGCGATCAACCGAAGCCGTTTTGCATCGTCACGCCCGCGCCGTTCGCGGTGCGCTTGGATGAGGTCTCTAGAGAAGGCAACTGCGATGGCTTCGGTCCGGACGGCTTCAATGCCGACGCGGTCGTGGGCATCGCGCCCTTTTACCAACGCGACGACAGAGGCCAGCCCGACTACCGACGCGGCTCGATCGCTGTGCGCACCTCCGAGATCGGCGGCTTGGTCGCTGCAGCCGCGGACTTCGACGTCGAGAACAGCGCCAGGGATGGTCAGCTGTATTCGATGGGCGACTTCGCAGAGGAGCTGCCGGACGACAACGACATCTGCAGCGTTCCGGAGCTGTCGAGGACCCACTTGGTTCTCGAAGATTTGCCTGAAGTGCCGGACGACCCGGCCACCGCGGACGAAGACGAGAGTGTCCCCGCGCAGCCCGCACAGGACATCACGCTCGAATGGTCGAACGTGAAGATCGTCGTGTCAGCGGCGCTCTTCGGCTCGCAGATGGAAGCCGATCTGACCGACACGCGCGTGGCAGCCAACGGCGACACATGCACGATCAAGTACCACGCGCTGGGTCTGTCACCGGCTATCCACTGCTACAGGTCGGACGAGGAAGGAAATCCCATCGTCAAGGATGATGGCACGTACGACGTCGACCCTGAGCTTTGCAATCCCGAGGCCGATCCCGAGGCAGGTCGGTTCTCCGGGTCGGGCATCAGCCCACTTTCGAATACGCAGTGCGACGCCGTCACAGGCTACTGTCTTTTGCTCGGAGACAGCGTCCCGGCTTACAAGGAATAGAAGAACTTATGCGCAAGACATCAACACTGCAGAGTGCTCAGGCTCTCGCGCTGGCGGCCGTGTGTGCGATCGAGGTTGGCGCGTCCGGTCTGGTGCAGGCTCAAGCTCCAGCCACTCCGGTGCCCACCGCGCCGGTGGCACCAGCGCAGCCCCCTCCTCCCGCCGCACCGACCACGCCGCCGCCAGCTGCTGCGCCAGTCGCGCCGCCGCCAGCTGCGCCCGTGCAAGCCGCACCGGGCGCAGTGGGTGCACCGGGGGCCCCTACCGCGCCGGTTCCTGGCAGCACCACGGAGATCACAGCGCCGCCGGCAGACCCGAACGCTCCCGCGCTGCCTGAGGCTGCAGAGCCCACGTCGCCGCCCGCGTACGTCGAGCCGATGCAAGCTCCAGCCGATGCACCGCCGACCATCGAACCCGCACCCACGATCGATGAGCAGCTCGCCGTGGAGCCCAAGAGCAAAGTGCCGTCCTATGTGATGTGGGCTGTCGGCGGCGCGAGCTTGATCACGGGTACGGTGCTCGGAATCAGCGCGCTCACTGCGAAGTCCGACTTCGACGACAAACCCAGCTACGACGCAGCCGACAAAGTAGAGGGTCGCGCCGTCGCAGCGGACATCGCGCTCGGCTTGAGCGCTGTGTTGCTCATCACCGGAACCGTCTTTTACTTCCTGCCGGACTCGCAAGAGGCACGGCCTACCGCCCAAAACCCCAAGCGCCCGACCGCTCGCTGGCAGGTCGCCCCCATGCTCGGCCGCACCAACGGCGGCGCGCTGAGCGTCCAGTTCTGAGCGCGCGTGAGTGAGAAAGGCAACTGGTCGATGACCGCTTCCAACAAAACTTGGCTTGCTGTGGGTCTCCTGCTCGCGGGTGCGCTGAGCGCCTGCTCCAGCATCGTCTCGGTGGATCGCTCCAAAGTGGACGATGAACAGTACGAAGTTCCAGAGCCGCCGCCCCCGGACGCTGGCGCGGACGACGAAGACGCTGGCTGAGCTCGATTCCCTGACGCGACCCGCTCCTGCAGTGGGTCGCGTGTCCACATCTGCCGACGCGCGGTCCCTACCGTAGGCTGGTCATGACCTGGTAACTTGGGTCGCTGACCGCATGGACGCTCGCTCGACGGCTACGAACGACTCGACCGATCAGCTCCTCGCGGAGCTCCCCGGCGTGGTGATGGTCCGCGGCTGGCGGAACCTGGCGATCTGTGTGTGGACCGGGCAAGGGACGGGTCCTGCCGCAGCACTCGTAGGGCGAACGCTCGACCGGCCTGAGGCGCAGGGCCTGCGACAGTCGTTCATCCATGTGATCCACAACAAGCTTCCGCTGCCCGACAGCAACGCGCGGAAGATCTTCATGCAGCTCATGAAGGACCGCGCGCAGGGTCTCGCGTGCATCGGGATCGTCGTGCTGGGCAGCGGGTTCTGGGCGAGCGCGATGCGCAACGCGGTGATTGGCATGCGCGTGTTCGCGCCCAACACGTTCGACTTTCGCGTGTTCGGAGCCTGTGAAGAAGTGGTGAGCTGGCTGCCCGGCGCGCACGAGCGACAGACCGGGGTCGCGATTCCGTCGCTCGCGCTCGCGAAGTGGCTCAGCCATGCCCGCGAAGCTCTGCCCCCTACGGGCAGCGACGGCTGACCACGCTTCGCACCAACCGCCCTGCCACTGCGAGCATGGCAGCTCGCAGGAGGCGTCTTCATACGTTACTTGTTCGCGGCTTTGAGCTCTGCAGCTTTGGCCGCGCACAGCTGCTGGACACGTTGGTGGGCTGGGCGCGTGACCATGCGCTCGTTATACGCAACCAAGGCCGGAAGCTTGGGCAATGTGCCAAAGGCTAGGCCCCAGCCGACTGCGCTGCCGACATAGACGTCCGCGGCGGTGAAGCTCTTGCCACAGACGTAGTCGCGCGTCTTCAGCATGCCTTCGAGCGCGCTGACAGTTTCGTCGTACGAGCCGAAGCCCACCATGCCTTTGCGCTCGGGCGTGACTTGCCAGCCCATCGCTTTGCTCGTGACAGCTTGTTCGACCGGACCTGCACAGAACATGATCCAGCGATAGTAGTCGGCCAGGTGCTCGATGCTCGGCTTTAGGCTTGCCTGCGGAAAGGCCTCCGCCAAGTAGATACAGACCGCAGCAGCCTCCGTCACGACACGACCGTCGTGGATGAGCGTTGGCACTTTGCCCATCGGATTGATCTTCAGAAACTCGGGGCTCTTGTTGCCCGTCGGTCCCCACGCCAGCCACGTCGTTTCATATGGCTGACCGACCTCTTCCAACATCCAATGACCGATCATCCCACGGCTCATCGGGTTCGTATAATATTCGAGTGCCATCGCGCCTCCTTGATGCGTTCGACCATAGGCGCGCAGCTGTAGGCGTCAAGGACGACGAACGCGCGTAGCGCGTGTGTCAGCGCAACTCACACTGCAACGCGCAAGCCTGTCGCAGCTGATGCGTTTCGCCGCGATCAATTGCGATTTGTGTGACCATTTTCACAGAAAGGTACAGGCGCGCGTGGCTATAGCTCGTTTCAAGAGTCATAACCTTATGGTTGCGCGATCGACACCGCGCCGCCCCTAAGCGATGAGCGCTAGACCAGAAGCCGACCCGCAGATCGGGCGCACGCTCGGCGGGCAATACCGAATCGAAGCACTGTTAGGTGCCGGCGGGATGGGGCGCGTCTATCGTGGGCGCCAGCTCTCGGTGAATCGCTCGGTTGCGATCAAGCTCATCGCAGGTCAAGCGCCTTATCCGTCGGAGTGGGTGCGTCGTTTCCGGCGGGAAGCCGAGGCCACGGCAAGCTTGAGTCATCCGAACAGCGTGCGCTTGTTCGATTTCGGTGTGACGGAGTCGGAAGAGCTGTTCATGGTGATGGAGCTCTTGGAAGGCAGCGATCTCGCGCGCCAGCTGCAAGCGCGCGGGCCGTTGCCGCTCACAGAGGCGCTGTCGATCGCGCGCCAGGTGCTGCTTGCGCTATGCGAAGCGCACGCGCTCGGGATCACCCATCGCGACATCAAGCCGGACAACATCTTCCTCGCGAGCGTGCGCGGCGCGGACGTGGTCGCGAAGGTGATGGACTTCGGCATCGCGGGCATCGCACAGGCGCAGCGCAGCAGCCGCTTGACCGGTGCGGGCATGATCATCGGCACGCCGATGTACATGTCGCCGGAACAGGCTCAGGGACTGCGTGTCGACGGTAAGAGCGATGTGTACTCGCTCGGTGTGGTGTTGTTCGAGATGCTCACCGGGCGTCCGGTGTTCGAGTCGCACACCGCGGTGACGCTGCTGCTCGCGCACGTGGCGCGCGCACCGATGCGCCTGGACGAGGCCGGGGTCCAGCTGCGCGAGCAGAGCAACTTACAAGCGCTGCTCGATCGTTTGCTCGCGAAAGATCCGAGCGCGCGGCCGACCGCTGCGGAAGCGCTCGACACGGTGACAGCGCTCTCCTCTCGGCTCGGCGTCGCGGGTGCCACCGGGAGCATGCGCGCGATCGAACGCGAGGCACAGGTTGGCTCGGCACGCCGCGGTAGACAGTCCGCAGCGGAGCGCACCGGTACGCCGCCTCCTGATGAAGCAGGACTCGCACGCCGCGGTGAAGCTCCGCGTTCGACTGCCCTTCCCGACGAGCCAGCTCGCGCAACACACAGCGAGAGCTCGAGTGGAGCGGGCGACGTGCAGCGCGCGTTGGCAGTGGAGCGTTCATCGCGCGCTGAGACGCCGCGGCCTGGGAAGACACCGCCACCAGCCAGCAGCGCAGACGCGCCGGAGCACGCGCTGGGCGCAGAGAACACGCGTGCACCACGCGCTTCCAACGAACCAGAGGTCGCAGCGCGTGTGCGCGTCGACCGTGCACGGCGCAGTTCTCCACATGATCAGGAAGGCGCTTTCAGCCGTGACGCAGCACGGCCGGCTGAGCTGTCCAACGGAGCCAATCGAGCTCGGCACGCCCTCGCCGATGGTGAGGATCTTGCGCCGCCGTCGGCTGCAGGATCGGCGGCGGACAGTGCTGTCAGCGCCGC
>Ga0190269_10001156_pt1 | contig 12757 bp, 14 predicted proteins | sample Popmic249IS_FD_133749 | JGI IMG/M metagenome (GOLD analysis project Ga0190269, IMG submission 133749) | Populus adjacent soil microbial communities from riparian zone of Blue River, Arizona, USA - 249 IS | ecosystem: Environmental > Terrestrial > Soil > Riparian zone | place: USA: Arizona...
GTCGTGGGGGCTCAACCGGATGACCGCCGAGCAGCCGGACGGCACCGTCGCCGAGGCCTGGTCGCGGGGCACCCGGGTGTTCCGCCGGGCCGATGGTGAGTGGCGGATGGTGCACCAGCACGTGTCGTGGCCGATGGACGTGGCCACCGGCGCCGCACGGACGGACCTGCGCCCGAGCTGACGACCGGTTCGGGTCACGCGGCCCCCTCCAGCCGCGCGACCCGAACCGATCGGGTACGGAAAGCGCCAGGGCGATGCTCAGGCGCAGGTGGGAAGCTTGCCGTTGTGCCCGGCGGGAATCGGCAGACCGGCGTACATCCACCCCCGGTACCGGTCGGACGGCTGGGAGCTACCCCAGTTGTCGTTGGGCCGGTTGCTCGGCCAGCGGATCCGCAGCCAGACGGGCCCGGTCCGGTCGGCGATGTTCGGGTCGAAATCCGTGGTCAGCTGACAGTCGGCCCAGACGGTTCCGCCGTCGGGGACGGCCCCGACGTGCCGACCGTCGATCGTCGGCGTCGAGCGCACCCAGACACCGTGCGGTGTGCCGGCGAGGAGATACGGCGCGGGACGGTCGGACGGGGGATCGACGTGCGCGTACTGGCGGGAGAGCCGCTCCGCGTCGGCGCGGAGCTTCTCCTGGACCAGCTGACCGAAGGTCTGCCCGTCCGCGATGCCGTTGTTCACGACGTTGCCGTCCCCGTACTGGTGGTTGTTCTGGCCGGACTGCCGCTGGGAGCGGTCGGCGTGGTGGGCTTTGAGGGACACCACCACGACATTCACGACGATCGCCAGTCCGGCCAGGACAAGGCCCGCGCCGGTCAGCCACATCGTCGTTCGGGACACGCTCATCGTCATGGGGGTTCTCTATCCTTTCCCGATGCGGTGACTTTCGCGGTGCCACCTGGTGCGGTACGGATATGGTCGTTTCCATGGCGGTACGTCAGTCCCAAGACGTTCACGCGGTCGCGCGCGGTGTCGGGATGACGTCCGGATGGGGGTCACTGCCGACGGTGCACCCGAGCGCTGGAACGTGCGGCGGCACGGCCGCTGGAACATTCGCTGGAAATTTCGCCGGTCCCTTGCCCGGCGGTCGGCGGACCGGCCGACCGAGGTGCGAGTGATGGACTCCGTCGCCGCTGGAGCGTCAGCGCTGGAGTTCCGGTTACTCGGCCCGCTCGAGATCGTCCGGGGCGATCAGCCGATCGGGATCAAGAGCACGCCGAAGGCGCTGCGAGCACTCGTGGGTCTGCTCTACGACGCGCCCAAGTTCGTCAGCGTCCACGACCTTCGCAAGCGCATCTGGGACGACCCTCCGGGGGTCCAGCAGCAGCACCAGCTGCTGCACAAATACATCAGTTGGCTTCGCAGGGATCTCGGGCAGGACCGTGAGCTGATCGAGTTCCGGCGGGACGCCGGCTACCGCATCGCGGTCGATCCCGGATCCATCGACGCCCGGCGGTTCGTGGAGCTGGTCACCGGCGCAGGTCGGGAGGCGGCGCGCGACCCGCACGGGGCGATGGCCGTGCTGGAACAGGCACTGGGCCTGTGGCGGGGTGCGGCCCTTGCCGGGCTCGGAGACGGCTGGCTCGAACGGTACCGGGTGGATCTGGAGGGGCGCCGCGTGGCGGCCCGGCTGCAGTTGTGCCGGTTGCGGCTGGCTGCGGGTGTCACCACCGACCTCCTCGAGAGCCTCGCTCAGCTCCACCTCGACGCTCCGGCGAACGGTGCGGTCGCCGAGCTCCTCATCGCCGCGCTCACCGAAGCCGGCGAGTTCGACCGGGCGCGTCAGGTGTACGACGGTCTGGGTGAGCAAACGCGGAGTCGGCTCGCCCCCCGTCTCGGAGCCGACGTAGGTGAGCGGTTCGCGGTGCCTGGTCCGGTTGCCGGAGCCCCAACCGGCCCGGCCGCGGCGCCCGGGACCGGTTCCGTCGCCGCGCCGAACCTCCCTCATCAGCTCGGGGCGGCACTACCCAACTTCGTGGGGCGAACGGATGCGCTGCGCCGCCTCGACGCGGCCGTCGCGCCGGACGCGCCGGGTGGCCCGGCCCGCGTTCTGATCATCGACGGGCAGCCCGGTGTCGGGAAGACGGCGCTCGCCCTGCACTGGGCTCATCGCGTCGCGGCGCGATTCCCGGACGGTCAGCTCTTCCTCGACCTGCACGGGTTCGATCCGACCGGCACGCCGGTGAAGCCGGCTGCGGCTGCCAAACGTCTGCTGGTCGGCTCGGGCATGGACAAGCGCCGCATCGAACCCGACCCGGAGGAGCGCCTCGACCAGTACCGCACGGAACTGGCAGGACGCAGTGTCCTCCTCGTCCTGGACAACGCGGCGAATGCCGAGCAGGTCGCTCCTCTCATCCCGGCTAGCCCGGGGTCGCTCGTGCTGATCACGAGCCGTCGCGACCTGACCGGCCTCCGCGTCCGGCACGCGGCCCGCTCCGTTCCGCTGGGCCTGCCGGAGCCGGTCGAAGCGGCGGAGATCCTGCGTAGCCACCTCGACGGGCGAGCCGTCGAGCCGGAGACGGTCCGAGAGATCGTGAGCGCGTGCGAGCGGCTGCCCCTCGCGCTCGCGATCGTCGGTGCGCGGATTTCGGGGAGCCGCCGGGAGGAGGTATCCGGGATACTCGACGGTCTGTCCGAGGGGCTCGCCGCATTCGACACGGGGGAGGAGACGACCGACGCGACGGCGGTGTTCCGATGGTCTTACCTCCAGCTCCCCGACTCGGAGCAACGAACGTTCCGCCTTCTCGGGCGGCATCCGGGCCCGGAACTCGGCGTGGACGCCGTTGCCGCGCTCTGCGATCTCGGCCAGGAAGCGGCAGCCGACAGCCTTGCCGAGTTGCGGGCCGTACGACTGATCGAACGAGCGGCGGCCGGACGCTATACCTTCCATGATCTCCTCCGGAGGTATGCCGCGGATCTGGAAGCACCGAGCGAGGATGCCGAGGCTCTCCACCGCTTGCTCGTCTTCTACGTGCACTCCGCCGACCGGTGCGCGACCCGGATGCGCCGGCATCGCCAGCCGCTGGACCTACCGCCGCTGCTTGCGGGGGTGCGGCCGGTCGGCGCCGCTACCGAGCAGGATGCGATCTCCTGGTTCACCACCGAATATCCGGTGCTGCGCCGTCTGATCGCGCGGGCCTCGGAACTAGGCCACCCCGCGTACGGCTGGAGGCTTCTCGCCACGATGGTCGACTACCTCGACTGGCAAGGGCTCTGGGACGACTGGGCCGAGCTGGCCGAGATCGCGCTGGCCACCTGTGAGTTGGCCGGAGATCGACCGGGCTATCGTCGCTCCGAACGCAGTCTGGGGCGCGCCCTCGTCCAACTAGGGCAGTACGAGAAAGCCGAAGTGCATCTGAGCGGAGCCTTGGCCGACTTCCGAGAGGCCGGCGATCGTGACGGCGAGATGCGCCTGCATCACGATCTGGGCGACCTGCGCATCCGGCAGGGGCGGCTGCCGGACGCACTAGCCGAGACCACGGCGTCCTACCGGATCGCCGAGGAGCTGGGCAACCGTCAGGAACAGGCCACCGCCCTCGGCGGGATGGGGTGGTGCCATCTGCAACTCGGTGACTACGACGCAACGGTCGAGTGCTGCCGCCCGGCCATCGACGTGCACCGGGAGACGGCATTCGCCAGAGGCGAAGCGGCCGCGCAGGACACCTTAGGGGTCGCCCTCTCGAAGCTCGGCCGGTACGACGACGCGGCGCGCTGTCTGGAACGCTCGGCGGGCCTGTGCTGGCAGGTGGGCGACATGCCCAACCGGGCGGGAGTGCTCGACCACCTCGGTGACTGCCGTGCGGAGGCGGGCGACCGCGAGGCGGCCAGGGCGGCCTGGAACTCCGCGGCCGGCATCCTGCGGGAGTTGCGTCATCCGGCTCTCGCGGCGGTCGAGGCCAAGCTCAGCGCTGACTCGGGCACCGGACCGGCGTCGTAGCTCCGCGATTCGTCGGTGTTCCCGTGGCGCCCGGCCGCGGGCGCGGAGTACACCGACGGGCACCCCGAGTACTGGGTGCGGCTGACCGCACGCGGCCAGGGCGCTGCCCTACACCTTCGACGTTCCCGCGCCATTCCGCGTGTCCGACGCCGACGCCGGCGCCGGCTGGCGGAGCGGGGAGCTGCGCACCTACGGGATCGGCTTCGCCGACCCGGCGACCGGCTCGGTCCTGGGCGTCGATACGCCGAGCGCCGCCGGGCGGGCTCCCGAGTGGCTCCTTCTCCGCACCGCTGCCCGCTCCGGTGCCCTCCGACATAGGGGGCATGCGTAACCTGCTGCACACCGCCTCCGCCCCGGCCTTCTCGGTCGCCGCGCTCGCCACCGTCACCGCCGCCGTCGCGGTCGCCGCAGGCATCGCCACCGCCCCCGCCACGATCGCCGCGGCCTCGTCGGCGCCGGCCGGTGTCGTCACCGACGGCACCACCGTCCGCTACGCGGGTCTGAGCGTGCGCGTCCCCGCCGCAGGCGAGGGTGTCCAGGCCGCCGCCCAGAGCACCTCGGGCGACATCACGCTGACCGTCAGCCGCACCGTCGACGGCGCGGTCGTCGTCAAGACCGACACCCACCGGCACGGTCAGGCCGACGAGCACGGCGTCGCTCAGGCCGCCACCGCGATCAGCACCCGCCCGTCGGCCGCCAAGACGTGCACCGACAGCGCGTACACCCTCTCCGGCTGGAAGCTGCCGTCGTTCACCTGGTACTACAACCCGGCCGGGACGCCGGCCTCCCTCGCCGGCACCGCCGCATCGGCGATCAGCACCGCGACCCAGGCGCTGAGCACGGCCTGCGGTCAGAAGAGCCTCAAGCTCGTTCCGTCCTACGCCGGCCAGACCTCCGCGGAAGCGCAGGTCGGCACCGCGGGCAACTGCACCGGCAACGACGGCCGCAACGTGATCGGCTGGCGCGCCGGCGCCGGCAAGTGGCTCGGCATGACCTGCACCTACTACAAGACTGTCAACGGCAGGAACACGGTGACCGGCACCGACACCGCGCTCAACACCCAGTACCGGTTCTTCACCTCGACCGCGAACTGCACCAGCGCCTACGACCTGCAGTCGGTGGTGCTGCACGAGCGTGGTCACTCGCTCGGCCTCAACCACGTCGACCAGACCACGCACGCCAGCGCCGTCATGACCCCGGCGCTCTCGCCCTGCACCGCCGGTAAGCGCACGCTCGGCCTGGGCGATTACCGCGGCCTGGCCGCGATGTACGGCACGAACTGACACAGACCCGCGCGTAGCCCCCCGTCTCGCGCGCTCCCGGCGGTCCGTCGGCGCCCCTCGCGCCGACGGGCCGCCTTTGTCATGGCAACGACGTAGCTATGGCAACGGCGTGGCCGTCACGGCGACGCAGCCGATTGCCGCGGGACGGCCCGTCGCTGCGGGCGGGCCGTTGCGGCGGAGCAGCTCCCGGCTGCTCCGCGCGGTTTCAGCGGCGGCGGTACCACGGGGTCGGGGTCGCGCGCCGGCGGCGGCGGACGCCGACCAGCACGAGCACCAGGACCGCGGCGGCCCCGGCGCCGGAGACGGCCCGGGCGCGTGGGCCGGACTCGGCCGCGGTGCGCCGAACCGTTCCGGTGTAGCCGCGCGTCCGCTCGAGGGCCGGTCCGGTCTTGGCGCGCGCGCTGATGGTGGCGCGGGCCGCCGTCTGGCGAGCCCGCGCGCGCGTCGCCGCGAGCCGGGCCCGGGCGCGGCCACGGACGTCGGTCTTCGCGGCCAGTGCGTCGACGGTATCGCCCAGGTCGGCCCTGGTCTCCGCGATCTCGGCGCGGATGGTGTCCGGATCGGTCGGTGCCGGGGACGAGGGGGGAGGGGACGTGGTCATCGGTGTGCGCGCTCCTTGATGATCTGGGCATCGGTCTTGATGCCCTCGACGGCTTCGGCGGGCAGCGGCGGCGTCGCCTGGGACAGGTTCTTCTTGCCGAGCAGCGCAACGATTCCGGCGACGACGAACAGGACGGCCGCGACGATCAACGCGGACGCCCAGATCGGCAGAACGAGCGCGAGTGCGGCGATCGCCGCGGTCAGCAGGGCGCCGACCCCGTACAGGGCGACGACGCCGGCGCCGCCGAAGAGGCCGGCGCCGACGCCGGCCTTCTTCCCTTTCCGGGTCAGCTCGATCCGGGCGAGCGCGAGCTCGTCCCGGATCAGGGTGGAGACCTGTCCGGTGATGCGGGTGATCAGCTCACCGGTGGACAGCTCACCGGGGTCGGCCGGGGATGCGACGGGTTCAGCCATACGGGCCTCCTCGATGCTGATCGTTCGGGGATACCCGGGCGACACCGTCTCAATCGATCCGGCACCGACGGCCGGAACGTCCGGGCGCGATCAGTCGCGCGGCCGGGCCGCGGCGTGGACGCGCAGCTCCAGGTCGACGAAGGCGCCGATCATCGCGCGGTAGGTGGCCTCCACCACGGCGGGGTCCGCGCCGGACTCGGTGGCCAGGGCCCGGACCTTCGCGATCACCTGCTCGACCCGGCCCGGAGCGCGGACCGCCGCGGCGCCCGTCTTGAGCCGCCCGGCGCGCCGGACGAACTCTTCCCGGCGGGCGATCAGGCCGACGATCTGCCGGTCCAGCTCGTCGATCCCGGCCCGGACCTCGTCGAGTGGCGAAACGCTGGTGCTGCTGGTGGCGTCGGTCATGGCTGCACGCTATGCCGCGCTGTCGCGTATGCAGCAACGCCTGTAGGCAGATACGCGGAGCACAGGGTTCCATCGACGAAGTCGTGGGTACGCAGTGGTCGTTAACGGACATGCGGAAGGTCGAACAGTGAACACGTTGGCCGGCCCTCTGGCTCGGAGTCTGGTGAAGCTGGCCGGAACGCCGGACGATTCGTCCGACGTGGATGACCGATTGGTGGAGCTCGCCCAGCTGGCGGCGGAGACGCTGCCCGCGGTCGACTACGCGTCCACCACGGCTCTGCGCGCGGACGCCTACACGACGGTGGCCGCGTCGAGCGCCCTGGCCTCGGCAGTGGACGAGGCCCAGTACGCGGACGGCGGCGGGCCCTGCCTCGAGGCCCTGCAGTCCGGCGTGCCGGTCACGGTCACCGACGTCACGACGACGATGAAGTGGCCCGGCTTCCGGCGGACCGCCGGCCGCCTCGGTCTGCACTCCTCCGTCTCGGTGCCGCTGTTCGCCGGACGTGGCGACGCGGTGGCGTCGATGAATCTGTACGGGCGGGACGCGGTCGCGATGGCCGACCTGGCCAAGCACGTCCGCGGGGCGTTCGACCCCGTGCCGGCACAGCCGTCCGGCTCTCCGGTGATGACCGGAGCCGACGACCTGGCGGCCGGGCTGGTGCAGGCGCTGGCCGTTCGCGACCGCATCCAGCTGGCCATCGGCATCCTGGTGGAGCGCGACCGGTGCTCGGCGACGGAGGCCTACCTGTCGCTGCGGGTGTGCGCCGCCGAGGCCGGCGTCCCCCTGCCCGACATGGCCACCAGGACGCTGCGCGAACTCGACTGAGCACTCGGGCCCGGCCCGCCCCGACCGGCGCTCCCCGGGACGGGCGGGTAATGTAACGCTGTTCCTGCCGTCGACGGTGAGGAGCAGCGTCAAGGAGTGGCGTGGACTGGCCCACCCGGTGGGCTTCGTCGCCTTCGTCGGATCGCGGCGGAGGACATGTCGAAACGCCGCTCAGCCGTGCCCGGAGGACGGCGTTTCCTGTATCAGGGACAACAGCAACGTGGAAGCTGGTGACCGCCTCCTCGGCGGTGAGGCAGGTCTCCCGCCCTCGGCGGCGGCCGGGCTGGCTGAGCTCGGTCGCATCGTCCTCGCGGACACGTCGCTGGAGCAGGTGCTCGAGCGGGTCGCGACGCTCGCCCGCTCCGTCGTGCCGGGTGTGATGGAGGCGTCGGTCACGCTGGTCGTCGGCGATCGTCCGGGTACCCCGGCCTTCACCGGCCCGCTCGCGCTGGATCTGGACGAGGGCCAGTACGAGAGCGGCTTCGGGCCGTGCCTGGACGCCGCGCGGGGCGGCGAGGTCATGGTCGTCGAGGACATGGCGAGCGAGACCCGGTGGCCGGACTACTGTCCCAAGGCGCTCGCGCTGGGAGTGCGCAGCGCGCTGTCGGTGCCCCTGCCCGTGCAGGAGCACGTCGTGGGCGCGCTGAACCTCTACGGCGACGCCCCGAACGCCTACGCGTCCGAGGCGGTGGAGCTGGCCGTGGTGTTCGCGAGCTACGCCGCCGTCGCGGTGGCCAACGCGCATCTCTACGCCGAGACCGCGGATCTGGCCGAGGGCATGCGCCAGGCGATGGCGTCACGGGCGATGATCGAGCAGGCCAAGGGCATTCTGATGGCTCAGCACCGCTGCTCGGCCGACGAAGCGTTCAGCCTGCTGACGACGATGTCGCAGCGCATGAACCGGAAGCTGCGCGACGTCGCGGCCGGCCTGGTGTCGCGCGCGCAGCGGGCGGCGGTACCCGCCCCCGACGCGCCCGCCCCCGACGCGCCCCACCCCGACGCGCCCCACCCCGACGCGCCCCGCCCCGCCGCACCCCGCCAGGACCCGGCCCCGGGCAACCGGGTCTGATTCCCGGATCGGCCAGGAAATGCCCTCCTACCGACCCGGATAGGGGGCACTTTCTGGCCGATCCGCGTTGGCGGCTCGTGTGCGGGGTATCGACCCGGCATGACGACAGAGGACAAGACCGCACCGGGCGCCTGGTCCCGCCGGGCCGCACGAATCACCCTCGGCGCGATCGTCGGCGCCGTCGCCGGGCTGCTCGCCGGCCTGGCCCTGCTCCTGCTCGACGCGTCGGACAATCCGTTCTGGACCGCGAGCATCGGCCTGGGCGTCGGCGCCGTCGCGACCGCGGCGTGGGATCTTCTCGCCCCCGACCTCGCCGGTCGCCGCCGGTCCTGAGCCGATCAGCGGTTAGCCGCCTCCGCGTCGGGTAACCGGGGGTCTCCGGCCCCGCAGACGGCGCGGCCGGCGAACGGGAGGTCAGACCGTGGGCGCCGACGACAAGCTGAGCAACAAGGCCGAGGAGCTCGGCGGCAAGGTGAAGGAAGGCACCGGCAAGGCGACCGGTGACAAGGACCTGGAGGCCGAAGGCAAGGGCGACCAGGCCGGTGCGAACCTCAAGCAGGCCGGCGAGAAGGTCAAGGACGTCTTCAAGTCCTGATTCGCACTCCGCAGCGCGGCGGCCGGGCCCTGGAGTCCGGCCGCCGCGCTGTGTACGGGCTGTCTCAGGACACCGTGATGACGACGCCCGGGCTGCCGAACGACTCGTAGAGCTGCACCTTGGCGATCTTCTGGTCCTTCGGGATGTCCCAGGCCACGGTGATGTCGACGCTGCTGCCGGGGTTGACGTCGCCCAGGAACTTCGAGCTGTCCTTGTTCGAGGCGACGGTGGCCGCCGTGTCGGCCTCGTAGGACTGCCCCGACTCGGTGATCGCGTCGCTGGCCCCCGCCGCGACCAGTGAGATGTTCTCGTTGCCGACGTTCTTCAGCGTGGCGTCGGCCAGGCAGTACTGACCCTTCGCGGTGTGCTTGGCGTACTGCCCGACCTCGGCGACGCCGCACTTCACCGACTTCAGCGTGAACTCCGCACCGCCGTCGCGGATCGGCTGGTTCAGCGTGCCCTCGGAGCCGGTGGCCGCGCTACCGGTGTCGTCGGGCTCGGGCACCCCGCTGGTCACGGCGGGCGGGGAGAAGCTGTAGCCGCCGGGGTCCGACGCGGTGCCGGAGTCAGAGTCGTTCCCGCTGAACACCAGCGCGCCGACGACGCCGAAGATCAGGCATAACGCGACGACGCCGCCGATCACGATCAGCGCGATCTTGCCGCCGGACGACTTCTTCGGCGGCTGCCCGAACCCCGGCTGCCCGAACCCCGGCTGCCCGAAGGGGGGCTGCCCCTGGGGCGGCTGGCCGTAGGGCGCCTGTCCGTACGGGGCCTGTCCGTAAGGCGCCTGGCCGTGGGGGCCCTGACCGGCGGACGGCTGGCCGTAGGCGGCCTGTCCGTACGGCGGCTGTCCGTAGGAGGGCTGCCCGTACGGCGCCTGCCCGTACGGCGTCTGCCCGTACGGCGCCTGACCTTGGGGGTCCTGCCCCCCGCCGGGCTGACCGGAGGACGGGAAGGCCGGGGGTGCGCTGGCCGGGGGCTGCGCCCCCGGGTCGTACGGCCCGCCACTGGACGGCCCGCCACTGGACGGCCCGCCGCCGGACGGCCCGGCACCGGACGTCGGCGGGGGAGTGCCGTACGGCTGCTGCGGGTCGGAAGGGTACGTCATGGCTAGCGACCGTACCGGTGCCGTGCGAACCGGTGCCCGGGCGCCAGTACCGCCGGCGAATCGGGGCGTCGGGGTCAGGCTCGCCAGCACGTGGCCGCGAGCGCTGCGACACCGGCGCGCCGCGACAACCGATCAACTCCGCGCCATCACGCCGAGCCCCGCGCCCGTGCGCCAGGTGGGGCGCATCGCGATCTCGCTCAGCCGCCATCCGTCGGGCGTCCGCCGCGCCGCGGCCCGCAGCACCCCACCGGCGACGAAGTGCGACGCCAGCTCCGCCGGGTCGTGCCGCCCCTCGCCCCAGAGGTGCACGGCCTGCACGTTCACCCGGAGCCGCGCGACGTCCCCGTCGAGCTCCACCAGGTGGTCGGTGAGCATGTGCTGCGTGGCCCGGAAGCGCGCGAAGCTCTCGGACTGCCGGGAGAGGATCGCCTCCCGGCCGGTCACCGTCGTCCCGTTGGGCCGAGTCATCGTGGCGTCCGGGGTGAACGTCGCGGCCACGACGTCGGCGTCGAGCCGCTTGTCGTCGACGGCGGCGAAGTAGGCGCTGAGCAGAGCGGCGAGCGCGGAGCGCTCGGAGATGGCATCCATGGCTACAGCGTAGCCATATCGGCTACGCTGTAGCCATGGAAACCTGGACGGGGCAGCGCCCGCCCCGGCGCCGCGGTGCACCGGACCTGGCGCAGGTCGTCGATGCCGGTGTCCGGATCGCCGACGCGGAGGGGCTGCCCGCCGTCTCGATGCGCCGCATCGCCACCGAGCTGCGCTCGGGCACCGCCTCGCTGTACCGGATCCTGGAGAGCCGCGAGGAGCTGCTCGACCACATGGTCGACGCGGTGCTGGGCAGTGCCCTGCCGCCCGCCGCGTCCGGGGACTGGCGCCATGACCTGGCCGGGGTCGCCCGTAACCGCCGCTCCCTGCTGCACTGCCACGCGTGGCTCGGCGGACAGCTCGCCGGGCGCCCCGCGCTCGGCCCGAACGCGCTGCGCCACCACGAGAGCGCGCTCGCGGCCACCGCCGCGCTCACGGACGATCCGACGATCGCGGGCAGCGTGGTCGAGGTCGTGTTCGCGTACGTGCTCGGCGCGGTCGCCCGGGAGCTGGCCGCCGGCGAGGCCGCTCGCCGTACCGGGCGCAGCGAGGAGGCGTGGCGCGCGGGCGTCGGCCCGTACCTGCGGCGGGTGCTCGACAGCGGCGAGTACCCGCACCTGAGCCGGACCGTCCGGGAGGCGGCGGACCTGGACGCGGACGCCCGGTTCGAGTGGGGGCTCGCCCGCGTCCTGGACGGTGTCGCGGCCGCGGGGGTCGTCCGGAGGGATGCGTCGTGATCAGCCCACCGAAGGCCCGCCCTGGTGACCGGATCGCGGTGCTCTCGCCGTCGTTCGCGGCGGCCGGCGCGTTCCCGGCCGTGCACGAGCAGGCGATGCGCCGGCTGACCGAGGTGACCGGCCTGGTGCCGGTCGAGTACCCCACGACGCGTGCGGTCGGCGCCTCCCCGCGCGCCAGGGCGGCCGACGTGAACGCCGCGTTCGCCGACCCGTCCGTCCGGGCGATCCTGACCGTGGTGGGCGGGGAGGACCAGATCACGGTCGTACCGCACCTGGACGCCGCCCTCCCGCTCGCCGATCCCAAGCCGTTCCTCGGCACCAGCGACAACACCAATCTCCACCAATGGCTGTGGGGACTCGGGATCGCAAGTTTCTACGGCGGCTCCTCGCAGGTGCACCTGGGGCCCGGGCCCGCGGTCGACGCGGTGCACGCCGCGTCGCTGCGGGCCGCGCTGCTCACCGGGGAGCGCCTGGAGATCACCGACCCCGGCGAGTCGGAGGACTTCGGCGTCGACTGGGCCGATCCGCGGGCGCTCTCGGCGTTCGGGGAGCGGGAGCCGACCGAGCCGTGGAGCTGGTCCGGACCAGCGCGAACGGTGACCGGCGCAACCTGGGGCGGGTGCCTGGAGATCCTGGAGTGGGTGCTCACCGCGGGGCGCTTCCGGTGCGATCCCGCGGCGCTGGAGGGCGGCGTCCTGCTGCTGGAGACGTCCGAGGAGCTGCTCCCCGCGCGTAACGTCGGCTGGATCGTGCGCGCGCTGGGGGAGCGCGGGCTGCTGTCGGCCGTGGACGCCGTGCTGCTCGCGCGCCCGCCGGTGTCGGACTTCGCGCGTCGCCCGCCCGCGGCGGAGCGGGCCCGCCTGCGGGCGGCGCAGCGGGACGTCGTCACCGAGATCGTGGGCCGGTACAACCCGGACGCCGTGGTCTGCGTCGGTGTCCCCTTCGGTCACACGCGGCCGCAGTGGATCCTTCCGCACGGCGGAGCGATGACCGTGGACGGCGCAGCCCGGCGGATCTACGCCGACTACGCCTAGTACTGCAACGGCAGCTACTGCGCCTCCGCGCCGACCGCCGGAAAACCATTGTCAATGGAAGTTTTCACGCGCCCCCACGCACAAAAACTGACATCGACGCACCTCGCCCCACCGCTCAAACCGGCATGAGCCCCGAACCGGACAGGACGCTAGCGGAA
>Ga0190269_10001157_pt1 | contig 12754 bp, 11 predicted proteins | sample Popmic249IS_FD_133749 | JGI IMG/M metagenome (GOLD analysis project Ga0190269, IMG submission 133749) | Populus adjacent soil microbial communities from riparian zone of Blue River, Arizona, USA - 249 IS | ecosystem: Environmental > Terrestrial > Soil > Riparian zone | place: USA: Arizona...
CTTCCATGATCTTGGTGGTCGGGTCGTCGAGCTGCGCGGGGGTGAAGCCGTTCTTGATCAGCTCCTCGCGCGGGATGCTGGCCGGGCGCTTGCAGACCTTGCACAGGCCGCGCGCCAGGCGCTGGGCGATGATCAGCGTCAGCGTCGAGGCCAGGTTGTAGGCCGGGATGCCCATGTTCATCATGCGGACGATGGTCTGCGGGGCATCGTTGGTGTGCAGCGTCGACAGCACCAAGTGGCCGGTCTGGGCGGCCTTCAGCGCGATTTCCGCGGTATCGAGGTCGCGGATTTCGCCGACCAGGATGACGTCCGGGTCCTGGCGCAGGAAGGCTTTCAGCGCCGCGGCGAAGGTCAGGCCGACTTTCGGGTTGACGTTGACCTGGTTCACGCCCGGCAGGTTGATTTCCGCCGGGTCCTCGGCGGTCGAGATGTTGATGTCCTCGGTGTTGAGGATGTTGACGCCGGTGTACAGCGACACGGTCTTGCCCGAGCCGGTGGGGCCGGTCACCAGGATCATGCCCTGCGGTTCCTTCAGCGCCTTGAGGTAGGCCTCTTTCTGGGCCGGCTCGTAGCCGAGCGCGTCGATGCCGAGCTGCGCGCTGGACGGATCGAGAATACGGGCGCAGATCTTCTCGCCAAATAGTGTCGGGCAGGTGCTGACACGAAAATCGATTGATTTTGTCTTTGACAAATGCAGCTTGATGCGGCCGTCCTGCGGGATGCGGCGCTCGGCCAGGTCGAGCTTCGACATGACCTTGACGCGCGCGGCGAGGCGGCCGCCCATCTGCACCGGCGGCGTGGCGACGATCCTGAGCTCGCCGTCCTTGCGGTAGCGGATGCGGTAGTTCTTTTCGTACGGCTCGAAATGGATGTCCGAGGCGCCCTGGTTGATCGCGTCGAGCATGATCTTGTTGACGAAACGCACGATCGGCGCGTCGTCGGCGTCGCCGGACGTGGCGACGTCGACTTCGGCTTCGAGGTCGCCGCCCTCGGTTTCGAGGTTCTCGAGGTCGGCGTCGTCGACGTTCATGCTGGTCGACTGCTGGGCCGACAGCGCCGTGTCGATCAGCTTCAGCAGCTTGTCTTCCTCGACGACGATCGCTTCGGTGGAAAGGTTCGTGGCGAACTTGATCGCGTCGAGACCCGGCAGGTTGGTCGGGTCGCCGATGCCGACGTACAGGCGCTTGCCGCGCTTGAACAGCGGCAGCACGCGGTGTTGCCGCATCAGCTTTTCGGTGACCAGCTTGACCGTATCGGAGTCGATATCGACGGCGGACAGGTCCAGCATCGGCACGCCGAAGGCGTTGCTGGCGGAGTGGGCGACCTTGGCCGGGGACGCCAGCTTGTCGTCGATGATCTGGCTGACGATCGACAGGCCGGCCTTCTGGGCCTTGGCCTGGGCTTCGCGCGCCTTGTCCTCGGCCAGCACGCCGTCCGCGACCAGTCGGCGCGCGAGGCCACCAAGACCTGCCCCTGGCATCGAGGCTGACGAAGGCGAAACAGCCATCCCCGCTCCCTCTATTGCTATAAGAATCCGGCGTTTATCTTACTCGTTTTCGGTAGGCTCGCTACGCCAGCGCGCGCGCGCCCGGTTTCGGCTCTAATGCCGTCGTTCGGTGCTGACGCCGACCCGGCGGCCATTGAAGGAAGGCAATCCTGTCGTTTCGAATGAACTTTGGGAAGCGCACGGCTACCCTGGTGTACCCGGCGCTGATCGGCCCGGGAGCGTCTGTGGACGGCGACGCGCCCGAGGCGGTTCGCCCATGAGCGCGGCCGGCAAGCCGGAGAGCAGTGCCTCGGGAACCGTCGCACTGAGCCTTGGCCTCGTGGTCCGGGGAGCCTTGCAGGCGGCCTTGTTCGTCGTGCTGGCGCGCATTCTGGGGCCCGCGGAACTGGGCCTCTTCACCGCCGTGCTGTCGGTGATGAGCATCCTCTGCCATTTCACGGGACTGGGCACCGGAATACTCCTGGTGCGCGATATCTCGGTCGATCCCGCGGCTTACGGCCGGGTGCTCGGCCGGAGCGTGTTGCTGACTGCGGTCACCGCGCTGCCCGTCGCCGCGCTGGGAGGGGTGATTGCCTTTGTCCTGCTTCCGCCGGGCACGGGGAGCGTGCTGATCGTTTGCGTGGCACTTGCGGAGGCCGCCGTCACGCCGTTCGTGGACCTCGCCGGCCGGGCTTGCCAGTCCACGAAGAGTTTCCGGTTGATGGCGGGCGCCACGATCGCGCCGATTGCGGCCAGGCTCGTGTTCCTGTGCGGCCTCGGCGTTACGGCGGGTGAAGCCAACGCGGCGCAGTGGTCCGTCGCCTACCTGTTCGCCAGCGTCGTTGCGTGCGCCGTCATCTGGTGGCTGACGCTGGCCCGCCTCGGTCGCCCGACGCCCGCCTGGGCCGGAGCCCCGGCCGCGATCCGTGAGGGCCTTCACGTCGCCATATCCAACGTCGCCATCCGCGCCAATGCCGACGCCGACAAGGCGATCCTGGCGCGGTTTGCCTCGGCTCACGACGTCGGGCTCTACGCGGTCGCCCAGCGCTTCGTCGAGTTGGCCATCATCCCGATCCTTGCGGCGCTCGAATCTTCGCTGCCCGGTTTGTTCCGTTCCGGACATGCGGGGATCGGCAGCGCATTGCGCGCAGCGGTGCTCGCCGGCCGGGTCCCTCTCGCGTACGCGTGCGTCGCGTCGATCGTCCTGTTCGCCGGCGCGCCGGTGCTGGAGTGGATCCTGGGAGAGCCCTATCGGCCGGCCGTCGATGTCCTTCGATGGCTGTCGGTCCTGCCGCCGATCCTGTGTGCGAGGTACTTCTTGCGCGGCATCCTGCTGAGCGCGTCGCGCGTGAGGTTGAGCGGCGCGATCGAGAGCGGCGGCGCCGTGGCAGCGATCGCCTCGAATGCCGCCGGTATTCCGCTGTTTGGCTGGCAGACGGCAATCGTCGTGAAGATCGCCGTCGAGGCGGGAATGCTCGGGTGCGCGCTGCTGGCCGTGGCCCGCGGAATTCGCCGCGATGCGGGGACCGCGTCGTGAGCGCCCCGGAATCCCGGCCGCTGGTCAGCGTCGGCATCCCCACGTTCAACCGCTCAAAGTCGCTGGAGCGGGCGATCCGATCGGCCCTGGCGCAAACCCACGGAAACGTCGAGGTCATCGTCTCCGACAACGCATCGGACGACGACACCGTCGAGGTGTGCGGGCGCCTGCAGCGGGAGCACGCCAACCTGCGCGTGATCCGGCAGCAACGCAACGTCGGCCCCACGCTGAACTTCCTGAAGGTTCTCGAAGCGGCGCGCGGCGATTACTTCGCCTGGCTCGCCGATGACGACTGGTTCGACGACAACTACGTCGAAGCCTGTCTCGAAGAATGGCGGACGCAGCCGCGCGCAGCGCTGGTCGCGGGCGCCGCCATGTTCCATGACACCGAGGGGAGGCCGGTCGAACCCCGCGTGGAGCCCCCCCTGCGCAATTCCCGACCGCTGCTGCGGGTTCTGCGCTACTTCCTCGGGCTCAGGCACAACTCGGCCTTCTACGGGCTGATCCGGCGCCGCGACCTCATCGAGGTGGGGCTCGACAATGCGATGGGAGCCGATTGGCTGATGGTGGCGGCGCTGCTGGCGCGCGGCGAGCTGGTCATTGCCGCGGGCACCCATCTGCATCGCCGGCATCCGCACGCCGGTGAAGGTGGGACCTCGACCGATTACCGGCGAATGGCCGCGGTCCTGGGCCTGCCCTCCGTGCAGGCACGCTGGCCCGGGATCACCATCGTGCGCAACGTGCTGCATTTCTATGCGACCCAGGGCCGGCGTTCGGGCCTCGACCGCTGGCAGCGCGGCCTGCTGCTCGGCATTCTGCCGTTTCTCTTTGTCGTCAGGGCGCTCTCCAACCCGAATTTCTGGCTCAGGCTCGCGTCCCGGGTCCGCTAGCGCGCCGCGCGGCGGCCAGCGACGCCGGCCGCCGGATCTTCACCTGACTCGTCGCAGATATCCGTCGGGCGCCACGCTGATCTGCAGTTTCCGGTCCATGTTCTGGTCGATCTCGAACTCCGGATGATCCTCCAGGTACTTCCACACCGCGGTCTTCGGGCTGTTGCCCGGACGCCACGGGCGATCGGAAAACATTCCCGCGGGCATGTCCTCGACGACGGTGTCGAACACCACGCAATAGCTGCCGACCGGCACCAGCGGTGCGTAGGCCTCGAGCTCGGCCAGGACGTGGTCGTGCGTGTGGTTGCTGTCGAGGCTGACCAGCACACGCGCATGGCGGCGGGCGATTTCCGTCACGCGCCCGATGACGTCGGGCGCGATGCTCGATCCCTGGATCATCTCGATGCGGGAGGCCATGGGGTGGGCCTCGATCGCCTTGCGGTTGTGCGACCGGATGTCGATGTCGATCCCCAGCACCTTGCGCTTCGAGGCCTTCGGGTCGAGCGCCGTTCCGGCCTGGATCGCATCGCACAGGTCGAGCAGGGCCAGCATCGAGGCGCTCATCACCAGCGAGCCGCCGTGCGCGATGCCGGTTTCGATGATCAGGTCCGGACGGACCGTCCAGATCAGCTCCTGCATCGCGACGATGTCCTGCGGGTACTGGATGATCGGCCGCGACAGCCAGGCGAAGCGGTAGCTGTACTTGTGCCGCACTGTATCGAGGAAGAAATCACGGGCACGCGCGCGCGCGCCTGGATCTTCCGACTGCGCGGCAAGGCCGTCGGCGATCGTTTGCTCGAGCGAAACGGAATGGCTCATCGGGGCTGCCTTTCTTTGGGTTCGTGGGTCGCCGTCGTGCGCGTCCGGAGCGCAGCCGCGGCGAGTTCCATCCGCAGAGCATAACCGTCCGCAGCCGGCATCCCGCTGGCCGGCGTCAAGGTCTTCTCCCAGCGCGTCACGCCGCCTGCATCGATCCGCTTCAGGGCGAGCCGCTCGCCCGGCGCGAACCCGAGCCATTCGTAGAGGGCGATGGCCCGCTCGTTGTCGGCGAAGACTTCGAGCCAGAAGCGCTCGATGCCCAGCCGGGTCGCCGCCCAGTCCAGGACCGCCAGGCAGCACTGCTTCATGGCGCCCGCCGGCGCGCCCGGTCCGCGCAGGATGCGGCCGAACTCGCACGCCGGCGCATCCGCCTGGAAGTTGTACAGCGCGACGTGCCCGAACGGAACGCCGTCCGGGCGCTCGAGCATGAAGATGATGTCCGTGTCCTGCGGCGCGTAAGTCTGCGCAAGCCAGCGCCTCGTGTCGTCCGCGGTCGCCGTGATCCAGGTGAAGAACGCCGTCTTGTGGAGGTTGCGCCACTCGGCCATGCATCGCGCGTCGTCGGTGCTGCCAGGGACTGCGGGAACGGCGCGCAGGAAGGCGACGATACGGCCGTCCGTTTCGACGGGAATCCGGGGCGGGCGCGCGGGATCGGCGGGCCGCTTGAGGGCGGCGATCGCGCGGACGATCGCGTCGAGCCGGGACGTCTGCATGCGCGCGGCGACGATCAGCGGACCATCGAGCGCAATACCGCGACGACCCGATCCTGATCCTCGGCCGACAGGTCGTGGTAGGAGGGCAGGTTGATCGCGCGCCCGGCGATGCGGTCGCTCCAGCCATCCCCGGAACGGCCGCCGAAGCACGGCAGCGAGGCGAGCGGCCAGAAGAACACGCGCGCATCGATGTTCTCGGCCGCGAAGGCTCGCTGCAAGGCTTCGCGCGTGACGCCGGTTTCCGGTGCGAACACTGCGGTCGGCATCCAGTAGCCGTTGATCGTGCCCGGGCGTTCCGGGTTGAGCGCGATGTGGGGCAGGTCGCGGAGGGCCTCGGCGTAACGCCGGAAGATGTCGCGCTTGCGCGCGATCAGCTGCTCGATCCGCTCCATCTGCGCGCAGCCCATGGCGGCCTGCAGGTTCGACAGGCGGTACTTGAATCCGACCGTCGCCGGCCAGAACTGCCGTGTTTCGCCGGCGGCACGCCCATGGTTGTTGAGCATGCGGACCTTCTCGTGGAGCGCGGCATCGTTGGTCACGAACATGCCGCCCTCGCCGGTCGTGATGGTCTTGCTCCCGTGAAACGAGAAGGTCCCGCAGCGCGCGATGGAGCCGGCACGGCGCCCGTGGTACCACGAGCCCAGGGCCTCGGCCGCATCCTCGATGACCGGGATGCCGCGGCGCTCGCCGAGCGCCAGCAGCTCGTCGAGCTCGCACAGGTTGCCGTACAGGTGCACGGCGATGATCGCCCGCGTCTTCGGCGTGATGGCGCCGGCGACGCGCGCAGGGTCCAGGCACCAGGTGTCCGGCAGCACGTCCACGAATACCGGTGTCGCGCCGAGGTAGGTGATCGGGGCTGCGCTCGCGATCCAGTTGGTGTTGGCGAGGATGACTTCATCGCCCCGGCCCACGCCGAGCGCGGCCAGCGCCAGGTGCAGCGCGCCCGTGCAACTGGAGGTGGCGATGGCATGGCGCACGTCGAGGTGCGTCCTGAAGGCCTGCTCGAACCGGTCGATGTATTCGTAGCAGCGCTCGCCCCAGCCGTTGCGCGCAGCGTCGGTCGCGTATTCGACCTCGCGGTCCGTGATCGAGGGCTTGGTGTACAGCACGCGCGTTTTCATGCTCTCAATCGACTCTCAGTTCCGGCACGGCCACGACGAACCGGCCGCCCCATTCGCGGATGGCTGCATTCTGCCGGGTCAGTTCCGGCGCCAGGTTCCAGGGCAGTATCAGCAGGCGCTGCGGCTTGCGCTCTTCCAGCACCGCCGGCGCGACGACCGGGATATGGCTGCCCGGCAGGTATTTTCCCTGCTTCGACGGCGCGGCGTCGCAGACGTAGGGCAGCAGGTCGGGCCTGACGCCGGCGTAGTTCAGCAGCGTATTGCCCTTGGCGGCGGCGCCGTACGCGGCGACCGTGCGTCCGGCCCGCTTCTCCTCGATCAGGAAGCGCAGCAGGTCGTCCTTGATGCGGTTCGCGCGCGCCTGGAACGCGCGGTAGGTGTCGACCTTGCGCAGGCCGGCCTTCTCCTCGGCGGCCAGGACCTGGGCCACGCGGTCCTGCTGCGGGCGGGAATCGCTGGCGTGACAGCCGTAAATGCGCAGGCTGCCGCCGTGGGTCGGCAGCTCCTCGACGTCCCAGACGCGCAAGCCTGCCGCCGCGAAGATGCGCTGCACGGTGAACAGGGAAAGATAGGAGAAGTGCTCGTGGTAGACGGTGTCGAACTGCGCCTGCTCGATGAGCCGGCGCACGTGCGGGAATTCGAGCGTCACGACGCCGCCGGGCTTGAGCAGCGCCTTCAGTCCCCGGGTGAAGTCGTCGATTGCGGGGACGTGCGCGTAGACGTTGTTGCCGGCGATCAGGTCGGCCTGGCGGCCTTCGCCGGCCAGGCGCTGCGCCAGGGCGAGGGAGAAGAACTCGCGCAATGTCGGGACGCCTTGCGCGTCTGCCGCCGCGGCCGTGCTCGCGGTCGGCTCGATGCCGAGGCAGGGAATGCCGGCCGCGACGAAGTTCTTCAGCAGGTAGCCGTCGTTCGAGGCGATTTCGAGCACGAGGCTGGTCTTGTCGAGGGCCAGCCGCTGGATCACGTCGCGGGCGTAGCGGGCGGCATGCTCCAGCCACGTGGTCGAGGTGGAGGAAAAGTACGCATAGTCGCGCGTGAACAGGTCCTCGGCGCCGGCGTGGTCCTCGACCTGCACCAGCCAGCACGCCGTGCAGGTCCAGAGCCTGAGCGGGAAGGTGCGCTCGGGGCGATGCAGGTCTGCGGCCGTCAGGTACGCGTTCGAGGGCGGCGCGAAGCCGAGATCGAGGAACAGCTGGTCCAGCGTCGCTCCGCAATGACGGCAGTTCACGACCGCAGCCCCTGGAACGAGGAATCGAGCAGCGGATGCGCACGGTCGCGCCCGGAGATGTCCGTCGGCGGCAGCGGCCAGCGGATCGCGACGCGCGGTTCGTCGTAACGCACGCCCGCTTCGAGTGCGGGTGCGTAGGCGGTGGTGTGCAGGTAGAGCATCTCGCTGTCCGGCTCCAGGGCCTGGAAACCGTGCGCGCAACCCTCCGGAATGACGACCATCTCCGGCACGTCCGCACGGAGTTCTTGCGCGTGCCAGCGCAGGAACGACGGCGAGCCGGCGCGCAGGTCGACCATCACGTCCCAGACCCTGCCTCTCAGGCAGGACACCAGCTTCATCTCGGCCCCCGGCGCTTTCTGGTAATGCAGGCCACGAATGGCGCCACGACTGCGCGTCAGCGAGCGGTTGATCTGCACGATGCGCCGTCCCCCGAGTTGCGGGCCCAGTTCCGTTTCGCAGAAGACGCGGGCGAAGGCGCCGCGCGCGTCGGTGGACGGCGTGCCGGTGACGAGGAACGCACCGACGATCGGCAGCGGTGCGGCATTCAGCAGGGGCATCGTGGCTATCCGGCGACGGCGGGCAGCTCCGCGTACGTCGCGAGCTGCTCGCGGCTGATCACGCGGCCGTCCTCGAGATAGGCGCGGTACCAGGCCGCCGTCTGCGCGAGGGCCTGATCGGCATGCCATCGCGGTTGCCAGCCGAGCCTGGCGCGCGCCTTGGCGCTGTCGAGGCTCAGCAAGCCGGCTTCGTGCAGGCGATCGGCGGCCGGCTCGACCCGCCAGCGCAGTCCCGGCCAGTGGCGCGACAGGCGCTCGAGAATCGTCTCGACCGGAAGCTGATCGGCGACGTCCGGACCGAAGTTCCACGCGTCGGCCGCGTCGCGGTCGCCCTCGAACAGCCGCTCGCCGAGGGTGAGGTAGCCGCCCAGCGGCTCGAGGACGTGCTGCCACGGCCGCGTGGCGCGCGGCGAGCGAATCCCGAGCGTGCCACCCGAGGCGACCGACCGGACCAGGTCGGGGACCAGGCGGTCCTCGGACCAGTCGCCGCCCCCGACGACGTTGCCGGCGCGCGCGGTCGCGATCAGCGCGCTGTCCCTCGCGTCGAAGAACGCGCGGCGGTAGCTCTGCGCGACGAGCTCGGTGGCGGCCTTCGACGCGCTGTAGGCGTCGTGGCCGCCGAGGCGGTCGGACTCGCGGTAGGGCCAGGCCCATTCCCGGTTCTCGTAGCACTTGTCGCTGCTGGCGACGACGATCGCGCGCGGCCCGTGCGGCCCGCGGCAGGCGTCGAGGACGTTCGCCGTGCCCTGCACGTTGGTGCTCCAGGTCTCCAGCGGGTCGGCGTACGACCGCCGCACCAGCGCTTGCGCGGCGAGGTGGAACACGATGTCGGGCCGTACCGACGCTACGAGCGCGCGCACGCCGGCGGCGTCGCGCAGGTCGAGCGTCTCGCTGCGGATGCCGAGGCGCAGCAGCTCCCAGTGGCTCGGCTTCGTCGGCGGCGGCAGCGCCACGCCGGTCACCTCCGCGCCGAGGGATTGCAGCCACAGCGCGAGCCAGCTGCCCTTGAAACCGGTGTGCCCCGTGACCAGGACGCGGCGGCCGCGATACGAGCCGAATCTCACGTCCACGTCTTCCAGGGCGCCGCGCCGCGTTGCCACAGATCTTCGAGCTGGTGCTTGTCGCGCAGCGTATCCATCGGTTGCCAGAAGCCGCCGTGCTCGAACGCCATCATCTGGCCGAGCTGGGCCAGCTTCGCCAGCGGCTCGCCTTCGAAGCTGGAATCGTCGCCGTCGATCAGCTCGAGGCAGCGGGGCGACAGCACGAAGAAGCCGCCGTTGATCAGGCCGCCGTCGCCGCGCGGCTTCTCGGTGAAGCCCGTGACGCGCGCGCCGTCCAGCTGCAGCGCGCCGTACCGCCCCGGCGGACGCACGGCGGTCACCGTCGCCCATTTGCCGTGGCTGCGGTGGAACGCGATTTCCGCTGCGATGTCGATGTCCGCGAGGCCGTCGCCGTAGGTGAAGCAGAAGGCTTCTTCGCCGCCGATGTGGCTCGCGACGCGCTTGAGGCGCCCGCCGGTCAGCGTGCGCTCGCCGGTGTCGACGAGCGTGACCGTCCAGGGCTCGACGTTCTGGTGATGGACCACCATGCTGTTGCGCGCCACATCGAAGGTCACGTCCGACATGTGCAGGAAATAGTTCGCGAAATATTCCTTGATGACGTAGCCCTTGTAGCCGCAGCAGATGATGAAATCGTTGACGCCGTGCGCGGCGTAGATCTTCATGACGTGCCAGAGGATCGGTTTGCCGCCGATCTCGACCATCGGCTTGGGCTTCAGGTGCGTCTCTTCCGAAATGCGCGTGCCGAGCCCGCCGGCGAGTATCACGGCCTTCATGTGTCGGGTTGCTCCAGGGTCCCGGCGGCATGTGTAACATGCCGCCAACTCCCAAATCCACAAGAACGGGTTGACGACCGGTGACTCCCGCTTCGCATCCGGACAGCGCCGCGAGCAAGCCTGCTGTCCTCGTGCTGACTTCGACGTTCCCGCGCTGGCCGGGCGACACGGAGCCTCGCTTCGTGCTCGATCTCTGCTCGAAGCTGGCCGGTGCGTTCCGGGTCATCGTGCTCGCGCCGCACGCGCCGGGCGCCGCAGTGCAGGAAACGGTCGAGGGCGTCGAGGTTCGCCGCTTCCGCTATTGCGCGGAGCGATTCGAGACCCTTGCCTACGACGGCGGCATCGTGCCCTCCCTGAAACGGCGGCCCTGGACCTGGTTGCTGGTGCCGTTGTTCCTGCTCGCCGAGACCGTGGCGGCTGCGCGGATATTGCGTCGGGAGCGCATCGCCCTGGTCCATGCGCACTGGCTGATCCCCCAGGCCTTCTGTGCCTGGCTGGCCGCGCTGCTCGCCGGCCGGCGCCCGCCGTTGCTGTGCACGGTCCACGGTGCCGACGTGTACGCGCTGGCCGGGCGCGGGATGGGCGCGTTGCGGGGTTTTCTCGCGCGGCGCTGCCAGGCGCTCGGGGCCGTGTCGGATGCGATCGGGCGGGAACTGGTGCTTGTCGGAGCGCCGGAGGATCGTGTCTCGATCCTGCCCATGGGAGTGAACGAGCCGGCGCCGGCCGGGAACGCGCGCGACGCCGGACACATCGCGTTTGCCGGGCGCCTCGTGGAAAAGAAAGGGGTGCCGGTGCTGCTGCGCGCGTTCGCGCGCCTGCGCCGCAGTCGGCCGGACGCCGCACTCACGATCGCCGGTGCCGGCCCGGAACTGGAGCCCTGCCGCGCGCTGGCCCGCGCGCTCGACCTGGGCGCTGCCGTGACCTTCAGGGGCGCGATCACGCAGGACGACGTCCTCGGCCTGTTCAGCCGGGCGACGATCGCGGTGATGCCGTCGATCGTCGCTGCCGATGGCGACACGGAAGGACTCGGGCTGGTCGCGCTGGAAGCGATGATGTGCGGCTGTCCGGTGGTGGCGTCGAACCTGCCGGCGGTCGCCACCTACCTGCGCCACGAGGACAACGGCATCCTGTTCCCGGCCGGTGACGACGCGGCGCTGGCGACGGCGCTCGCGCGGCTGCTCGAAAACGCGCCCCTGAGGCTGCGCATCGCGGCGCAGGGCCGCCGTTACGCGAGCGAAAGGTTCGGGTGGAATGCGACGGCCGCGGCCTACGGGCGTTGGTACCGCGAGGCGCTGGAGCCGCGATGAAGATCTGGATGCCGACGCTGCGCGCATCGAGCGGAGCCGACGTGTTCACGCAGCGGCTCGCCGATGCGCTGCGAGCGCTCGGCATCGACGTAGTGCTCGACTGGTTTCCCCTCGCGCTCGAACACCGCTTGCGCCCAGCCGCGGCCAGGGCGCCCGCAGGCACCGACATCGTGCAACTCGGGTCCTGGCATGCACGCGCGTTTCGCACCGGCGCGCTGCCCCGCGTCGTGGTGGCGCTGCATTGCGTGCATGGAGCGGCCGGCCCGAGCGCGGGCACGCTGGTGCAGCGCCTGTATCACCGGCTGTGGATTCGCCCAGCGGAAGAGGCGGCACTGCGCAGCGCGCAGCGCGTGGTCTGCATCAGCCAGTCGACGGCCGAAGCCTACCGGGAGGTTTTCGGCCGCCGCGATCTGGACGTGATCTATGCTCCGGTCGACGTGGACGGATTTCGTCCCGCGCTGCCCCGTCCGCGCCGCGGGCCGTTCCGCCTGCTGTTCGTCGGCAACCTGACCTGGCGCAAGGGCGCCGACGGCATCGATCCGCTGGCGCGCATGCTGGGCCGCGATTTCGAGATCTGGTGCACCGGCGGCCTGCGGCAGGGCGCGTTCGAGATCTCGGCGGAGAACGTGCGCCACACCCCGGCAGCCGGCGACGCGGAGATGGCGCGGCTGTATCACGAATGCGATGCGGTGCTGTGCCTGTCGAGGCTCGAGGGTTTCGGTTACGCCGCGGCCGAGGGTTCCGCCAGCGGCCGACCGGTCGTCGCGTTTCGTTCGTCGTCCTTGCCGGAGATCGTGGTCGACGGGCAGACCGGCCTGCTCGCGGAGCCCGGCGACCTGTCGGGCATCGCCGAGGCGTGCCGGAGACTCGCGCGCGACGAGCCGCTTGCGCGCCGGCTGGGTGAAGCGGGCCGGGCGCGCGTCGAATCGCACTTCGCCCCGCCGGTCCTGGCCCGGCAATATGTGGCGCTGTACCGCGAGCTTCTCGCGAAGCCGCGCTGATGCGCCCGGCTATTCCCGATCGCTGGCGCGCGCGCCGGCCGCGAGGTACTGCAGTGCCGTGATCTGCTCCGAGATCAGGCCGATCAGGAACACGATCACGGAGGTCGATACCAGCAGCGCGCCCAGGTTGGTGAAGCGGCCGTACAGGACGAAGGTATAGGCGTAGTAACCGGCGCCCATGGAAAACAGCGCCAGGCTGATCGGCACGAAGATCTTGAGCGGCGAGTACAGGGTGCCGACGCGGAAGATGATCAGCAGGAA
>Ga0190269_10001158_pt1 | contig 12751 bp, 6 predicted proteins | sample Popmic249IS_FD_133749 | JGI IMG/M metagenome (GOLD analysis project Ga0190269, IMG submission 133749) | Populus adjacent soil microbial communities from riparian zone of Blue River, Arizona, USA - 249 IS | ecosystem: Environmental > Terrestrial > Soil > Riparian zone | place: USA: Arizona...
ACCGTGTCGTGGAACCACTTCGCCGGCACCGACAAGAGCATGCTGATCGGCCACTCCGACGGCGCCGCGTCCACCGACACCGGCCACCTGCGGGTCAGCATCCACCACAACTGGTTCGACGGCTCCCGCCAGCGGCATCCGCGGGTGCGCTTCGGCGAGCCGGTGCACGTCTACAACAACTACTTCGACGGCAACGAGCTGTACGGCGTCGCGTCCACCATGAACGGCGGCGTGGTCGTGGAGGGCAACGCGTTCACCGCGGTGCCGTACCCGTGCTTCTCCACCAGCGGGTACGCCGACAGCGGCCCCGGCCGGCTGGTGCAGCGCGCCAACCTGTTCACCGGCTCCGGCCCGTGCGAGGCCGGGGGAGCGGTGACCGAGCCCGGGACGTATTACGCGTACACATTGGACGCTGCGACGGCCGTACCCACCATGGTCGAAGCGGGCGCCGGCGCGGGAAGGCTCTGAGTCACGCCTGTCCCACTGTGCCCACTCGGGCAGGAGTCGTCCGCCCGCGCACCGGCGGCGTGACCGGGCGGGAGCCGCGGTGCCACGATCGGCGCCATGCTGCGACGGCCGCCGACCGACCACGCCACGATCGCCGCGCACGCCGAGGTGCGCCCGGTCCCCGAGGTGCTGCGGGACAACGCCCGCCGCCTCGGGGACCGGCCGGCGTTCACCGACGACCGGCGTACGGTCACCTGGGCGCAGGTGGCGGCGCGCACCGCCCGGCTGGCCGTCGCGCTGGGCGCGGGCCGCGGCGAGCGGGTCGCGTTCGTCCTCGGCCACGGCGTGGACCTGGCCGAGGCGGTCCTGGCCACCGTGCGCGCCGGGGCCGTCGGCGTGCCGATCCCCCCGAACAGCACCGACGGCGAGCTGGCGGCGCTGCTCGCCGACTGCGCGCCGGGCGTCGTGGTCGCCGACGAGCGGCAGCACGCCCGGATCACCCGGCTGGCCGGCAGGCCGGTACGGCTGGTCGCGGCCGGGTCCGCCGCCGCCAGCGACGGCGCCACGCCCCCCGACGACCTGGGCCTGGACGAGCCGGCCTTCATGCTCTACACCTCCGGCACGACCGGGGCGCCGAAGGGCGCGGTCTCCACCCAGCGGGCCGCGCTGTGGTCCGCGGTCACCTGCTACCTCCCGCTGCTCGGCCTGACCGCCGGCGACCGGCTGCTCTGGCCGCTGCCCATGGCGCACAGCTTCGCCCACTCGCTGTGCGTGCTCGGGGTGACCGTGGCGGGCGCGAGCGCGCGGATCGCCGACGCGCCGGACCCGGTCACCGTCGCCCGGCTGCTCACCGAGGAGCGGCCCACCGTCCTGGCCGGCGTCCCGCTCACCTACCGGCACCTGCTGGACACCCGGCCGCAGCCGCCGGGGACGCTGCGGGTCTGCGTGACCGCGGGGACGGTCAGCGACGCGGCGCTGCGGGCGGACGCCGAGGCGCTGCTGGGCGTGCCGCTGCTGGACTGCTACGGCAGCACCGAGACCTGCGGCATGATCGCCGTCGAGCCGGCCGGCGCGCCCCGGAACCCGGGCACGAGCGGGCCGCCCGCGCCCGGCGTCGAGGTGCGCCTGACCGATCCGGCCACCGGCGGGCCGGCGCAGGGCGAGGGCGAGATCCGGGTACGCGGCCCCAACCTCGTGCTCGGCTACCACGGCGACCCGGAGGCGACCGGGCGGGCGCTGCCGGACGGCTGGTACCGCACCGGGGACCTGGGGCGGATCGACGCCGACGGGCACCTCACGGTGACCGGCCGGGTGGGCGACCTGATCGTTCGCGGCGGCGCCAACGTGGACCCGGCCGAGGTGGAACGGGTGCTGCTGGGGCTGCCGGGGGTGCGCGACGCCGCCGTGGTGGCCCGGCCGCACCCGCTGCTGGGCGAGGCGCCGGTCGCCTTCGTGGCCCCGGCCGGCGCGGGGCCGGACCCGGCGGCGCTGCTCCGGGCGTGCGCGGCGGCGCTGTCGGCGTACAAGGTGCCCGAGGAGATCGTGGTCATCCCGGCGATCCCGCGGACCGGGTCGGGCAAGCCACTGCGGCGCCTGTTGCGCGAGGGGCTGGCCGCCGCGCCGTCCGCGGCATCCGGCGGCTACGGCACGATGACCGGCGGCGAACGGCGGGCCGCGCTGGCCGCCCTCGTGCGCGCGGAGGTGGCGGCGGCCGGCGGGCCGGTCGAGGACATGACCACCGCCTTCGCCGACCTGGGCCTCACGTCGGTGCAGGCGGTCACCGTGTGGCAGCGGATCAGCGTGCGGACCGGGCTGCGGCTGCCCACCACGATGCTCTGGGACCACCCGAGCCCGGCCGCCCTGGTCGACTTCCTCGACGCGCGGATCGGCGGCGTCCCGGCCCCGGCCACCACCCGTGCGCGCGCCGAGACCGAGCCGGTCGCCATCGTCGCCGCGGGGTGCCGCTATCCCGGGGGCGTACGGTCACCGGAGGACCTGTGGCGCCTGGTGGACGCCGGGGTGGACGCCACCGGCGAGTTCCCGGCCGACCGCGGCTGGGACGTCGACGCCTGCTACGACCCCGACCCGGACCGGGAGGGGACCACGTACACCCGGCGCGGCGGTTTCCTGGACGACGCGGCCGACTTCGATCCCGGGTTCTTCGGCATGTCGCCGCGGGAGGCGCTGGCCACCGATCCGCAGCACCGGCTGCTGCTGGAGGTCGCCTGGGAGACGTTCGAGCGGGCCGGCATCCCGGCGCCGAGCCTGCGCGGCAGCGACACCGGCGTGTTCGTCGGCCTCATGCACGGCGACTACGCGAGCCGGCTGAGCAGCAGCCACGGGCTGGAGGCGCACCTGGGGATCGGCTCGGCGGGCAGTGTGGCGTCCGGGCGGATCGCGTACGTCCTCGGCCTGCGCGGCCCCGCCCTCACGGTCGACACGGCGTGCTCGTCGTCGCTGGTGGCCATGGACCTGGCCGCCAAGGCGCTGCGCGCGGGGGAGTGCCGGCTGGCGCTGGCCGGCGGGGTCACGCTGATGGCCACGCTGGGGCCGTTCCTGGCCTTCAGCCGCCAGCGCGGGCTCTCCCCGGACGGGCGGTGCCGCTCGTTCTCGGCCGGCGCGGACGGCACCGCGTGGAGCGAGGGCGCCGGGCTGCTCCTGCTGGAGCGGCTGTCCGACGCGCGCCGCCTGGGGCACCCGGTGCTCGCCGTCCTGCGCGGCTCCGCGGTGAACTCCGACGGCGCGTCGAACGGGCTCACCGCCCCGAACGGCGCGGCGCAGCAGGACCTGATCCGGCTCGCGCTGGCCGACGCCGGGCTGGCGGCGTCCGATGTGGACGTCGTCGAGGGGCACGGCACGGGCACGCGGCTCGGCGACCCGATCGAGGCGGCCGCGGTGCTCGCCACGTACGGCCGGGACCGCGCGCGCCCGGTGCGGCTGGGATCCGTCAAATCGAACCTCGGCCACACCCAGGCCGCGGCCGGCGTCGCCGGGGTCATCAAGATGATCGAGGCGATGCGGCACGGCCGGATGCCCCGGTCGCTGTACGCCGGCGAGCCCTCGCCGCACGTCGACTGGACCGCCGGCGCGGTACGGCTGCTCGACACCGCCGAACCGTGGCCCGCCGGCGACCGTCCCCGTCGCGCGGCGGTGTCGTCGTTCGGCATCGGCGGCACGAACGCCCACGTGATCCTCGAGGAAGCCGCAGCGCCGGCGCCGGAGCCGCCCGCCCGTCCGGCGCCCGACGCATGGGCGGGAGCGCCGTGGGTGCTCGGCGGCGCCGACGAGGCGGGGCTGCGGGCGTTCGCGGCGCTGCTCGCCGATCTCGCCCCGGACGTGCCGCCGCTGGACCTGGCGTCCTCGCTGGCCACCGGGCGGGCGCCGCTGGCACGCCGGGCCATGGTGCGCGGCGGTGACCGCGCCGGGCTGCGGAGCCTGGCGCGGGGCGTACCCCATCCGGCCGTGCGCGAGGCCGTGGCCCGCCGCGAGCCGCGGCCGGCGTTCCTCTTCACCGGCCAGGGCGCCCAGCGCGCCGGCATGGGCCGCGACCTCGCGGCGGCGTTTCCCGCGTTCGCCGCCGAGCACGACGCCGTCTGCGCCGCGTTCGAGCCGTACCTGGACCGGCCGCTGCGCGAGGTGATCGACGGCGACCCGGAGCTGCTGCGGCGCACCGACTACGCGCAGCCGGCCCTGTTCGCGTTCGAGGCCGCCCTGGCCGCGCTGTACCGGGCCTGCGGCGTGCGCCCGGAGCATGTCGCCGGGCACTCGGTCGGGGAGATCGCCGCCGCGTACACCGCCGGGGTGTTCGACCTGCCGGACGCCGCCCGGCTGGTGGCGGCCCGGGGCCGGCTGATGGCGGCGCTGCCGCCGGGCGGCGTGATGATCGCGGTGCGGGCCACCGCCGCGGAGGCGCAGGCGCTCATCGCGGACGCCGCCGGGCCGGTCGCGCTGGCCGCCGTCAACGGGCCGCGGTCGGTGGTGCTCTCCGGCGCCGCGGACGCGGTCGGCGACGTGGCCGCGCGGCTCGGGGGCACGCCGCGCCCGCTGCGGGTCAGCCATGCGTTCCACTCGCCGCTGCTGGACCCGATGCTCGACGAGTTCCGCGCGGTCGCCGAGTCCCTGACGTACCACCGGCCCACGGTGCCGGTGGTCTCGGCCCTGACCGGACGGCCGGAGCCGGAGGCCATCACCACGGCCGGCTACTGGGTGCGGCACGCCCGGGAGACGGTCCGCTGGGCCGATGCGATGTCCTGGCTGGAGGGCGCCGGCGTCACGGCGTACGTGGAGGTGGGCCCGGACGCCGTCCTGAGCGTGCTCGCCGAGGAAGCCGGGACCCGTGCCGACGTCGCGCCGGGCGTACGGTCCGGCCCCGAGGCCCCGCAGTTCCTGGACGGCCTGGCCGCCCTGCACGTGCACGGCGTGGCAGTGGACTGGCCGGTCGCGTACGCCGGCAGCGGCGCCCGCCGGTGCGATCTGCCGACGTACCCGTTCCAGCGCGCCCGCTACTGGCTGGACACCGGCGCCCCCGCCACCGAGGCCGCCCACCCGCTGCTCGGCGACCCGCAACCGGCCGCCGACGGCCCGCAGGTCCGGCACTCCGGCGTGCTGTCGGTGGCCCGCCAGCCGTGGCTCGCCGACCACGTGATCGGCGGCGAAGTCGTGGTGCCCGCCGCGGCGCTGACCGAGATGGCGTGGCGGGCCGCCGGTCCCGGCGCGCGCCTCACCGAGGTCACCATCGACGCCCCGCTGACGCTGTCCGGCCCGGCCGACGTACAGGTCGTGGTGGAGCCGCCGGACCCGGGCGGGAACCGTGCGATGACGATCTGGGCGCGCCCGGCGGGCATGGGGGAGTGGACCCGGCACGCCGCCGCCGTCGCGGCCACCGCGTCCGAACCTCCCGCGGCGGGTCCGGGCGCCTGGCCGCCGCCCGGCGCCCGCGCGGCCGGCGTCGACTACGACAAGCTCGCCGCGGCCGGATTCCGCTACGGCCCGGCCTTCCGTGCGGTCACCGCGGTGTGGCGCGACGGGGACACCGTCCACGCCGACCTGGCGCTGCCCGCCGGAACGGCTGTCGCCGCGGGCCGGTACGGCCTGCACCCGGCGCTGCTCGACGCCGCCCTGCACGCCGGCCTGCTCGCCGAGCCGCCGGACGTGCTCCGGGTGCCGTACGCGCTGACCGGCGTGACCCTGCACCGCCCCGGAGCCGCGGCGGCCCGGGCGACCCTCACCCGACGCGGACCGGACGAGGCGCGGATCGTCGTCACCGGCACCGAGGGCCGTCCGGTCGCCACGGTCGAGTCGATGCGCACCCGGGAGCTCGCCGGCGGCGACGCAGCCCGCCACCTGCACCGCCTCGACTGGATCCCGGCGCCCTCGGCCACCGGCCCCGCCGCCGCCGAGGTCTTCCGGGCGACCGGTCCGGACGGGGACCCGCCGGCCCGGGCCCGCGCCCTGCTCGCCGCGACCCTCGCCCGGCTCACCGGGCACGCCGCGGCCGACCGGCCGGGCCGGCTCGTCGTGGTCACCGAACGCGCGACCGGACCCGACCCGGACCCGGCCGCGGCGGCGGTGTGGGGGCTGGTCGGCAGCGCCGAGGCCGAACACCCCGGCCAGTACGCCCTCGTCGACCTCTGCGGCGCGCCGGAGTCCGAGGCGGCGCTGGCCCGCGCGGCCACGCTCGCCGAGCCGCGGATGGCGATCCGGGACGGCGCGGTGCTCGTGCCCCGGCTCGTCCCGTCCGGCCCGGCCGACGCCGAGCCGCCCGCCTTCGACCCGGACGGCACGGTGCTGGTCACCGGCGGCAGCGGGGCCCTCGCCGCCGTCCTCGCCCGCCATCTCGTCCGGGCGTACGGGATCAAGCACCTGGTCCTCGCGAGCCGGCGCGGCGCCGTGCCGGACGAGGCCGCCGACCTGCCCGCCGAAGTCACGGCGGTGGCCTGCGACCTGCGCGACCGGGCCGCCGCCGAGGCGCTCGCCGCCCGCTGCGGACCCGCGCTGACCGCCGTGTTCCACCTCGCCGGGGCGCTCGACGACGGCCTGCTCACCGACCTCACCCCCGGGCGCCTCGCCGCCGCGCTCGCCCCGAAGGCGGACGCCGCCTGGCACCTGCACGAGGCCACCCGGGACGCGGGACTGGCGGCGTTCGTCCTGTACTCCTCCGCCGCCGGTGTGCTCGGCCGCGCCGGGCAGGGCAACTACGCCGCCGCGAACGCCTTCCTCGACGCGCTGGCCGCTCACCGTACGGCCCGCGGGCTGCCCGCGCAGTCGCTGGCCTGGGGCCTGTGGGAGCCCGGCGACGGCGGCATGGCCGGGCACGTACGGCAGGATGCGGCCCGCCGGCGGCTCACCGACGGTGGCGTCCGGGCGCTCACCGCCGCTCAGGGCAGCGCGCTGCTGGACCGCGCTCTGCGAACCTCCGGACCGGTGCTCGTGCCGATCGCGATCGACCGGCAGGAGCTGGCGGCGTCCGGCCCCGTGCCCGCGATCCTCGCCGGGCTGGCCCCGCCGCGGGCCCCCGAGCCGGACGGCGCCGGGACCGGCCTCGGCGGCTGGCGGGAGACCCTCGCCGCGCTGCCGCCGGCCGGCCGCGAGGCGGCGCTCGCCGCGCTGATCCGGGCCGAGATCGCCGCCGTGCTCGGGTTCCCGGACGCGGACGCCGTCCCCGCCGACCGCGACTTCACCGACCTCGGGTTCGACTCGCTGGCGGCGGTCCAGCTGCGCAACCGGCTCGGCGCGTTCACCGGCGCCCGCCTGCCCGCCACGGTCGTGCCCGACCATCCCACCCTCGCCGCGCTCACCGCCCATGTGTACGCCGCGATGGACCTGTCCGAAGGGGACGAGCCTGAGGGCCGGCCCGCGCCCGAACCGGCGGGCGCCCCGGGGCTGGCCGCCGTGTACCGCCGGGTGATCCGTACCGACGGCGTGCGAGCCGCGGCGGCGCTGCGATACCTGGCATCCGCCGGGATGCCCGCGTTCGGCGCCGGGGAGCGGGCCGGCCACGCCGTCGCGCCGGTCCGGCTCGCCGCCGGCCGTCCGAAGGCGCCCGTGCTGTGCTACCTGCCCAGCTACGTCGCGCTCGTCACCCCCGCCCCGGCCGGGCTGGCCCGGGCCCTCGACGGCGCGTACGACCTGCACATGCTCGGCCATCCGGGCTTCGGCCGGCGCCCGGAGGTCCCGGACAGCGTGGACACCCTCGCCCGGCTGCACGCCGACACGGTCCGGCAGGTGGCCGGCACCCGGCCGGTGGTGCTGGTGGGCTACTGCGCCGGCGGGGCGGTGGCGCACGCGGTCGGGGCGCGCCTCGCCGCGGACGGCGCCGCGCCGGCCGGGGTGGCGCTGATCGACACCCACCACGGCACGGCAGGGCGGGACGACCCCCGGCTGCTCGCGCTCGTCGAGAACGCCCGGAACCTGCCGGACGAGGTGGTTCAGGGGCGCCTCACCGATGCCTCGCTGCTCGCCGGCGGGGCGTACCTGCGGCTCTTCGACGGCTGGAACCCGGACCCGTCGCCCGTGCCGGCGCTGCACCTGCGCGCCGGCCCCACCCGCGCGATGCTCGCCGCCGACCCGGACGGCGACTGGCGGGCCCGCTGGCCGCTGCCGCACGACACCGCCGACATCCCCGGCGACCACGACACCGTGGTGACCGTGGACGGCGCCACCACGGCGGCCGCCCTGCGGAGCTGGATCGATGCCCGTACCGCACTGGAGGACTGCCGATGAGCGAGACGTACGACGTGGTGGTGGCAGGCGGCGGCCCGGCCGGATCCACCGCCGCCACCATGATCGCCATGCGCGGGCACCGGGTGCTGCTGCTGGAGAAGCACAGGTTCCCGCGCTACCAGATCGGCGAGTCGCTGCTGCCGTCCACGGTGCACGGTCTGTGCCGCATCCTCGGGGTGGCGGACGAGGTCGCTGCGGCCGGCTTCACCCTCAAGCGCGGCGGGACGTTCCGCTGGGGCCGCAACCCGGAGCCCTGGCAGTTCTCGTTCGCCATGTCGCCGCGGCTGCCCGACCCCGCCTCCACCGCGTTCCAGGTCGAGCGGTCCCGGTTCGACGAGATCCTGCTGCGCAACGCCGCCCGCAAGGGCGCCGAGGTCCGCGAGGGCTGCACGGTGCGCGGCGTGATCGAGGCGGACGGGCGGGTGTGCGGTGTCGAGTACGACGACCCGGACGGCGCCCGCCGGACCGCGCACGCCCGCTATGTGATCGACGCGTCGGGCAACACCAGCCGCCTGCACGCCCGCGCCGGCGGCCCCCGGGTGTACTCCGACTTCTTCCGCAACCTCGCGGTGTTCGGCTACTTCGCCGGCGGCGCCCGGCTGCCCGAGCCGCACGCCGGCAACATCTTCTGCGCCGCGTTCGACGCCGGCTGGATCTGGCACATCCCGCTGCGGGACGACCTGACCAGCGTCGGGGCGGTCATCGGGCCGGAGCACCGGGCCGCGGTGCAGCGCGACCCACGGGCCGCGTGGCGCGCGATGATCGACGCCTGCCCGGAGGTGCGGACCAAGCTGACCGGCGTGCCGGCCAGCACCGAGGCGCCGTACGACCAGGTGCGGGTACGCAAGGACTACTCGTACTGGAAACAGGCGTTCACCGCCCCGGGCATGCTGCTGGTCGGCGACGCCGCGTGCTTCGTCGACCCGGTGCTCTCCTCCGGGGTGCACCTGGCCACGTACGGCGCGCTGCTCGCCGCCCGCTCGCTCAACGCGGTGCTGGGCGGCGACGTGCCGGAGGAGCGCAGCCTCGCCGAGTTCGAGGCCCGCTACCGCCGCGAGTACGGCACGTTCTACGAGTTCCTCGTGTCCTTCTACGACATGCAGCGCGACGAGCAGTCGTACTTCTGGCAGGCGAAGAAGGTCACCGCGGTGGATGCGACCGAGACAGCCGCGTTCGCCGAGCTCGTCGGCGGCCTGCTCAGCGGCGAGGCCGGGGTCGGCGTACGCCTCGCCGGCGCCGCCGCCGACCTCGACGGCGCGGTCGGCCGGCTCCCCGGCGCGGGCGACCGGACGAACCCGCTGTACGCCTCCCGCACCGTCGCAGAGACGTTCCGGCAGGGCCGCAACCTGCAGGAGGAGGCGCTGTACGGCGCGCCCCTGGACGACCCGCCGCCGCCGGTGCCGGATGCTCTCGCGCTCGCCAAGGACGGGCTGGGTTGGACGCTCTGATCTCGCGGTACGGCGACCCGGCCGGCGTCGCGCACCCGCTCGGCGTGATCCGCTGGGGCGCCACCGCATCGGAACCGGTCGTCCGCGACGGCGCGCCCGCCATGGACCTGCACGTGGCCGGCGAGCCGGCGGAGGCGTTCACCGAGGTGTGGACCACGGACCGGCCGGTCACCGCGGGGATGCGCAACGGCGTCGCCTTCGGCCACGACGGGCAGTACGCGTTCTGCGCGGTGTCGGCGCCGCCGGCCGCCCGGTGCGCGCCCGGGGTCCGCGACGGCTACCTGCGGGCCTTCGACGTGCTCGCCGGGCTGGGATACCCGTACGTCGTCCGCATGTGGAACGTGATCGGCCGGATCAACGAGCCCAACGCGGACGGGCTGGAGACGTACCGCGACTTCTGCCGCGGGCGGGCCGAGGCGTTCGCCCGGTCACCGCTGCCGCCCGGCCCGTTCCCGGCGGGCACCGGCGTCGGCGCCCACTCCGGCGGTGTCGCGGTCCACCTGCTGGCCCGCCGCGACCCGGGCCACGTCGCGGTGGAGAACCACCGGCAGGTCCCGGCCTACCACTACCCGCGACGGTACGGCCCCCGCCCGCCCGCGTTCGCCCGGGCCACCCGGCTGCCCGGGGGACCGCTGCTGGTGTCCGGAACGGCCAGCATCCTCGGCCACGAGACCGTCCACCCGGGCGACCTGGCCGCGCAGTGCCGCACGACCCTGGCGAACCTGGCGGCGATCACCGATCCGCGATCGCTGCGCGCGGTCAAGGTGTACGTGCGGCACGCCGGCGACCGCGAGCCGGTGCGGCGCCTGCTCGGCGGCGCGCTGGGCGGCGAGGTCGCGTACCTCACCACCGACCTGTGCCGGCGCGACCTGCTGGTGGAGGTCGAGGGCGTCGCCGAGGCGCCCGAGCCGGTCAGGGTTAGCGCGGGGGAGCGCGGGGAACCCTCTGCATCATGAAGGCATTGATCTACACCGTCGGCCTCGTCGCGCTCGTGCTCATCGTGCTCGGCCTGGTGCTCAAGGCGGTCAAGTGGCTGCTCATCATCGGGCTGGTCGCCCTCGTCGCCGCGATCGTGATGGGCGTCGTGAAGGGCCGCCGCGCCCTACGGTGACACCGTGAGCCGCACGGACGGCTCACTTCCGGTTGCCGCTCCCGCATCCCCGCTGCGCAGCCGCTCCGCCAGCCGCGCCGCCCACGACGACACCCCGCCGGCGTCGATGCCGTGCGGGGCCCGGCCGGCGTACGCGGCGATCCGCTCCGCCGCCCGCCCCAGCAGCCGGGCGGCGCCCGTGTCATTGCCGCGCGCCCGGTGCGTGACCCCCACGGCTAGCTGAGCCAGGCCCCGCCACAGCTCCCGTTCCGGCTCGGGCGCCTGCTTCCACGCCCACTCGAGGACCTCATGGGCGTGGAACGGGCGGCCCTCGTCGAGCAGCCGCTGCGCCTCGGCGAGCGCCTCGGCGGGCGTGAGGCCGAGCTCGTCGGGGGTGGTCGGCACGCCCGGCAGCCCGTACGGCAGGGGACGGCCCAGCTCGTCGCGGGGGCGGGAGTTGCGGGCCCGGCCCGCGTCGTCACGGTCCCGGGAGACGGTGTTCATGGCTGTCCTTTCGCCGGTGGGATGCCGAGGCGCACGACGCAGCCGCCGGGCGCGCCGAACGGCACGAGCAGCGCCGCGTCGTCGGGGGCGCCGCCCTGGCGCAGCGCTCCCCGGATGATGCCCGCGTGCAGCCGGCACATGCCGTCCGGGTGCTGCCGGACCAGCGTCAGGTACGGGCAGGTCAGCAGGCGCAGCTCCGGACCGCCCCCGGTGGGGACGAGGTGCGGGCCGAACCCGAGCGCGTCGAGCACCGCCACCAGCGTGCCCGTGGCATCCGGCTCGTCCCGGTGCGCCGCGGCCAGCATGCGGCCCCAGGTCTGTCCCACCGCGGCGGCGTCCGCGGCGCCCACGTGGTCGAGGACGGCCGTGAGCAGTCGCTGGTACACGGAGGCGGGCGGGTCGTCGGTGGCCGCGCGGTACCGCCACGCCGGCCGGTACGGCAGCCCGCCACTGGCGCGGGCCTTCACGAGCAGCCCGGCGGCGACCAGCGCGTCGAGGTGGTCGCGCACCGTGGAGGGGCGCAGCCCGGTGCGGCGGGCGACCTCGGCGGTGGTGACGCCGGCGCCGGCCGTGCTGACGAGGTCGAGGAGGCCGGACCGGCCGGTGGCCGGCGGCGTACGCGGTGACGGCGCCATGCCCCGACCGTATAACCGCCGGGGTCCCGGCACGGTCCCGGGGGATTCGGGACTTTGGTCCCGGGTCTTCGCCGTTCTACGGGACGAGACTTTGATCGAATCGGCCGGCAGGCACCGAATCGGCGAAGTGGGGTTGTCCGGATGGTTGACACGGCCGGAGTGGCAGGACGGGCGCTGCTGAGCGTCGGCGGGCTGGTGCGCCGCGCGGAGGTGTCCCCGGACGGCAGAGCCCTGTACCAGATCGGCGGCCGGGAGGCGGACGCGTTCTACCGCGACCGGTGGTCCTACGACAAGGTGGTCCGCTCCACGCACGGGGTGAACTGCACCGGCTCCTGCTCGTGGAAGGTGTACGTCAAGGACGGCATCATCACCTGGGAGCAGCAGCAGGTCGACTACCCCAGCGTCGGCCCCGACCGGCCGGAGTACGAGCCCCGCGGCTGCCCCCGCGGCGCGGCGTTCTCCTGGTACACGTACTCGCCGACGCGGGTGCGGTATCCGTACGCCCGCGGGGTGCTGGTGGAGATGTACCGCGAGGCCAAGCGGCGCCTCGGCGACCCGGTGGCCGCGTGGGCCGACATCCAGGCCGATCCCGGGCGGCGCCGGCGCTACCAGAAGGCCCGCGGCAAGGGCGGTCTCGTCCGCGTGACGTGGGACGAGGCGCAGGAGATCATCGCCGCCGCCCACGTGCACACCATTCGGCGGTACGGCCCCGACCGCATCGCCGGCTTCTCGCCGATCCCCGCGATGTCGATGGTGTCGCACGCGACGGGCGCCCGGTTCCTGTCGCTGCTGGGCGGCTCGATGCTGTCCTTCTACGACTGGTACGCGGACCTGCCCGTGGCCTCCCCGCAGGTGTTCGGCGACCAGACCGACGTGCCCGAGTCCGGCGACTGGTGGGACGCCTC
>Ga0190269_10001159_pt1 | contig 12747 bp, 9 predicted proteins | sample Popmic249IS_FD_133749 | JGI IMG/M metagenome (GOLD analysis project Ga0190269, IMG submission 133749) | Populus adjacent soil microbial communities from riparian zone of Blue River, Arizona, USA - 249 IS | ecosystem: Environmental > Terrestrial > Soil > Riparian zone | place: USA: Arizona...
ACCCGGGCCAGGTGGAGCGCTTTCGCCTGGCTGGCATGCCGCAGCGCCGAAAGCAGGTTCGAGGCGGCATGGTCGAGGCGCTGCCGGTGGGTGCCCACCAGGCTTTCGGCGCGCGGCAGGGCCGCGCCCGCGGCCCGCAGCCGGTCGCGCTGGCTGGCGAGGATGCGCCGGGCGGCGAGCCGCTGCCGGCCGCCCATGTCGTCCACGTAGCCGATGAGTTCGCTGCGCACCGGCACGGCCGCCTCGGCGGCGGCGGTGGGGGTCGGCGCGCGCATGTCCGCGGCGTAGTCGACGAGGGTGGTGTCGGTCTCGTGGCCGACGGCCGAGATCACCGGGATGGCGCTCGCCGCCACGGCCCGCACCACCATTTCCTCGTTGAAGCCCCAGAGATCCTCGATGGAGCCGCCGCCGCGGGCGACGATCAGGAGGTCCGGCCGCGGAATGGCGCCCCCGGGCAGCAGGGCGTTGAAGCCTTCGATGGCGGCCTTGACCTCGGGCGCGCAGGTCTCGCCCTGAACGCGGACCGGCCAGACCAGGACGTGGCTGGGGAACCGGTCGTCGAGGCGGTGCAGGATGTCGCGGATCACCGCGCCGGTCGGCGAGGTGATGACCCCGATGACCCGCGGCAGGTAGGGCAAGGCGCGCTTGCGGGCCCGGTCGAACAGGCCTTCGGCGTGCAGCTTGCGCCGCCGCTCCTCGAGCAGGGCCATCAAGGCGCCGGCGCCGGCGGGTTCGATCTGCTCGATGACGATCTGGTACTTGGAGGAACGCGGGAAGGTGGTGAGCCGGCCGGTGGCGATGACCTCAAGCCCTTCCTCCGGCTTGAACATCAGCCGCGCGTAATTGCCCTTCCAGACGACCGCATCGATGCAGGCATCCGAATCCTTGAGCGTGAAATAGGCGTGGCCCGAGGAGTGCTGGCCGCGGAAGCCCGAGATCTCGCCGCGCACCCGCACGTGGCCGAACTCGTCCTCGACGGTGCGCTTCACCGCCTGGGCGATTTCCGAGACGGTGAACTCGGCGGCGTTGGTGCGGATCTGTTCCATATGCCGTAGGTGCCTCCTCCCGCCGGCAGCGTCAAGGGTGGCGAGGCCGCCCGGCCCGTGCTAGAGGGGCGCCACAGGCGCAAGCGGAGGGCGGAATGCGGGTTTTGCTGATCGGATCGGGCGGACGCGAGCATGCTCTCGCCTGGGCCATGACCAGGTCGCCGCGCCTCTCCAAGCTGTTCGTCGCCCCGGGCAATGGCGGCACGGCGGAGCTGGCCGAGAACATCGCCCTCCAGGTCGACGACCATGCCGCCGTGGTCGCTTTCTGCCGCGCCGAAGCCATCGACCTGGTGGTGGTGGGGCCGGAAGGGCCGCTGGTGGCCGGCATCGCCGACGACCTCAGGAGCGCGGGAATTCCGGTGTTCGGCCCCTCGCGCGCTGCCGCGCAGCTCGAGGGCAGCAAGGGCTTCACCAAGGCGCTCTGCGACGAGATGGGGATACCGACGGCGGCCTATGGGCGCTTCTCGGACGAGCCTTCCGCCCTCGCCTACCTCCGGCAGCACGGCGCGCCCATCGTCGTCAAGGCGGACGGGCTCGCCGCCGGCAAGGGCGTCACGGTGGCCATGAGCCTCGACGAGGCGGAGGCGGCGGTGCGCGACTGCTTCGGCGGCAGCTTCGGAGCCGCCGGGGCGGAAGTGGTGATCGAGGAATATCTCGAGGGGGAGGAGGCGAGCGTGTTTGCCGTCTGCGACGGGACCCGCGCCGTTCTGCTGCCGGCGGCCCAGGACCACAAGCGCGTCTTCGATGGCGACAAGGGCCCCAACACGGGGGGCATGGGCGCCTATTCGCCGGCCCCGGTGATGACCGAGGCGCTGATGGAGCGCACGCGCCGCGAGATCATCGAGCCGACCATGCGCGGCATGGCGGCGCGCGGCACGCCGTTCCAGGGCGTGCTGTTCGCCGGACTGATGGTGACTGCGGAAGGACCCAAGCTCATCGAGTTCAATGTCCGGTTCGGCGACCCCGAGTGCCAGGTGCTGGTGATGCGGCTCGCGTCCGACCTCCTGGAGCTGTTGTGGGCCGCTGCCCAGGGCGACCTTTCGGGGGTCGAGCCGAGCTGGCGCGAGGAGGCGGCGCTGACGGTGGTCCTGGCCGCTCACGGCTATCCCGGGCCTTACCAGAAAGGCAGCGAAATCAGGGACATCGCCGTTGCCGCCGAGGACGGCCTGCAGGTCTTCCATGCGGGAACGGTGCGGGATGGCACGCGTTTACTAGCTACGGGTGGTAGGGTGCTCAGCGTCACGGCGCTGGGCCAGACCGTCTCGGAGGCGCAGGAGCGTGCTTACAGAGCAGTTGACGCGGTGGATTGGCCGGACGGATTCTGCCGCAACGACATCGGATGGCGCGCCATCGGCCGCTAGGCGTTCCGTCCATCCCGCCAGGGTTTCGCCCGAGGCACTTGCACAGATTGTAAACTTCGCGGGTCTAGGGTCATCGGGCGCTGGAGCGCAAGCTTCCGGAAGCAGATCGCCGACGCCGCTGCAATTGCGCGGCCAGGCCTTTGCAGACCGGATCAGGGGCAAGGAGCCTCGAAGGAAAGTGGCCACCATTTCAGGTCCACGCATCGGTGTCGCACTGGGAGGCGGATCGGCCCGCGGCCTCACCCATATCCCCTATATCGAAGCCATGGACGAGCTCGGGCTTCGGCCGTCGGTGATCTCCGGGACCTCGATAGGCGCGCTCATCGGCGCGGGCTGGGCCTCAGGCATGAGCGGCAAGGAGATCCGCGAGCATTCCTTCAACGTGCTGGGGACGCTGCGCCTCATCGCCGGAAGGCTGTGGGCAACCCATGTGCCGGGCTTCGCCGGCATCTTCAGGAACGGCATTCCGATGCAGCTCGACGCCACCAAGGTGGTCGACAGCTTCACCCCGGAGAATTTTCCCCTCGAGTTCAAGGATCTCAAGATCCCCCTCTACGTGGTGGCCACGGACTACCAGTCCTGGCACCAGGTGGTGTTCAGCGACGGCCTGCTACGCCCGGCGATCGCCGGCTCCATCGCCATACCAACCCTGTTCAAGCCGGTCAGCTACGCCAACCACGTCCTGGTCGATGGCGGCGTGGTCAATCCGCTGCCCCTCGACCAGGCGGATATCGACAGCGACATCCTGGTGGGGATCGACGTCAATGGCGACCCCTCGGAGGCGCTCACCAAGACCGAGCACCGCGCCCTCGACATGTGGTTCGGCTCGGCACAGATCATGATGCATTCGCTGACTTCGCACATGATGGCGGCCTATCCCCCGGACATCTACATGCGGCCGCACGTCAATCCGTTCGGAGTGCTGGAATTCTGGCGCGTGCGCGAGATCATCGCCCATGTGGAAAAGGACAAGGACCGCTTCAAGCGCGCCCTGGCCGAGAAGATCGAGGCCTTCATCGTAGGCCAGCAAAAAACCTTCTGAGCATTGCAGCGGAGCGCGTTTCGGCGACGCCGCCGATCACTTCCGGCGCATGGTGGCAGCTCGGCTGGGCGAAGAGCCGCACGCCGTTGTCGACAGCTCCGGCCTTGAGGTCGGGCGCGCCGTAGTAGAGCCGGCGCAGACGGGCGTGCGCAATGGCGCCGGCGCACATGGCACAGGGCTCGAGGGTCACGTAGAGATCGCAGCCGTCGAGGCGGCCGGAGCCGCGCGCGGCCAGGGCCGCACGGATCGCCAGCAGCTCGGCGTGGGCGGTGGGGTCGCCCTGTTCGCGCATCCGGTTGCGGGCTTCGGCCAGGATGCGGCCATCGCCGACCACCACCGCACCCACCGGGGCTTCGCCATGCGCGGCCGCCTCCTCCGCCAGTTCCAGGGCGCGGTCCATCGGTCGCTGCAGGGATGCATCTTCGGCCATGGACGGGTGGTAGCAGGTCCATTCGGCAGTGAACAGGGCCGCAAACCGGGGGAAGGATCCGGATTTCCGCCCTGTTTCCAGCCCGATCCTCTATTCTTGCGGCAAGGAGAATCGCCCCATGCCCATCCGGCAGCTGCCCGACGACCTGGTCAACCGCATCGCCGCCGGCGAGGTGGTGGAACGGCCGGCAAGCGTGGTCAAGGAACTGGTGGAGAACGCCCTCGATGCCGGCGCGACGCGGATCGTCGTCACCACGGCCGGCGGCGGCAAGAGCCTCATCCGCATCGAAGACAATGGCTGCGGGATGGACGCGGGCGACCTGGTGCTGTCGGTGGAGCGCCACGCCACCTCCAAACTGCCCGATGGCGGGCTCGACGACATCCGCACCCTGGGCTTCCGGGGCGAGGCGCTGGCATCGATCGGCGCCGTCTCCGACCTGACGATCTGCTCCCGCCCCGCCGAGGCATCCAGCGGGCTGAGGCTCGAGCTGCGCCGGGGCCAGCGGCGCGGCCCCCTGCCCCACCCCATGAACCGCGGCACCGTCGTCGAGGTGAAGAACCTGTTCGCGGCCGTGCCGGCCCGGCTCAAATTCCTCAAGAGCGACCGGGCCGAGGCCGGGGCGATCACCGACGTGGTGCGGCGGCTCGCCATGGCCAACCCGGGCGTGCACTTCATCCTCGAAGGGGCAGACCGCAGCGCCACCAACTGGCCAGCGATCGAGGGCGAGGGCGCACTCTCTGCCCGCCTGGCGCAGATCATGAGCGCGGAATTCGCCGACAACGCCGCGCCGCTGGCCCATGCGCGGCAAGGCGTCGTCGTCGCGGGCCTGGCGGGATTGCCGACCTATTCGCGCGCCAACAGCCTGTCGCAATTCTATTTCGTCAACGGCCGCTCGGTCCGCGACAAGGTCCTGCTCGGCGCCGTACGGGCCGCCTATGCGGACTTCGTGTTCCGCGACCGGTTCCCGGTGATCGCATTGTTCGTGGCGGTCGACCCGGCCGAGGTGGACGTCAACGTCCACCCGGCCAAGGCGGAGCTGCGCTTCCGCGATGCGGGCCTGGTCCGCGCGGCGGTGATCCGCGGCATCGGCGAGGCCCTGGCCGCGGCGGGGTTCCGAGCCGCCTCGACCGGCGGTGAAGCGGCGCTCGAGGCGTTCCGGCTGCCCGAAGTGCCGCTTCGGGCCGAACCGGCCCCGGCCGCCTTTGCCTCGGCCGCGCCGGCGGCGGCCCGGCCGCTTTCGGCGCCGGCCTACCGGAGCACCTTCCCGGCGGCGCAGAGCCCGAGCTTCGGGGGCTTCGCCGAACCTTCGGCGCGGTTCGAGCCGGCACCGGCCGACGAAGCGGACTATCCCCTGGGCACCGCCCGAGCGCAGATGTTCGAAAACTTCATCATCGCCCAGAACGGGGAGAGCCTGCTGCTCATCGACCAGCATGCGGCCCATGAGCGCCTGGTTTACGAGAAGTTCAAGGCGCAGCTGGCTCAGGGACCCGTCGCCAGCCAGCGCCATCTGATTCCGCCGGTCGTCGAACTGCCGGAAGAGGACTGTGCCCGCCTCGAGGAGGCGGCGCCGACGCTCGAGCGTCTCGGGCTTTATCTCGAGCGGTTCGGCGCGCGGGCAGTCGCGGTGCGCGAAACCCCTGCCCTGCTGGGCCGGGCCGACGTGGACGCGCTGGTCAGGGACTTGGCGGACGGACTTGCCGAATGGGACAGTGCCGCCGCCTTGTCGGACCGGCTGGAGGCAATCATCGGCCGCATGGCCTGCCACGGTTCGGTGCGCTCGGGCCGGCGCCTCCGCCTCGACGAGATGAATGCCCTGCTGCGCGAGATGGAGGCGACGCCCCATTCCGGCCAGTGCATCCATGGCCGGCCCACCTATGTGGAGCTGCGAAAGCGCGACATCGAGCGCCTGTTCGGCCGGACGCGCTAGCCGTTGCTGGCGGCGTAGCTGAGAAAATGCACCGCGGCCGCGCCATATTCGCGGCGATCTTCGAGCGCAAAGCCCTCCGGCAGGTCGAGCACGGCTCCAGCGGCTTCTTCCAGCACCAGGGTGACGCCGGGAGCGAGCCAGCCGCCGTCCCGCACCGAGCGCAAAGCCGCCTCGCCCAGGCCCTTGCCGTAGGGCGGATCGAGGAAGACCAGGTCAAAGGGCTTGATCGAGCCGGCGGGGCCGAGTTCCGTCGCGTCGCGGCGCAGCAGCTTGGCGATGCCGCCGGCGCCGAATGCCTCGATGTGATCGCGAATGAGCCCGCGGGCCTCGGCGCCCGTGTCCACGAAGGTCACGCTCGCCGCGCCACGCGACAGGGCTTCGAGGCCCAGCGCCCCGGTGCCGGCAAAGAGGTCGAGCACCCGCTTGCCCTCGAGATGCGGACCGATGCGACTCGCGAGGATGTTGAACACGGATTCACGCGCCCGGTCGGAGGTGGGGCGGATCGACAGGTCGGTGGGCGAGGTCAAGGCCTTGCCCCGGTACTTGCCGGCGACGATGCGCAAGGCGGTCAGCCCTTGCGCGGCGGGCGCGGCCCCGCACCGCTGCGGCCGCCGGGCCTGCCACCAGGCCTGCCGCCACCACCCCCGGGGCGCCCCCCGGGCTTGCCGCCGCCGCCCGGCCTCGGCGCCCTGTTGCCGGGCCCCGGCTTGCCGCCAAAGCTCTTGCGCGGGCCCGCGGACGGGCGATCACCGGCCGTTTCCCCGCGGGGCGCACGGCCGCGCGCATCGAAAGACCGTTCGGCGCGGGGTGGCCGCTCGCCGCCCTCGCGCGGGGCTCGCGCGGGCCTGTCGCCAAAGGCCGGACGGCGGCGCTGCTCGCCATCGCCGTCACGCGCCGGTCGCCCACCGGCGGAGGGCTTGCGGCCCGGAGGTCCGCCAGCGCCGCGCGGCGGCCTTTCGCCGAAGGAGCCGCGAGGCTTGCCGCCCTGGGGGCGGTCGCCGCGATCACGGGCCGGCTTGTCGCCGAACGAGCCCCGCGGCCTGTCGCCCTGCGGCCGGTCGGATCGATCGCGTGCCGGTCCCTCGCCGCCCGCGCGGCGGGCGCCAAAGGGCTTGTCCTCCGCGTCGGACTGGCGAGGCTTCTTGCCGTAGGTCTTGGCCACGTAGGGTTCCGCCTCGCGGCCGTCGTCGAAATGGATCCGGCGCGGCGGGGCGGTTTCGCCCTCGTCGTCGAAGCGGCGCGGCCGGGCCGCGCGCGGCTTGTCCCTGTCGAAGCGGCCGGGCCGGTCCTGCCGCGGCCGCTCGGCACGCAGTTCTTCCGGGGTCTTTTCGGCGCGGTCGGTGAAGCGGAAGCGTTGCTGGCCGATCTCGACCGTGTTGCTGCCCCGGCCATAGGTGCGCTCGGTCAGCGCCTTGGCCTTGAGGGTCTTGCCCGTCACCGGCCCGCGCTCGGGCAGCTCGCTCTCGAAATCCACCTGGGCCTCGTCGGCGAGGCGCTTGCCGAGCTGGTCGCGCAGCACGCGGGCCTTGACGGTCTCGATACCACCGACCGGGATGTCGCCGAGCTGGAACGGGCCGAAGCTCACGCGGATCAGGCGGTTGACCTGCAGGCCCAGTGCCCCGAGGACGTTCTTGACCTCGCGGTTCTTGCCTTCACGCAGCGCAACGACCAGCCAGACATTGCTGCCCTGCTCGCGCTCGAGCGTAGCCTCGATGGGGCCGTACTTGACGCCCTCGATCTCGATCCCGTCCTTGAGCCGGTCGAGAGCGGCCTGGGTGACGTTGCCGAAGGCGCGTACCCGATAGCGACGCAGCCAGCCGGTCGAGGGGAGCTCGAGGACACGCTTCAAGCCGCCGTCATTGGTGAGCAGCAGCAGGCCTTCGGTATTGATGTCGAGCCGGCCGATGGAGACCACGCGCGGCAGGCCGAGCTGCTCGACCGCCTCGAAGACCGTGGGACGGCCTTCCGGGTCCTTCTCGGTGACCACCAGGCCTTCCGGCTTGTGGTAGAGCCAGACGCGGGTACCCTGGCGCTCGGCCAAGGGCGCGCCATCGACCTCGATCCGGTCGCGATCGGTGACGTTGAAGGCAGCGGTCTTGATCACCTTGCCGTTGACGGCCACGCGGCCGGCGGAGATCCAGGCCTCCGCATCCCGGCGCGAGCAGAGCCCCGACCGGGCGATGACTTTGGCGATACGCTCGCCGGCGGCAGGGATGCTGCTGCTATCGGACATGCCGAAACGCTTTCATTACATGCGGGACCCGAAAGGGCGGCGCGGTTGGTCGACTATGCGTCCGGCAGCCCGGGCGGGCACGGCGTGCCTGCCCGGGAACGGCCTTTGCGGCTTAAAGATCCGTGCCGCTGCTGATCATGCCGCCGCTCTCGACGGGCTTGCGCTTGAGAGAATCGCGGATCTCGGCCGGGCAGCGCTTGTCGTTGAGCGGCACGAGGTCGCCGCCGGGCGCCAGGCAGACGAGCTCCTTGCCGCCGACGGTGGTGAAATATTCTTCCGGCGGCAGGTAGAGCGGACGCTTGCCCTGGCCGAGCTGGGCCATGTTCGCGGCCTGCATGCGTGCGGTCAGCGCCTTGGCCTCGGCTTCGGTGAGCGGGCGGCCGCTCGTCGAGCGCAGGTCCACCACTCGAGCGTTGCGCAGGCGCCGGAGATCGTCCTCGGAGAGATTGGACGTATCGATGCGCACCTGGTCGGAGTCGACGGGGAGCAGATCCGACTTGGACGTGGTGGGGGCAGGCAGGCTCGCAGTCTGCTTGGGCAGCACCAGGGGGCCGCGCCGCTGCGTGGTTTCTTCCTTCTCCTCGCGGTCGAGCATGCCGACGCCGCGCAGCGTCTCGCTCATCACCTCGCGTTCGAAGGTGCCCACGTCGGTCATCGCATTGGTGCCTTCGACCGTGGTGCAGGCGCCCAGGGCAACCGTCAGCAGCAAGGCGGTGGACAGGCATCCCACCCGGGTCACGCGTGCCAAGGCGGACCACCGCCCGGTGCTATCGATACTCATGAGGCGTCCTTTGTGACTCTTCAACAGCGCGCGGCCTTATAGCGCAAGCTCGCGGGTAAGGCCAGATTCTGGCAGCAATGCGTTCACGCCCGCTTACTTTGGCCGATCCCGAAGAGATCGAGGACGAGCAGCAACACACCGCAGGTTATAGCGGCATCGGCGATATTGAAAATATAGAAGGACCAGCTTCCCCAATGGAAGTGGAAGAAATCGGCCACAGCGCCGTAAAGAAGGCGATCGAGGAAATTGGAGAGCGCTCCGCCGATGGCGAGGGCGAGCCCCGCCCGCAGCAGCGGCGTCTCGGCGCGAAACCACCAGACCGAGAGCGCGCCGATCGCCACGACCATGATCCCGACCAGCACATAGACCGGCATGTTCTCGAGCAGGCCGTAGGAAATGCCGGGATTCCAGCGCAGGACATAGTCGAAGAAATCGGTGACGCGGATGCCTTCACCGCCGCGCCAGCCCTGCAGTTCCAGTTGATAGTACTTGTGCCCGCGGTCCAGCCCGAAGGCCAGGATCGCGAGGCTGAGGCTCCAGTACAGCGAGACCAGGCGGCTTCCGGTCACGCGGAAAGACCCGCCGCCACCCGCTCGCGCATGGCCTGGGCATCGCGCGGCGTGAGGTCCGGATAATCCCGGTCGCTGCCCACCTCGGGCATGATCTTCCACGAACGGGCGCACCGCCGGCCCTGGGCCAGGGCCGGGACGACGGCGACGCCCGGCACCTCGTCGAGACGGAAGGCGTCGCCAGGCGCTGCGGCCCCGTCCACCACGATGCCGGAGGTGATGGCGATCTCGGCGAGATCGGCGCCGTCGAGGGCGGCCCGGAGATCCGGATCGGTCACGTGGACGCGGGGCGCGGCCTCGAGGGACGACCCGATGCGCTTCTCGCGGCGCTCGATCTCCAGGGCGCCGGTGACTACGCGCCGCACGGCGCGGATCTTCTGCCACTTGGCAAAAAGCGCAGCGTCTGCCCAGGACGACGGCACTTCCGGGAAAGTCTGCAGGTGCACCGAGGATTCCGCGCCCGGGAAGCGCTCCAGCCACACTTCTTCCATGGTGAAGACCAGGATCGGTGCCAGCCACGCGGTCAGGCATTCGAAGAGATGGTTGAGGACCGTCAGGCTCGCCCGGCGCTTGCCGGAGGAAATCGGGTCGCAGTAAAGCGCGTCCTTCCGGATGTCGAAGTAGAACGCCGACAGCTCGAGGTTCATGAAGTTCGAGAGGGTCGACACGACCCGCTTGTAGTCGTAGGCGAGATAGGCCTCCCGCACTTGCGCATCGAGGTCGTGCAGCCGGTGCAGGATCAGCCGCTCGAGCTCGGGCATGTCGCGATGGGCGACGGCCTCTTCCGGACGGAAGTGGGCCAGATTGCCCAGGAGCCAGCGCAGGGTGTTGCGGAGCTTGCGATAGGCATCGACGGTGGTCTGGATGATTTCCTTGCCGAGCCGCTGATCCTCGGAATAGTCGGTCGAAGCCACCCACAGGCGCAGGATGTCGGCACCGTACTGCTTGATGATCTCCTGGGGCACGACGGTATTGCCGAGGGACTTGCTCATCTTGCGCCCCTCCCCGTCCATGGTGAAGCCATGGGTGAGGACGCTCTTGTAGGGCGCCCGGGCCCGTGTCGCGGCGCTCTCGAGCAGGGAGGAATGGAACCAGCCGCGGTGCTGGTCCGAGCCCTCGAGATACATGTCGGCCGGCTCGTTGAGGTCGGGCCATTTCTGCTTGTTGCCGAGCACCCAGGCATGGGTGGTGCCGCTCTCGAACCAGACGTCGAGAATGTCGTCGACCTTGTCCCATTCCTCCGGATCGGCCACGGCGTCGCCGAGGAAGCGCGCCTTGGCGCCCGGCTCGAACCAGGCGTCGGCACCCTCCTCCTCGAAGGCCTGGGCGATGCGGTGGTTAACCGCTTCGTCCTTGAGGATCTCGCCGGTTTCCTTGCGGACGAAAATGGCGATGGGAACGCCCCAGGTGCGCTGGCGCGAAAGCACCCAGTCGGGACGTTCGGCGATCATGGCGCGCAGCCGATTCTGCCCGGCGGGGGGCACGAAGCGGGTGGCGTCGATGGCGGCCAGAGCCCGGGTGCGCAGCGTGTCGGGCCTGCCCTGGTTCTGTTCGTCGGCCGGCGGGATGGCGGCGCCCTGGAGCGTACCCCCGAGCTCCCGGTCCATATAAACGAACCATTGCGGCGTGTTGCGGAAGATGATCGGCTTCTTGGAGCGCCAGGAATGGGGATATTGGTGCTTGACCCGGCCGCGCGCCACCATGGCGTGGCGCTCCGCCAGGGCGGCGATGACGCGCTGGTTGGCGTCGCCCTTCTTGCCCTGGTCGTCGATCACCCGGGCGCCTTCGAAACCCGGCGCCTGCCGGGTGTAATAGCCGGCGTCGTCGACGGTGAAGGGGATCGTGGTGTCGATGCCGCGCGAAGCGAGCCGCGCCGCCGCGTGGGTCCAGACTTCGAAGTCGTCGAGGCCGTGGCTCGGCGCCGTATGCACGAAGCCGGTGCCGGCCTCATCGTTCACATGCTCGCCGTCGAGCAGCGGCACGGTGAACTCGTAGCTGCCCTCGAGCCCGCGCAGCGGGTGATGGCAGACGGTGATCTGGCCGGGATCCAGATCGCCGAGACGGGCATATTCCTCGACCTTGGCCTTGGCGAATACCTCGGCGGCCAGCCGGTCGGCGAGCACGTAGCGGTCCCCGACGGCGGCCCAGTTGCCCTCCGGGGCCTTGACCACCTCGTAGAGCCCGTAGGCCACCTTGGAGGAATAGGCGATCGCCCGATTGGCCGGGATGGTCCAGGGCGTCGTCGTCCAGATCACCACGGAAGCGCCGAGCGCGTTGAACAGGTCGAGCGACGCATTTTCCGGCTGCAGCACCGAGGCGATGGGGAACTTCACCCAGATGGTGTCGCTCTCGTAATCGGCATACTCGATCTCCGCCTCGGCCAGCGCGGTACGCTCCACGACCGACCACATCACGGGCTTGGAGCCGCGATAGAGCTGGCCTGACGTGGCGAACTTCATCAGCTCGCGGGCAATCTGCGCCTCGGCATCGAAGCTCATGGTCAGGTAGGGATTGTTCCAGTCGCCCACCACGCCGAGCCGCTTGAACTCCTCGCGCTGCACGTCGATCCAGTGCTGGGCGAAGGCACGGCATTCCTGGCGGAACTCGATGACCGGGACGTCGTCCTTGTTCTTGCCCTTGGCGCGGTACTGCTCCTCGATCTTCCACTCGATCGGCAGGCCGTGGCAATCCCAGCCCGGCACGTAGGCCGCGTTGTAACCCAGCATCTGCATGGAGCGGGTCACCAGGTCCTTGAGCGTCTTGTTGAGCGCGTGCCCGATGTGAATATTGCCGTTGGCATAGGGCGGGCCGTCATGGAGGGTGAACTTGGGCCGGCTCTTGGAAACGGCGCGGAGCCGCCCGTAGAGGTCCATGTCCTCCCAGCGCTTCAGCCAGGCGGGCTCGCGCTCGGGCAGGCCGGCGCGCATCGGGAATTCGGTCTGCGGCAAAAAGAGGGTGGCCGAATAATCGGTTTCGGTCGCGCCCGGAGCAGTGTCGGTCATCAGCACGTCAACTTGATGTTGGGAAGTCGCCTCGAGACGAATTGGCCCGCTTTTAGCAAGGCCTGCCCGGGGGTGCCAGTGTTTTTGCCGCCGCCCGGCAGCCCGCGTGCCTAGCGGAAAAAGCCCAGCGCCTGATCGAGCGGGCTCAGCGGCAGTGCGGTCTGCAGCAGAGCGCGGGCCTTGCCGCTGTCGCGGTTCATGGCCGAGATGAGGTCGTCGAGACCGGAGAACACTTCCTGGCCCCTGATATGGCCGATCAGCGCCACGGACAGGTGCTGGCCGTAGATATCTTCGGAAAAGTCGAAGAGATGGGTCTCGAAGGGCGGCCGCTGATTGTTGAACATGGGCTTGCCGAA
>Ga0190269_10001160_pt1 | contig 12746 bp, 11 predicted proteins | sample Popmic249IS_FD_133749 | JGI IMG/M metagenome (GOLD analysis project Ga0190269, IMG submission 133749) | Populus adjacent soil microbial communities from riparian zone of Blue River, Arizona, USA - 249 IS | ecosystem: Environmental > Terrestrial > Soil > Riparian zone | place: USA: Arizona...
GGGCCGGCGACCGGGCATGGCCTGATTCTTGCACGTCCTTGACCCAAACGAGCGTTTGATGGAGAGTGGGGCCCATGCCCGCCGCCGCCGCCCCCGCTCCCCCGCCGCCCTGCGAGATCGACGCCCTGGATCCCCGCTTCTACGACGACCCGTGGGAGGCGTACCGGTGGCTGCGCCGCCACAGCCCCATCCACTGGGACGCCAAGAACCAGCTCTGGGTCTTCTCCAAGCACGAGGACGTGTCCCACATCTCCCGCCACCAGGAGCGCTACTCGGCCGCCGACGGGGTCCGCCCTCGGGTCCAGGCCCCGATGTCGATCATCTCGATGGACGACCCCGAGCACACCCGGCAACGGCGCATCGTCAGCCGCGGGTTCACGCCGGCGAAGGTCCGGGCGCTGACCGACCACATCCGTGACCTGTCGAACCAGATCATCGACGAGATCCAGCACCGGGGATCGGTCGACTTCGTGGAGGACTTCGCCATCCACGTCCCGCTGATCGTGATCGCCGAGATGATGGGCCTCGACCCTGAGCAGCGGCACCGGCTCTACAAGTGGAGCGACGCCATGATGGCCGGGGACAGCGCCGCCGACGCACCGGACGACCCGCTGATGCTCGCCGCGGCCGAGGCCTTCGGCGAGTACGCGGGGCTCTGCGTCGAGCTCATCGCGGAGCGGCGCGACCACCCCGGCCAGGCAGAGGACATCATCAGCGTGCTGACGCGGGCCTACGACGACGGCGAGCTGCGCCGCGAGGACCGAGGCGGTGCGGAGGAGGTCGACACCTCCACCGCCTCGCTCACCGACGACGAGCTGATCATGTTCCTCGTCCTCATCGTGGTGGCCGGCAACGAGACGACCCGCAACGCCCTCACGGGTGGGCTCATCGCCTTCTCACGGTTCCCGGAGCAGAAGCAGCGGGTCATCGAGGACCCCTCGCTCTGGGACACCGCGGTGGACGAGGTCATCCGCTACGTGTCCCCCGTGCTGTCGTTCTCGCGCACCGTCACCGAGGACCACACCTACAAGGGCGTCGAGCTGAAGGCAGGCGACAAGGTCTTCATGCTCTACCAGTCCGCCAACCGCGACGAGGACGTCTTCGAGGCGCCCGACGAGCTGCGGGTGGACCGCGACCCGAACCCCCACCTCGCCTTCGGGATCGGCACCCACTACTGCATGGGAGCCAACCTGGCCCGGGCCGAGGTCCGGGTCGTGTTCGAGGAGCTGTTCAGGCGTCTCGGCGACATCCACGTCCCCGACGGTGCGCGCCCCGAACGGGGGCGCTCCTCGCTCGTCCTGTCCCTCGAGCACCTGCCGGCCGTCTTCACCCCGGCCCCCGCGTGACCGCACCCGACACGGGGCTCATCGGCGAGGCCCCTGCTCCTGGTCCCGTCACCACCGGCGATGCCCGGCAACGGATCCTCGACGTCGCGCTCGTGCAGATGAGCGAGCACGGGTCGGCCGCGGTCTCGATGCGACAGGTCGCCGCCGGCGCCGGGGTGAACGTGGCGACGATCTACCACCACTTCGAGTCGAAGGCAGCCATGCTCCGGGCCGTGATCGACGAGCGCCGCTACGGCCAGCGCCTCACCACCGATCGCCCCCCGGTCTCGGCGGCCGCCTCACCGAGCGAGCGCCTCGTCGACCTCGTCGGGTGGCTCTGGCACCAGACCCTGGCCGAGGGGCCCGTGTTCCGCCTGATCGTCGGCGAGGCCATCCGAGGCGAGGAGGCCGCCACGGCATCGGTGCACGCGGTCGTCGACGGGCTCACCGCCGCGCTCGAGACGTGGCTGGCGGAGCTGCTGCCCGAGCACTCGGATAGCGCCTCGGACCTCGCGTCCGTGGTGCGCGACGCGGTGTTCGCCATGATCGTCGAGCACCTGACCCTCGGCGGGGTCGATGTGGAGGGCGCGCGCCGGCGGGCCGGCGCCCTCGCCCGCCTCACGCTGGCCTGACGCGAGCGTCGGCCGGAGGTCCGGTCCGCCGCCGCGGCTTCCCCTCCCGTCGCCGCGCCGCGGCGCGAAGGGCCAGGCAGCGCCGGTACGAGATGGGTACCGTGGATGACCTCTTCGGAGCATGGCGGGGTGCGGACCCGCCGGGAGGGGGAACGATGGCCGTCACCACGGACACCATCCAGCGCTCGGCGGCGCCGACCGCAAGCCGCGAGCTCACCGTCCACACCGAGCCCGAGCCCGGCACGGTGGCCCACGACCTGCGGCCGCTGCTGATCGACCTGCTGGGCGCCGAGCCGGCCGTCCGGGTCGTGCTCTGGGACGGCAGCGCCTTCGGACGAGCCGGCCCGGTCGGCACCGTCACGGTGCGCTCCCCGGACGCGCTGCGCCACATGCTGTGGGCACCGGGCGAGCTCGGGCTGGCCCGGGCCTACGTGTCCGGAGCCCTGGACGTCGACGGCGACATGATCCGCGTCCTCGAGGTCCTGCGAGACGCCCCCACCCGCTCCGCCGGACCCGTCGACCGGATCCGCGGCGCCGGCCGGGTGGTCCAGGCGGCCCGCACGGTGGGCGCGCTCGGCCGCCGCCCCGACCTGCCCCCCGAGGAGGCGCGGCCGCGTGGCTGGCGGCACTCCAAGGCCCGCGACGCGCAGGCGATCAGCCACCACTACGACGTGGGCAACGAGTTCTACGAACTCGTCCTCGGGCCTGCCATGACCTACTCGTGCGCCCGGTTCCCCGTCGAGGGCACGACTCTCGAGCAGGCCCAGGCCGACAAGCACGAGCTGATCTGCCGCAAGCTCGGGCTCCACGTTCGGCCCGGGCAGCGCCTCCTCGACGTCGGCTGCGGATGGGGCTCGATGGCCATCCACGCCGCCCGCCACCACCGCGCCGAGGTGGTCGGCATCACGATCAGCAAGGAGCAAGCCCTCCGGGCCCGCCAGCGGGTCGAGGAGGCCGGGGTGGCGGACCGGGTGGAGATCAGGTTGCAGGACTACCGGGACCTGTGCGGGGAGCGGTTCGAGGCGGTGTCGTCGATCGGGATGTTCGAGCACGTCGGCAAGGCCCGGACCGCCGAGTACTTCGGCATCCTCCGAGGCCTGCTCAGCGACCACGGCCGGCTCCTCAACCACGCCATCTCCAGCGTGCGCGGGTCGCGGCTCCCCCGCCGATCGTTCACCTACCGGTACGTGTTCCCCGACGGGGAGCTGCTCGACGTGGCCGACGTGTGCGCGGCCATGGAGTCGGCCGGGTTCGAGGTGCGCGACGTGGAGTCGCTGCGAGAGCACTACGCCCGGACCCTCCGCCACTGGGTGGCCAACCTCGAGGACGGTTGGGACCGGGCCGTCGCCCTCGTCGGCGACGCCCGGGCCCGGGTCTGGCGGCTGTACATGGCGGGGTCGGCCGTGGGGTTCGAGGACGGGGGCATCGGCCTCCACCAGGTCCTGGGGGTCGTCCCCACCCCCGACGGGACCAGCGGGATGCCACCCACGCGCGACGCCTGGCGCACCACGATCCAGTAGCGCCGCCCCACCCACAGGCCGTCCCCAGGTCGTCCACCGGAGATCCCGAGGGTTGTCCCTCTTCCTCCTCACAGGGAGCCCGTCGTACGGTCCGGCCATGGCCGAGCTCGTGCGCTACGAAGTCACCGTCACCGATGGCACCGTCGTCGTCGACGGGGCCGACGCCTACGCCCCAGACGGCGCCATGACCACCTTCTACCGCTGCCGCGACGGCCGCACGACGGTCGACTCGTGGGCCACCCGGGTGGCCAGCTTCCGTACCACCGAGGTCCGCCGCATCGTCCGGGTCGAGGCCCCGGCCGCCGCCTGGGTGGCCTGACCCGTCTCCGGCCTGCGAGGCTGTCTCGCCCCCGTACCCCCGACGACGAGGACGACCGATGAGCCAGCTGAAGGTGTGGATCGACCAGGACCTGTGCACCGGGGACGGCATCTGCGTGGAGCTCCAGCCGGCGATCTTCGGTCTCCACGAGGACGGCCTGGCCTACGTCAAGGAGACGGCGTGGGCCGACATCTACAACGGTGCCGGCGGGGAGCCCGCCTACAAGATGGCCACCGGCGTGGCCGACGTGCCGAAGTCGCACTCCGACGCCACCATCGAGGCGGCCGAGGAGTGCCCCGGCGAGTGCATCTTCCTGGAGATCGTCGAGAGCTGACGGCGCCGCCCGCCAGGGTCAGCGGCGGGGGATGTCGGCGGCGCTGATCACGTCGTCGGCGGGCGCCTGGTAGCGGGCGATCTCGGCCCGGCCGACCACCATGTGGTGGACCTCGTCGGGGCCGTCGGCCAGGCGGATCGTGCGCTGCTGGGTGTACATGTCGGCCAGCGGGGTCCACTGGGACACGCCGGTGGCGCCGTGGAGCTGGATGGCCTCGTCGATGATCTGGCACACCCGCTCGGGGACCATCGCCTTGACGGCGCTCACCCACACGCGGGCGTCGGCGTTGCCCATCACGTCCATGGCCTTGGCCGCCTTGAGGACCATGAGCCGCATCGCCTCGATCTCGATGCGGGCCCGCGCCACCAGCTCCGTGTTCTTGCCCAGGGAGATGAGCTTCTTGCCGAAGGCCTCACGGGACAGGCCCCGGGTGACCATGAGCTCGAGCGCCTTCTCGGCCGCGCCGACGGCTCGCATGCAGTGGTGGATGCGGCCCGGGCCGAGCCGGAGCTGGCTGATCTCGAACCCGCGGCCCTCCCCCAGGAGGATGTTCTCCTTCGGGACCCGCACCTCCGTGAAGCGGATGTGCATGTGCCCGTGCGGGGCGTCGTCGTGCCCGAACACGTGCATGGGGCCGAGGATCTCGACGCCTGGGGTGTCGGTGGGGACGAGGATCTGCGACTGCTGCAGGTGGGGTGCGGCATCCGGGTTGGTCCGGACCATCACGATCATGATCTTGCAGCGGGGGTCGCCGGCGCCGGAGATGTAGTACTTCTCGCCGTTGATCACCCACTCGTCGCCGTCGAGGACCGCCGAGCAGGCGATGTTGCGGGCGTCGGAGGACGCCAGGTCGGGTTCGGTCATGGCGAAGGCGGAGCGGATCTCGCCGTTGAGGAGCGGCTCCAGCCACCGCTCCTTCTGCTCCGGGGTGCCGACCCGCTCCAGCACCTCCATGTTGCCGGTGTCGGGAGCCGAGCAGTTCAGGCACTCCGACGCCAAGGGGTGCTTCCCCAGCTCCGCGGCGATGTACGCGTAGTCGAGGTTCGACAAGCCCTGGCCGGTCTCGGCGTTGGGGAGGAAGAAGTTCCAGAGGCCCTGCTCCTTGGCCTTCTGCTTGGCGCCGTCGAGCAGCTCGAGCTGACCTGGGGCGTAGCTGAAGCGCTCGGCCCGTCCCTCTCCCAGCCGGAAGAACTCCTCGGACATCGGCTGCACGACCTCCTCGCAGAAGGCCCGCACCTTGTCGAGCAGCGGCCGGGCCTCGGCCGACATGGCGAGGTTGTAGAGCTCGCCCCCGAAGTCGTCGGTGTTCAGCGGGTTGGCGGGCATCGGAGGTCCCCCTCGGTTCGGCGTCTGGTGCCCGACCGTTCTAGCGGTCTCCCGCGACCGGGGGAGACGCCGGTCTGCTGCCGGGGCGCGAAGAGACCCCGGGGGGTGGTCCCGGGGTCCCTTCGACCTCAGCGGCCGGCGCGGCCGGCCGCTTGGATCACTTGGCGCGCTCGGCCAGGTCCTGCTCGGCCTCCTTGGCGTCGGCCTTCTTCTCGTGGGCCTCGGCCTTGGCCCGCTCCTGCGTGGCCTCGCGCTCGGCCTGGCCCTTCTCCTTCTGGGCCTCACCCTCGGCCTGGAGCGCCTCGTTGTCTGTGAGGTCGCCCACGGCCTCCTTGGCCTTGCCCTTGATCTCTTCGAATGCACCCATGGTGGGCTCCTTTGCTCTCGTCGTGCGGTGGTGGTGTGACGGCGCTGGGCGACCGACGGGTCAGCGCTTGGCGCGCTGAGCGGCCTTCTGGCGCTGCTCGAGCACCTCGGCCTTGGCCTCCTTGGCCTCGGCCTTGGTCTCGCTGCGCATGGAGCGCAGGAGCTCGGTGGCCTTCTCCTGCTGGGCCTCGCCGGCCTCCTGCATCGCGTCGTTGCCGGTCAGGGTGCCGAACAGCTCCTTGCCCAGGCCGACGGCCTTGTCGCCGATGCCACGCAGCTTGTTGATGTCAACGGATCCGATCTGCACGTCGATGTCCTCCTGTGGGGGTGCGTCCTGGTGTGCTGGACCGCCTACCCGCCTGCTTGACGTGCCAACCACGACATCGGTCACACCTCGTCAGCGGGACGGCTGGACGTGGCCACCCCGTCCCACTCGATGATCCGCTCGGCATCGACCTCGAGGATCCCGGTCCGGTCGCTCCGGCGGGCTTCGCCGCGCAGGAGCGTCCCGACCTTGGCCGCCGGACCGGGACGGTGGTACTCGTCGGTGACGAGCCCGATCGGCACCCGGTCCTCGAGCTCGAGCATGTCCAGCAGGTCCGGTGCCACGAACACCTCTGCCTCGTCGTCGAACCACCGGGCTGGGACGGGCACCGGGCCCGGCAGGGCCAGGACGGCGGCGGCCCCGCCGGCGGGCACCGCCGCGTCGGCCGTGACCGCAGGCGACCTCCAGCCTCCCCAGGAGCCGGTGAGCCGCTCGTTCTCCACCCCAGCGGCGTGGTCAGGGTCGAGGGCGAAGAGCACCCGCAGGGGCGGGGGCTTGCGGCCCAGGCGCCCTCGGGCGGTGTCGCCGACGAAGGCCAGCAGGTCGGAGGCGTTGCGGGTGACGAAGCTCCCCGATGCCCTCGCCAGCGAAGGCAGCGACCGCAGCGACGATGCGATGCCCTTGACGTCACGGGGGTCGTAGGCCTCCACGGGCCCGGTCAGCACGACGCTGCGCCCCGCCGAGGTGACGAGCGCGCCGCCGCGGCGCTCCCGGTCGAGCACCTTCGCCTTGAGGGTCGTCGTGGCCGAGGCGAACCACAGGCGTCCGTCGCTCCACGTGTAGAGCTCGGGGGTGACGTGCGGGCCGTCCTTGGAGGGGACGGCGATGTAGGCCTGCCGGCCTTCTCGCAGCACGCTGGTCAGGTCGTCGGGGAGGTCGATGGGCACGGCCGGGGGCTACCCAACGGGGCGGGCTCCGAGCCCACCGCACCTGGGCCCGACGGAGGGCGGCTCCGGTCCCGCGCGGTCTGCTGGTTCTGCGAGGATCCGGGGGACCGCAAGGAGCGGTCGGGCCGGCAGCGCGGAGGACGTCGTGGACAAGCCGTTGCGGATCGTGCTGACCGGCGGACCGGGTGCGGGCAAGACGACGGCAGCCGACCTGTTCCGGCGGGAGATCGGCGACACCGTCGTCCTCGTCCCGGAGTCGGCCACGACCCTGTTCGCAGGGGGGTTCCCCAGGGTGCCCGACGAGGAGGCGCGGCGCAGCGTGCAGAGCGCGATCTTCGCCGTCCAGCGTGCCCTCGAGGACATCCAGGCCTCCCTGTTCCCCGACCGGGTCCTGCTCTGCGACCGGGGGACGATCGACGGCGCCGCCTACTGGCCCGACGGGGAAGCGGAGTTCTTCACCCGGATGGGCACCACGCAGAAGGCCGAGATGGCCCGCTACGACGTCGTGCTGTTCTTCGAGTCGGCCAGCGTCGCCGGCATCTCGATCGAGGGCGGGAACCGCTATCGGGTCGAGTCCACGGATGAGGCCTTCGAGCTCGACCGACGGCTGCGGGCGCTGTGGTCGGGGCACCCCCGCTTCCACCTCGTGCCCCACAACGCGTCGTTCCTCCGCAAGATCACCACCGGCCTGTCGATCCTCGAGAGCGTGGTGGCCCAGGGCCGGAGCTGACCGAGCCCTGCACACGTCGAGCACCAGCCGACGGCAGGCCGGCTCACGACGGGGACGAGCACATGGGCCCTTCGGCCCTTGTCGTGGCGCAGCACCTGGATAGGCTGCGCACGCGGTAGCGGACCCGGGTGGGACCGGGGGTGGGCAGCTGGCGGAGCGTCGAGCCGAGACCGCGTTGGCATCGAGACAGGCGGTCTGCAGTGCACTTCTTCGATGGGGCGGAGGGGCGTCGGCGCGCGCGCCGTCGCCGGTTCACGTCAGCGGCGGTGGCAGTAGCCCTGGTCGCGTCCTGCTCGCTGCTCGCCGCGGGGGCACCGGTGGGTGCCTCGGCGGGGCAGGAGCCCGGGAGCTGGGCGGTCCCCGAGGATCGGGGTGAGCACGTCCCCGGGCTGGCCGGCTCGCTCCAGGACGACGCCCGGGAAGGGGCGCCGGTCCACCCGGCCGGGCTCCCGGAGCACGCCACCGACGCACCACCGAACCGGGTCACCGTGGTCGTCGAGACCACCGACGTCGAGGCCGCCAGCGACGCGGTGGCCGGCGCCGGGGGCACCGTCCGCACCACCACGCCGGGGCTCGTCAAGGCCGACGTCCCCGCCTCGTCGCTCGAGGCCCTGGTGAGCGCTCGCGGCGTCACCTACGTGCGAGAGCCGTACCGGCCGGTCCCGCAGGCCACGTCGGAGGGGGTCGGCTACAGCAGAGCCGAGCCCTGGCACGAGGCCGGGTGGATCGGGACCGGCACCAAGGTCGCGGTGGTGGACGGTGGCTTCGCCGGCTACGCCGGCAAGGTCGGCTCGGAGCTGCCGGCGGGGACGACGACCGACTTCTCGCGGTGCAACGGGCTGCCCGGCGCCTCGGAGCACGGCACGGCCGTCGCGGAGATCGTCCACGACATGGCCCCCGGAGCCGAGCTCCTCCTGGTCTGCATCGAGGACGACGTCGACTTCGTGAACCGGATGGCCGCCATGCAGGCGGCGGGCGTGGACATCGTCAACGGCTCCTTCGGGTTCTCCCTCACCGGGCGGGGCGACGGCTCTGGTGGGCCTGGCACCGTGGCCAGGGCGGTGGCCGACCTCCGGGCGCAGGGCATCCTCTACGTGGCGGCGGCGGGGAACTACGGGCAGCACCACTTCCACACCGCTGCGGTGGGCGATGCCCCCGTGCCCGACAACGGCGACTTCGTGAACATCTCGCCCGACGACGCGCTCTTGTTCCACATGCCGGCCGGTGGCATCGCCACGATCGCCGTGAGCTGGGACGCGTGGCCCACCACCCGCCAGGACTTCGACATCTACGTCGGCAACGACGCGTGCGGGCTCCTCGGGGCCAGCACCGCCGACCAGGCGGGCGGGCCCCTCCCACCGGTGGAGTACCTGGTCTTCGAGAGCTGCACCGCCGGGCCGGCCACCTACGAGCTCATCGTCGACCGCTACAGCGGGACCGCCACCCCTCGACTCGACATCTGGTTCGACGGCGACATCGGCTGGGTGGAGCACACGACGCGCAGCTCGGTCGTCGAGCCGGCCTCCTCGCCGGCGGTGATGGCCGTGGGTGCCCACTGCGCCACCCAAGCGATACGTCAGTCGTACAGCTCACAAGGTCCCACCATCGACGGGCGGACCAAGCCCGACATCAGCGGCCCGGACGCGACGAGCGGGAGCGTCTACGGGCCGAGCTTGCACTGCAGCTCCGGGTTCACCGGCACGTCCGCCAGCGCGCCGCACGTCACCGGTGGGGCCGCGCTCGTGCTCGGTGCCAACCCCGACCTCGAGGTCGCCGAGCTCCAGCAGCTGCTGGAGGACAAGGCGCGCGACGCCGGCACGCCCCCGGGCGAGGACAACGACTACGGGGCCGGGATCCTCGACCTCCGCGACCCGGGCAGCGCTGCGGTGTCGGCGGCGCAGCCGTTCACGCCGCACGGACCGGTGCGCCTCCTCGACTCGCGGCCGACGGCGACCGGCGCCTCAGAAGGCCACCCGGGCCTGGGCGCGGTGGGCACGCCGATCGGCCCGCGGGGGATGTTGCGCATCCCCGTCGTCGGTGTCGCCGGCGTCCCGGCCGACGCCACGGCGGCGGTCCTGAACGTCACCGCCGTGTCGCCGACGGCGGGGGGCTACCTCACCGTGTACCCGGACGGCCCCCGCCCGCTGGCGTCCAACATCAACTTCGCCGCCAAGCAGGTGGTGGCCGTGGCCGTGACGGCCACCATCGCCGACGACGGCTGGATCACGATCTTCAACAGCGCCGGGAGCACCCACGTCGTCGTCGACCTCACCGGCTGGTACGGCCCCACCGGCACGGGCGGGCCCGCCACCGACGGCTTCCAGGCGCTGCCGGCCCCCAAGCGGGCGCTCAACACCCAGCCCACCCAGACCGGCTACGCGGAGGGCGCGTTCGGGCCGAAGGGGGCGACGACGCGCCTCAGCGGCAACAGCATCGCCATCCAGGTCGCTGGGCTCGGCGGGGTGCCCGACGACGCACAGGCGGTCGTCGTCAACCTGGCGACGGTGCAGGCGCAGTCCGGCGGGCACCTGACCATCTACCCGGACGGGATCCCGCTCCCCCGGACGTCGGCGCTCAACTTCGCCCCGGGACAGACGATCGCCAACCTGGCCATCGTCCCGGTCGGGTCGGGGGGCAGGATCCGGGTGCACAGCCAGGGGACCACCGACGTGGTGGTCGACGTCGTCGGCTCGTTCAGACCTGGCGTGGGCGCCGGCTACGTGGCCCTCGACCCGCCCGTCCGGCGGCTCAACACGCAGACCGGCACGAGTCGGCTCGGCGCCCTCGGCCACAACGCCACCTACCGGTTGCCCACCGCTCACTACGAGGGGGTCCCCACCGACGCGCACGCCGTCTGGTTCGGCGTCGGCGTCGTGCGCCCCACCGCAGGCGGGTACCTCACCGTCTACCCGGGCACCGCGACCCGCCCGTTCGCGTCGAACATCAACTTCACGCCCGGCATCGTCATCGCCAACGCCGTCGTGTCGGGCGTCGGGGCCGACGGCACCGTCGCCTTCACGAACAGCGCCGGCTCCAGTCACCTGGCGGTGGACCTCGCCGGCTACTTCATCGACCCCGCCCTCCAACCCGTCCCGCTCGCCGAGCCGCCGGCTCCTCCGCCTCCGCCCCCCGGGTGAGCCGGGGGGCGGTCGGGTCCTGGGCGCAGAGGTCGTTGAGGCGGGAGCCCGCACGGACTCCGGCCGTGGGGCCCCGGATGCGTGCGCCTCGAGCCGTCTCGAATCGCCCCCGGACGCGCAGCGGGCTCCCCGGAGGGAGCCCTGACCTGCGTGTCCTGGAGCGGACGACGGGATTCGAACCCGCGACCCTCACCTTGGCAAGGTGATGCTCTACCAGCTGAGCCACGTCCGCGTGGAGCAGCGACGATAGCAGCCGCCTCCGAAGCGGCCCAACCTCCGACCTCTTGCGGTGGAGGCCTCCCGTCGAGAACCGGCTGATCCGGCGATCCGGGAGGGGATTCGGGCACTCGTTGTCGAACCTCTGACCCGAGACGTGACCGATGCCACGTCGCCGCCCGAATTGTCCCACTTCATCCCGTACCGGTAGTAACAGTGACGCCGAGCACACATCGGACCGAGTCCAACGCACCAGGGGGTCGCATGCGCGAGGACGCCAAGCCCACGTACCGCCGCACCCGGCGGACCGCCGCCGCCGTGGGAGCAGCCACGCTGCTCACCTTCCTGGCCACCGATCCCGGCAGCGCCACGCCGGGCGCGCCGAGCCAGGAGGGGACCTTCAACGCGGGCACGGGCACGGCCATCGCCCTCGGCTACAAGGTGAACCCCGTCAACGGGAACCTGAGCTTCGGCATCACCGCCGGTGAGTCCGTGGCCGGGCACCAGAACACGGCGGCCACCGGTCAGGCCCGGGCCGTCAACCTCGGGGTCATCGGCGTCACCCTCGCCGGCGAGGGCTGCGACGGCGGGGACCCCACCTGGGCGGCGGAGGAGCAGCCCCAGCCCGTCATCGCCCGCTCCGGCGAGAAGGGCGCCGAGGAGGGCAAGTCCGAGAAGGAGGCCGAGCTCATCCTCAAGAAGGCGCGGGCCACGATGGACCCCTTCGCCGAGGCGATCACCGAGATCGCGCCGATGGGGGACCCGGCGACGGTCTACATCTCCGGCGGGCGCACGATCTCCCACTCCGGCGTCGTCGGGGACGGGGTGCGCGAGGCCCTGGCCCGCACCGAGCTCGGTGAGATCAGCTTCGGTGACGGGGCCCTCAAGCTGAAGGGCCTGACCTGGCAGGCCGTCCACCGCTCCGGCGCCGAGGAGGTGGCCGAGGGCTCGTTCTCGATCGACGGCCTCGAGATCGGCGGTCAGGCGTTCCCGCTCCCCGCCGAGGAGGCCCAGCAGCTGACGGCTCTCGAGGCCGTGCTCGACCCGCTCGGCATCGAGATCACGCCTCCGGTGACCCGGGTCGAGCAGGGCATCGTCTTCGTCGACCCGCTGAAGATCTCCATCGTCTCGAGCGAGGGCCGCGAGGCCATCACCACCCCGCTCGTGAGCGCCATCCAGGAGCCGCGGGAGAGCTTCGCCGACGCCCTGATGGAGATGGACTGCGGAAACGCCACCTACATCACCGTGGCCGACATCGCCCTCGGGAGCGTCACCGGCGCCGGCTCGCTTGGCCTGGAGCTCGGCGGCGTGCAGGCGACCACCTCCGAGATCAACGCCTTCCAGTTCCCCTCGCTTCCGCCCCTGCCGGAGCTGCCCTCGGTCCCCGCCATCGGCACCCCGAGCCTGGGCGGCAGCACCCCGTCCTTCACCGGCGGTGGCAGCGCACCTGCCGCCGCCCCGCCCGCAGCCACCTCGGGGACGGTCAGCGAGCCCGCCTCCGAGGAGCTCGCCGCCGACCCCATCGCCGACCTCGCCGGTGAGCGGGGCGGCCTGATGGCGCTCGTGGCGGGAGGCGGCCTGGCCGCCCTCCTGGCCAGCGCCGAAGCCGACCGCCGCAAGATGCGCCAC
>Ga0190269_10001161_pt1 | contig 12744 bp, 8 predicted proteins | sample Popmic249IS_FD_133749 | JGI IMG/M metagenome (GOLD analysis project Ga0190269, IMG submission 133749) | Populus adjacent soil microbial communities from riparian zone of Blue River, Arizona, USA - 249 IS | ecosystem: Environmental > Terrestrial > Soil > Riparian zone | place: USA: Arizona...
CGGACGTTTCCGGCAACCTGCCGAACGTCCCCGTCGCCGCGCTCCTCATCGACCCTTCGGACCGCAACGTCGTCTACGCGGGCACGGACATCGGCGTCTTCCGCTCGGCATCCTCCGGCGCGTGGGAGTCGTTCAACGAGGGGCTGCCGCCCGCGCCCGTCGTGGCCTTCGCGGCGCGGGCCGGGGCGCCCATCCAGGTCGCAACTTACGGCCGCGGCGCCTACGAGTTGACGACCGTGCAGGTCGGCGCCTCGTCGGTCGGCTTCGCCTCTTCGTCGGCGGCGGTCGCGGAAGGGGCGGGCGCGGTCCGCCTGACGGTGACGCGCACCGGCGACCTCTCCGTGCCCGCGCGCGTCGATTACGAAACCTCGGACGGCACGGCCTCTTCGCGCAACGACTACACGGCCGCCCGCGGCACGCTCCGCTTCGCGGCCGGCGAGACGACTAAGACGCTCGACATCTTCGTCACCGACGACCGCTTCGCCGAAGGCAGCGAGACGTTCGCCGTCACGCTCGCGAACCCGGTCGAAACTTCGCTCGGCGCGGCGCCGGCCGCGACCGTCACCGTCACGAGCGACGACGCCTCGACCGGCGTCAACCCCGTCGCGTGGGACGCCGGCTTCGACACGAACTTCTTCGTCCGCCAGCACTACATCGACTTCTTCAACCGCGAGCCCGACGCGCCCGGCCTCGCGCACTGGACCGGCATCGTCAACGGCTGCCCGGCCACAGAGCCCTGCGGCGAAGTCCTTCGGATTAACGTCAGCGGCGCCTTCTTCCTGTCGATTGAGTTCCAGCAGACCGGTTTCCTCGTCCAGCGCGCCTACAAGGCTGCCTACGGCGACGCCACCGGCACCTCGACGCTCGGCGGCCCGCACACGCTGACCGTCCCCATCGTCCGCCTCGAAGAGTTCCTGCCCGACACGCAGCGCATAGGGCAGAACGTCGTCGTCAACCAGGGCGCGTGGCAATCGCAGCTCGAAGCCAACAAGCAGGCTTACTTCCTCGAATTCGTCCAGCGCGCACGCTTCACCGCCGCCTTCCCCTCGACGATGACGCCGACGGCCTTCGTGGACCAACTCAACGCGAGGGCCGGCGGCCCGCTCGACGCCGCGGAGCGTCAGGCTTTGATTGGCGAGCTGACCGTGAACAACACCGTGTCGGGCCGCGCCTCCGTGCTCCGCAAAGTCGCCGAGGACAAGACGCTCGAAGCGGCGGAGGTCAACCGCGCCTTCGTGCTGATGCAGTATTTCGGTTACCTCAGGAGGAACCCGAACGACCCGCCCGACGCGGACTATACGGGCTACGACTTCTGGCTCGGGAACCTGAACAAGTTCGACGGCAACTTCGTACAAGCCGAGTTGGTCAAGGCTTTCATCACCTCGACGGAATACAGGCAGAGGTTCGGGCCGTGAGCCCGACTCCAAGGACTTAAATGGAGAGAGACGAACGCTACGTGCCGGCGCTGAGCTTCGACTGGCTGACGCCGCTCTACGACCCCTGCGTGCGCTGGCTGATGCCGGAGCGGAAGTTCAAAAGCCATCTCGTGCGGCGCGCTTCCCTGAGCGAAGGCCGGCGCGTCCTCGACCTCGGCTGCGGCACGGCGACGCTCACCCTGCTCGTTAAAGAGATGCACCCGGAGGCGCGCGTCCGAGGGCTCGACGGCGACCCGAAGATTCTGGAGATCGCGCGCCGGAAGGCCGAGCGCGCGGGCGCCGAGATAGGCTTCGACGAGGGGATGGCCTACCTCCTGCCTTACCCGGCGGGCTCCTTCGACCGCGTGCTCTCCAGCATGGTCCTGCACCACCTGACCGAAGAGAACAAGCGGCGGACGCTCGCCGAAGTCTTCCGCGTGCTCGCGCCCGGCGGCGAGTTCCACGTCGCGGACTTCGCGCGGCAGAACAAGCGGCTGACGGGGCAACTCCGCGAAGCCGGCTTCGAGCGGGTCGCCGAGCACGCGCGGTACAGGACGCTCTTCGGCAGGCTCTCTCTGTGGGAAGCGCGGCGCCCCGCCTGAGCCGGCGCCGAAATTTCGCCCGACCATCCTGAAACTTATCCGGCGGCGGCGCGTGTAAACACCGTCGCCGCAGTCTGGCGTCCGCAGTTACCTCAATCTGTAAAGCCAAGGAGTCGTGCAGTGAAACTCATCTTCGTAAACTTAAGGGCGGCGGCGCTCGCGCTCTGCTGCGTCCTCACCTGCGGCGCCGTCGGGCGTGCGCAACAGCAGCCGGCGGCCGCGGGCGGCGGCGAAGGGCTGACGGCCGAGCAGGCCCTGGCAAGGTACGAGCAGGCGCTACAGGCGACCACCGACCCGGAGCGGAAATTCTACCTGCTGACGGACGCGGCGCCGACGGCGCTGTCCGCGGGGCAGACCGAGAAGGCGAAGTCTTACGCGCGCGCCCTGCTCGACCAGGCCCCGGCGATGGAGAAGGATTGGAACTACGGCAACGCCGTCCACGTCGGCAACACGGTCCTCGGCCTGATAGCCCTGCGCGACGGCCAGGTCGCGGAGGCCGGGCGGCTGCTGCTCGCCTCGGCCGGCTCGCGCGGCTCGCCGCAGCTCAACAGCTTCGGCCCGGACATGAATCTCGCCAAAGAACTTCTCGCCAAGGGCGAGCGCACCGTGGTCGCGCACTACCTCGAACTCTGCGGCAAGTTCTGGAAGAGTGACCTCGGCAAGCTCGGCCAGTGGAAGACGGCGGTGGCGGCCGGCGAAACGCCCGACTTCCGGCCCAACACCGGCCTCCTGATGCGTTGGCGCTTCGAGAAGTGGGACAGGCTGTAGCCCCGACACGACCGACTTCGAGGGCAAGCGCGGAGGGCACGGAGAAGAAGCAACGACTTCCTCCGTGCCCTCGGCGTTTGCCCTTGAACTTTGTGTTGAAGACCTCTGCCCTTGAGATTGGTTTAGGGGAGGCGGCGTCCGGCTTCGTACAAGGCGCGGAGCCAAAGGGGCTCGGTCGGCTCCGGGTCGGCCTTGATGCCCTTCGGCGCGCGCCAGCGGTGGAGCCACGAAACGCCGCCCTTCGTCTGCGGGTCGGGCAGCCGGTAGACCTCGTCCTTCAAAGCCTCTTCGAGCGTGACGAACGAGTAGCCGCGGCGCTTTATCATCGCCGCCAGCGCGTCGAAGTGGTCGGCGTTAAGCTCGTTGGCGTGGAGCAGCAGGACGTGCTTGATTTCGCGTCCCGCCACCGCCGAGGCCAGCCGCTCGAAGTAGTCGAACATCCCTTCCATGTAGGGCACGTAGGCTTCGGCGACGCGGCGGGCGGTCTCGGCGTCGCCGCGTTTTTTGGCCTTGAAGTAGACGTCGGCGAAGATGTAGTCGCCGTTGTCGATGGTGACGGGCGCGACCGTGTAGCCGCGCCCCTTCAGGAACTCTTCGAGGCCCCGCTTGTACTCTTCCGTGACGCCGGTCCAAAGAAAAGGGTGGCGGAAGTAGCGCAAGGTCATCCCCTTCTCGCGCAGCATCATCCGCGTGAACGTCTCGCCGCGCACGATGTCGTCGTGGTACTCGGAGAGCGGCGCGCGGTTCATGTTGATGTGCGAGAAGGTGTGGTTGCCAAGCTCGAAGCCGGCTTCGAGCCACATTTCGAGGACGGCGCGGCGCTCGTCCACCTCGCCGCGCCGTTGGTAGAGCTTGCCTTCGTTGACGAAGCCGACGGCCGGCACGCCCGCCGCCTTCACCTTCGGCAGCAGGTTCGACGTGATGCGGCGCATGTCTTCGAGGTCGCCGTAGGGCGTCGGGAGGTCGTCGAAAGTGACCGCGACCTCCCTCGCCCGCGGCGCGCCGGCCGCCTGTGCCCCGCCGCCGCCCTGCCCCGCCGCCGCGCGGCAGAGCAGTGCGATGAGCAGGACTGTGAGAAACGTGCGGCCGGCCCTTTGCTTCATTTCCCTTCTCCCTCCGACTACTCACGCGCCGACTACTTCTTCGACGGCTTGTAGTTCTTCTCCTTCTTGAAGTCCTCGAAATACTGCGTCATGTAGGGGCCGAGGTTCTTCTCCTCGATGTCCGTCCAGGGCATGCCCTTCGAGACGGCCCAGCGGACGAGCCAAGAGTCGCCGGTGCGGCCGACGTAGTTGTCGGGCGTCCTGTAAGCCTCGTCCTTCAAAGCCTCTTCCATCGTGACGAACGAGTAGCCGCGGCCCTTGAGCATGCGGACGAGGTCGTCGATGCAGTCGGCGTTCAGCGCCCCGGCCGTCAGCATCAGGACCTGCGGGAACTCGCGGCCCACCACCTCGCGCGAGTAGTTTTCGTAGAAGGCGAAAATCTGCTCCATGTAGGACAGGTATTCCGAGCGGATGCGGGCGGTCGTCGCCTCGTCCTCGCGGCGCAGCGCCTCGATGTACGCCTTGTTGAAGAGCCAGTCCATGTTGTCGATGGTGACGGCGTGGTTCTGGTAGCCGCGCCCGCTCAAGTATCGCTCGACGGCCGCGCGCTGCTCCGGCGTGGCGCCCGTGTTCAGGTAGGGGTAGCTGAAGTAGCGGAGCTTCTGCCCGCGCTCGGCCAGCAGGGGCGACATGACCTTCTCGCCCTGCTCGATGTCGGCGACGAACTCGGCGACGGTGTGGTTGGAGAGGTTCTTGTGGCTGAAGGTCTCGTTGCCGAGTTCGTGGCCGGCGTCGAGCCACTCGCGGAGCATCTGGACGCGCACCTCTTCGAGCGAGCCGTCCTCCTTGTAGAGCCGCGACTCGTTGACGAAGCCGACGGCCTTGATCTTGTTGGCGGCGAGCCCGCGCATCAGCTTGCGCGTCTTGTTCTGGAGTCGCTCGCGGCTCCAGATGTTGTTGCCGGGGAAGGCGACGAAGGTGAAGGCCACCTCGCGCTTCTGGCCGGCGGCGGGAGAGGCGGGCGACGAAGTCGCGGCCTCGGCCCCTGCGGGGACGAGCGACGCGCGGGCGCAGGCCACGCCGACGCAGGCGAGCGCGGCCAGCAGCGCCACGGCCGCTAAGGGAGTCCTCCGGCGGGGCGCCTGCCCCTTCGCTTTGACGAGTCTTTGAATGCGTTGCATGAGTGAACCTCCGTTGGCTGCTAAGGCCAGCGCCGCCGCGGCCGTCGTGCGCCGCTGCCGCAGGTGCTCCAGCTCCGCCAGAGAGCGGGCGTAGAGGAGCACGTCGCCCACGCACTCGACCGCCGCGTCGTCGCAGGCGTGCTCGCGCTCGGCGCGCGCCCGCCGCGAAACCCACCACACGGCCGGGTGGTAGAACAGAAGGGTCTCCACCGCGGTCTGCAACAGGTTGACGAGGTAGTCGTAGCGACGGATGTGGGCCAGCTCGTGAGCGATGACGGCTTCGAGCTGCCGCGGCGTCAGGCCCACGAGGGCGCTGGCCGGGATGATGATGAGGGGCCGGAGGTGCCCGACGGCCGTCGGCACTTCGACGAGGGCTGACTGGCAGAGGCGGACCGCGCGCGTGACGCCGAGCCGGCGCGAAAGACGTTTGAGCGTCTCCTCGAACTCGGCCGCGACGGGCACGGCGCTGCGCCGCAGACGCACGACCAGAACCCACCCGCCCGCGTACCGCGCGCCGAGCAGGCAGACGCCCAGAAGCCACCCGACCGCCAGCCACGGGGCGAGCGGCGCGAACCGCTCGCCCGCCCAGCCGCCGAGCGACGCCTGAACCGTCTCGGGCTCGCCCGCCTCCGCGCGCGGCGCGGGCGACGAGGGCGCCACGCCGACACCCTTCGCACGCCCGCGTTCGCGCCCGGAGTCAGCCCACACGGCCCAGCCCGCGCCACCACCTCCCGTGGGCGCGGAGCCGTGCGGGCGGAAGGCCAGCAGCCCGGCCGTCAGCGCGGGCAGCAGGAGCATCAGCGCCAGCGACGCGCAGGCCGCGGCGTAGCGGACGCCCGCCGCCCCGCCGCGCCTCGACGCCGCGAAGCAGGCGAAGACGACCGCCACCAGCGCCCCCTGCCAGACCGAGTGGACGAGCGCCCAGCCGAGCGTTTCGAGCAGGGGGCTCTGCGCGATTGTCTCAAGAGTGAGTGTCACCGCCGCCCCCTTCCTCAAACTCGTCGAGCATCCGCCTGATTTCGGCAAGCTCACCGGCCGAGGCCGGGTCCGCCGAAAGAGCGTGCAGGACCAGCTTTCTGGCCGACCCGTCGAACGCCTTCTGTAGAAGGTCGCCGACGAGCTGTCGCTGCGTCTCGTCCTCGGGCACGGCCGCCTCGTAGCGGTGCGCCCGCTCGCTCTCGTCCCTGCGGACCAGGCCCTTCTCGGACATGATCTGCATGAACTTCAGGACGGTCGTGTAGCCCGTCTGCTTCGTCTCGCCGAGCGTCTCGAACACCTCCCTGACGGTCGATGGCCCGCGTCGCCAAAGCACCTTCAGGATTTCCAGTTCCGCGTCCGTCGGGCGCGGCCCCTTTTGTTCAGCCATTGCAATGACCTCGCATACGACTCAAGTCGGCGGGCAGACTACTACGAAGAGATTCGTAGTGTCAACGAAAATCTTCGTACTTAGTCGGGGGAAGGACGGCCCGGCCGGGTTAATTGAGGAAATAGCTGGAGTTAGTTACCGAGGATTTTCCCGCGCCGCGAGGTCGAGCATCTCTTTAAGGCGCGGCTGCTTCTCGTTCGGGCGGTGCTGTAGTGCGACGCGGCGGCCTTCCGCTCCGCCCTCCATGATGAGGGCCGAGATGGCGTCGTAGCGGAGCAGTTGCGCCTCTTCGCGCAGCATCGCGCGCATCGCGTCAAAGCTCGCGGCCTTCCAGCGGTTGACGGCGATGTAGGCGGCGAGGCCGCGGCGGCGGAGGTCCGAGTCTGAGAGCAGCGCCTTCAGCCTCGCGTCGAACGCGGGGCCGGCCTTCTCTTTGAGCACGCCCATCGCGGCCGCGCGCAGGGCCGGGTCGTCGTGCGCCATGAGGCGGACGAGCGGCTCGGCGTATTCGGGCCGCCACGCCTCGCCCATGCGTTCGAGCGCGAGCATGGCGAGGAAGGGGTCCGGGTCTTCGGCGATTTTCGTGAGCGCGACGCCCTTCCCCTGCAACTCCTTGAAGCGCGCCTCGGCCAGCTCAATGCTTATCTTCGGGATGCGGGATTCGACGAACTCTGTCTCGTAGGCGTGCGGGTCGAGCAGGTAGGCGTTGAGGTAGTAAGGGAGCGCGCGGCGTTTGTCTTCCTTCGCCTTGAAGAAGAAGCGGCCGACCCAGGTCTGGACGTGGGCCGAGCCGGGGGCGAGTTCGGCGGCGCGCACGTAGAGCCGCTCGGCCTCTTTCAAGTCGCGCGCGCCGAGGCGGGCGCCTGCGAGGGCGAAGGGGAAGCGCGCGTCCTGCGGGAACCTGGCGGCGGCTTCGGCGAGCAGGGCGGCGGCGCGCGCCGTGTCGGTCTCGGGCAGTTGCGAGATTCGGATGGCGTAGGCGTCGGCCGTCTCCGGGTGTTTCAAAGCCCAGTCGGCGAGAACCTTCGCGGCCTCTTCGTCCTTGTCCTCGAGGCCGAGGACTTGTGCGAGCGCCTCTGTCTCGGCGTAATCGTCGGGCCTGAGCGCGATGGCCCTGAGGAGATATTCTTTCCCTTTCGCGTAGTCTTCGCGCGAGATGTAGATGTCTGCGAGGCCGTGGAGCGCGTCGAAGGAGTTCGGGTTTTTAGAGAGTTCGGAGAGGAGGCGGACCTCGGCCGCGGGGCCGTTGTCGAAGGGCTTTTCGCCGAGGAAGTGTGTCTTGAAGGCCGCGTCGAAGTTCTTCCGCTCGAAGTAGTTGCGGCGCGCGGCTTCGAGGATGAGGAAGGCCAGAAGGGGCTCGCCCCTGTCGCGGAAGTGGCGGGCGAGCGCCATGTGCGAGTCGGGCTCAAGGAAGCGGACGGCGTAGTCCGTGCGAAGCTGTTCGAGCGTCGGCGCGCCCGCCTGTGTCTGTGCGAGCGCGGGGGCCGCGAAGAGCAGCGTCAAGGAGAGCAGCGCGAGCGGGCCGAGCGGGCGGCGTCCGAGGATGGAGTCCAAGTGCTTTAACTCCTTAAGCTTGCGGGCGCCCTAGTCGTCCACCGGGGGGTCGTCGGACGAGGCGGGCTGGCCCTTGTGGTCGGCGCCGCGGATGACGCCGTCGGCGTCGATCATGAAGGAGCGGCGGCCGGTCTTGCCGTAGTTCTTCGGGGTGGCGAAGATTTCCAGCTTGTCGCCCGCGCCCGACACCTCGATGTTGTATTCGAGGTAGGTGAAGGGGTTCTTATCAAGAAGCTTCTCGGCCGCCAGCTCTTCGAGCGTGCCGTAGCGGCCCTTCTTCTTCGTGTTCTTGAACTCCTGCTGGGCGTTGTGGACGCGGCGCAGGGCGTACATGGCCATCATCTCGCCGCTCAGGATGGGCGCCTCGCGGACGCCGACCTGTATGCCGAGCGCGAAGGTCTTGACGAGTCCGAGCGGCAGGCGCGCCTCGTGGACTATCTGGTCGCCCTCGTGCGTGGCGCCGTAGGAGGCGGGCTCGGGCGGGGCGTCCATCTGCGCCAAAAGCGCCTGCACGACCGGGTCGGGGCTCCCGCCCGAACGCTTCCTGGTGTCGTCTATCTGGTGGCGCATGAGCGCCTCGGAGAGATAGGCGTGCAGGAGCCGCTGGCGGGCCTGCCACTGCGTCGAGTCGCGGTAGCCGGCCGTCGAGCCGAGCGTGCGGCGCGCGGCGTAGGAATCGACGACGTGGCGCACGGACTTCACGTTGTCGCTGGCGACGAGGAAGCGGTCGATGACGGCGTAGGAGACGAGGGGCGAGCTGCGCACGTCGAAGCCCTCGCGGCGCTCGCTCTTGAACGGCGCGCCGGGCGCGGCGACGCCGAGCACGGCCAGCACCTTCGGCATCAACTGCTTGATCTTGTCGGAGTCGTTGATTGAGATGATGAAGGCGAGGCCCGGCTCCGAGTCGCTCTCGGGCTCGTCCTTCTTACGGCGGCGGCCGCCTGTGATGAAGCCCTCGCTGGCGAGAATCGAGAAGGGGATGCTGACGGCCACCTCGTTGCCGAGCGCCGGCAGCAGGTCTTCCCTGAACTTGAAGCCGAAGAGCCTTTCGACGGCCGCGATGGTCTCCTGCGCCGGGGGCCGCTTCTCGGCCTTCGCGTCTTCGTATTCAGCCTCGCCGCCCCCGAGCGGGCTGTCAACGACGCCGACGTTGAGGCTCGCGGGCAGGTCGGCCGTGCCGAGCATGGCCGTGAACATCTTCGGCCAGTCGAGCGAGCCCGAGATGAAGAGGGCCGCGTCGGCCGGCGCGACCTCGGCCGCGTCCGCGTTGACGGGCGGGCCGGAGATGACGTTGGGCAGGAAGGGGATGATGTTGACGCTGCCCTCGGGCGGGGTTTCGACCGCGAGGCGCAGGGCGATGGCGTCGCCTTCGAGCGTGGCGGCGAAGGCCACGGCCGCCGGGATGCGCGGGATGCCGCTGAAGATGCCGTGGAAGACGCGGTCCATCGCCTGCACGGCCAGTTGCTCCTCGGTCGGCGAAATCTCCCTGAGGTCGTCCGTCGTGGAACTCGCCCCGTTGCCGCCCTCGGTCGCGGCCGCCGCGAGGCGGGCCTCAGGGGGCGGCGGCGGTTCGTCGGACGGCCCTTCGGGGTCGGGGCTGGGCTCCTCGCGCGGCTGGTCGGGGTTGGGGCCGGCGGCGGCCGTGGCCGCCATCTCCCTGACGCTCGCGCCCGGCGGTCGGTCCTGCGCCTGCGTGGGGGTCGCGGGTTGGACCGTCGCGGTCGGAGGCTGCGGCCTCGCCGCCTCGGCGGCAATCCGTTCTTCCTCAAGCCTTTCGAACCGGCGCTCCTCCCTCGCCCGCTGGACGGCCCAGCCCTGCTGGACCGGGTCGCTCTCGACGTAGACGAAGAGGTGTTCGTTGGCGAAGCGCGTGCGCGCCGACTGGAAGCGCGGGCTCCCTGAAAGCGGCGTCTCGTCCTCCGTGCGCAGCTTCTTTATCGTGAAGGGCTCGTTGGCGGCGAGCAGCCAGTTGCCTGCGCGGCGCAGGGACGAGCCGGCGGAAGGCGCGGGCGTCTGCGACTGCTGCCCGCGGCGCGGAATGGGGCGGCGCGCGGGCTCGGCGCGGAGGAAGTTTCGGAAGCCCTCGCCGGCGAAGGCGCGGAACTTCGGCTCGAAGGCGGCCGCCGCCTCCGCCGACTCAAGCTCTAAGGCGATGATGACGGGCGGGAGCCCTTCGCGCACGGGCAGTGTGGCGACGGCGATGCGCGACTCGGCCAGCGTCTCGGCGTGCGTCTCGGCGAAGGCGATGACGCTGAACAGTTCCGTCGGCACGCCGCCGGAAACGCTCAGGCCGTCGAGCGCCGACTTGACCTGCGCCGACCGGAGGAGCGTCCCGACCCTCCGCAACTCCGCGTAGATGCCGTAGCTCTCGGCCGCGAGCATGTCCTCGAAGGGGCGCGAGAGTTCTGCCGCGCGCGCCTGAGCCGGCTGCGACTGCTCGGCGGGCGACGGGCGCTGGGCGCCGGGCGCCGGGCGCGTGGGAGCGGCCGCGGGGCGCGTGGGCGTGGCCGCGGGCCGCGTCGTCTGCGCGGGCGTGCGCGTCGCGGGCGCCTGCGCGGGCGGTGCCGTTCGCGGCGCGCGTCGGCGCTGCTGCGGGGCGGCGGAGGCGGGCGCGCAGAGCAGGAGCGCGGCGCAGGCCGCTGAGGTGAGGCGCGTCTTCGTTCTGTTTGGTTTCATCGCTTCGGGACTTTCGCGGCGGACTTGACGGGCGACGGGCGCGGGGCGCGGCAGAGATTTTAACCCACGCGCGCGAAGTTGTAACGTCCCATTTCGCGACGCCGCGCGACGCCCCGCGCCCCCGCGCGCGGTTGACTTCCCGGCCGCAGGGCGGCGAAACTCTCCCCCGCACCTTCCCGAAAATCTTCCGAGACGAGGCCGAAACCCATGACGAAGAAACGTCCCGCAGTGCTGCTGTTACTGCTCGCCGCGTCGCTCGCGCTCTCAGCCGCCTGCACCACGGCGCCCACGAACACGAACCAGACGGCACAGGCGACGCCCGGCCCCGAGGCCGCCCACTCGCCCAACTACCCGGCCGAACTCAGGCCCGCGCTCGACGCCGTCACCGCCGACGACCTTCTGCGCCACACGAAGGCGCTCGCGGCCGACGAGTTCGAGGGGCGCGCGCCCGGCTCGCGCGGCGAGGAGTTGACCGTCAAGTACCTGACCGAGCAGTTTCAGAAGATGGGCCTCAAGCCCGGCAACCCCGACGGCACCTTCGTGCAGAAAGTCCCGCTCGCCGGCTTCCGCGCCGAGCCGCGCATGACCGTCAACGTCGCGGGCCGGGAACTCACTTACAACTTCCCGGACGACTACGTCGCCGTCTCGCGCCGCCTCGTGCCCGAGACCAACGTCGTAAACTCCGAGGTGGTCTTCGTCGGCTACGGCGTCGTCGCGCCCGAGTACAACTGGGACGATTACAAGGACGTCGATGTCAAAGGCAAGACGGTCGTCATGTTCGTCAACGACCCGCCCGTCCCAGACCCTTCGGACCCGTCGAAACTCGACGACAAGACCTTCCGCGGCAAGGCCATGACCTACTACGGCCGCTGGACCTACAAGTACGAAGAGGCTTCGCGCCAGGGCGCCGCCGCCGCCATCATCGTCCACGAGACCGAGCCCGCGGGCTACGGCTACCAGGTCATCAGGACGAGCCGCTCGCAGGAGAACTTCGACATCCAGACGCCCGACAAGAACATGTCGTTCGTCGGCATCGAGGGCTGGGTCACGCTCGAACGCGCGACGGAACTGTTCACGGCCGCCGGCCACGACTTCAACGCCCTCAAGCGCGCCGCGCTCGGCCGCGACTTCAAGCCCATCTCCTTAGGCGCGCGCGCCAACATCAACCTGAAGAACACCGTCCGCAGCGTCGATTCGCAGAACGTCGTCGCCAAAATCGAGGGCTCCGACCCGAAGCTCAAGGACGAGTACGTCATCTACTCCGCACACTGGGACCACCTCGGCCGCGACGAGTCGAAGCAGGGCGACCAGATTTACAACGGCGCCGTTGACAACGCCTCCGGCGTCGCGCAACTGCTCGAAATCGCGGAGGCTTACACCCGGCTCAAGACGCCGCCCAAACGCTCCATCCTCTTCCTCGCCGTCACGGCCGAGGAGAAGAACCTGCTCGGCGCGAAGCACTACGCCACGCGCCCGCTCTACCCGCTGGAGCGCACGCTCGCCAACGTCAACATCGACGGCGCCAACCAGTGGGGCCGCACGCGCGACGTGGTGATCATCGGCGACGGCAACTCGACCCTTGACGACATCACGCGCGAGGTGGCGACCATGCAGGGCCGCACCATCACGCCCGAGCCGGAGCCCGAGAAGGGCTTCTACTACCGCTCGGACCACTTCGAGTTCGCGAAGGTCGGCGTGCCGGCCGTCTACCCCGACACGGGCACGGTCTACGTCGGCAAGCCGCCCGAGTTCTCGCGCCAGAAGCGCGACGAGTACACGCAGAAGGACTACCACCAGCCCTCGGACGAGGTGAAGCCGGACTGGGATTTCTCGGGCGCGGTCGAGGACGCGCACCTGCTCTTCCTCGTCGGCCTGCGCGTCGCCGAGGGCGACCGCTTCCCCGAGTGGAAGCCCGGCACCGAGTTCAAGGCCAAACGCGACGAGATGATGGGGAAGGCCAGACCGAGCGGAGATTAAACGATGACGTTGAAGGCAAGACTTCTTTGCCTCTCGCTCTGGGCGGCGTGCCTTCTGGGCGCGGCCGTCGGGCAGCAGCCGCAGCAGCAACCACCGCAGCCACCGCAGCCGCCCGACGCCGCGCCTAAGCAGGAGCCGCCCGCCGCGAAGAAGAACGCGCGC
>Ga0190269_10001162_pt1 | contig 12737 bp, 11 predicted proteins | sample Popmic249IS_FD_133749 | JGI IMG/M metagenome (GOLD analysis project Ga0190269, IMG submission 133749) | Populus adjacent soil microbial communities from riparian zone of Blue River, Arizona, USA - 249 IS | ecosystem: Environmental > Terrestrial > Soil > Riparian zone | place: USA: Arizona...
CCGGGGAGCACGTTCGCCACCAGCGGTCCGAACTCGGCCTCGTACACGAGCGCGACCAGGTCCGCGTTGTCGAACAGGTAGCGGAGCTCGTCGGCCACGTACCGGTAGTTGACGTTCACCGCCGCCGCCCGGGCCTTGGCCGCGCCCAGCATGCCCTCGAGGTACTCGTTGCCGTTGTGCAGGTAGAGGGCGACGTGGTCCTGGGGCGACTCCCAGAGGTGCTCGATCGACCGTGGGCGGCCGCCGATGCCGTGGGCCCGTAGCAGGGCAGCCAGCCGCCGGGTCCGGTCGGTGACGTCGGCCCAGCTCATCCGGCGGTCCCGCCACACGAGGCACTCCCGGTCGGGGACGGCCGCTGCGATGGCCTCGTGCGCCGCGGCCAGGTTCAGCTCTTCGGGGACCTCGAGGACGGCCATGGCGGACCGGACGGTAGGACCTGCGCGAGGCTCGCCGCATGTCGAACGTCCTCGTCGACCGCCCCGCCCCGGGGGTGGCGCTCCTCACGCTGAACCGCCCGGCGAAGCTCAACGCCATGGACGTCGGGCTCGTGTCCGACCTCCACGCCGCCCTGGACGAGGTGGGCGCCGACCGGGCGTGTCGGGCCGTCGTGCTCACCGGCGCCGGGCGGGGCTTCTGCGCCGGCCTCGACCTGGCGGGCTACGGCGCCGCGCCCGACAGCGCGGGGCGCGGCCCGGTGGGGGCCGGGATGGCCACCCAGCAGCACATCGCGTCGCTGATCCCGCACCTGCGCAGCCTCCACCAGCCCGTGATCGCCGCCGTGAACGGCCCGGCCGCGGGAGGTGGGCTGGCCCTCGCGCTGGGTTCCGACGTCCGCCTCGCGGCGCGGTCGGCCCGGTTCAACGTGGCCTTCGTCCGCATCGGCCTGTCCGGGTGCGACATCGGCGTCAGCTGGCTGCTGCCCCGCCTGATCGGCGCCTCCCGGGCATGGGAGCTCATGCTCACCGGGCGGGTCGTCGACAGCGAGGAGGCCGACCGGATCGGGCTCGTGACCCGCGTGGTGCCCGACGGCGAGGTGGTCGACGCGGCCCTCGAGACAGCGACCCAGATCGCCGCCAACAGCCCGTGGGGCGTGCGGATGACCAAGGAGGTGGCGTGGAGCCAGCTGGAGGTCGGCAGCCTCCAGGCCGGCATCGACCTCGAGAACCGCACCCAGATCCTGTCCTCGTTCACCGAGGACATGCGCGAGGCCATGGCCGCCTTCCTCGAGAAGCGGCCGCCTTCCTACCTGGACCGGTGATCAGCCCGGCTGGGCTCGGCCGACCAGCGACCGACACCGATCGAGCGGGGGCACGGGGACGTCCCGCACGGTGACGCCCTGCTCGTCGCGCTGGCCCTCGACGGCGGAGTCGAAGATCAGCTGCTGGCGGAACCAGTCCGCCGTGGGAAGCGAGTTCTCGATGTCGACGAGCCCGAGGCGGGCGTCGTCCACGTCGACGAGCACGTACTGGGCCAGCGTGAGGTCCGACACGAGGCGCAGCTGGAGCGTGTCCCGGTCGGGGAGGGGGCGGGCCCGGCGGCCGAGGGTCTCCTGGCCGGCATCGAAGGTCCCCCGATAGGTGCCCTCCTCGAGGCGGAGCACGATGCCGCGCCCAGGGAAGTCACGGGGGAGGGCGAGGGTGAGCTCGACGGGGCTGCCGTCCCAGCTCCGCAGGTCGACCTCCCAGGCGAGCTCTCGGAGCTCGAGGGGCATCCAGGGCCAGAGCAGGTCGCCGGTGCCGACGTAGACGGCGTCGCAGTCCCCGACGATCTGGATCCGGTCGGCGGGGCCGTCGGCGGGCAGGGCGGCACTGGCGTAGAGGTGGTCCCCGAAGGCGTCCCCGGGCAAGGCGCGGCTGACCCGCTCCTGCAGCCGGACCCACTCCTGGAGAGGCGGACCGGGGTTGTTGACCCGGCTCGTCCCCACCGCGGTGGCGAGGTTGGCGACGAACCCGAAGGCGGCCAGCACGAGCACCGCGCCCAGGGCCAGCGATCGCCGCCGGCGCGGAGCGGGCTCGAGGCGGCGGGCGAGGTCGACGAGCGCCACGGCCCCGGCCAGGACGAGCACCGGGACGAACTCCGAGGTGTAGCGATAGGCGATGTACCCGTAGAACATGATCGCCCCCGGGATGAGAGCCGTGGCGAGGAGGGGGAACCGCAGGAGCCGGGTGGGCCGGTCGGCGCCCGGCCGCAGGGCCGTCACGAGGCCCCAGGCGGCCAGGAGCAGCAGCAGGGGCATGAACGCCGTCACGCTGCCGGTGCGGTAGCTCTGGTCGAGGAACGACGGCCCGTACTCAGCCGCCGGCCGGCCCGGCAGGGTGATGAAGGGGAACAGCGAGGTGAACCTGATCCCGTCCGGTCGGAAGTACCCCATGAACGTGCTCGGCAGGATGTCGAGCGAGACGAGGTCGCCCCCGTTCGCCTCGAGGGCCAGCCGCCGCCGCTCGTTCACGTCGGTCCAGACCTGGTGCTCCAACGGGAACATGTACGGGTGCCGGAACTTGGCCCAGTTGAAGGCGACGCCGACGGCGAGCGGCGCCAGGCCCCCCGCCACGAGCCAGCCCGCCCAGCGCCGGTCGATGCCCGGTGGTCGCCGGAGCAGCAGCCACAGCGCGACGAGCACCAGGACGCCGGCGAACGCCCACCCGGCGGTCGTGCGGCTCAGCACGGCCATGAGCGTGAAGGCGCTGGCGCCGGCCAGCGCCGTCGCCCGTGGCCGCTCGAGGAAGCCCAGCAGGCAGAAGGCGGCACCGAGCGCCGAGGCGATGGCCCAGGAGTACGCCTCGTGGTACACGAAGGGGAGCGAGGCGAGGAAGAGCACGACCGAGCCTCCGGTGGCGCTGGCCACGAAGATCCCGTACCCGGCCGCCTCCAGCCGGCCGAGGGGGGCCGCCGGCCGGAGGATGCGACGCACCCGCCAGACCAGCAGCACCGTGAGGGTGGTGGCCAGGGCCCAGGCGGCCAGCATGAACGGCGCGGTCAACCGGCCGTCGAGGTGGGCGATGGCGAGCAGCGGCATCCGGGCGATGGCCGGTCCGGGCGGGAAGTACATGTAGTCCCGCCCGCCGATGACGAAGGCCTCGATCCCCAGCTCCCCCTGGGGGACGTCGAGCCTCCCGTCGAGGAAGGACCGGGCCTGGACGTCGTAGAAGTTGGAGAACGACGCATCCCCGAAGGCGGCCCGCAGCGGCGACGGGCCGAAGTCCCACAGCACGCCGACGTAGGCGAGCAGCGCCAGGCCCGCCCCGAGCCCGCTCCAGACGGCGTAGCGGCGCACGTCCGCGCCAGCACCCGCCCACCTCGCCCGCAGCCGGGCCGGCACCGTGCTCAACGATCTGCTGGCGTAGCGCTCGGGCGATGCGGTGACCTGGGCGGCACAGGCCGTACAGTACCCGAGGCCAGACCCCGACCAATCCGGCCCCGGACGGGGTGGAGCGATGCCGCAGACGCTGGAGCACCTCAACGATCTCGACGCCTTGGAGGCCCGCCTCCCGGAGCTGACGGCGCAGTACGCCGCCGGGGAGCCGTACCCGCACATCACCCTCGAGGGCCTGCTCCGACCTGAGGTCCTCGAGCAGGTCTACGCCGAGTTCGATGCGGTGCCGGCGGAGACGTGGACCAACTACCTGCACCTGAACGAGCGCAAGTACGGCCACACCGACCCGTCGACGTGGGGCCCCACGTTGCGGGGCGTCCTCGACGAGCTGAGCTCGGACCGGTTCATCGCCTTCCTGTCGGCGATGACGGGCATCGAGGGCCTGCAGGCGGATCGGTCCCTCGACGGGGGCGGGCTGCACCGGAGCCTTCCCGGAGGGTTCCTGAACGTCCACGCCGACTTCACGGCCCACCACACGAGGGCTGGCTGGCGCCGGCGCGTCAACCTGCTGCTCTACCTCAACCGGGAGTGGCAGCCCGAGTGGGGTGGGGCGCTCGAGCTGTGGTCTCGGGACATGCGCCGCTGCGTCTCCACGGTGGAGCCGATCGGCAACCGGGCGCTCGTGTTCACGACCGACGTCGACAGCTACCACGGCCACCCGGAGCCCCTCCGCTTCCCTGAGGGCCTGGCCCGCCAGTCGCTGGCGCTCTACTACTTCACCGACGAGCCGGGGCTGCACCCGCGCTCCACCGACTACCGGGCCCGTCCCGGCGACGGTCCGAAGCGTGCGCTGATCTTCCTCGACAAGAGCGCGCTGCGGGTCTACGACGCCCTCAAGCGCCGGCTCCACCTCTCCGACGGGGTGGTCAGCCGGGCGCTGGGTGCGGTGATGGCTCGCCGCTCCCGACGCTGACCTCACCAGCTCTCCGGGCCGCCACCCGGCGCTTCAGCGCCAGCGCTGGGCGCTCGACCGCGAACCATGAGGCCGCCGTGCAGGCCGCCAGGAGCGCGAGCGACGCGGCGATCCGGGGGGCGCGCTCCCAGTCCGGCGTCCACCGCTCGACGGCCCGCAGGACCGGGAGCTGCCACAGGTAGGCGGCGTACGACACCCGCCCGAGCCCCCGGCTGAGGGTGGCCACGCGCCCGCGCGTGAAGGCATCGGGCCGGTTGGCGAGGTGGACCACGAGCACGAGCGACGACAGCACCCAGAGCGTGATCCCTCCGGCGTAGGCGTTGCGCTCGTCGGCCCGCACCAGGGCCAGCAGGGGCACCCAGAGCCCGATCACGGCCAGCGGGGTCCACCGGGGGAGCGACGTCGGGAGCCGGCGGTTGACGAACAGCCAGCCGCCCAACGACCCCCACAGGAGCCCGTCGATGCGGGTGTCGGTGCGGAGGTAGGCCGCCTCCCAGCCCAGCCGCTCGAACACGACCAGCCGCCAGGCGGTGACGGCGACGGCCGCTCCGGCCAGCAGCCAGCCGGCGTGGGGCCGCAGGCGGCGCCAGGAGAGCAGCCCCAGGAGCAGGAGGGGCCACGCGAAGTAGTACTGCTCCTCGATCGAGAGCGACCAGATGGCGGTGAGGTCGGCCGCGCCCAACGGGTTCCAGAGGACCCGCCAGTTCATGTAGTAGAGGAGCGTCGCCTGGACGGAGTCGCCGAAGAAGTCCGCGCGGCCGAAGGGGGGCCAGTCGTTGGTGGCCCCGTACACCGCGTAGACGGCGAGGAACAGGAGCATGGCCGGCAGGAGCCGCAGCGCTCTCCGCGCGTAGAACCGGTGCAGGCCGATCCCGGCTGACGCATCGTGCTCCTCGAGGAGCAGCGCCGTGATGAGGAAGCCGCTCAGGACGAAGAAGAGGTCCACGCCGAGGAACCCGGCGTCCAGCGGCCCCTCGGCTCCGGGGGCCGACGGGAACACGGCCCACACATGGGTGCCGAGGACGAGGAGGACGGCGATCGCTCGGAGGCTGTCGAGCGCGGGCACCCGCCCGAGGGCGCGGGGCGGGGTGGGGCCCGGGGGCACCCTCGGCTACTCGGTGGGGGCGCCGACCTCGGTGACCGAGACCGAGCGCATCTTGTCGCCGACCGAGATGGCCTGGGCGACCTCGATCCCGGAGGTCACGTAGCCGAAGAGGTTGTAGAGCGGCTGCAGCTTGTCGGTGCAGTCCTCGATGCAGATGAAGAACTGGGAGCCGTTCGTGTCCGGCCCCGCGTTGGCCATCGCCACCGCGCCGAGCGTGTACTCGCCCTTCACGGGCTCGTCGGCGAAGCGGTAGCCGGGGCCGCCGCGACCGGTGCCGTCCGGGTCGCCTCCCTGGATGACGAAGCCGGGCACGACCCGGTGGAAGGTGAGGCCGTCGTAGAAGCCGCGCCGGGCCTGCACGACGAAGTTGTTGACCGTGTTGTGGGCGAGGCCTGCATCCAGGCGCATCGTGATGTCGCCCTTGTCGGTGGCGATGGTGACGTCGAAGGCGGCGTCGGGGGCGATCTCGAGCTCGGGGGCGGAGGGCATCCGGCCACGCTACCCGGCGCTGTCGGCCGCCCGGGCAGTGTCGTCAGCGGGCGACGAGGGCGCCTTGCTCGGTGAGGCCGGCGAGGCCCGTCCACACGAGCCCGACGAGCAGGTCGGTGGCCCGCTCGAGGCCCCGGTCGCGGTACTCGAGCCAGTCGCGGGCGCCGGCGTCGAGGAGCCCGATGACCGCCTGCGCCACGAACCGGGCCGTCGTCGTGTCCTCCCAGTGGGCGGCGATCGCCTCGAGGCGGGCCCGGCGGGCCTGCTGCACGGCGGGGTGCTGGATCCGGCCGGCCGAGTTCAACAGGCCCCAGGTCGCCTCGTTGTCCCGAGCGAAGACGAGGTATCGACGCACGATCCGCCGCAGCTGCGCCTCGTCGGTCAGGCCCTCGTCGAGCGCCCTCGCCAACGCCGTGTCGAGGTGCTCGAGGTGGTGCAGGTAGACCTCCGCGATGAGCCCGCCCCGGTCGCCGAAGTAGGCGTAGACGAGCGAGCGCGACACGCCGGCGGCGTCGGCCACCTCCTCGAAGGAGACGTCGTTGGGATCGCGCCCCTGGAACACCTCTGCCGCCGCGGCCACCAGCTGGGCGCGCCGCGTCTCGGGGTCGAGTCGCTGGTGGTTCGCTCTCTGGTCCTTGACCGGTTGCGCCACAGAGCCCCCTCGTGGTCGGCGCGTCGGGTGTGGTTCAGGCGGTGGAGCCGGTCACGCCGACCGGCACCTCCCCGGCGGGGGCGTCGGCTCCGTGCACGGGGAAGTGGCAGGCCACGTAGTGCTCGTCGCCGATGGGGCGGACCTGAGGCTCCTCGTAGGCGCAGCGCTCCTGCGCGTTCGGGCAGCGCGTGCGGAACCGGCAGCCGCTGGGGGGGTCGAGCGGCGAGGGGAGGTCCCCGGTCAGCAGGCCGGTCTGGGCCGGCGGGACCGTGGGGTCGGGGACGGGGATCGAGCGGAGGAGGGCGGCGGTGTAGGGGTGGGCCGGGGTGGCGTAGAGGTCGTCGGGCGAACCGACCTCGCAGATCTTGCCGAGGTACATGACCGCCACCCGGTCGCTGATGTTCTTCACGACCGCGAGGTCGTGGGCGATGAAGATCAGCGTGAGCCCGTAGCGCTCCTTCATGTCCTCGAGGAGGTTGAGGATCTGGGCCTGCACCGAGACGTCGAGGGCGGACACCGGCTCGTCGCAGATCACGAGCGTCGGCTCCAGGACCAGGCTGCGGGCGATCGAGATGCGCTGGCACTGGCCACCCGAGAACTGGTGCGGGCGCTTGTCGGCGGCCACCGTCGGGTCGAGCCCGACCGCGTCGAGCACCTCCGCCACCCTGGCCCTTCGCTCGGCGTCCGTGCCCCGCTTCCAGATCCGGAGCGGCTCGGCCACGATGTCCTTCACCTTGCGGCGCGGGTTCAGCGACGAGATGGGGTCCTGGAAGATGAACTGGAGCCGGGTCCTTACCTCGCGCAGCTGCTGACCCGACAGCGACGCCAGGTCCTTGCCCTCGAAGAGCACCTGCCCGGACGTGGGCGGCGGCAGCTGCATGATCGCCCGGCCGGTGGTCGACTTCCCGCAGCCCGACTCGCCGACCAGCCCGAGCGTCTCGCCGGCCCGCACGTCGAGGCTGATGCCCGACACGGCATGGACCGTCCCGGCGGCGGTGTGGAACTCGACGGTCAGGTCCTCGACCCGCAGGACGACGTCCTCGCCGGAGCGCAGGTGGGCGGTGCCGGTACCGGCCATCAGGCCTCTCCTCCGTGGTCGGCGGTGTCGACGAGGCCGGCGGTGTCGACGAGCCCGGCGGCGTGGCTGTCGCCGGTGACGGCGGCCTCGGCCGCGGGGACGTGCTCGGCCAGGTTGCGCTCGAGGGCCTCGCGGCCTGCCTCGGTGCCGACGGGGAACCAGCAGCGGTACTCGTGCCCGGGTGGCTCGGCTTCCACCAGCGGGGGCATCTCGGCGTGGCACTTGGGCTGGGCGTAGGGGCACCGTGGGGCGAAGCGGCACCCGTGCGGCGGGTTGACCAGGTCCGGCGGGCGGCCCCCGATGATCTGCAGGCGGGTGTGGCTGGGCTGCTCGAGCTTCGGGATCGACTTGAGCAGCGCCTCGGTGTACGGCATCCGGACGTTGGCGAAGAGGGTGCTGGTGGGCGCCTTCTCCACGATCTGGCCTGCGTACATCACGGCGATCTCGTCGGTGCGCCCGGCCACCACGCCGAGGTCGTGGGTCACGAGGACCATCGCCATGTAGCGCTCGCGCTGCTGCTCCTGCAGGAGGTTGAGGATCTGGGCCTGGACGGTGACGTCGAGCGCGGTGGTCGGCTCGTCGGCGAAGAGCAGGTGGGGGCCGCACGCGAGGGCGATGGCGATCGTCACCCGCTGGCGCATGCCGCCGGAGAGCTCGTGGGGGTACTGGTCGAGCCGGCGCTTCGGGTCCGGGATGCCGACGGACTCCAGGAGGCTGAGCGCCTGGGCCCGGGCCTCGTCCTTCGGGACCTTGAGGTGGAAGCGCAGGCCCTCGGTGATCTGGCGCCCGATCTTCATGACCGGGTTCAGGGAGGTCATCGGGTCCTGGAAGACCATGGCCATCTCGGTGCCCCACAGGGCTCGCATCTCGGCGTTGGAGGCGCCGACCAGCTCCTGGCCGTTGAGCTTGACGCTGCCGGTGCGGACGACGTTGCGGGCGGTCAGCAGCCCCATGATGGAGCGGGAGAGGACCGTCTTCCCCGAGCCGGACTCGCCGACGATGCCGAGCGTCCGGCCCCGCTCGAGCGTGAGCGACACGCCGTCCACGGCTCGGACGGTCCCGCCGTCGGTGCGGAAGTGCGTGCGGAAGTCGTCCACCACGAGGAGGGGACCCTCGACGGAGGGGGCGGCGATGATGCGACGAGCCATCAGAGGGCGGCGTCCTTCACGTCGAAGGCGGCCCGGAACCGGTCGCCGAGGAAGTTCACCGACAGGACGGTCAGGAACATCACGATGGACGGGATGATCGCCACGTGGGCGATGTCCTCCTCCTGGAGGGGGCGGCGGCCGCCGTTGATCATCCCGCCCCAGCTCACCGTCTCGGACGAGGTGAGGCCGAGGAAGGCCAGGCTGCCCTCCGCCACGATGGCGATGGCCACGACGAGGAGCCCGAAGGCGAGCAGGGGGAGGATCACGTTCGGGAGGATCTCCCGGACCAGGATCCGGCCGTTGCCGGCTCCCGCGGCGCGGGCGGCCACCACGAACTCCCGCTGGGAGAAGGTGAGGGTGGTGGCCCGGGCGATCCTGGCGAAGGCGGGGATGGACACCAGCGAGATGCCGATGACGACGTTCTTCAGGTCGGCGCCGAGGAAGGCCACGATGGCGATGAGCAGGATGAGCGACGGGAAGGCGAGGAAGATGTCGACGACCGCCATCAGGAGCGTCTCGAGCCGCCCCCGGAAGTACCCGGCGATGATGCCCACCAGGCCGCCGACCGTCATGCCCAGCAGGAGGACGCCGAAGGCGACGACGAGCGAGACCCGCCCGCCCCAGACGAGCCGGCTGAAGATGTCGTAGCCGTTCTCGTCGGTGCCCAAGAGGTGGCCGCCGGTCCCGGGGGACGAGTTGTTGTCGACGAAGAAGTCCGTGATCTGCGGGTCGTCGAGGGGGAGGATCGGAGCCAGCAGGGCGCCGGCGAAGACGGCCAGCAGCCACAGCGCGGCCAGCCAGCCGGCCACCCCCAGGCGGCTCTTGCGGCGAGGGGCCTTGTCGGCGGCCTCGTCGGGGGGCGGGGTGATGACGTCCGGGGCGGGGAGGGCCTCGCTCATCGTGCACCCGCCCGACGGACGCGGGGGTCGAGCACGGCGTAGAGCGTGTCCACCAGGAAGTTCACGACGACGAAGGCCACGGCGATGAGCAGCACGACGCCCTGCACGGCGAGGTAGTCCCGCTTGCCGATGGACTCCACGGCGAGGAGGCCGACGCCGGGGATGGAGAAGAAGTACTCGAGGATGACCGACCCTCCGATCAGGCTCCCGAAGTTGATGCCGAACACGGTGAGCAACGAGAACGACGACGGGCGGAGCGCGTGGCGGAGGAGGATGTGCCACGTCGGCAGCCCCTTCGATCGCGCCATGAGGATGAAGTCCTCCTGCAGCGTGGCGATGAGGTCGCTGCGCAGCAGGCGGGTGTACACCGCGGTGAGCCCGGCCACGAGGACCGCCACCGGGAGCGCCACCGAGCGCAGGTTGGCGCCGATGCCGTCAGGCCCGGTGATGCGCTTGTAGCCGAGGGCCGGCAGCAGGTCGAGCTGCAGGGAGAACAGGTAGACGAGGAACACCGCCATGGCGAAGCTCGGGACCGAGATGAGCCCGAAGGCGCCGGCGGTGATGGATCGGTCGGTCAGGGAGTTGGCCCGGTAGGCGCTGAGCATGGCGAGTGGGACCGAGATGGCGAGCGAGATCACCTGCGCCATCAGCATGAGCTGGATCGTGGCGGGGAGGCGGCTGGTCAGCAGGTCCTTCACGGGGAAGTTGCTGGTGGCGTAGGCGGTGCCGAGGTCGAAGTCGGTCACCACCCCGGAGATGTAGTCCCAGTACTGGACGAGCATCGGCTTGTCGAGGCCGAGCTCGGCCTCCAGCGCCGCCACCGCCTCGGGGTTGGAGGCCTCGGGGCCGAGGAGGGTCGCCGTGAGGTCGCCCGGCAGGAGCTTCGTGAGCAGGAACGTGAGGAAGCTCACGATCAGCACGACGATGACCAGCTTGGCCACCCGCTCGAGCACGGTTCGGACGATCTGCATGGGGACGCGCTCCTCGACCCTGAGGTCTCAGGTCAGCTCTTCGACGACGGGATCAGCCGCCGACGGCGTACAGGAACCCGGGCTTGATGGCCCCGAGGGAGTTGGGCTCCCCAGGCGGGGGCGGCCCGACCTTGTCGGCGTTGTAGACGTTGCCGAAGAGGTCGTAGAGCGAGGTGATCAGCGGCACCTCTTCGCCGGTGATCTCCTGCACCCGGAAGTACTTCTCCTTGCGCTCCTCGACGTCGTCCGTCTGACGGGCCTCCTCGAGCAGCTGGTCCACCTCCGAGTTGCTGTAGAAGACCAGGTTGCCCGGGTCGTCCGTGGTCAGCCCCGGCCGGATGGCGTCGGGCTCGATGAAGTGGGCGCTGCGGAAGCAGGCCGCCTCGTAGTCGCCGTTCTTGGAGAAGATGCGGTTGACGTAGGCGCCCTGCTCCTGGGTCTCGAGGGTGATGTTCATCCCCACCTGCTCGCCCATCTGCTTCACGAGCTGGAGGATGCCGTCGGCCTCGGGCGTCGGGATGCACACGAGGGTGAAGTCGAGGCCGCCGAGCTCGTCGACGAGCTCCTGGGCCTTCTCCGGGTCGTACTGCGGGGTGCCCGCATCGGGGTTGTAGTACGGCGAGTCGGTGGCGAAGCCGGAGTAGCTGGCCTCGCGCACGCCCTCGTAGACGCGGTCGTTGATGACGTCCTTGTTGATCGCGTAGGCGAGCGCCTGGCGGGCCCTGACGTCGTCGAACGGCGGCTTGGCGTTGTTCAGCAGGATGATCGTCGAGCTGGAGCCGCTGATCTTCTGGGCGGCGAAGCCCTCTTCCTCGGCGCTGGCCACGGTGGCGCTGTCAGCGGTCTGGAAGATGTCGATCTCACCGGTCTGCAGCGCGGTGACCCGCTGGCCGCTGTCGGGGATCGGCACGACGGTCAGCCGGTCGAGGTAGGGGAGCTGCACGCCGTCGTCGTCGGTCTGCCAGTAGCCCTCGTAGGCCTCGAGCACGACCCGCTCGCCCGGGGTGAACTCGGCCAGCTTGAACGGGCCGGTGCCGACCGGTGCGTTGGCGAAGCCGTCCCCGAGGGCGGCCACGGCGGTGGGTGACTCGACGTAGCCGCTCGAGCCGGCCAGCAGGTCCGGGAAGGAGACGCTCGGGCCGGTGAGCGTGAAGACCACGGTGAGGCCCTCGGGGCCGTCGGGCATCTCCATCGAGCCGATGATCCCGACGGAGCCGGCGCAGGGGCAGGCGAAGGCCGGGTCGACCATGCGCTCGAAGTGCTTGACGACGGCGTCGGCGTTGAGCGGGGTCTCGTCGTGGAAGGTGACCCCCTCGCGCAGGGTCATGGTCCAGGTCGTGAGGTCGTCGGACCCTTCGAGGCTCTCGGCCAGGTTGGGGACGATCTCGCCGTCCACGTAGGTGGTGAGCGGGTCGAAGATGCCGAGCGTGATGAGCTTGTCCGACGGCTGCGCCGCCTTGCCCGGCTCGAGCGTGGCCACGTCCGACTCGGTGGCGAAGACGAGCTCGCCCCCCTTCACCGGCGTGCCCTCGGGCTCCTCGGTCGTCGTGGTCTCTTCGCCGCTGTCGTCGGTGCCGCCGTCGTCTCCGCCGGCCTCGCCGCTGTCGTCGCCACCGCACGCGGCGGCGATCAGCACGAGGCCGAGCAGGAGGGCGAGGAAGCGGTACCACGGAGTGCGGACCTGCATGTCCTTCACGTTTGTCCCCCGTATCGGTTTCGGCGTGGGTGCTGGGGTCCCGCGCGCGGGATCGTCCGGTGACGCCGGTCACACCGGGCAGGCGGACCGTAGGAGGCTTGTTGTCACCGTGTCAACAACCCCCGACGGAAACTGACCCACGGGTCAGGCAGAAGCCGACGAAGGCCGCGAACCGGTCGACCACGGCGGCCGAAAGGTCAGGCGCGGCCAGGCGGGACGTCCAGCGCGACGCGCCCCTCGTACTGGCGGGCCCACCCGAGCACCGACTCCACGTAGGCCAGGGAGTGGTTGTAGGCGAGGTAGGCGCGGCGCAGGCCGTCGTCGCCGTCGAGCCCGTGGCTGGCTGCGCACAGGTAGCGGGCCGCCGCCAAGGTGGCGTCGTAGAGGTTGAAGGGCGAGACGATCCCGTCGCC
>Ga0190269_10001163_pt1 | contig 12726 bp, 18 predicted proteins | sample Popmic249IS_FD_133749 | JGI IMG/M metagenome (GOLD analysis project Ga0190269, IMG submission 133749) | Populus adjacent soil microbial communities from riparian zone of Blue River, Arizona, USA - 249 IS | ecosystem: Environmental > Terrestrial > Soil > Riparian zone | place: USA: Arizona...
ACGCACCGGCCGGCGGGACCCCGGCCGATGTCTTTAGGTACCTGTGGAGGAGTGACCGATGGCATCGCGTACGCACGATCCTGAGCCGCTACTAACGCCGGCCGAGGTGGCGTCGATGTTCCGTGTCGACCCGAAGACCGTCACCCGGTGGGCCAAGGCGGGCAAGCTCAGCGCAATTCGCACGCTGGGCGGGCACCGTCGCTACCGGGAGTCGGAGGTTCGCGCCCTGCTGCAGGGGCAGATCCCCACGCAGCGACAGGGCGATTGAACGGACCGCAGTCGACCGAGAGATCGATAGAGGGGCGAACGCCGGGGAAGGCGATCGCCCCTTCGTCGTCTCTGCTCCCGATTATGAGACGTGGATCGTGGTAGTGCCGTGCACGCCACGCCGTAACCTGCTGCCCCAGAGTGTCAGGCGGCCCGGCAGCCCGTACTTCCGCTTGAGTTGATCGCCCACCCGCAGCCGGTCGGCCTCGTTCCCGATCCGTGCCGTGGCCTCGATCGCGTCCCCGCGCGGATTGCCCCGCATGTCGCACGCGGCGACCGTGACCCGCGCGCTGTTGCGGATCCGCTTGAGCTTGGCCGCGTCCTTCGGCGTCCAGAACGCCAGCCCGTCGCCGTCGGGCACGACCCACAGCGGGGTCGGCACCGCGTTCCCGTTCTTGCGGAACGTCGTCAGCAGGACGTACTTCTCCGAACCGAGTTGCCCCAGCGTCGCCATGGTCCAAGGGTAGAACCATGGAAGAGCCGATCATCGGAGACGTGTTCGGGGAGATGATCCGGGACGCGTACGCGGTGCGCACCGGCATCGGCCCCCGCCCCCTCGCCGGCGGGCGACTGCCCCGGCCGGTGGTCGAGGTGATCGAGCGCGACGACGGGCTGATCAACGGGGCGCCGGCCGATCACTACCTGGACGAGCCCTCCCTATGGCAGCCCCACGACCATCGCGCGTTGCGGCTGTGCCGGGGCGCGGTGCTCGACGTGGGGTGCGGCGCCGGGCGTACGGCGGTGGAGCTGCAGCGCCGCGGCATGGCGGTGACGGGGCTGGACACGTCCGTCGGAGCCATCGAGGTGGCGCGCGCCCGAGGATTGCGGGACACCGTGATCGCCGACGTGCACACGTACGCGTCGCGCGCCACTGCCCGCTACGACACGTTTCTCCTGCTCGGCAACAACCTCGGGCTGCTCGAGGGGCCCGAGCGCGCCCCCGCCTTCCTCGCCGCCCTGGCGGAGCTGGCCCGTCCCGGCGCCCGGATCATCGCGCACGGCACGGACCCGTACGGCACCACCGACCCGCTGCACGCCGACTACCACCGGCGGAACCGGGAGCGGGGGCGGCTCGGCGGTCAGCTGCGGTTGCGGCTGCGCTACCGGCGCATGGCCACGGAGTGGTTCGACTACCTGGTGTGCTCGGTGGACGAGCTGAAGCAGCTGCTCGAGGGCACCGGCTGGCGGATCAAATCGATCGACGAGCAGGACCGCCCTTACTACCTTGCGGTCATGGAGTTGCACTCATGACAGACCTGACCAGGGAGCAGGTACGGCTCAGCAGACGCATGTCCCTCGTCCTGCGGCACCGCCCCGAGGTCGCCGGCCTGACCCTCGACGCCAACGGGTGGGTGCCCGTCACCGATCTGCTGGCGGGGCTCGGGGTCAGCCGGGCGGACGTCGACGTGGTCGTCGCCCACAACGACAAGTCCCGCTTCGCCGTCTCGACCGGCGCGGACGGCATCGACCGCATCCGCGCGAACCAGGGGCACTCCCGCCGGGTGTCCATCGACCTCGACCTGCCGCCGGCCGAGCCGCCCGCCGTCCTCTTCCACGGCACGCCGCGTGCCAACCTCGCCTCGATCATGCGGGAGGGGCTGCGCCCGCGGAGCCGGCACCACGTCCACCTCTCGCCCGACGTGCCCACCGCGCTCGTCGTCGGCCGCCGCCGCTCGTCCGATGTGGCGGTGCTCCAGGTCGACGCGGCCGCCATGGCCGAGGCCGGGCACGAGTTCCACCGCAGCGCGAACGGCGTGTGGCTGACCGCGGTCGTCCCCCCGGGACACCTCAGCGAACGTTCGGAGTAAACGGACAAAACGTTCTCCACCGAGAGTCCTCGCCCGGGGCCCGATAGCGTAAGGGTATGGGGAGCGTTACTCGGCGTCAGCTGACGAACCTCCTCGGCGCGCTCGGGCTCGTCGCCGGCCTCGGTGGCCTGGCCTACGGGCTTCCCGCGCTCAACCACACGCTCCCCGCCGAGCGCCCGGTGCCCACGGACCGCCCGTACGAGATCGGGGGTGGGGTGACGGTCGTGCCTCCCGCCGGAGCGCGCATCGACGTCACCGAGACCCGTCCCGCGGAGGCCTCCGGGACCGTGCTGTTCCGGCTCGGCCCGGTCCGCTACTTCATCAGCGTGCAGCCCTTCGACGGCGACCTGCAGGCGGCGGTCAGGCGGCTGCGGCACCGGATCACGGGCACCTCGGGCTACCAGGTCACCGGCACCGAGCTCACGGTCGCGACCGCCGGCGGGCTGGCCGGCATCCAGGGCGGCTACAGCGGACCCGGCCGCGGCGGCCGGTACGCGGTCTTCGTCGCCGACGGTCACACCATCGAGGTCACGGTCAGCGGCGCCGACCTGGACCTCGGCCGTACGCTGCCGGCGATCGACGCCAGCACCCGCACGCTCCGGTCCGCGCCGGAGCCGACGCGGTGACGGCGGAGCCCCGGTTGCGCAGCGCCCGGTCCGCGCCCGTCCTGCCCGGCGCCTCGCCCGACCTAAGACTGCTGCGGCTGCCCGGGTTCTGGATCGTGATGGCGGTGCTGGCGGCGGGGGCCGTCCGCATGTCCGTGATCGCGGGGCAGTTCGCGGCCGCGTACCCGATCGCGTTCCTGACCGCGACCGGCCTCTTCGCCCTGCTGGCGGTCCCGTTCTGGTTCGTGGTGTCGGAGCTCGACTTCCTGGAGCGCGAGCCGCTCGGGCTGCAGGTGGTGGCGTTCGCCTGGGGCGGGCTGGTCGCCACCACGGTGTCGATCCCGGGCAGCGCCGCGCTCGACGACCTCATCGCCAAGCTCGGCTCGCCGCACCTCGCCGCCGACTGGGGCGCCGCGCTGGCCGGGCCGACCGTCGAGGAGATCGCCAAGACGCTGGGCGTGGTCGCGATCGTGCTCATCGCGCGGGCCCAGGTCAACAGCGTGCTGGACGGCGTCGTCTACGGCGCGATGGTCGGGCTGGGATTCCAGATCGTCGAGGACATCGTGTACGCGATGGGCGCGGTCGCCCTGGCCGGCCGCGGCGACCACGTGGAGCCGGTGATCACCACGTTCCTGCTGCGCGGGTTCGTCTCCGGGGTCTGGAGCCACACCTTGTTCGGCGCGCTCGCCGGCGCCGGGATCGGCTATCTCGTCGTGCGCGGCGAGCGGACGCTGCGTACCCGGATCGGCGTGGCGATGCTGGCCGTGCTGGGGGCGTGGGCCTCGCACGTGCTGTGGAACTCGCCGCTGCTGCGGGACGGGCTCGGCAACGGCGCGCTGGCCCTGCTCGCCGTCCTGGTGTTCAAGGGCCTGCCGCCGCTGGTGCTGATCTGGCTGCTGGTCCGCTCGGCGCACGACCGCGAGGCTGATTACTACGCCGAGCAGCTGGCCACGCTCGACGACGCGGAACTGATCACCCCGGCGGAGGTCGAAGCCCTGAAGTCGGGGTCGCGCCGGGCCAGCGCGCGATGGCACGCCCGGGTCCGTGCCGGGTTCCGCGCGCGGGCGGCCGTACGCCGGCTGCAACGCGCGCAGGCCCGGCTCGCGGTCGAGCTGAGCCGCGGCACGCCGGACCTCGGCTGCTGGCGCCGGGAGGTACGCCGGCAGCGCCGCATCCTCACGCGACTGGGCCACCCCGAGGCGATCGCGCCCGAGGGGCGGGGGCCGTGGCGGCGTACCGCGTCGGCGGTCTTCTCCACCGCCCTGGCCGTCGCCGTGCTGTGGGCGGCGATCAGCACCCTGGGCGGCGGCTGACCCGGCCCCGGCTCGCCGGAGTCGGGAGCTCAGATGGTCGGGGGAACGCCGCCGTCGCCGTCGACGACCGTGTCCGGCGTGCCGTCCTCGTCGAGGTCGACCATCGTGATGTCGACGAGCCCGTCGCCGTCGGTGTCGAACTGGAACAGGTCGGGCTTGCCGTCGCCGTCGGTGTCCGACACCCAGACGTCCGGCTTGCCGTCGCCGTTCGTGTCGGTGGCGAGCAGATCGACCCGGTCGTCCCCGCGGGTCTCGACGATCTCCTGCGGCTCGCTCATGAACTGTCCCCTCGCTCGGATCGGTCCGTACCACCGTAGGACCCGGGCAGTACCCCGTCGGCCCGAGCGGCACACCCGGGTCGACGGGACGGCTGTGATGGAGATCGCTGGACTTGACGGAACCCACCGGTAACGTTGCCCGACGTGAGTACAGCGGCTGACGACATGCACCAGCTCATCGGCAGCGGGAGCGCGGGCGCCCTCGGCGAGCGGATGGGCATCCAGATCACCGAGGCGGCCCCCGAGCGCGTGGTCGGCACGATGCCGGTGGAGGGCAACACCCAGCCGTACGGGCTGCTGCACGGCGGTGCGTCCTGCGTGCTCGCGGAGACCCTGGGCTCGATCGGCGCGGTGCTGCACGGCGCCACGGTCGACCGGCCGTTCGCGGTGGGCGTGGACATCAACGCCACCCACCACAAGGGGGTCCGCTCCGGCGAGGTGACGGGGGTCGCGACGCCCGTGCACCGGGGCCGCACCGCGGTCACCTACGAGATCGTCATCACCGACCAGGACGGCGACCGCGTCTGCACCGCGCGGCTGACGTGCCTGCTTCGCGGAGCTTGAGCCGCGTTTCTTGACGAATCCGCGTACCTTTCTTGACGTGACCGACGTACCACAGCACGCATTGGACGACGCGGCGCAGGTGCTCCACTGCGCGCTCAGCGGCGACACCGACGCTGTGGTCTGCACCTTCGACGCGGTGGTGGACCGCTCGGGCGTCGTGGGCGCGTACGACGTCGCCTGGTGTCTCGCCGCAACCATGGTGGGACAGAACGTGCCCCGCGGCGGCGCCTGGACCCTCGACTTCCCCGGCATCGACGACGCGCGGTACGACAAGCGCTGGGTGGCCCGGTTCGTCAGCGCGTACGTGAACGGCGACATCCCGACCGGCGAGGCCCTGTTCGGCGCGGCCATCGCGGATGGCCAGCTCCCGGACTGCCTGCTCGCCCTCGCGGGTTCGACGGTGGCCACGCTTCGCCACCGCGCGGCATGACGGACTGCACCGAGCTTCGCTCAGCCGGCGTGAACAATGGCCGCGAGCGCGAGGGCCGGGACGGCATGCCACCAGCCGGCACAGCATGACGGATCGGCTCCTCGAACGCGTACGGAAGCTTCTTGCCAAGGCCGAGAGCCCGGCGTGCACCCCGGCCGAGGCGGAGGCGTTCACCGCCAAGGCCGCCGAGCTCATCGCCAAGTACGGCGTCGACCAGGCGCTGCTCGCCGGCGCGGATCCCACCCTCGACCCGGTGGGCGATCGGGTCGTGACGGTGCAGCCGCCGTACTTGAGGGACAAGGCCGGGTTGCTGGGAGCCGTCGCCATCGCGCTGCGCTGCAAGGTCGTGCACCTGGAGCGGCGGGGCGCCGCGCGGGTGCATCTCTTCGGGCACCGTGCCGACCTTGAGCGGGTCGAGTTGCTGTTCACCTCGCTGCTCGTGCAGGCGGCGCACGGCCTGGCGGCGGCCGAGGTGCCGCCCTTCGACCATCCCGCGGCGTTCCGGCGTTCCTGGCTGGTGGGCTTCACCGAGGCCATCCGGACCCGGCTCACTGCGGCTGAGCAGGCGGCGGCCGCCTCGGCCCCGGGGGCGGAGCTGGTGCTGGTCGACCGGACGGCGATGGTGGAACGGCGGCGCGACGAGACGTACCCGAAACTGACCCGGCTGGGTCCGCGCCGGCTCGCCGGCACCGGCCGGGGCCAGGGCTACGCGGCCGGCCGGACCGCGGACCTCGGCGGGGCTAGAGGTCTTCGCGGTTCTTGAGGTAGAGCGCCTTGGTGTACTGGGCGGCGGCAGCCTCGTTGTACATCGACGCCTGAGCCATGTACCACTGGTTGTCCGAGAGCGCCTTCTTGGCCGCCGTCATCCCCGACCAGCGGATGTCCGCGTCCACCTCGGACAGGCCGCGCGCCTTGAAGTTGCGCCGCATCTGCATCTTGCCGAGCCGGAAGTTCTCGGCCGCCTGCTCGGCCTCGCGCATGCACGCCATGCCCTTCTCGCTGAGCGCCTCGGCCAGCTTCCACGCGGCCTGTTCCTCCGCATTGTTGAACGTCGGCACGTCGCCTCCCGCGAACTCGGTTCTGCGGATAGCAGTACGTAACCCGTGCCGCTTGCGCTAGGTGCGTGCAAGAAAGGTCAAACTGTCTCCGGCTTCGCGGGCCGCCGCTCGAGCCACGCGGAGAGTCCGTCCAGCATGCGGTCGACGCCGAAGTCGTACGCGTCCTGCTGCATCCGGTCCACCTCCGGGAGCTCGATGGAGTTCCACCACCGCTCGTAGTGCGGGCGGTCGGCGGTCATTGACTTGCCGTGCGTCTCGAGCGACTGCCGCACCTCGGCATCGCTCATGCCCGAGCGCCGGACCGTGATGTGCCAGGCGGCCTGCATGCTCGCGGCGCCGACGGCGTGGGACATCAGCATCGAGTTCGCGTACGCCAGCTCCAGCCCCTCGAAGCCGGCCCGCGTCAGGAACCCGATGACGCGTTCGGACATCGCCGCAGCCTTGGGCCCGATCGCGGGGCGCATGCCCAGCACGGTGGAGAGCCACGGGTGGCGCAGGATCGTGTCGCGCAGCTCGTGCACCAGCGCCCGGGCCTCGTCGCGCCAGTCGCCGCCGGCGGGGGCGGAGGGGCGGACCTCGCCCATCACCTCGTCGAGGACCAGGTCGAGCAGCTCGTCCTTGTTGGCGACGTACCAGTAGATCGACGTCGCGCCGGAGCCCAGCTTGGCCGCGAGGCGACGCATGCTCAGGCCCTCCGTCCCCTCCGCGTCGAGGAGCTCCAGGGCGGCCCGCACGATCTGGTCGCGGCTGAGCGCCGGCTGTCCCGGACGGGACCGGGCCGGCCGCAGCCAGACAGAGCCGGCGAGGGGATCGGTGCTGTGCGGCATGGCCCCAGCGTACCGGGGCTCGCACACTGTTCGAGCGAGTAGTACGGTGTGCGAGGAACTCGAACACTGTGCGAGGGAGCCGCTATGGAAACCACCGCCCATCCCCGTCGCTGGCTGATCCTGGCAGTGCTGTGCCTGAGCCTGTTGGTGCTCGTCGTCGACAACTCGGTGCTCACGGTCGCCATCCCGACCCTGATCCGCGACCTCGGGGCGAGCAGCACGGACATCCAGTGGATGATCGACGCGTACATCCTGGTCTTCGCCGGCCTGCTGCTCACCGCCGGCAGCCTGTCCGACCGGCACGGCCGCCGGCGGGGCCTCGTCATCGGCCTGCTGGTGTTCGGCGGAGCCTCGCTGCTCGCCGCGTTCGCCTCGACGTCCGGTCAGCTGATCGCGGCGCGGGCGCTCATGGGCGTCGGCGGCGCGTTCCTCATGCCCGGCACGCTGTCGATCCTCACCACCGTCTTCGACGACAGCGAGCGCAAGAAGGCGATCGCCATCTGGAGCTCCGTGCTGTCGCTGGGCGCGGTCGGCGGCCCCACGGTCGGCGGCGTCCTGCTCGAGCACTTCTGGTGGGGATCGGTGTTCCTCATCAACGTCCCGATCGCGGTCCTCGGCATCGCCGCGGCGCTGCTCATCATCCCCGAGTCCCGCGGCCCGGCCCGCCGGCCCGATCCGGCCGGGGCCCTGCTCTCCACGGTCGGCATGACGGCCCTGGTCTGGGCGGTCATCGAATCCGCACGGTACGGATGGAGCTCCGCCCAGACGCTCGGCGGCTACACGGTCGCCGTGGTGGCCCTCACCGGCTTCGCGCTGTGGGAACGGCGGGTCGCCGAGCCGATGCTGCCCCTCACGCTCTTCCGCAACCGCAACTTCAGCGGCGCCAGCCTGTCCATCGTGCTGCTGTCGTTCGCCGGCGGCGGCGCGATGCTCGCCCTGACGCAGTACCTGCAGTTCGTCCTCGGTTACACCCCGCTGGAGGCCGGGCTCGCGTTCATCCCGCTCATCGTCAGCACCATGATCTTCAACGGGGTCGGCGTGCTGGTGGACCGCAAGCTCGGCACCCGGGTCGCCGCCGCCACCGGGCTCCTGCTGGTCGGCGCGGGCTTCGGCGCCATCGCCGCCATCGGGCCCGGCGACGGGTACGGCCACCTCGTCGTCGCCCTGGTCGTGCTCGGCATGGGCAGCGGCATCGCGGGGCCGGCTGCGTACGGCACCCTGCTCGCCGCCCTCCCGCCGGACCGGGCCGGCGTCGGCTCGGCGGTCAACGACACAGTGCAACAGGTGGGCCAGGCACTGAGCGTGGCCGTCCTGGGGGCGGTGCTCACCACGGCGTACTCGGCGAACATGCCGGACGGTACGCCCAGCGCTGCCCGCCGCTCGATCGGTGACGCCCTGGGCGCCGCCGCGGCGACGGGCGACGAGGGGCTCGCCGAGACCGCCCGGACCGCGTTCGTCCACGCGATGTCGGCGACCTCGCTGGTCGGGTTGGCCGGCGGCATCGCGGCGGCGGTGCTGGCGGCCGTGGTGCTCCGCCCGGCCCCGCGGCGCCCGGACGAGCCCGCGCCCGCCGAGCCCGCTACGGCTTCAGGTCGATCGACGCCCTGAACGAGCCGTCCATGTCGAACGGCACCGACTCGTGCTCGTGGGTCACCAGCCACCGGCCGTCGATCTTCCGCAGCCCGAGCGTGACCCGGTGCCACAGGCTGAAGCTCTCCGGCTCGCCCACCGGCGTCGCCGTCAGGCAGTTCAGGCTCGTGCAGAACGCCACGTCGCCGCCGGCCGTGATCTCCAGGTCGGTGACCTCCAGGCTCATCGTCTCCTCGAACGTCGCCAGCCAGGCCGACACCGACTCGACCGTGCTGCCCGGCTGGCGCAGCGGTGGCGCCAGCGTGTACTCGACGATGCCGGGGGCATTGTGCGCCAGCATGGCGTGCGGGTCCTTGGCGGCCACCGCGGCGGCGCGCGCCAGAACGACGGTACGGATCTCTTCCATGGTCTCCTCCTCGATGACGGTCCTTCACCCCCGATGTCGAAGCGGCGGCGACCGTTTCGACGTCATCGGGTGGAGGATCCATCCCGAGGAGGCGTCATGAGGTACATGATCTTGATCCAGTCCAACGAACGGTCCCTCGCCGTGTGGGAGACGTTGACCGACCAGCAGCGCACCGACTTCGGCGTCGGGCACCTCAAACTGAACGAGGAGATGGTGGAGGCCGGGGTGCACGTCGCCTCGGAAGGGCTCGCAGACCCGTCGCTCGCCACGTGGGTGTCCGTACGCGACGGCCGCACGATCACCTCCGACGGCCCGTTCGCCGAGGTCAAGGAGCACCTCGCCGGCTTCTACGTGATCGACGTCGCGGACGCCGGGGAGGCCGTCCGGTGGGCCGCCAAGGTGCCGGACGCCGCGTACACGCAGGTGGAGGTCCGGCCCGTGCTCGACATGAGCGGCTGGGAGTACTGAGCCCGCCCATCGCCCTGGAGGACCTGCTGCGGGAGTACGCGCCGCAGGTCCTGGGCGCGGTCGTGCGCCGGTACGGCGACTTCGACACCTGCGAGGACGCCGTGCAGGAAGCCCTGCTCGCCGCCGCGCAGCAGTGGCCGGCCGAGGGCATCCCGGCGCAGCCGAAGAACTGGCTGATCACCGTCGCGTCCCGGCGGCGCATCGAGGCGCTGCGCAACGAGACCGCCCGGCGCCGCCGCGAGGAGAACGCCGGCCACGAGCCCCCGCCCGCGGCGGTGTCGTCCGTCGACGACTCGCTCACCCTGCTGCTGCTCTGCTGCCATCCCGCGCTGACCACCGCCTCCCAGGTGGCGCTCACCCTGCGCGCGGTCGGCGGGCTCACCACGGCCGAGATCGCCCGGGCGCTGCTCGTGCCCGAGTCCACGGTCGGGCAGCGGATCAGCCGGGCCAAGCAGAAGATCCGGGCGGCCGGGGCGACCTTCCGCCTCCCGCCGCCCGAGGAGCTGGAGACCCGGCTGGTCGCCGTACGCCAGGTGCTGTATTTGATCTTCAATGAGGGGTACACCGCCAGCTCCGGCGCTCGGCTGCACCGGGTGGAGCTGACTGCTGAGGCCGTACGCCTGACCCGGCAACTCCATGCCCAGCTCCCCGCCGACGGTGAGGTGGCCGGCCTGCTCGCGTTGATGCTGCTGACGGACGCGCGGCGGCCGGCGCGGACGCGGCCGGACGGCGCGCTGGTGCCGCTCGCGGAGCAGGACCGGTCACTCTGGGACCGCGCGGCGATCGAGGAGGGGATCGCCCTCATCACCGAGACGCTGGCGCGCGCGCCGATCGGCCCCTACCAGGTCCAGGCCGCGATCGCGGCGGTCCACGACGAGGCGACGCGCGCCGGGGACACCGACTGGCCGCAGATCCTCCAGCTGTACGGGCTCCTCGAAGCGCTCGCCCCCGGGCCGATGGTCACGCTCAACCGCATCGTCGCCGTCGCCGAGGTCCACGGCCCGGCCGAGGCGCTCCGTCAGCTCGACGCGGCGAACCTGGGCGACCACCACCGGGTGGCGGCCGTCCGGGCCCACCTGCTGGAGGCCGCAGGCGACCTCGGCGCGGCCCGCGAGGCCTACCTCGAGGCGGCCCGGCGCACCCTCAGCGTGCCGGAACAGCGGTACCTCTCCGCGCGAGCGGCCCGTCTCCGCGCTTGACCGGCCGTGCGGATGCACCTCGATCACAACCCACGGCTACCGGCTCGAAATCGTGTCACGCGCCACCGGGCCGATCGGTCAGGCAACTGAGCTGATGGCAATCGGGAGGGGCACGTCGTGGGGGTCCGTGAGCAGGGGTGGATCGGCGCTCGCCGGTTCGGTGTCAAGGCGATGACCGGCGTGCTCGCGGCGGGCCTGATCGTGGGCGTCGGCGTGCCGCAGATGGCCGCCGCGGACACGCCCGCCCCGGCGGTCGTGCAGCGGCCGGCCCCGGACGCCCGGGCCGACTTCTTCGAGGCGACCCGCGTGATGCCGCTCGGCGACTCCATCACCCGCGGCACCGGCTCGCCGACGCGCAGCTCGTACCGGATGGACCTGGCCGAGCGCCTCCTGCACGGCGGCATGGAGATCAACTTCGTCGGGTCGCAGAGCAACGGCGTGGGCAGCGACATCAGCCACGAGGGCCACGGCGGCTGGACCATCGACGAGCTCTCCGAGCAGCTCGACGGCTGGCTGGCCACGTACCGCCCGGACGTGGTCCTGCTGCACGCCGGCACCAACAACATCACCCAGGGCGACTCGGCTGGGACCACCGCCCGCAAGCTCTCCGCCATGATCGACCAGATCCGCACGGCTCGGCCGGAGGCGTACATCTTCGTCGCGCAGATCACCCACAGCCGCGTGCCCCGCGAGGCGGCCGTGGACCGCGCCTACAACCGGCTCATCCCCGGTCTGGTCGCGCAGAAGCAGGACGACCGCATCACGGTCGTCGACCAGTCCTCGGTCACCGGCATCGACCTGCACGACCTGCGCCACCCCAACGACTTCGGCTACTCGAAGATGGCGTGGAACTGGTACCAGGGCATGGCCCGCGTCTTCGGCACCTCCGGGGACACCGGCCCCAACCCGTACCGCATGCGCCGGGCGGTGCGCTGCCTGGCCAACAAGGTCCTGATCGACGGCGAGCACCACCACCGCACCGAATGCCGCCTCTGGCAGCTCCGGACCACCACGGTCGAGACCGACGGGGTCAAGCGCCGGGTGCAGGCCTGGATGACGCTGCGGGAGACCAAACAGACCTATCGCGTACGGGTGGACGGCAAGGTCCAGACCCGCAGCCGGCTGGTCAAGCGCTGGACCGGACCGGGCAACCTGCTCAACCTCTAGGGTTGGCCGGACTTCGTCTCCAGGACTGACCGGACTCCCGTCTTCTAGGGCTGACCGAATCCTCGCCCTCTAGGGCTGGCCGGACTTTCACCCTCCAGGGCTGGCCGGACTTTCACCTTCTAGGGCTGGCCGGACTCGAACATCTCCAGCACGCCCGAGACTTCCAGGACGCGGCGCACGAGGCCGTGGGCGTTGACGATCGACATCCGCACGCCCGCGGCCCGGGCGGCGAGAAACCCCTCGATCAGCGCGCCCATGGCCTCGCTGTCCAGGAACGCGGTGTCGTCGAAGTCCACGACCACCGTTTCTCCCGCCGGGGTGTCCTCGCCGGCTGTCCCTGCTTTTTGTGCCGCGGTGTCCTCGCCGGCCTTTCGTGCCGCGGCGTCCTCGACGGCCGTGGTCAGGGCGTCTCGCAGGTCGTCGCGGGCGTTGATGTCCAGTTCGCCGGACAGCCTGACGGCACCCGCCTCCCGGGTGATCTGGTAGATCGGCTCCGTCACGCACAACCCTCTGACTTGATCGAACGTCCTGCGATCATAAGTCAGCGCGGCATCGGGAACTCGGCCCAGACGTGCTTGCTGTCACCCTCGACATACCACCCGATCTCCAGGGCGAACTTCTTCGCCAGCTGCAGCCCCAGCCCGCCCTCCCCGAGCGCCCGTCCCTCGCTGTACTCGGGCACCACGTCGGGCGCGTGGTCGGCGACGTCGAGCACGTACCGGTCACCGGCCCGCCCGAGCCGTACG
>Ga0190269_10001164_pt1 | contig 12725 bp, 10 predicted proteins | sample Popmic249IS_FD_133749 | JGI IMG/M metagenome (GOLD analysis project Ga0190269, IMG submission 133749) | Populus adjacent soil microbial communities from riparian zone of Blue River, Arizona, USA - 249 IS | ecosystem: Environmental > Terrestrial > Soil > Riparian zone | place: USA: Arizona...
CTGGCGGGGATCTCGTGTCCCCAGATCCCTGAGAATGGAATGGGAGTCGCCCAGGCCGAGCCCGACGGGGCGGCGCAGCCCGCGGCGGCGCAGCAGGGCCGGCCCGCCGCGGTGCAGAGGCCGGAGCTGGCCGAAGAGGAGCGGGCCACGATCTCGCTCTTCGAGCGGGCCTCCCCCTCGGTCGTCTACGTCACCTCGCTGGCGCGTCAGCGCGACTTCTTCAGCATGAACGTCCAGGAGATCCCCCGGGGGAGCGGCTCGGGCTTCATCTGGGACCGTCAGGGGCACGTGGTCACCAACTTCCACGTGATCGAGGGCGGCAGCAACTGGCAGGTGACCCTCTCCGACCAGTCCAACTGGGACGCCGAGGTCGTGGGCTACGCGCCCGAGAAGGATCTCGCCGTGCTGCGGATCAAGGCTCCGCAGAACCGTCTGCCCCCGCTTCCCCTCGGCAACTCGGACAACCTGCGCGTCGGCCAAGCCGTCTTTGCCATCGGCAACCCCTTCGGCCTGGACCAGACCCTGACGACCGGCGTGGTCAGCGCGCTGGGGAGAGAGATCCAGTCGGTGGCCGGCACTCCGATCCGCGACGTGGTCCAGACGGACGCGGCGATCAATCCTGGCAACTCGGGCGGACCGCTGCTGGACAGCGCCGGCCGTCTGATCGGGGTGAACACGGCGATCTACAGCCCCTCGGGGGCTTATGCCGGCATCGGCTTCGCGATCCCGGAGCATGCCGTGCGCTGGGTAGTGCCCGACCTGATCCGCTACGGCCGGGTGAACCGTCCGACCCTGGGTGTGGAGCTCGCCCCCGAGCAGTGGAACCGCCAGCTCGACGTCGAGGGGGCCGTGATCGTGAGGGTGGAGCCCGGTAGCGGAGCGGACCGGGCGGGCCTCAGGCCGCTGGAGCAGGGCCGGGGCCGCCGCGTCATCCTGGGCGACGTGATCCAGTCCGTGGACGGCAGGCCCATAAGCTCGCTGGGGGACCTTCTCCTCGCTCTCGAGGAGAAGAAGGCCGGAGACGTCGTGAGGGTGGGCATCCTCCGGGATGGCCGCAGGCAGGAGGTCCAGGTCCGGCTCGATCCGGCGGTGCGGGGGAGGTAGGGACTTCCCCGGTCACCTCTGAAGAGGATGCCGCAAGGCGGTTCGCTAGCAAGACTGTTCCGGCAGTTCTGCCCTATCGCGAGCAAATAGCTTCGCGAAGCCAATCGACTGTTGCCGGAGGAGGCTTTTGATTGAATTCGGGAGAGAGGTACTTGTTATTGATGTCTCAACCAGAGATTCAAGGCAACTGATACCAAGTCGCAACCAAACTCCTTGAAGATATCGGCGTAATTCATTGTCGGCGGCTCGAAGAGCTCTCCGCTCCAATTGCACCGCAAGAAATAGAGCGAGCCAAGACACGTTACGACCTTCTTTTAGGAGGTGGTTCAGTTTTTCCACTCCCTCCTCTTTGAAGACGAGGTAGTCGTCCTGCCTCATCCACTTCCGAAAATCCCCGGGAACTCTATCCTCGGAATAAGGGGCGAGGAGCCTGTAATAAGAGAAAGCGATCTCTCCTAGCGTTCCTCCGTCGGTCCACAAAGTAATTGCCTCACTATAACGAATCGCCAATTGCTTGCTGAAGAGGTCGTCACAGAGCACGTTAGCTTTGGCTGCATACCAGTCGTCGCCTACGCGCCTAAAGTTATCTGTTGTCGCGCGGAGTACCTCAATAGTGGAGTCCAAGTCCATTCCGTTCTTGTCGGATCGCTCCAAAAATCCAATTATTAACCTTGTGGCCTCAACTAGCGTTGGCTCGCACGATAGGATGCCTGTTTCCCTGATCCTGCGGTCCACTCGCTCTAGTAAAAGCGACCAAATATAGCCTGCATACCAATCTGTCCGGTCGGCCGACCTTATCGCTTCAACCAAGTGCCCAAAGCTTTTTGGCGATAAGCGATCTGCTGCAAGGGGTAGCAGCAGGAAAAAGGCATTCCCTGGCGCACTCCGGTACTCGGCATTCGCTAGGAATCGCATTATTTTACCCTCTACATTCCCCTCATCTTCATCTTCATCTTCACTTTGGATTCGTACCTTTTCAATGAAAAGATGTAGCTCTACGTCGCGGAGTTGGGAAAGGGAATCAGCGTTCTTAATCGGATCCTCGGCGCGATCGAAGTTCGATTTGGCACGAGCCAGGCATAAGTTAGCCGCCCTCTTTTTGTGGAGTCTGGAAAATTCAGAAGACAGTATGCAGTACATCTTGCTTCTCTTTAGATGGCTATAGGAGTCACTCTCAATCCGCACCCTCCGGAGTAGGAGATGGATGGCAAGCCGCATCTTTTCAGTGTCATGGCTGAACCTGAGTTCTTGGATATATCTCTCATATAGGGCATCGACCAACTCGCCTGGGCATCCTAGTTTATGCAAATGACCTATAAGATCTAGGATTGTGTCCGAACTCAGACTTCTGTGGAGTTGGAAATGGAGGCGGTAAAGTACCAGCATGGCTTCCACTGACAGTGAGCGTCTGTTTAATGCAGCTTCGCCAGCAGCAAGTCTCTGAAGGTCCATAAGCAGACCTTCTCTGTTTTCCTTCGGAAGATCATGGAAGTTCACTGCGTTAATCAAGAATTTCGCCCTATAGAGCACCAATGAGTCCGCGAGTTTCCTGAGCGACCAGAGTAGGCACTTTAGCCGCATGCCTTCTAGTCCCTCAACTATAGCCTTTAGGCTTGCCACGGAAATTATTGAAGGCCGCTTCGCTGGTAATCTTAAGCCAAGAATATTGGCTAGGCCGGTTAGCAGCTTGAAATGATGATCAGAAAGAAAGTCCAGGCTCATGTCATGCCTAAATCCCTCATGATCGTAAATATAATGTCCGCCTACAGGTTCGGAAAAGGCTAGAATCTCCGTAATTAGAGCTAGAGCCACATACTCCACCCAAAAGACTTCCCAACTGGTGGGCTGAAGTTGGTTAACGCTTAGCACGCCATCAGCTATAGATTCCCAAATTGCCAAAAAATTTTCTTTTTGGTTGAGATCTCCTGCATCAGAGAGCATTTGCAGGGCAGACAAGGTCGCCAAGTTAAAGCCCCCTGAAATCGAAGGCATTCCCAGTAGATATTCTTCCCAGTAGTCGCGCCGCTCAGAGAGCAATAGCAGGGGGAGTACAAAATGCTGACGATAACCCTCAACGAACATCCATCTCAAGGACACCTTGATCTCTGCTTCCGCCGACGGAAGGAGTCGTCGGAGATCTTCGAAAGACCTGTCGAATGCTAGCCTATCAGTTGCTGTGACGCCGTGCGCGAGCTTAAGTATGAGGGGGATTTGAGCGCTGCTGCGGAGGTTCTCTATGAACCTGCTCAACTCCGGTTGTTTCATCAGTCCGTACGACACGATTGATTCCAAGGCCATCACATCGTCGGGCAAAATAGCAGGATTATGCTGTGCTCGAGCGTTGACTAGGAAGTACAGAGTGCCGCATGAGCGATGTAGCTCTGCGCATTCTCTTCGACGAAAGCTTCGCAGTATCTCTGAGGACAACAATCCAATAGCCTGTAGGTTAAGTGTGATCTCGGGTGCGTTGAGTAACAAATCACGGAGTTCCTTGGCAAGTTGGCCCATCTCGAAAATCTTTGATGGTGAAGGATGTTGATCGTGCTCGCGAAGGAGGGACGACAGCCAGAGCGCGCAACCAAGAATCTTCAATTGCGTGCTTGATTCCCTCAAAATTGCTCGTCTGCCCAAGCTGTCCCACAAGTAGATTTTCTCGGCCTCATTGAAAATGAACCAGTCGCTCACGGCGCTGGTCTCAAAAAGTACTCGCAGAAGGTTTAGAGCTTCGGGGGTCGTTAGCTGGCCCAGAGGCGATTCGCTGGCAATAGTGCTTAGCAGAGACGCGTTATTTTTGAGAGATTCCTCTAGGCTTCGTTTAGTGAATCCCCACCTCTCCAAGTGAGAAGCAGATGCCAGAAGGCAGAGCAGGGTGCGAATATTCCAAGTGGCTAAATCGTAATCAGCTACGAGCTTGGCTGCCCTCTTTGAGATACTGCGTAGACGTTCCTCATTGTTAACGCTGATTCCCAAGGCCTCCTTGACGGTACACCTGTGTAAGATCTGTTGGCCTGACAGCATGGATAAATCTCGTAGATCAAGCGTACTGAGGTTGAACGCGCGGACCTTCGGGGAGCTGTTCTTGAACAGTATTCTCTCCTCGGCGGGTACACTACTAAGTCCAACAATGACCATTCGGTGCTTTGACCGGAGGCGCGGTATCAAGTGGTCATAGAAAAATGAGCGATCCATGGGTGTTCCTAGATCGTCTACCGAATCGATCAGGAGCACCAGCGGGCCATAGCCTTTGATGAACCGACGATCAAAGAGCCTGACGAGGCAGCGGAAATCGTTCCGGCGCGCCAAGCTAACAAGCTCGTCGACTTGGGCGTTAATGTCCTCGTCGGAAAGTGACTTCCAGAAAGACTTCCAGTATGCAACTAAAGCCGCAGGTATGATAGTGCCCAGGATCGTTACGCCAGATATCGCGGCGAGCGACCTGATGTCAAATAGAGATCCTATCTGTAGTGGCGTTTCTTTCGGTCCCCACATGCTTCCCCATAGCGGGACTACAATATTTACACTCAAGAGTGCCGCCAAGTAGACGAGTCCGTAGCTCAGTTTCTCCTTTGTGCGCAAGGAATCCCAATTCGCACGAAGACGAACGAAGGGACTCTTGAGCATTTTGCCCAGCAACGACCGAATGCCCGGAGGAAAGATTGCAGGAAACGTCTCATCTGTCTTAATCCGAGCGAAGTGGAAATCTGTCAAGGACATCTCGCGGAGATGACGCTCGAGGTCGCTGGCAACGGTAGTCAACCCATCTCCAGGAGAAGCTAGGAGCAAAAAGTCTGTAGGTGCGTCCTTGGGAGTAAGCGAATTTGCTATTAGGGCGGCAATCTCTTGCTCGTTGTAAAGGTGATCAGGGTGCTGAAGTTCAAAGAAGAATCGGGAAATCCGAATATCCGGCACTGTCGATGCTCCCTTCTGAGGGGCCGCCCCATTTATTTAATTAGTTTACTCTTTCAACTGCGCAGGTCAAAGGGGCAACTAGCAGAGGACGCAACTCAGCCACTGAAGAGTGGCGTGCTAAGGTTGGTGCGGGCTTAACCACCTCCACCCCGGAGCAGGGTCGGCCATCTGCGCGACAGCTCGGCCTCTAGGCAACTCGAACAACCCGTGCGTCCGGCAAGCCGTCTTCGCTATCGGCAAATCCCTTCGGCCTGGCCCAGACGCTCACAACCGGCGTGATGAGCGCGCTTGGGAGGGAGATCTAGTTGCTGTGGCCGGCACGCCGATCGCGACGTGATCCAGACGAACGCGGCGCTCAACCCCGGCATCCTACGGGATGAGCGCAGGCAGGAGGCCCAGGTCCGGCTCGATCCGGCGGTGCGGGGGAGGTGGTGCGGGTGGTACAATGACGTCTGAGGAGGACAAGTTCCTTGGGCAAGGTACCGCGGTACAGCAGAGAAGATGTTGCCCGGCGAGGTGACGAGATCTACGAGCGCGAGGTTCTGCCACGACTCGCCCCCGAAGACGAGGGCAAGTTCGTCCTCATCGATGTCATTACCGGCTCCTATGAGATGGACCGGGACGAAGTCGCCGCCTCGGATCGGCTCCTCGCCCGGCAACCGGACGCGCAGGTTTGGATGCGGCAGACCGGCTCCCGCTACGCCCGCCGCTTTGGTTCACACTTCAAGTCGACCGCAGCCTGAGAGCGCATGATCTCCGGCTGAATCTGCAGGTGATCGAGGGCGGCGATGCCCTCATCCGGCCCCTACTACGGTTTTAAGGAAAAGCTCAGGTTTCGCTCAGATAGCCCCGCTCCAACTGCTGCTGTTGATTCGAGAAGATGGCCATGGCCGTGGTCATCCGCAGGAAGCCGAACTTGCGGTAGAAGGGTTCCTTGCCCGGCACCGCGTAGAGGATGATCTTCTTGTGCCCGCGGGACTGCTCGACCAGATAGCCGACGATCTGCTTGCCCAGCCCTGTGCCTTGATGGCTGGGCAGGACGGCGATGTCACAGATGTAGGAGCAGTCCGCCCCATCCGCGAGCGCCCGGCCCACGCCAACCAGGCGGTTCTCTTCGTACGCGAAGCACTTGTACAGGCTGTTCGAGAAGACCGTCCTCAGGTGGGCCGGGCTCTTGTTGCCCAGCGGCGCAGCCAGATAGAGAGCTGAGAGCTCATCCCAATCCACCTCGTCGCACGTGTACCTCCACTCGATCGGCACCCTGTTGCCTCCTGTTGGATCTAAATCTTCGGGTCGCGCGTGACCGTGTGCCAGCTGCGCTGGCCGCACTGCGGACAAGACAGGTACTGACGCGGTTCGCCCGTGGCTTTCCAACGGATGCCGCCCAACTCCCAGATCGACCGAGCGAAGCCGCACGGACACTGCGCCATCCACGAGCGGGATTCGGCTTCCATCGACTCGGCCCAGCGCCGGGGCAGGACTGCCGCAAGGATGTTTTGGATCCAGCTCATCGGGAAACGATCTTAGCCCAGGTCGAAAGTTGCCTCAGCTGAGTTGACGGCGGTCGTCGTAAGTTGACGGCGGCTCAGCTGTGCCGACGCTGGGCTGTCGCAGTCGACGACAAGCCGTCGTCGACTCAGCTGAGGCATCTGGGTAGAGATGATCCGTCTCTGGCGTCAGCGGGTCGCCGCCGGTGGAGATGAGGCAACTTCAGTTACGGCGAGCCGTCGTCGCGGGAGACGAGGCAACTTCTGTCGAGGCGGGCCGTCGTCACCGGAGATGGCACGACTTGAATTCAGCTGAGACGTTTTTCCTGGAGCTGAGGCAACTCGAGGCGACGTGAGCCATCGTCAACTCGATTGGCGTTCCTTTGCCTCAACTCATCGACATGTCGCCCTCACCTATCAGCGGCTTCCCCAAACCTATCGCCGCCTTCTACGATCCATTTGCGACTCGCTGACAGGTTTCGGTGACACCCCGAAGGATTTCGGAGAGACGCCAATGCTTTTCGGCGTGAAGGGAAACGCTTGGGAGTCAGGGGAAAGGGGGCGGCCAATGCCGCCGATAGGGACCGAATACGATCAGACCTGCCGAGATCAGACCGGTGGCTAACAGGGAAGCCCACATTGCGATGCGCGCCAGCGATCCCCAGGCGGTCCAAGTGCCCTGAAATGCGCCAATGGACAATATGAAGAACGCGCCACCGTTGCTTACGATGCCGGTCCAAACCGTGTCGCGAGGATATCTTCCATGGAGCGTATGGACGAATCCGAATACATAGCCTGTCAGCAGAGCCCCATATGCCATGCCGAGCAGTCTGAGAAAGATGGATGAAGGAAAAGTTGGAAATCCCGCCTTCTCTAGAAGAGAGGTTGGAAGAAGCAGCAGGCCGACGCAAAGGGCGATCGTAAACCCGATCTTGAAGAGGAGCACGCCGGCCAGATATCGCATCAGGTCTTCCCAACTTTCTCTAGCGGTTATCCCCTGGCCGCGGGCGGCGTGCCGCCGGCCCCGCCAGACAATGCCTCGATCGTCGCGCCGGACCTCTTGAGCTCTGAGCCCTTGAGCAGCCAGTACGCGGCGAACGCCCAGATGCCAGCAACTTCGATGAAGAAGACGTAGCTGGTATCGGTCCCGATGATCGAGTTCACGATGAAGGCGGTCAAGGGTGAGGCCAGCATCACGAAGCCAACGATCTTGTACAGTTGCCGATAGCGCGCTGGACTGGGTGTCGAGTCGGGAGGGAGAAGGGGAAGTGTGTCGTCGGCGCGAAACCAGACAACGTAGACCAGGCATATGAACATCGAAACCGCGCAGAATCCATGGATGGAGAATGTCCCGTCTCCGGGGGAGTCATGTTCCGCCGTCGGAAAGAGGGCGACACCGATGGCCAAAAGCGCTGCGAGGTTCAAGGCGATGTTTTCGGCATTGGAAAAGCCTTTGTAGAGATAGAGAATCGCAGCAACGGCGAACAGGCAGCCGATGAACAAGTCGCGGGAGTAGGCATCCGGGCCATCGGGAACCCAGTAGTAATCGCTGATCGAGTCAGCCAACGGAACGCCATTCAACTTCCCTACTACATAGATGATCAAGGGAAGCAGCGCGGCGATAATGGCCGCTCCATAGCGCAGATGCAGGTAGGAGCTGAAGATGTGCGCTTGCAGCTCATCGCGGCGCATGCCGTCCTTCGGTGTCATAGGGTCACCCTCCGTGAAATCCAGCGCTCGAGCTACCAGACGGACGGAGGGGGCGAATTCCTGCTTCGAGAAGGGCGGCAGCTAGCCGGGAGGAATAGTGATGCATTCAAATATCCAGCTCTCTCTTCTTCATTTGTGCGCGTTCCGCACATAGAATGGGCCGCGTTTTGGAAGTCCGCAGTGGCAGGGAGGTACCCGATGTTCCCTCAGTCCTGAGGTGCTCGTGCCAGAGACCGGCCCGCGCATCCTCATCATCGACGACGACCCCGACAGCCGTGCCCTCGTACGGTTGGTGCTCCGGCAGGAGCTTCCCCATCTGATTCTGGAAGAGATCGCCGACGCCGTGTCGTTCGCGGAGGCCTTCGGCAGAGCCGATTTCGAGCTGGTGGTCCTCGATCCCCGATTGCCCTGGGCCGACGGGCTCGCGGTGCTCCATGCCCTCAAGGGGCGATGGCCGAGCCTGCCGGTGATCCTGCTCACGGACCGCGGCGGGGAAGAGCTCGGGGTACGGGCGGCGAAGCTGGGGGCCGACGACTTCCTGATCAAGAACCCGGGCGGCTTCGTCAACCTGCCGCTGGCCGTCCTCGGGACTCTCTCCCGGACGCCTTCCGCCCCCAAACATTCCGGCTCCGGAGCCAGCTCCGACTTCCAGCAGCTCGCCGCGATGGCCGCGCACGAGCTGCAGGAGCCGGTCCGGATGGTCGAGCGGTATACCCGCATGCTGGCCGAGGACTACAAGGGCAGGCTCGACGGCCAGGCCGATGAGCTCCTCGGCTTCGCTCATGAAGGCGCGCGCCGGCTCCAGGATCTGATCGACGGACTGCTCGCCTTCTCGCGCCTGGATGGCTCGGGCAAACCCTTCCAGCGGGTCGAGAGCTCGGACCTTCTCGGGCGGGTCCTGGCCGATCTCGGGGGCATGATCGCGGAGAGCGGCGCCCGCATCACCCACGATTCCCTGCCCGCGATCGAGGCCGACCCCGGTCAGATCGTCCAACTGCTGCGCAACCTGCTCGGCAATGCCCTGAAGTTCCGTGGCGGCGAGCCGCCCCGGGTTCACCTCTCGGCCACGCGCTTGCGCGGGGAATGGGTCTTCGCTGTGCAGGACAACGGGATCGGCATGGCTCCCGAGGAGGCGAAGACGGTCTTCAACCTGTTCGCGCGCCTCCGTCCGGAAGTGCCGGGGAGCGGCGTCGGCCTGGCCGTCTGCCGCAAGATCGTGGAGCGGCACGGCGGGCGCATCTGGGTCGAATCGCAAACAGGGCAGGGCTCGACGTTCTTCTTCTCCATCCCCGCGGAAATTGACTTTACAATGCACCACGACGCAACGGAGCTTCGAGGATGAGCGACAAGGTGATCCGGGTCCTGGCCGTGGAGGACAACCACGGCGACGCCTTGATCTTGCGCCGGCTCCTGGGCGGAGGCGGCTTCCATCTCACGACGGTCGACCGGGTCGGCAAAGCCCTCGATTGCCTGGAGGCCGGTCACGAGTTCGACGTCATCCTGCTCGACGTGACGCTGCCGGACAGCCGCGGCCCCGAGCTCGATTCGCTGGCCCGGATCCAGGACCGGGCGCCGAAAATCCCCATCATCCTGATGACCGGCATCGAGGACGAGGAGCTGGCCGTCCGCGCGGTCCGCGAGGGGGCGCAGGACTATCTGATCAAACGCCAGGTCGAAGCCGATCTCCTGGTGCGCTCGATCCGCTACGCCATCGGGCGCAAGCAGGCCGAGGAAGAGCTGCGGCACAACGCCCTCCACGACGCCTTGACGGGCCTGCCCAACCGCGCTCTTTTCCAGGACAGGCTCGGCCTCGCGATCGCGCACACCTGGCGGCGTTCCGATTACATGTTCGCCGTCTTCTTCCTCGATCTGGACCGGTTCAAGAACATCAACGACAGCCTGGGCCACAGCGCCGGAGACGCGCTGCTGGTAGCCCTCGCCAAGCGCCTGGAGCTGCTGCTGCGCCCCGGTGACACGGTTGCCCGGCTCGGGGGCGACGAGTTCGCGATCCTGCTCGACGACGTGGCCGGCGCCACCCAGGCGACGCGCGTGGCGCAGCGCATCCACCGCGAGCTGGCGCTCCCGTTCAACCTCGGCGGCCATGAGGTATTCACGAGCGCCAGCCTGGGGATCACCCTCAGCAACCGGGGCCATTACGAGCATCCGGAAGAGGTGCTGCGCGACGCCGACACCGCCATGTACCGGGCCAAGGCATCGGGCAAGGCGAGACACGCGGTGTTCGACCGCGAGATGCACGAGAACGCGGTCGCCGTCCTGGCGCTCGAGAACGACCTGCGCCGGGCGATCGAGCGCGGGGAGTTCGAGCTGTTCTACCAGCCGATCGTCTCGCTTTCGAACGGCCGGATCGACGCCTTTGAAGCCCTCCTGCGCTGGAACCATCCGCGGCGCGGCCTCCTCCATCCCGACCAGTTCATCCCGGTGGCGGAGGAGACGGGCCTGATCGTGCCGCTCGGCTGGTGGGTGTTGCAGCAGGCCTGCCGCCAGCTCGGCGAGTGGCAGTCGCGCTACCCGTTCGCCCGTCCGCTCTCGATCAGCGTGAACCTCTCCTGCAAGCAGTTCCTCCAGGCCGATCTGGTCAAGCGGGTGCGCTGGATCCTGCAGGAGACCGGGGTCGAGCCCTGCAGCCTGCGCCTGGAGATCACCGAGAGCACGATCATGGAGCACGCCAGCGAGGCCGTGGCCAAGCTCCTGGAGCTGCGCGAGCTGAACATCCAGCTCCACATCGACGACTTCGGCACCGGCTACTCCTCGCTCAGCTACCTGCACCGGCTGCCGATGGACACCTTGAAGATCGACCGCTCGTTCATCAGCGGCATGCAGGGGCGGGACGAGCGCGCCGAGATCGTCAGCACGATCGTGACGCTCGCGCGCACGCTCGGCATGAGCGTCGCGGCGGAGGGGCTGGAGACCGCGGACCAGGTCTCCCGGCTGCGCGGCCTCTCCTGTCAATACGGCCAGGGCTACTACTTCGCGGGCCCGCTCGAGAGCGTGGCCGCGGGCAATCTCATCGCCGGCCCGGTGCAGTGGAGCTCCGTGAGCTGACCCCTTGTCCTCCTCACGCCGTCGGGTGTACCCTTAACGACAGCCAAAACCCGGTCAAGCGGTGCTTCGAAGTGCTGACGGCGGAACTGCGCCCGAGGCCTCGAAAAAGGAGGATTCGTGCGCGCCAAAATCTGGATCGTGAGCTGTCTTTTTCTTCTCGCCCTCCCCGTCGTGCTGCAGGCAGCGGACCTCGTCTGCGGAGAGCATGATCTGATGTTCGGCTGCACCAAGACCGAGGAGCGGGGCAGGCTCCGGGCGGGATGCGGCGTTCACGAAGGCGGGCGCTTCTTCGCCTCGGAGTGGCGGGTCTACGATCTGAAGACCGAGAAGGTCCTGGGCAAGGCGCAGGCGGGAGCCGACGGCATCGCGCTGATCGAGATCCCCAAGGCGGCCCGCTGGGTGGTCCTCGAAGGCGAGGTCAAGTGCTCGAAGAACGCCCGGGACCGGAACATCCCCTACCGCTTCCTCGTCGAGCGGACCGGCAAGGACAGCTTCCAGCAGCGCCCCTACACGCCCGAGAATCTGATGGCGACCGGGAACTGGAACGAGGAAACTCAGCTGAACTACGGGGCCTTCCGGAGCCGCTTCCTCCTCGGCACGGAGAGCGCCGCGGCTCCCTAGGCCGGCACCATCCGGCGGAACAGGTCGTCGAGCGCCTGCTCGGGATGCTCGCAGAGGCCGCTGTGAACGGGTGAGACCTGGATCATGGTGCTGCGCGGCGACACGAGCCAGTGGAAGCGCTCGCGGATCGAGAGCCTGGCGATCGGGCCCGCATCCGGATCTCCGGCGCAGATCCGGGGGATCGCCTCCAGGTGCTGCCGGATGAGGTCGACGTCGATCTCGGGCCAGAGCGCGCGCAGGCGCGCCTCGTCCACCTGCACGCGAGCCGCGAGAAAATCTTTCTGAAGGCAGAAGAGGATCACCCCCGCGTTGATGAGCTCTCCGCGGTCCACCCGGGGCACCACGCGGATCACGGCGTAATCAAAGCTGGGCCCGGGCACGTACGGCCTCCTCCAGGAAGATGGTGGAGGCTTCGAGCCTCTGCATCAGCCACGTCACGTAGGCAGCCCGCTTCTCCTCCGGAGTCTCGATCCCGGGCTCGGGCAGCAGCCACTCGTCCGGAACCATCGCGACCACGCGTTCGAACACCGCTTCGGTGAGCCGCGGACGCAGCAGCTCGTCTGCTTCCCGGATGCGGTCCGCCCAGGGCAGCAGCACGTGGTCGCGGATGGCGGCGAACGGGCTCCTCGCCGCCTGCTCCACGTTCTGCCAGTTGTGATGGAAGTAGAGCGCCGCGCCGTGATCGATGAAGTAGAGCGACTTGTGCCAGTAGAGAAGGTTCGGGTTGCGCGGGGTCCGGTCGACGTTGGTGACGAAGGCGTCGAACCAGACGGCCTGCGAGGCGAGATCAACCTCCACCGCGTGCTTGGCTGCGGGATCGAACATGATGGA
>Ga0190269_10001165_pt1 | contig 12724 bp, 9 predicted proteins | sample Popmic249IS_FD_133749 | JGI IMG/M metagenome (GOLD analysis project Ga0190269, IMG submission 133749) | Populus adjacent soil microbial communities from riparian zone of Blue River, Arizona, USA - 249 IS | ecosystem: Environmental > Terrestrial > Soil > Riparian zone | place: USA: Arizona...
AGGCGCTGCAGCGCTGCGGGCGCCGAGTCCCAGATCGTGATCTGCTGCGTGAGGATCGACTCCACGAACGTGCGCGGCTCACGCATGCACTCGCTGCTCGCGATCACCACCGTGGCGCCTGCACCGAGCGCACCGAACGTGTCGTACACGGACAGATCGAAGCAGGGCGACGTCACGAACAGCAAGCGGTCGCCGGGCTTCACGTCGAACGTCCGCGACACCCACTCGAAGGTGTTGATCACCGCGCGATGCGTGAGCACCACGCCCTTGGGCTTGCCCGTGCTGCCCGAGGTGTAGATCGCGTAGCAGGGGTCCGTGACGGCAGCCACAGGCTGCGGACGTTCGCTGCTCGCAGCGGCAAACTCCTCGCTGTCGATGAGGAGCACGTCCACCGCGAAGCGATCCGCGAAGCCGCGCTCGGTGATCACGAGCTGCGCAGCGGAGTCCTCCAGCATGAACGCGATGCGATCGCGCGGATACTCGGCGTCGATCGGCACGTAGGCCGCGCCGGACTTCGCGACGCCGATCAACGTGGTCACGAGCTCCAGGCTGCGCGACAGACAGACGGCCACGTATTGCCCGGGCTTCGCGCCGCGCGCGCGCAGCACGTTCGCGATGCGATTGGCGCGCGCCTCCAGCTCGCGGAACGTGAGCGTGTGGCCCTCGAACTCCAGCGCGATCGCGTCCGGCTGCTCGTGCACGCGCGCCTCGAACAGCTCGTGGATGCGCGCCTCGCTCGAGAACGGGTGCGGCGTGTCGTTCCACTCGAACAAGATGCGCTTGCGCTCGTCCTCGGGGAGCACGTCGACGTCGGCCACGCGCGCCGCCGTGAGCAGCGACTCGAGCGCGGTCGCGAGGTAGGCGCCGATGCGCTCGCCCACGCCGTCTCGATAGCGCTTCTTGTCGCAGACGACGCGGATCTCGAAGCGCTCGTCGTCCACCACGATCACGGTCAACGGCACCGATGGCTGCTCGTGCAGCACACACTCGCGGCTCGCCCAGCGCGGGTCGCCTTCGCGCAAGCTGCGGTTCAGCTCGCGGTTCTCGTACATGACGAGCGTCTCGAACAGCGCGCTGCCGCGCGGCATCTCGCTCTGCTGCTGGATGTCGACGAGCGCGATCCCGTCGTGCGCGCGCATCGCCACGGACTGCGCGCGCGCCTGCTGCACGAAGTCGCTCACGCTCTGCTGCTCGTCGATCACCAGGCGCACGGGCAGCGAGTTGATGAACAGGCCCAGCATGTGCTCGGCCTCACCCTGCAGCGCAGAGCGGCGGGCGGAGCGCACCATGCCGAAGACTACGTCCATGTCGGCCGTCAACCGGCTGAGCACGATGGCCCAGGCAGCTTGCACGAGGCCCGCGACGGTCGTGCGCTGCTCCGTCGCAAAGCGGCGCAGCGCCTGCACCAGCGTCTCCGGTAAATAGCGCGAGTGGGCCTCCGACCCGCTGCGCGGCAGCGGGCGTGCGGCCGCCTCTGCGAGCGGCAAGGGCGTGGGTGCGCTCTTGCCGCGCAAGATGCCCTTGAAAAACGCGAGGCTCTCGGTGGTGTCCTGCTTTCCGAGCCACTTCACGTAGTCGCTGTACGGGCGGGCAGGCGCCGCGAGCGCGGGCGCGCGACCCTGGCCGAGTGCCTCGTAAGCGGAGAAGACCTCGAGCAGCACCTGCGCGAATGATCGACCGTCCAGGAGGATGTGGTGGAACGTCCAGAACAGCTCGCACTGCTTGGTGTTGCGCAGGCACAGCGTGGCGCGCATCAACGGTGGGCGCCGCAGATCGAAGCCGCGCTTGCGATCGCGCGCCAGAAACTCCGCGCGCAGCCCGGGCAGCTGCTCCTCACCCGCGCTCTGCCAGTCCAGCGTCTCCACCGGCACGCTGACGCCGTCGACGGCAGCCTGCTGCGGCGCTTCCACGCCTTCCCACACGAAGCCGGTGGACAGGATGGGATGACGCCGCGCCACGAACGTGAACGCGCGCGCAAGGTTCTTGGCGTCGAGCGTCTCGCTCAGGCGGATGTGGAGCTGCTCGATGTCGAAGCCGCCGCGATCGGCTGCGCCGTCGCTCAACACGTACGTGAACAGCATGCCGGCCTGCATCGGCGAGAGCGGCTGCGGTTGAGAGACGAAGCTGTACGAAGCGCGATCGTTGGCGGCGGATTTCTGATCCAAGTTGGGCTCGCTGTCGGCTGCGGGGCGGGCGGCGCGGGGATAAGGTGCGGTCATGAGGCTTTGACCGTGGGCACGAGACGTTCACTGCCGACGCGCTCCGCGGTGCGCAGCGCGGTCTGCATGCGCTGCACCAGCACGGGCACGTTCTCGGGCGCGAAGATGCTCAGGTGTGCGCCCGGGATCGAGCACTGCGAGATGCGCCCGCGCAGCGCAGACGCCCAGCCCATCAGCGGATCGTCGAACTTTGCGGTCGGCCAGTCCGGCGGTGTATCCGCGGTCAAGAACAGCACGTCGACGCACTGCGGGGCGGGCTGGTAGTGGTTGTATGCCTCGTAGAGCGCGGCATCCACGTGTTTGATGTGCTCCGGCGTTTGATCGGCGAGCTCTTGATCGACGTGCGGCACGAAGCCGAGCAGGGTGGAGACGCGCGTGAGGCTGTTGTCCAGGCGGTCGCGCAGGTAGCGGACACGCTCTGCCGGGCTGCCGCCGAGCAGGTTTTGCACGTGGGTGCGGGCGCGCTCCCAGAGGGGCGGAGGCTTCGGATAACCGGGCGCCGGACAGTCCACGATGGTCACCAGGCCCACGCGCTGACCTTGCGCCACGAGCTCGCGCGCGACCTCGAACGCGACCACGCCACCGAACGAGTAGCCAAAGAGATAGTACGGACCGCGGGGCTGTGCGCCTCGCAGCTCTGCCGCGTACAGCTGCGCCAGGCGGCTCACCTGGCGAACCGGCTCGCACTCGTTCTGAGCGCCGATGTGCCGGAAGCCATGCACGGGGCGCTGCTGGCCGAGCCGCAGCGCCAGATCCCGGAACGTCTCGGGGTCGCCATGCACGCCAGGGAAGATGAAAAGCGGCGCCTTGTCGCCGTGCGGCTGCAGTGTGACGAGACGAGATGTAGTGACCCCAGCCGAGCCTTGCGTCATGCGTCTACCTCTGGACGGAACGAGCCCGGCGCTGCCGTGTTTCCATTCCCACGGCACGATATCGTTCGTCCAAGTCGACGCGTCGAACGCCGCGGCCCAGCACCGCTTAGGGCATCGAAGCTGCCACTGAATGCGCGTCGAAGTCAAGGCAGAGCGCAGCGCCGCACACCCTACAGAAAGCGCGACAATCCGTGTGGTTGCGGTGCGGTGTACCAGCCGCCGCCTCCCCGGGCGGCGGCGTGATCGAGGTCACTGGGGCGTGCCATCCCAGCGCGTCACAGCAGGTCGTCCAGCGCTTGGGCGAGATGGTCGAGCGTGAAGGGCTTGGCGAGCAGCGCGTCGACCCCGCAGCGCTCGCAGCGCTCGCGATCTTCGTCCGTGACGATGCCCGACAGCGCGATTACGGGAACGCTGCGCAGCGCGCGCATCTCGTTGACGAGTGACAAGCCCGAGAGCGTGGGCATGGAGAGATCGGTGACGACCGCATCGTAGGCTTGCGGCTCTGCCTTGAACGACTCGAGTGCTTTGCGCGGATCGCTGAAACCCGTGACGCGGTACCCGTAAAGCGACAGGCCGCGGACGGAGAGCGTGACGAGCGCGCGCTCGTCGTCCACGTACATCACGCGTTTTCCGTGATCTTGGTTATGCACGAGGTCCCCCCTTCGAGCTGCGCGCCCCCGCGAGTTGCGCGAGCTTGGATCGAGAATCTTCTCAGATTACGGGGGAGTTACAAGGGCGTGTACCGTATGTGTCGGCGAGGCTCTGCGAGCCAACCAACCAAGGCTTCGAGCGAGCGTCGTGTGATCGCTCCAGGTCAGGGCCTGGCCCCGCTACGCGCAGTCGGAGCGCGGCGAAGCTCGGCACAGTGGCTAAAAGCGATCAGCAGGCACTTGCTAGCGGGATCGCGCACGACGAGAGCATGGGATGGCTTTGGCATGTGGCAGCCCGCGAGCGTGCTGAAAGCGAGCGCGACAGCGGCCCAGCTCAGAGATCTTCGATCGAGCGGCACAGCTCCTCCACGAAGTGCAGGCGTGCGCGGACGAGCGACTCGCGCGCGCCGCGCGTGCGCGCCAGCAAGCGCGTTCCGCTCGGCTGCACCGTGTCGCCGAGCACGTTGTCGGGCTCGAACTCGTAGCTGGTGACGGCGGAGATCTCCGGCAAGCGGCGATCCTCCGCGCGAGCGTGGTGCCAGGGCAGCGTGAGAGCGATGGACAGAACGATCTTCCAGAACGTGGACATGGGAGCGACTCCGAGTCGAGCGCCGGACCCTGCGCCCGGCGACTGCGGATGGTGTCCGCGGAGGGCCGAAATTCCTGACTGCAATTCGAGTTGAGACTTTTGCCGGGCAGCGAACACTAGAGGTGGATGCCACCGGATAGCGCCCCGCCTCGCAACGACCCGCGCCCAGAGCAGGCTCCCGCCTACGACATCACGGAGCTGTTCCGCGAGCACGCGCCGCGTGTGGAGAGGTTGTTGATTCGACTCGGGGTTCGGGCGTGTGATGTGCCGGACGCCACGCAGGAGGTCTTCGTGGTGGTGTACCGTAAGCGGTATGCGTTCGCCGGGCGCGCCAGTGTGAGCACGTGGTTGTACCGCATCAGCGTGCGCGTCGCCGCGGCGCAGCGCCGCTTGGCGCGGCATCGCCGGGAGGTCGCGTGCGAGGAGCTACCGTTTGCCGCTGACGGCGGCGAGATGGAACCCGTGGAGCTGGAGCGTCGCGCGTTGCTCGAGCACCTCGGCAGCGCGCTCGAGCGCTTGAGCGATGCGCAGCGCGACGTGCTCGCGTTGCACGATCTCGAGGGCCTGCGCATGCGCGAGGTCGCCGCGCGGCTCGGTGTGCCCACGAAGACGGCGTTCTCGCGCGTGTATGCGGCGCGCCGCGCGCTCGCCGCCGAGCTGCGTCGCCTCGGCTACGGCGTGCCGATGCTGATGCCGCTGGCGTTCGGGCAAGGCGGGCTCGACGCGCTGCTCGGCGCGAGTGCTCAGGCCGCGCCGGCCAAGCTGTGGGGCATGCGATGGCTGGAGCGCGCGATCGTGAAGCGGCGGAGTGCGCGCAGCGACACGGTCGTGCGGCGGCTGCTCGGCGCGGCCCGCAGCGCGGCGCTACCGAGTGGCGCAGCGGCGTGGCTCGCGGTCTGCATCGCGCTCGTGCCACCCGCGGGACACACGCCGGGCCGCGTCGCGAGCGAGACGCGAGCGCCGGCGCCGCGCGCAGCGGACCCGGATCTGCTCGCCGCGGCTGGCACGCTGATCCCCGCTATACCCAGCATCGAGCACGGGCCGGCGTCCCTCGCTCCGGGCTCGCTGTTCGAATCCGCACCCGCCGCAGCCAAGCGCCCGAAGCTTGCGCGGAGACTGCAAGAGCGCGCAGCTCCACAGGCGGCAGCGACGAGCGCCGCGCAGGAGCCCAGGCCGGAGCTGCCGCCCTTGGCTGCAGTCCGCGAGCCGCCACCGGACTTCATCGTGACGCGCATGGGCAGCGAGGAGCTGCGACCAGCTCTGCCTCATCCGTTCGCGGAGCGCGTGCAGCAGCAGGGCCCGCGCCTGTCGCGAATGGCCGCGCGTCTCGCGCCTCGCGCGCTTCTGCCGGAGCCGCCCGCGGGCTTCGATTGAACACGTGTGGCGCTGCGCTTACGCCACAGCGCGCGCATGTTCACCCACACGGGAGCGTGCACGCGTGCTGCACGATCCGTCCGCTCTTACACAAGCCTTTGCCCACGCGCGCGCGCTTCGGTTATGTTGCGCTGCATGACCGTCAAGGCTCTTCCGCTTGTACTCGCCATGTTGTTGTCTGCTTGTGGTGGCGCGTTGAAATACGATTTGCGCGGCACACAGCTCTCGCCTGGCTCGGATGGCAAGCTCGTGGCTGACGTTAGTACGGACAGAAACGTCACACAGCTCGATCTGCGCGCGACTAACCTGACACCTCCCGATCGCTTGCTCGAAGGCGGCACCGCGTATGTCGTGTGGACACGTCGTGGCAGCGACGTACCTTGGGTGCGGCTCGGCGCGCTCGAGCTGAAAGACGAGGGCCGCACGGGCTCGGCGCAGCTGACTGTCTCGGAGGTCGCGTTCGATCTGTTGGTCAGCGCCGAGCAGACCACGGGTGTGGCTTCGCCGTCCGGCAAGACCTTGTTCGAGCAGCGCGTCGAGAAGGACTGAGCGCGATCGATCGTGACCACGGTCGCCGCGTCGTACAGGGGCGCGCCGTCGACGCGGCGCACGCTCGTCATCCCGTAGGATGCGTACGCACCACTCGCCGTGGCGAAGTCAAACGAGGTGATGAGCGCACGCGCGTCGAGCAGCGCCTCTGTGTCACCATCGAGGCGCCGCGTGGTGCCGCCGCGGATCTCTGCAAACAAAGGCTCGATGGGCGGCTGCGTCTCGAACGCGTACGCCTCCCAGCCGCCCGACACGTACCGGGCACCGGCATCTGCGTCCTTCGGCCAGACTTGTTCGGGGTCGCCGATCCGCATCAGCAGCGGTCCGAACGCACCGGCTCGCTGCGTGCCAAACGCGGAGCCGTCACCTCCGATGCTGCCGGTGATCAAGCGCACACCGAGGCGAAGGCTGAGCCCGGTACCGACGCAGCGAAAGCGCAGATCCGGCACGGGCATGCGCTCCTCGCGCGTCGCTTGCATGGTCGAACCTGCATCGCCGCAGCGCTCACAGCTACGGCCCGCCGGCGGATCGTCGGGGCTGCAGGCGTGGAGCGCGAGTGACAGACAGAGCCAAGGATGCAGGCGAGTCATGGGCGATGCGTCAGTCTGTTGTAGTCTCATCGTATTACGAAGGGCGGGCGTACGGGAGGGACTGCCGACCGCACCTCCCGGTGGACTCATGAGGGCGTGTCGCGGTGGTCCGCGGGCGTCGGCGCGGGGGCCAGACGCTCCGGCCGCGGCGCGCGCAAGGTGACAATCGCCCACGGATTCGATGCTTCGCTCGCGCGCGATCTCGATGCGGGGCTGACATGTAGCGAGTTGTCGACGTGACATGATCAACCCTGCAGCTTGCGCGCCCACTCGCGCACGGTCCGCAAGGGGCGTCGTAGCTCGCGGGTGAGCACGTCGCTCGTGCCGGACAGGAAGTCGCTGTCGCTCCGCCGCGCCATCCACGCATAGTTCTGGGCGATGCCGCGCGCGACATCCGCGCCGAACAGCGGCGCGAGCTGCTGCTCCACTTGCTCCGGCGACAGCACGCAGTACGTCACAGGGCGATCAGACCCTGTCGACAGGGCCTCGGCGAGCGCGACGCCGTCCAGCGCCTCGGGCCCCCCGATGTCGAACGTCATCCCCGCGAGGTCCGGCCGTCGCAGCGCAGCCGCCGCGTAGCCGCCGAGATCCGCCACCGACAGCCACGACACGCGCATCCGCGCCGCGAGCGGATACGGCAACACGCGATCGCGCTGAACGGCACCCATGATCCACGGCGCGAGCAAGTTCTCCATGAACAGCGGCGGCCGCAAGCTGATGCTCGCAGGGCCGAAGCTGCGCGCGACCGACTCGCACTCGCGACGCAGCTCGTACGCGGCAAGTGCGGTCGGCGTGTCCGGCAGGCGCGTGCCCAAGTTGAGCACGCACAGCCGTACCCGGGCGTCCAGCGCAGCCTCGGCCGCATGCCGCGTCCAGCGCAGCAACGTGGCGCGATCCCAGCTGAGCGGCACGGTGAGCACGACGGCATCCATGCCGCGGTTGGCTGCGGCCAGCGCGACGTGGTCGTCGAGATCCGCTTGCACGACCTCCATCGTCGCGGCGAGCCCACTCGCCTTGGCTCGGTCGCGCACGCAGGCGCGCACCTCGAAACCCTCCTCGTGCAGGGCGCGCGCGATCGCGCTCCCTTGGACGCCGTTGGCGGCATGTACGAGGACCTTACGCACTTCGTCATTCGTTCGCATTTGGAGTGATCCTTTCCTTCAGAGTTGTTCCAGGAACTCGAGCAAGTCGTTCTTCTGTTCGGGGCTCAGCGCTTCCGGTCGGCCGCCCGGCGCCTCGGGTGGAAACTTCGGCAGCGCGAGCGGCTCGAGGAACGGCAGCAGGAAGCGGCTGTACTCGTCGATCACTGCGCGCAGCGTCTCGAGGCTGTTGTCGTGATAGTACGGCGCGGTGTGGGCGATGCCTCGCAGCTGCGGCACGTCGAACGCTTCGAAGTCCGCTGGATCGCCCGTGATCACCGCACGGCCGGGATCGGTCGTGAACTGCTGCGGAATGAGGTTCGGCCCGACGATCGGCGCCCCGCGCTCGTCGCGCGCTGCACGCAGGTCGTGCGGATCGCCGCTCGCCGTCACCGGGACCGGCGGCAGATCGAGGAGCGCTTCCGTGCGCGTCGCGTCGCGATAGAAGCGGAATCGGTAGCGCGGCAGCGACACCGACGCATGGAACGCAGGCGCGAGGCCGAGCTGTGCGACGTAGCTCAGCGCGCCGAAGCCGGCATTCATGAAGATCGCACTGGGACGTGCGTTCCGCACCGGCGTCGGCGGTCTCCCCGGCGTCACCTCGTAACGGACGTTGCCGTCCGGTCCGAACGCGGGCGACAAGAACTCCACCAGCTTCGGATTTTCGATGCGATCGGTCGTCGCGCCGCCGTGACACCCTCGACACGCGGCGTCGTACACGACACGTCCGCGCTCCTGCGCCTCGGTGAGCGGAAAGAACTCTTCCGGGATGGGCAGCTTGTGCTCGGGCACACCCAGCTCGCGCAACTCGGCGACGAGTCGCGCGCGCGGCGACGAGAAGATGCTGCGCTGGAACTGCGCGATGCTCGCGAGCTCGCGCTTCGAGGCCTCGCGGCCTTCACTGTGATTGATGATCGCACCTTGCGCCTGCGACTCGAGCGTGCGTTCGCGGCCGTCGAGCTGGTACGGCGCGGTGAACGCGGTGTCGGCGACGCTCGGCACCCCGCGCCACACGAAGATCTTGCGGTCGGGCGACGTGATCACGTTCCCCTCGAAGTCGATCTGGTCCATGTTGTCCGGCAAGCGCAGGACCACACGCACGAGCCCCTTCTTCAGGTGCTCGTAGCTCAGCTCGGCCGCGTTCGGATCGTCCGCGTCGAGTGGATGGAACAAGGGGTCGTCCGGCTGCGTGCGCAGGCGCTCGATGACGCTCGCCGGCCGCAAGGTCGTCGCTTCCTCGAGAACGTGACACGTCGCACAGGCGCGCCCGTTCGTGTGGGGTAGGGGTTGCTCGAACAGCAGCTTGCCGGCGGTCGCCGACGGTTTGTGCAGCGCGTGCTGCTGTTCCTGCGCCGAGACCCCCGGCGGGGCATCCAGGCAGGCCGTGAGGAGACACGCGAGCGCAAAGCTAGCGCACCGGGATTCGAATCGGGACATGGCAGGACCTCCACTTCCCGAACCGTTCCGTCGCGCGGAACTTCGTTCAGTCGAGGGGCTGGTACACGCAGGTCGTGCCGGTCTTGACCGCGGCGGCCAGGTAGCGGCCTAGGGCGGGGTCGGCCGCGGCGATGCGATCGATCGCGTCTTTCAGGCGGCGCTGGACGTTGATCCGGACCCGCTCGACGTCGGAGGCCGCTCGCCGGTCGCGCCCGCCGAGGCCCACCGCTGCCGCCAGCTGCTCGGCGATCGCCTCGATCTCTTCCTTCGCGCGCGCCGCGCGCTCGCGGTCGCCGAAGCTCTCCGCCTCCGCCAGCGCCTCGCGCAGCGCCGAGAGCCGCGCGCCGTACGCGGCCTTCGCCTCGGCGTCCAGGATGGCACCCGCATCCCCGGCGCGATGCTCGACCCCGGCGAGCTCGAGGACGTGCAGCTCGCGCCCGGGCTGCTCGATCAGGTGCTTCAAGAACGCCATGCCCTTGCCGTGCTTGAGCCGGTGGGTCGCGCCGGAGCGAAACTGCACCGCCCAGACGTCGCCTTCCCGCTGGAGCACGAGGCTCGTCGTCGCTGTTGGCTGCGGCTTCGACGCTGCTGTCGGCTGCGGACCGCCTGCCCGCGCGCGCCGCTCACGGCAGTGATCGGCCAGCCACCGCGAGCCGATCCGCTCGCAATCCGCGATCGCCTGGTCGTAGTGCTCGCGCGCCTCCGCGTGGCGGCCGAGGAGCAGTGCGAGATCGCCGAGCGTGCGCGCGGCAGGTCCGACGAGCGCGCCTGGCCCCAGGGTCCAAAATGCGCGGTCGGCGGCGCGCAGCACGTGCGGATACAAGCGCGCTCCGAGCTCCACATCGCCGAGCAGCACGCAGGTCTCCGCCGCCGCGTGCATTTCCCACAGCACGGGCAGCGCCATCCGAGCGTCGGACATGTCCACGGCGTGAAGCGCCGCGCGCCCTTCCTCACGCCGGCCGATCGCGGTCAGAAACCACGCATAATACTGGCTCGTGCTCGTCGTCACGCCGATGCGCTGCGCGAGCGCGGAGCCATCGCCTGCGATCAGCGAGGCGTCCTCGCGCAGCGCGGCGACGGACAGCCGGTGCGCGAGCCAGACGAACTGCGGCCCGGCCAGCCCGTCGCGCAGCGCGGTCGCGCGCGCCTTCTGGTCCAGCTGGTCCGCCTCCGCGTGATCGCCGCGCAAGGTCGCGAACATCGCGCTCACCGCGAGGTACCGGACCTGATGACCTGGCTGCCGAGACCCGCCGATCAGCTCCGTGTATTCGGGCATGAGCATGGCGGCTTGCTCCGTGCCGCCTAGGGCGACGAGCTGGGTGATGTACGGGGGCAACACGTTCAGTAACACCAGCGGTTGCTGCAGCGCGCGGGCGAGCGCGATCGACTCTTCGAGGATCGCGAGGCGCTCCCGCTCCGGAACGACCAAACCCACCGTGCCGGCGAACTGCAGCACGTACAGCAAGCAGTGCCGATCGCCGAGCCGGCGTGCCATGTCGAGGGCCGCACGCATCAGCGCAAGCACCTCGTGTGTCGTCCTCGGATCGGGCGGAGGCGTGAGCGCCGCGCACAAGCGGGCGAGGAGGCGCGCGCGCAGTGCGGAATCACCTGGCCCAAGCGCGTCGAGCGAATCACGCAGGAGCGCGATCATCCGTTCGTCGATCGTGCCGGTGACGAGCTCGGTCGCGTACGCGAGCGCGGCGCGGGCGAGTAGCAGGGTTTCCCCGTGTGCTCGCGCGCGCTCGGCGACTTCGACGCAGAGCGCCTGGCCGGCCGGGTAGTCCCCCAGCCTGATCAGCGCTTCTGCCTGCACTACCTGGAGCGCACTTTGTGCTGCCGCCGTTAGCTGCGAAGCGCGCGGCGAGCGCAGCGTGCGCTGGGATAGCCGCACGGCATCCTCGAACGCCATGCGCGAGAGCGCCTCCTCGGCGGCCGCGAGCGCCACGCCGGCGACGCGCTCGAACGGGCCGGCGCCTGCGCCCTCGAAGTAGTGGTGGGCCGCGGCCTGAATCTCGCCGCTGTCGGCGGCAGCCTCTCCGGCCCGGCAGTGGAGGTGTTCACGCTGCGAGGGCAAAAGCCCGTAGTACAGCCGATCCCGCAAGAGCACGTGCGAGAATCGAAAGCGTCCGGCCTCGGCAGTTGGGACGACGATGCTCGCCGTCAAGGCTTCGCTGAGCGCCTCGTGCACGTCATCGCGCGACGCGCCGGCCACCGTGGCCACCTCGTCGCGAGAGAACTCGCGTCCGAGCACGGCGGCGACCTCGAGCACCGAGCGAGTCGCGACGGACAGGCGGCTCAAGCGCTCGTCGAGCACGGCGTGGGGTCCGTGCGTCCAGCTGCGGCGCTGCTCCGTCGCTCCGCCGAGCCGCAGCGCCTCGACCACGAACAGGGGTTGACCCTCGGTGAGGCGATAGAGCTCCTCGGCGCGAGCCGCGTCCGCTTCGGGTGCGGCGTCGCGCAACCAGGCAGCGACGTGCTCGGGCGCGAGCCTGGTGAGCGGCATCACCTCCGCCTCGCGGGCGAGCTTCGCAAGCAGCGGCGTGAGCTCGGATTGCGCGCGCACCTCGGCGTCCCGGTACGCGCCCGCGACGAACAGCGGTACTCGCGGCAGCTCGCGACTGAGCAAGAGCAGCAAGAGGAGAGAAGGGGCGTCTGCGGCGTGCAGATCATCGAGCACGATCACGAGCGGCGAGCGCGCCGCGAACGACACGAGCTGGCGCACCGCGCGATCGAACGCGGCGAAGCGAGCTTCGGCTTTGCCGACCGCGAGGTCGTCGGTGAGCCCAGCGAACGGGTCGGCGTCGCTGCCGAGACTCCGAAACACCTGCATCCACGGCCAATACGCCGGCGCGCCGCCCGCCTCCCACGAGCGACCCCAGGCGACGACGGCGCCGCGGGCGGCTGCGTCGCGGGCGAGCTGCTCCATGAGGCGCGACTTGCCAATGCCGGGCTCTCCGGTGAACAGCACGAGCTTTCCCTGCCCGGAAAGCGCGCGCTCCAGCTGACCACGCGCGGCGGCGAGCTGCTCGGTGCGACCGTAGAGCGTGTCCATCGCGCCTAGACTAGCGCCGAGCCCTCCGCCGACCAAACCTGAAGATGGAGGCGCCCCTGCAGCTCGCGCACGAGGGTGAGTCTACGCCTGCCGCATGCACGGACGAGCGGTTCGAGATCCTCAGGGGCGATGCGACGCCTGACTCGCTTCGAATACAACAACAGCGTTCGCGACCTGCTCGGGGACACAACCCAGCCCGCGCGCTCGTTTCCGAGCGAGGAGCTGAGCAATGGCTTCGGCAATGACGCCGAAG
>Ga0190269_10001166_pt1 | contig 12719 bp, 7 predicted proteins | sample Popmic249IS_FD_133749 | JGI IMG/M metagenome (GOLD analysis project Ga0190269, IMG submission 133749) | Populus adjacent soil microbial communities from riparian zone of Blue River, Arizona, USA - 249 IS | ecosystem: Environmental > Terrestrial > Soil > Riparian zone | place: USA: Arizona...
CCCTTACTTCGAGGAGCTGGTGAAAGAAGGTCGCGCCGTGACCTTCAAGATCGACGGCGCGGTCTTCTGGTCGACACGTGAGAGTGCGTTGGAGATCCAAGCGGTGTATCCGACCGCGGAGTGTGAATCGCTTGCGCCGCTCGTGGCTGCGATCGCTGCCCGCAGCCGAGAGCAGCTCTTGGACACGATCGTCTCTGGCCACATGGAGTGCTTGGGTCCGTGCACCGCCGCCGAGCTCAGCGCTCGCACGAAGCTCGCACCTGACGACATCGAGGTGACCTTGGCGCGGCTCGAGCATGCAGGCTTCGCACTGCAAGGACGCTTCGAAGCGCACGCGGAGGGTCCACAATATTGCGCGCGGCGCCTGCTCGCGCGCGTGCACGCGTACACGCAGAAGCGGCTGCGCAGCGAGATCGAGCCCGTGACCGCGCAGGACTATATGCGCTTTCTGCTGCGCCACCAGGGCGTGGATCCCGAGCACCAGCGCGGTGGCGTGCGCGGAGTGCTGCTCGCGATCGAGCAGCTGCAAGGCTTCGAAGTGGCGGCCGCGCTCTGGGAGAGCGACGTCTTGCCGGCCCGCGTGTCGAGCTACCGGCGTGAGTGGTTAGACAGCTTGTGTCTCAGCGGTCAGGTGTGTTGGGGCAGGGTGAGCTTGCCGAGCGCAGTCGCAGCTCATGGCGGCGCCGCTCAGCCGACGCGCGCGACGCCCATCACCCTCGCGATCCGGAACGATCTACCGTGGCTGCTCGCAGCAGCTCGCGCGCGCGCTGAGGGTCGCGCAGCGGCGAGCCAAGATGCCCAGAACGTGATCGCGCAGCTGGAGACAGGCGGCGCGCTGTTCTTCTCGCAGCTCGTCGCGCTGACTGGCTTGTCGGACGCGGCGGTGCGCGAAGCGCTGTGGGATGGCGTCGCGCGCGGCCTCTTGAGCGCTGATGGATTCGAAGCGCTCCGCAACCTGCTCGCCCCGTCGCTCGGAGCGGCGGTGTTCCCGCTGCTGCGCCGCACCGCGTTGCGTACGGGTGCACGCTCCACACCCCACGCGGAGGGTCGATGGTCGCTGATGCGCGCTTCTTTCTCCGAGATCGAATACGACGCGCTGTGCGAGGCGGTGGCAGAGCAGTGGGTCGCGCGCTGGGGTGTCGTGTTCCGCGAGCTGGCGGGCTGTGAGCGCTGCGCGTTGCCGTACCGCGACGTCGTCTACGCGCTGCGCCGCCTGGAAGCGCGCGGCGTGATCCGCGGTGGGCGCTTCGTAACGGGCTTCAGTGGGGAGCAATACGCCTTACCCGAAGCCATCGAGCAGCTGCGTGCAATCCGGCGTGAGCCGCGCCGCGGCGTGCGGATCGACCTGAGCGCTTGCGATCCGCTGAACCTCACAGGTGTTCTGTTCAGCGGTACGCGAGTACCGGCGGTCGGTACACAGCGCGTTGTCTATCGCGACGGTGTGCCCGAGACGATGGAGAACGTGGCGATGGAGAACGAGGCGCGACTCACTAGCTGAGTCACTGCGTCACGGTGCGGGCTGCAGGCTGACGGTGGCTTGTACTTCGCCGCCTTCGCCTGTGCGAACGGTGCCAGTGCGGGCGACTTGCTCGAGGCAATCGCGCAGCGGAGGCGGCAGGTCACCATTCGTCACGCGCGCCCAAACGATCCGGCCGCTGGTGTTTGTCTTGAGCTCGAGCGCGGTACCCATCAGCTCGAGCTGCGGCGCGCGCTGTTGCGCCTGCGTGTAGCACGCGAGCAGCGATACTGGATTGAGCGCGCCGCGCAGCACGCCCCGCGGTACCCCGGGTGGCAAGCGCTCGGCTGTCACTTCGAGGCGCGTGAGCTTGGCCTGAGCGGGCGAAGCGGGCTTCGTCTGCACGAGCTTGGGTTCGGGCGTTGGAGCCGGTGCAGGGAGCGTCGAGAGCGCGATCGCCACTGCGCTCGCTGCGGCTTCGCTCGGATTTTCGGGCACGTCCTCTTCGGCGGGCGACACAGGGCTGATCGAGACGACCGGCGTCACCGGCGCCGGCTTCGGCTCCGATGCCAGAGCGATCACTGCGGCCGTCTTCACGCTGCCAGCGATCGGCTGCGCGGCGGTGTTGGCCGGTTTGGCAGCTGCCAGCTGCAAGACGGCACCCGCTGCCGGCGTCGAGATCGTCGCTTTCGCCGCTGCAGGCTGCGCCGCTGCGCTGGCTGGTGGTGTAACGCCGACGTTGGTCACAGCCTTTGCTCCCGCAGGCTGCACCATAGCTGCGGCCTGCTCGGCGGCTGCGTCCGCGGCAGGCACCGCGGGCGCAGGTACATCGGTCAAAGCCAGCAGCTCGGGGTCGGCCGGCAATGACTCCAGATCAGCGGCCGCCAATGGCTGCAAGAGCGATGGATCGTTTTGAATGATCATGCTCGCAGCCTGGGGCTGCGCGGCGGGCTCGTGCACGCCGATCACTCGCTCGAGCTTGCGCGCCGAGCGACTCGCCACCGCGGACAGCGCATTCACCGCGTGCTGGCTCGGTAAGAACTTCGGCACTGCAGCCACGCCGATCAGCGTCGTGGCAACGCCCGCGATCAAGAGCGAAGGCCGCAGCTTCCGCAAGGTCGGAGGCATACGCACGGACGGAGTCGCCAGCGGCGTCGTCGGCATGTGCTCCGGCCGCACGGTGATAGGCGCCAACGTGATCGCTGTGCCCGAAGGCCGACTCACACGTGCGAGCGAGCGCGACACTGCGCGCGTCGCCACGGCCTCGTGCAAGGCGGTCAACATCTCGTTCGCGCTCTGGTAGCGCAGGTCAGGCGTCTTGCTCAGCGCCTTGAGGCAGACCGCTTCGAGGCCCGGGTGCACCGCGCAATAGCCGCTCGGGGGCGGAGGTGGCGTCGTGCAGTGCGCCAACGCGACCGCCATCACGTCGTCGCCCATGAACGGCAGGGTCCGCGTGAGCAGCTGGAACAGCACCACACCCGCGGAGTAGATGTCGCTGCGAGCGTCGAGCGTCTCCGCGCGCGCTTGCTCGGGCGACATGTACCACGGTGTGCCAACCATCATGCCGTCGCCGGTTACGCGCCGTGTCTGCGTGCTGATCGGACCGCTGCTGCTGTTTCGCGCGAGCCGAACGGGCGAAAACTGGGCGACGCCGAAGTCACAGACCTTGACCACATCATTCTCGAACGACGTGGGATCGAGGCGCACGAGCACATTCTCAGGCTTGAGATCGCGGTGCACGACGCCGAGCGCATGCGCCGCCGAGAGCGCTGACAAGATGCAGCTCATGTAGTGGACGATGCGTTCATCGCTGAGTGGAAGCTTGTGCTGCAGCAGCTCGGCGAGATCCGCGCCGTCGACATACTCCATCGCGAGATACAACGTGCCGTCGCGGTCTTGACCGAAGTCCATGACGTGAACGGAGCACGGATGATCCAAGCGCGCCGCTGTCTGAGCTTCCCGCGTAAAGCGCGCGACCAAAGCGGCGTTGTCCGCGAGCTCGCGATGCAACACCTTGACGGCGACCTCTTTCTCGAGCGCCGTGTGCTCACACAAGTAGACGATGCCCGACGAGCCTTCGCCGAGCACGCGCAGCACGCGATAGCGCTCTGCGATCAACGTGCGTGTAGGCGCACCGGAGAGCGATTCCTTGGCAGCACTCGATTCGTCCATACCTGCGCCGAACCCCTCCGAACCCTTGCTGCTGCCCCGAGCAGTGTAGGCGTCCAAGGTTGTCTCGCTCACAAGAGCAGAGCTCACCACCGTCAGTTGTGTTAGCTGGTACTGGCTAAAGCGCAACCCGCTTCTCACTCAAGCCTGATTTTTCTGGAAAGACTTTGAGTGAGCAATCAGCGCTTTTCGCCGTTCATGGCGGCAGTGACGCACTCCTGGTTACGGGAGTTGTGTCACGCCTTTCTCCACACTTGACTACCGATCCAACACAACCACTACCGTGCATCGCGACTTGCAAGTGAATGAGGAAGGAACTGCATGCTTAACCATCCATGGCGCGTGAGGGTACTGACAGTGGCCTTGTGTTTGATCATCACGGGCTCCGCGCGCGCGTATGATCTCTCGCGCTCCTACGCATCGACGGCAGATGAAGTCGAAAGCGGCTTCGTCGTGGGCTCGATCGGCCTCTGGAATCCTGAGATCGGTACGTGGTCTGATGCTCACCAGCTGAGCTTGGACTTCGGAGCCGAGTTTGGGATCCGCGTCGCGTCGATCCAAAGCGCACACAATCTGTACCTCGTGGGTGGGCTCAACATCTCGCCACAGATGTTGGACCCCATAGAGGTGAGGAGAAACAGCGACCGCGCGACCAACGTGATCTACGGCTTCGGCGGTGTCCGCTACATGACCGGCTACTTGTGCTTCGGTGATGGTCTGGGCTGCCCATTCATCGAGCTGCGCCTAGGCCTCGTGTTCGAGGCGAACGCCGCTGAGAGCGGCCACACTGGGCCCGACGGTGAGCTCACGATCACGCCGGGCATCGGCTACCGCTTTAGTCTGGGCCGCGTGTTCCAAGTTGGCGGCCGCTTGGACTTTTCGCACTCCGAGGATCGCGGCGTGAGAGGACTCGGCTGGTTGACGCTCGCCGGCTTCGCCGGAATCGGCTGGTAAAGAAAATCCATCACATGCAACGGGTTGCGGTGCATCACCCAGGCATGGATGATGGGCGGCCGACGTGGGGGAGCAGTGTCCCTCGCGTCGGTCGGCCCCCCGCCCATGGCGCACGAGCAGCAGACCCACATCCCAGTAAATCCCTCGGTTTTCCCGTCACCGCTCTCGCAGGCGCGACCCACGGGGCCGCTCGGCGAGCGCCTGTTCCCGTTCATCCGCACGCTGCGTGAGTATCGGCTCGCGTACCTGCGGCCGGATCTCATGGCCGGGCTGACGACCGCGCTGTTCACGGTTCCGCAGGCGCTCGCGTACGCCTTGATCGCAGGGGTGCCGCCCGCGCTCGGCATCGCGACGGCGCTCGCCGCGTCGATCCTGGGCGCGGCGTTTGGCAGCTCGGAGTTTCTGATCAACGGACCGACCAACGCGATCTCGGTCATGCTCGCCGCGCACGCAGGGTTGTTCGCGGCCCAAGGCGATCCGATCGCGGCGATCGTCACGCTCACGCTGCTCATCGGCGTCACCCAAGTGATCGCCGGCATCGCACGCGTCGGCGCGTTTACCCGCTTCGTCAGCGAGTCTGTTCTCACAGGCTTCACCGCGGGCGCCGGCGTGTACATCGTGATCAATCAATTGCCGAGCTTTCTAGGGCTCGAAAAGGCGCAGATCGCGACAACCCTCTGGGGCTGGGAACCGCCGATCAAATGCGCTGTGGTCGACTTTCTCAGGATCGTGCAGTCGCTCGACGGTGTGCGCTGGACCACCTTCGCGCTGGCGTTCGGAACATTCGTGATGGTGCGGGGTGCGCAGGTGATCGAGCGCCGCTTGGAGCGGCGGATCCCGGCTGCGTTCATCGCGGTCGCGCTCGTCACGTGGTTGGTTTGGAAGCTCGGGCTGCACGAGCGCAGCGGCGCAGAGCACGTGCGCGTCGTGCGCGACATCCAGCCGCTCGCGCGGGAGCTGCCGCGCTTGCATCTGCCGTCGTTCGACTTCGCGCAGGTCCGCGCGCTGTTCGGTCCGGCCATGGCCATCGGCTTGATGGGCGCCGTCGAAGCGATCGCGATCGGCAAGAGCTTGGCGGCGCGCGCAGGTCACTCATTCGACGCGAGCCGTCAGCTGATCGGCGAAGGGCTCTGTAACCTCGGTGCGGGATTTGTCGGCGGCTTCGCCTCTTCGGGATCATTCAGCCGCACGGCAGTGAACTTCGAAGCCGGTGCGGTCACCCGTGTGTCCTGCATCTCGTCCGGCGTGCTCACGCTGCTTATCGTGCTGGCATTCACGCCCGCCGCGAACCTGATCCCGATCGCAGCGCTCGCCGGAACCTTGGTGCACGTGGGTATCAAGCTGATCGACGTCGCGCGTTTTCGCGGTGTGTTCGATGCGACGCCCGGTGATCGGCGCGTATTGCTCGTGACCTTCGCTGCCGTGCTGTTCAGCGAGCACCTTGAAAACGCGCTGTTTGCTGGGATCGCAGTCTCCGTGTACTACGCGCTGCGCCGCGCGGAGGGCTTCAAGTTGCGCATGTTGGTCGAGACGCCCGAAGGCAGTCTGCGCGAGCTCGCGGAGAACGAGTCGGTTCACCACCACGAGGTCACTGTCTGGAATCTCCAGGGCGAGCTCTTCTTCGCTGCAGCGGAGGTGTTGCAAGCTGAGCTGACGCGCCTTTTGGACGAGAGCTCAGGCTTCATCGTGCTGCGCGTGCAAGAGGCCTACAACCTCGACGCCACGACGGCTGCAGCGATCGGCCATGTTGCTGAGCGCGCGCGTCAGCGGGGAGGGCGCCTCTTTCTGTGCGGCGTGCGCCCCGGCATGTACGGGACGTTCCAACGTTCAGGCTTTCTGCCGCAGCTCGGCGAAGACGCGATCTTCGTCGCGGATCGCGAGCTCTTGGGCTCGACCCGCAGGGCGCTCAACTACGCGCGTGAGCTCGCTCGCAAAGACTGGCCGCCGGAAGGCATCGGCATCTAGGAGAGCTCAGCGTTTGATCGGATCGAGCCGCAGACGGCTCGCCACCGGGCCGGATTGCTCCTGGTAGCGACTGCCGCGCGCGGCACCGTACGGACGCTCCGCGGGGCTCGTGAGCTGGTACAGGACGATCTGTGCGATGCGCATGCCCGGATAGAGCCGCACCGGAACGCGGCCCAGGTTCGAGAGCTCTAGCGTGATCTGCCCAACAAAGCCCGGATCGATGAAGCCGGCGGTCGCGTGCACGACCACCGCCAGGCGTCCCACGCTGCTGCGCCCATCGACCCGCGCCACGAGATCCGCCGGGATCGCGACGCGCTCGATCGTAGAGCCCAGCGCGAACTCACCCGGATGCAGGATGAACGCCTCGCCTGACGCGATCGCGATCTTTTCGGTTGCCGCTGTCAGCGTCTCGGGCCGCTGCGGGTCGAGACTGGTCAGCTGCGCTGGCTTGTAGACGATGAACTCATCGGCTAGCCGCAGATCGATGCTGGCGGGCTGGAGCTGCAGCTCGATGTCGCTGAGCGGACCGACCTGCAGATCCCCGGCTTCTAGACGCGCGCGTAGCTCTCGATCGGAGAGAATCACGCGCCCGGTATAGCACGGTTAGAGGTGCTGGCGTTGGCGCGCACCGAGCGTCTGGCTTTGGATCTGCGTCTCGGCTGGAGGCGGCGGGGGCGGCACGATCGAGGTGCGCGGCGTGAGCAGTGTGTCCTGCAGCGCGTTGCCGATGTCGTTCAGCCGGATCTGCAGCCGGTCGATGAACTCGTGGAAGCCCTCGCGCAGCACGTCGTCGATCGAGGTGTAGTCGAGCTCGGCACAGAGCCGGCCCAGCTTCTGCTCTGCGCTGTTGCGGAAGGTGCGGGTCGGCGTCCCGGTGATCGTGCGCAGGGAATTCTCAGCCGAGTCGGCACAGTGCCGCACGGCGCGTGGGAAGTCCGGATCGAGCAGCAAGAACTCGGCGATCTTGTTGGGCTGAAGCCGGCCGTGTTGCGCGCGGTACATGTTGAGCGCGCTCGCGGAGCGCAAGAGCGCGGACCACTGCACGATGTCGAGGGGCGTGCCGACATCGGTCACCTGCGGCAAGAGCAAAAAGTAACGAACGTCCAAGATGCGCGAGGTCTTGTCTGCACGCTCGAGCAAGCGCCCGAGCTTCGCGAAATGCCAGCCTTCGCCGTGCGAGAACGTGCCGTCGGTCACCCCGACAAAGAGCTGCGCGCCCGCACGCACCTCTTCGTAGAACTCCGCTTCGGTGTCGAAGTTGACGTCGTGCTTCGCCTTGTCGTGCACCATCAAGTAGAACTTGTTGATCTGCTCCCACATCGCGGTGGAGATGTGCTCGCGAATGATCCTTGCGTTCTCGCGTGCAGCTGACAGGCACGAGATGATCGAGTTCGGATAGCGCTCGTCGAACGTCAGAAAACGCATGACATTCGCGCGCGTCGGCTCCCCGTAGCTCTCCTGGAAGATGGCTTCGTCGCCGGTGGTTGCGACCAGCGGTCCCCACTGCTCGCCAACTGTGTAGCCGAGCTCCATCGTGAGCGTGACGTTGACGTCGATGAAGCGCGCGATGTTTTCAGCACGCTCGATGTACCGACTCATCCAGTACATCGAGTCGGCTACGCGACTAAGCATCATGTCGTAAACACTCCATCCATCTTATAGCGATGTTTGTCTGACTGTTCAGGCATGCGGCGCGATCACCCAAGTGTCCTTGCTGCCACCACCCTGCGACGAGTTGACGATCATCGAGCCCTTCCGGAGAGCCACGCGTGTCAGGCCACCGGGTAACACGTAGATCTCTTTTCCGTACAGGATGAAGGGGCGCAAATCGACATGTCTGCCCTCGACGTGCTCATCGACGACCGTAGGCACCGTCGAGAGGTTCAGCATCGGCTGCGCGATGAAGTTGCGGGGATTGACGCGGATGGCTGCACGCGTCTCTTCGAGCTCCGCGGTGCTCGCGCGCGGACCGAGCACGATGCCTTTGCCGCCGGAGCCATTGGTGGGCTTGATCACCAGCGTCGACAAGTTTTCGAGCACGAACGCGCACTGCTTGGGCTCTTCGCAAATGTAAGTCGGCACGTTCGGCAAGATCGGATCTTCGCCGAGGAAGTATTTGATCAGCTTCGGGATGTAGACGTAAATGGCTTTGTCGTCGCCGATCCCGTTGCCGGGCGCGTTGCACAACGTGACATTGCCTTGACGGTACACGTCCATCAGGCCCGGCACGCCGAGCACCGAATCAGCACGAAACACCGTGGGATCGATGAAGTCATCGTCGATGCGGCGGTAGATCACGTCGACCCGCGACAGGCCACGCGTCGTGCGCATGTACACATAGCCGTCATCGACGACGAGGTCGCTCGCTTGCACGAGGCTCACGCCCATCTGGCGCGCGAGCGCGCTGTGCTCGAAGTAAGCCGAGTTGTAGATGCCTGGAGTCCACACCACGACGCAAGGCTCGTTGCCGCCTTGCGGCGCGCAATGGATCAACGTATCGAGCAGCCGCTCGGGATAGTCTTCGACCGGCAAGATCGAGTGACCTTCGAACGCGCGAGGAAACGCGCGCTTCATGACAGCGCGGTTTTCGAGGACGTACGAGACGCCGGAAGGCACGCGGATGTTGTCCTCCAGCACGTAGATCGTGCCGTTCTTGTCGCGCACCAAATCAGTCCCACTGATGTGTGTCCAAATGCCTCTGGGTGGCCGAATGCCACGGCATTGCGACCGGTACACATCGCAGCTCTCGACCAGCTCGCGCGGGACGATGCCGTCCTTGAGCACCTTGGCTTCGCCGTAGATGTCGTCGACGAACATGTTCAGCGCGATGGTTCGTTGGATCAGCCCCTTCTCGATGTGCTTCCACTCTTGGTGCTCGATCACGCGCGGGATGACGTCCAGCGGCCAGACCTTCTCGGTGCCGTCTTCATGCCCGTAAACATTGAAGGTAATGCCCAACCGCCGCATCGTCGCCATGGCGGTGTTCTGGTACTGCTGAAGCTGCACGCCCGTCAGTCGTCCCAGCCGATCGAACAGCAACTCGGTCCCACGCCTCGGCCCGCCAGTCTGCGCAAACATCTCGTCGTAGGTGTCGCTCGCGTCGTAGCTGGAAAAGAGCATGCAAGAAGATCTCGCTTTCGTACGGCTTTGTTGGAAATAAACCGTGCTGCGGTTGGCGTGATGTCAGGCTCGACCCATCGAGACGTGCCACCGCGCGGCACCGATGCAAAGGACTAACCAACCTGTTCGCGAGCTTTTTGACGCGAGGAAATGGGTGAGAAACCTGCTCTGGCGCACATCCCGAATCAGGCGTCCGACTCGCGCGATCGACGCTTGCAGCGCGCAGCCATCATGACATTCCGCTGCCGCTCACTCCCCCTTTAACGCTAGAGTGCGTCACCCTTAACTCAGCAATGTCGGCCGTTCCCCATCCCCCGTCAGCATTGGGCCAGAGCTTCATGTTGCCCGTACCCGCTGGCTACACGGCTGCTCCCGGGGTGTACGACGAGCTGGTCGCATCGAGCGGCATGCTGCGCGAACACTGGTCGCGCTACGCGCAAGTGCTCGATGGGTTCGGCGTCAACGAGGTCAACCGACGTTGGCAAAGCCTGCAGCGTCAGCTGCGCGAAAACGGCGTGACATACAATGTCTACGCCGACGCCAACGGCATGCAGCGGCTGTGGCAGCTCGATCCGGTGCCGCTGCTCTTGCGGTCGGATGAGTGGGCGCAGCTCGAGCGCGGCATCGCGCAACGTGCCTACCTGCTCAACTTGATCTTGGACGATGTATACGGCTCGCGATCGCTGTTGCGTCAGCGGCTCTTGCCCCCGGAGGTCGTGTACCGGAACCCCGGCTTTCTCCGTCCGTGCACCGGCTCGCTGCCGCGCGGCGCGCGCTGGCTGCATCTGTACGCTGCGGACGTCGCGCGCGATCCCAACGGTGGCTTCACCGTGCTCGATGATCGCACGCAAGCGCCATCCGGAATGGGGTATGCGCTCGAGAATCGCGTGGTGCTGTCGCGGGTGTTTCCGCTGCTCTACCGGGACACACGCGTGCATCGCCTCGCCGGTTTTTTCCGCACGCTCTTGGAGCTCACCGAGCGGCTCGCGCCGCGCTCGCAGGAGCGCTCGCACACGGTCGTGCTTACGCCGGGCCCATTCAACGAAACGTACTTCGAGCACGCATACCTCGCGCGCTATCTGGGTCTACCGCTCGTGGAAGGCGGCGATCTCACGGTCCGCGGCAACATCGTGTACTTGAAGACGCTCAGCGGACTGTCGCGCGTCGACGTGATCTTGCGCCGCACGGACGACTCGTTTTGCGATCCACTCGCGCTGCGTGCAGATTCCTCGCTCGGTGTCGCAGGCCTCGTGGGTGCGGTGCGCGCCGGTCACGTCTCGGTCTTGAATGCGCTCGGCAGTGGGTTGACCGAGTCACCCGCGCTCCTCGCGCACTTGCCCTCGCTCTGTAAGCACCTGCTCGGCGAAGATCTGATCCTGCCAAGCGCGAAGCTGCTGTGGTGTGGCGCGAAAGGCGCGCTCCAAGAAGTCGAAGCTCGCTTCGACGACCTGGTGTTCCGCCATGCCTACAAGCGCTCAGCGATGCAGCACCCGATCCGCGCTGCCGCTCTGAGCGGCGAAGAGCGCGCGCAGTTCTTGGCGGCGCTCCGGGCGCAGCCAGCCGACTGGGTGGCGCAGGACCGCGTCGAGCTCTCGACATCGCCTGTGTGGAACGGCTCGGCGATGGAGCCGCGACGCACGCTGATGCGCTGCTATGCGGTAGGACACGGCCCCGGCTATCAAGTAATGCCGGGTGGCCTAACGCGGGTCGCGGCCGCCGCGTCGGACGGCAGCGACTCCATGCTCAGCATGCAGCGCGGTGCTGGCAGCAAGGACATGTGGGTGCTGGCCGATGGTCCGGTCCAGCAGCTGTCACTGCTCGAAGATCGCGCGGAGGCGCGTCTCGCGCTCAGCCGCAGCGGTCACGATCTGCCGAGTCGCGTCGCCGACAACTTGTATTGGCTCGGTCGCTACGTGGAGCGCGCGGAGGGGGGTGCGCGGCTGTTTCGCCGCGTGTTCGCGCGGCTGTGGGGTGATGCACATGCCGCAGAGCCGAGCGTGCTGCATGCGCTGTGCGACGGCCTTGCGTTCACGCAGCAGCTGCGTGTGCCGACCTCTGGCATGCGCGGCATGCCCGACGATGCGATCGAGCGCTTGCTCTTGCGCGAGCTGTGCTCGGGCGACGCGCCGAACAGCTTGCTCATGAGCTTGCAAGGCGCGCACCGCGCAGCGTCGGTCGTGCGTGACCGCATTTCGCGCGACACCTGGCATGTGCTCAGTCAGCTGAATGATCAGCGCGCGCACATGGCCGAGTGTCTGCAGACCTCGCCGAGCGAGGTACCGGATGCGCTCGATGATCTAGTCTTGTCGTTCGGTGCGTTTGCCGGACTGCAAAACGAGAACCTCTCGCGAACTTTTGGGTTTCGCTTCATGGATCTCGGCCGGCGCATCGAGCGCGCCAACAGCACCGCGCTGTTGATCCAAACCGTCATCGGCGTGGTGCATCCGGACGAGCACGCGGTCTTGTCCGAGCTGCTCGAGGTGCTCGACAACGGCATCACCTATCGGCGCCGTTACCGCGATGTCATGCAGGTCGCACCGGTGCTGGATCTGCTGCTCACCGACGAGAGTAATCCGCGATCGATCGCGTTCCAGCTCGCAGCGATCCAACAGAACTTGCAGGTGCTGCCGCGCTCGATCGAGAACCCGCTGCGCACCTTGGAAGAACGCATCGCTTTGGCTGTGCTCACGCACGTGCGCCTCGCCGATGTGGAGGCCATGGCGATCCCCACTGGCGACCGAAGTCGACCTTTGCTCGTGACGCACTTGGCGCGCGTGTGTCAGGAGCTGCCGGCGCTCTCCAACGCGGTGACGCAGAGCTACCTCGCGCACGCGGTCGTGCAGCGCGCGATCGGAATCGGGGCCAGGTGATGCGCTCGAACGAGGTTAGCTACCGCATCCGGCACACGACGAGCTATGCCTACGGCGACATCGTCACGCTCGCGCACAACGAAGCGCGGCTGAATCCGCGAACGGGACCGTGGCAGGTCGCGCACAACGCACGGTTCGTCGTCGAGCCGGCGCCTGCGTTCATCAGCCGTGAGGTCGACTACTTC